>Ga0207671_10002581_pt1 | contig 19134 bp, 10 predicted proteins | sample KBSC24metaG_FD_184352 | JGI IMG/M metagenome (GOLD analysis project Ga0207671, IMG submission 184352) | Corn rhizosphere microbial communities from Kellogg Biological Station, Michigan, USA - KBS C2-4 metaG (SPAdes) (version 2) | ecosystem: Host-associated > Plants > Roots > Rhizosphere > Soil... | reverse complement strand
GGCGGAAGCGACGGGTAATCAACAAAATCACTTTTTGAATTATGACTGAATTTATTCTCCAACGGGGACAGCATATAACTGTAAGAAACACTACCCGGACTTTTCAGATCGATACCCTTAAAGCTGATGGTTAGGTGACTATTGCCGGAAGGCAATTGTAATTTATAAGGAAGCTTATAGCCATTCTCGTAGGCGTAATCAGCGTGTTGTGTGTTAAAAAACTGCACATCCTGGATGATGGTATAAGGTTTTGTTACGGGTTCAGAAGAACTGTCCTTTAATACATATAGGCCTTTGGTTGTCCCTATCCATACCTGCCCGTTAAAAAACGCAAGCGAATTCTGGTTACACTCCGAAAGCAGGTTGGCAATGTTATCATCGGCAATCTTTTTAAAATGACCGGCATCATCCATCTTAAACTTATAAATGCCGCGGCCCGTTCCAAGCCATAAAACGTCATCATTACTAATGCCAACGCTGTAAATACTATTGCTTAATAAACCATCCTGTTTACTTAACCGGATAAATGTTCGCTTACCCATGTCGAACACAAACAGCCCGTAATCAATAGTGCCCACATATACACGTCCTTTATGATATTTAATGCATAGTATAGTAGAGCCATTTGAAAAGGAAGTTTTAAAGCTGCTATCAGGCTTCTTGTTTCTTAGCAATACAACCCGGTTGGCTGAGGCTACCAGTATTGAATCATGCCCAAGCACACATAATGGGCCACAATTCGCATTGAACACTTTTACAAACACGCCCTCCTTATCCAGGTAGTAACAGCCGGATGACGTGGAGAGCCACAGCGTATTGCTGCTATCAAGCTTAATGTCATTGAAGGAAATCGACGTGTCATTTTTGTTGTGCAGGTAAACCCGTGTGATATGATTTCCTGTTTTCTTCCACAACCCGCCAAATAAGGTGCCTATCCAGATATTGTTATTATTATCCCGGCAAAAACTAAATACCTTTTTGGTAAGCGGATTATCTGAGGGAATATCGATTTTATCGATCTTCTTTCCATTAAAAACAAACAAGCCTGAACCGGAAGATGCCATTAAAATATCGCCGTTTATATCCCTGGTAAACTGCATGATATTGGGGTCGTTAAATCTTTCTGTCTGATTGAAAGATACAAAGCCATTTCCGTTGAAGCGGTACAAACCGGCCCCGTTAGTGCCCAGCCAAATACTATTATCGATATCCTTGAAAATATGGTTTACGGTGTTATTGGTGAACCCATTGTTTTCGTTAAAATATATCAGGTTGTTATTGTCCAGGTTGAGGTAATAGGCTCCTTGCAGGGCTCCCATCCACAGGCCATGCTGATCATCCAGGCATACAAAACCAACAGTATTGAGGATATTCTGCGGAATATTAAGCGACTGAATAGTACTGCCTTTAGCCGACAGGATCTGTTGATTAGTCAGGATATAAAAATGTTCCGGGTCGTTAATGTCAACTACTACCTGTTTTACAGCATCTTTATTTTTTAGAGGGCCAAGGTGAAGTACCTCGGCCCATTTATTCTTCCTGAAGCAAAAAATACCCCTATTATGTACAACCGCATATACAATTCCACCCGCGTTTTTTGCTATCGCGGATATGGTATCCGTACCACCTGATACATTGACCTGCCGGGCCCGCCCGTCCGAGATGTTGAATAGCGTATGGCCTTTGATCCCCCAAATATTATCCTCTCCAACGGTGAGTAAAACCTTTGCGCCTGCAAACGCACTGCTACCGGTTGCTGCATTTTTTTGAACCCGCCCGGCAAAATAGTAGTATAAGCTATTTGGCCCGCAGCCCCATATCCCGCCTTTTTTATCGGTTGTTATTGATGAGATAAAATTATCCGGCAGGCCATTGTCTTTGGTGATCGAGGCAAAGGCTTTCCCGTCAAACCTGCCGATCCCCAACCTGGTAGCCAACAGCAGATGATGGCTGTTATCCTGCGTTATTTCGCGTACCTGTGACTGTGTAAGCCCGTCCTCGATATCATAATGGGTAAAGCTGTATCTCTGCGCAGATGCGCTAAACGGATTGAAAATAAAGATTAACAGTAAGGCGCAGACCAATTTTGATCTCCAATCAACCGTTTTAAAAATGAAAAGTAAATAGTTAATCATTTGCATAAAAATACGCAATATTATTGTTGGCATCTCCACACCAGCCAGAAAGACACCCCGCCAACAAGGTGCTTTCTTTTCTAATTACCGAAAAAATATACGTTCGGTACGCGTCAATATTAATTTAACAACTGCTCAAAAAAGCCACCGATCTGATTTACCCTGTCCACAAACTGAATTTCCAAAATCCAGGCCCTTTGATTTCCATCCTTGCCCGGTTTTAATATATCTGCATGATTATCAGGATGTATGTCCAACCCCAAATCATCAGGCCCAAGTTGTTCATGCGGGAAATGCCCCACGATGTGGCCGGCTATTTCTCCGCCAAATTCCCAGCCATATTTTTTCGCCAGTTCCACGGTATAGTTAAAATATTCCACACCGGTCAGGCTGGTTTGCTTATCATACCAGGCTTTCGCTTCATGCCAGGCAGCCTCAACATCTCTTTTAAGTTTCAGTTTCAGCGGGTCGTTTCCAATAACGTATGTCCTCCCGAGGTCCGCTTCCCAGCCATCGAAAATGGGACCGAAATCCAAAAACAAAATATCATCTTCCTGGATAACCAGGTCTGGCGGATTTCCGCTATAAGAGTGAAGCGTATTGGCCCCAGTCCGCACAATTTTCTTATGCCAGAATTGTTCTACCCCAAAATGCTCCCGGGCAAGCTCCACTACCTCTTTCGTCAGCTCACTTTCTGACTTCCCGGGCACGATCAATCCCAGGTCTTCCACTGCGTAGAACAATTCTTTGGCTTTCTTTTCGGCAAGCATCAACTCGCGTTTGGCTTCGTTCATAATTTAATATCGATTATTTAGGGTGGGTTAATTAGTTCATGTCCTTGCCATTTTCCAGGTCTCGTATGTTTGCTTCTATAAGCGACCTGTTTCCTCCTTTGGCCTGTGTCAACGCCTTTTGTGCGTATGCCAGCGCTTTTTTATAGTCGCCCATTGCTGAGTAAATGCTTGCCATGCCAATATTGGTGAACAGCGAATTAGGATGCTTATCATAATTCATTTTTAATACCCCGAAGGCTTCCTTAGTTTTCTTTGCAGTGATCAAACCTACCCCGTAGGTATAAGCCTGTATCTGGTTGGCAAAAGGCATGGCTTTTTTCATAATCGCCGCAGCTTCATCACCGCGCCCCAGGCTATCCAGTATAGCGGCCTTGGTTTGCCAGGCATAAAAACTCTCCGTTCCGCCAAAAGTCACGCTCGTAGCACTATCGGCCCACATCAGGCCTTCCTGTAAGTTGGTTTTATTTGCAGCGCAATAGGCGGCGGCTTGGTTCCATGCCTGCCATGACTCCGGCAAAGCTTTATCCCCGCGCAACTCCTTCCTGAATGATGCGATCTGTGTTTTTATCACATCAACCTCAATTTTAAAAGGGATCATCAGCTTTTCCCATTGTAACCGAACTGTGGCGCTTGATAGGGTTTGGTCTGTAAATTCGTATCGCAGCCATTCCAGGCTATCAGTCGTTTTTATTGGCTTTACCTTTACACGTAACGCGTCTTCCTGTGGGTCATAAAAAAAATTGCCCCATGATGTTGAGTTTTTTGAGAAGATCAGGATGCATTCATTGGGATAGTAAGCAACAAAAAAACCATACTTCCCGGCGGGCAAATCCTGCCCGTCGATCTTTACGTCCGTTGTAAATTCAATGGTTGTATTCTCATTTGCACCGGCACGCCATGGCGCGGGCTTTTTGGCACCATATCCAAGGTCGCTAAAACCTACAGGGATACGCTCGCCCCATATATGACCCTCTCTTTTTCTAACACCGGGACGGCTATAGTGAATGATCACGTCGGTGATCCCGATCTGCTCACTTACAGAGGCCTTTTTGTTGTCTCCCCTTGGAAGGGTTGTTAATTGAGCATTAGCAAAAGGCACGAAAATCAGTTGGAGAGTAAGTAGTAACAAGCAAATTTTAAAGAAGCGTTTCATGATCAAGGTTAATTTTATTGTCCCGTCTAAAATGGTAAACTACATTAGGGACTAAAGTAGGGAGACGAAGGACGCGTCATATCACCCTTTTTGGGGGATGAATGAATATTGTATTTAACCTATGGGGGTGAAGATGTTTTAGGCTGGTATCTTTCTTAAAACCTTATGAAGCCAGCTAATTGGTTGCTATGCTTTGCTTTACAAAATCTGTGGTTACAACAGTTGCAAATTCATTGTTCAGGCTGGCCAACGCTGTGGCGTGGATAAGCTCGGCAGGGTAGTTTTGTCCGTCGATGCCTTTTTTATTGAAAGTAGCGGTTGCGTCTTCAACCAGGAAAGTTTCATAACCGAAATTGCCGGCCATTCTTGTCGTTGTTGAAATGCAATGGTCGGTAGTTAATCCGACGATAACAAGCGTTCTGATCTTAGCCTCATCGAGCCGGGCCTGCAGATCGGTGCCGATGAAGGCGCTGTTCACATTCTTTTTGATAACAGGTTCTCCTTCAGTCGGCATAACCAGGTCATTAAACCGGTTCCCGGGATTTGTTTCATGAAGCGGTGAAATGAGTGTAGTAGAACAATGTTGTATATGAAAAATAGGAAGCCCGTTTTCCCTCCAGGTATTCAGCAGCTCACTCGCCCGCGATTCGGCATCGGGGTTATTTCGTTGTCCGCCCCAATATTCAATATCCTCAAATCCCATTTGAATATCAACGAGGATCAATGCCGGCCGGTCTGATTTTATTATGCCCATTTTCAAAATTTAACTACGCTAATAACGCCTTAAAAACAAAGTGATCCTGTGCCAAACCCATCATTTTTCTTTACTCACAGTAATCATTTCATTGACTGATTTTGGCTTATAATTTATCACCAGCTCGCCACCCGCGGTACTTTTGCTATTATTGACCTTCTTTCCGTCAACCGTTAATGTGTAAATCTTATTAGGCTTCAATTGGTGCAGGGTATAGATCACCTCTTTATTGCCACTTTGCTGCCATTCCATTTTATCTGCAGTCCAATTTTTTACGTCGATGGCTAAATGTTGTGCTGATGTCAGCTGTAAAGAAACACGGGAACTATTATCATTGAAATAAGAAAGTTGATTCCCCGTTGTATTAAAGCCAAATCTTTTTTTAGCCGTTACCTTAAATTTTCCATCAGCCACCGAATAGTTCTTGTTGTCCAAACTTATAGTCAATTTTTTATCCCTGTACTTGTAATTCAATACCGTTCCCGCAAGTTCAGGTGTAATGTGCGGGTCAAGATAAAAACGATTATACAACGGGTTGATGCCATAAATTGCCTGGTACAAACCCACAATAGAAAGGCTGTTGCCTGATAATATGTCATCGCCCAAGCCATCCTGTTTTTGCCTGCCATATCGTTGAAATGCAAGCCCGTCCTTACTGTATTGTGCCAGCACATTCTTAACATATTTTAGGGCGATCTCCGGATTGTAATCCGCGTAAGCTTTTATCGCAACTGAACCCCAGGATAAAAACAGGTCGCCATTTTCATAAGAAGGAAAGGGGAACTGCCATTCTTTGCCTTCCCCGGGTGCGTAGGAAGTCATCGCTAATGGCCAGAAAAAAAGCTTTTCCTGCTGCATTTGCGTTTCGATATTATCTAAAATGATCTTCTTCCGGGCGCTGTTATCGCAGATGCCATAAGCAATCGCCATAAAATTTACCGGGGTAACCATATTGCGGCCATGCATGGTTTGGTCCTTATCCCGCCAGTAATCATAACACCCTTTTTCCTCATCCCAAAACCCACCTTCTTTGGTGTCCTTGTTGAAACTGGCCTTCAATTTAGCCGCAAAAGCGGAGTAATATTTTGCTTTAGGCTCGTTATTCAATTGGTGCTCTATATCGGCCCATTTCAAAAGCGCATGGTATAGCTTGGCATTTACAAAAGCATTTTCATAGGATGCCCAAATAATATCGATCCAATCGCTGCTCTTTTTTTGCCCGGAATTATCGTTGGTCATTTCAACGAGGCCATTACCATTGCCATCTTTGTTAAGTATCCAGTCTAAGGCTTTTTCGCAGGACAACTGGTGACTTTTCACCCAGCTTTTATTCCCGGTCATATCATACAGTTCCGCAACGTTGGTAACCAGGTCGGGATTCGAATCCATTAAAATTCCCCATTGCGCCTCGTAGAAGCCATATTTATTAAATTGATTGGGCATCGCATCCTCGTTGGTATAGGCCCAGCGCGGGTAAACGCGTCCATCGGGCTTTATCGCATGATCGCGGTAATAGTCCAGGCAACTCTGGTACCCTGCCAAATATTTAGGGTCATTTATCGCCAGGCCCAATTGCGCGATATATTGCTCGTGCAGGCAAATGGGGCCATAAGGCGTATGCCAGCTGTTCCCACCGAAATGTAGCGAGTCTATTACACCTATCCTGGCTATCGTATTTAAAACCGCGCTTACCTGGTCGCCATCAACACCTTTAAATTTGCCACGGCCATATTTCTCATTGAAATCAAAATAACTCAGGGCCACACTCTGGGTGCTGGTTCCTGCCGCCATGTTAAAGGGAGCCCATATATCCGTCCTTTTCCTGATAAACCTTCTCCGGTTTGTGCCGGTATCCATCTTGGGTGTGAGTTCTTTGTTGGATACTGTGATGATGTAAGCCAGCTTATCGTCATTGGTGCGGGTGTATTTCATGGCGACGTTTTTACCGGGGGCATTTACAGTAACATTTAAGCCACTACTATTTTTACTGTTCCAGAAATCAGATGACCTGGTGTGCACTCCATAGGTGCATAATTTTTCGTTAAACAGGTAAAACCAGGCTAATCCGCCATAACCCTGGTAAGCGCCTTCCCAGGTATTGATACTATCAAAATTGAATACAGGCAGAGAACTTTCTTCAATGTTTATGGGTTTGGAGCAGCTTCTTTCTAAAGTCCATTTGATCGATTTACTGGTAATGGTAAATATCCAGTTTTCTTTAATAGTTAAATTGTTATCCCCATAACTTATTCCCATCAACTTGATGATATTACCGGTTTTTACCAGTACAGGAGAAGCTTTTAAGTGCAGCGATGAGTAAACCACACCGTTTGTTCTTATCGATGTGAATATACCATCCGCTGTACTGATCACTTTTTGCCCATTAACTGTAAGCGCTGTGATGCTGGCCCTGTCGCCATAATCAAGCGTCATCTTAATCTTAGAATTGCTGATAGTGATCACTTTAGCTATTGAAGCGGCCGGCAATAAAATAACCGAACAGTAAAGTATTGCGGCAGGTATTATCTTTGAAAACATGACATGAATGTTATGATAGATATTATAAATTACTCCTGCGAGTTGTTATTTGGCAAATTTTCTAACTTCGAAGAAAAGCACAAGCTAAATAAAAAAAAGTTTGTTTGAAATCCGATTACACTTTTCGATTCAAAATTAAATGACTACAAGCAATATAATAAAATGGATAACGATTATGGCGCGACCTCTATTTGTCGCTTTGTTGATCACAGGAGTTTGTTTGCTCTGTTCATTTCATGATAGCAAGAAGAAAGCGATAAAACATCCCGATCATCCCCGGATCGTAAATATTGTCAACTTTATCCGTTTACTCGAACCAAGGGACTCAAGTATCACCGAAGATGTACTCTACCAAACGGTAGTGAAGCAGGTTGAGATCATGAAAAAATACAAACTTGGTGGTACATTTTTATTGCAGTACGATGCCTTGCTCGACCCCCGTTATCAAAAGCTGCTCAGGAGCCTGCCCCGCGATTCGTTTGAAATAGGCGCATGGTGGGAGATACCGCAACCATTGGTGGAAAAAGCCGGCATGAAATGGCGGGCGCGCTATCCATGGGATTGGCGGGCTAACATAGGCTTTTCAACAGGCTATACGCCTAAAGAGCGTGAAAGACTGGCCGATGTTTATATGAAGGACTTCAAAAAGATATTTGGCTATTATCCCAAATCGGTTGCTTCCTGGTTTATCGATGCGCATACGCTGAATTACCTTTATCAAAAATATAAGATCGTTGCTTCCGCCAATTGCAAAGATCAGTATGGTACCGATGGCTATACGCTTTGGGGCGGTTACTGGAACCAGGCTTATTACCCCAGCAAGATCAACTCCTATATGCCTGCCCAAAACGCAGTAAATCAAATCCCGGTACCGATATTCAGGATGCTGGGTAGTGATCCGGTAAGGCAGTATGATAACGGGTTGGGTACTACCAGGCAGGGTGTGGTTACGCTTGAACCGGTTTATAAATTCGGTGGCGGCGACTCTACCTGGGTAAACTGGTATTTTAAAGAATTTGTTAAGGGTGAAGCTATGGAATTTGGCTATACCCAGGCCGGACAGGAAAACTCTTTTACCTGGGATGCCATGGCTAAAGGATTTGAGATACAAATGCCGTTGATCGCGAAGCTCCGGGATCAGCATAAAATTAAGGTGGAAACGCTGGCAGCATCAGGCCAATGGTTTAAAGAACATTACAAAGTCACCCCGGCAACTTCTGTCACCATAAATAAGGATATAGCCGGAAGCGACAGGAAAACGGTATGGTTTAACAGCCGGTTTTACAGGATAAATTTACTATGGGAAAAAGGCACGCTAAGAATCAGGGATATTCACCTGTTTAACGAAAGGCTGCCATCAGTTTATGAGAAGCAAAAAGCTACCTCAAATGAATGTTCATTTTTTACCTTGCCCATTGTCGACGGCTACATTTGGAGCACTGCAGACCATATAGCCGGTTTAAGATTTAAAGCCATAATTGATGGAAAAGAAACCGTTTTAGAAGGCGATGATCCAGTGATCACCAGCCCAGTCCTTGGTAAGCTGCGCATTGCATGGCCGCTAAAATCGGGTTACGGGACACTTTTGATCGACATGGACGAACGCGAAATTAAAATGAAGATCGAAGGAGGAAAAGCGATCGACTGGATGCTGGACATGACAGCGGCAGACAAAGCCAAATTACCATTCAAAAAAATCAATCGCATACAACTTGATTGTAATTTTCAAGAGATGAACTACTGTTTACGGGCTTCAAAAGGTTCTTTCGCGAAGTCAGATGATGGGTTTTTTAAAGTCCTCTCCGAAAAAAATGCAATCATTTTAAATTTGTCAGCTCCTGATCCTGCCAGGTAAATGCCTTACAGCCGGAACATCATTCCCGCTCAAAAATAAATCGAGTAGTTTTACTATGTAGATACCGTAAAAACACTGTGATTAATCAATTCCAACAGTCTTATCTTTAGGTAATTACTAATTTAAACACCGTATAATCACAATTGTTTTATGGGAACACGGCCGACGAGCACCGATTCATTGGAAATAAAACTGGCTTTCCAAATAATAGCCTGCAGAACCTGCGATTTTTTTTGGCCGAAGAACGGGTCAGCTCAACCCTATGGGCCTTATTCCGCATTTGATTTCGATCAGGATTTTGCCCCACCGCCCGCCCCGGTAATGGGGGCCGGGACGTCTTTTTCCTGGGCGCAAGGCATTACCGCGGAGCCGGCCTTCCCAACTCCCGAGATCATGGATGGCTGCAGGAAAGCACCCATAATGACCATTGGCATTAATCCTAACCTGACTTCATTTTTCCCTGGGCCGACCGGTGCATCCTGGTGCTATCCTGGTTTTACTTCGGATAATGGGTCTGATGCGTCTGCCAAATATGCCTACTACTACAGGTACCGCAGTCTCTACCAGGAGCATTTTGATGCTAACCCTCAATTTATCACCCCCTACTTATTGCCGGATGGCCACATCATTGCTGCTGATGATGGAAAGATGGGGCTGATAAAGGTAACCGGAGTCGCTCCACCTATCGAGCTGACCTTGGATTATAAAGGTCAGGCCGCATCCGTAATCAATCTGAATTGGACTCCCGGCCAACCACCTTACGTGGTGCTTGTCAGTTCGGGGACTAAATTTAAAAAAGGTGACCTGCTTGCCGCCAAACTAAGTGTCCCTGCCGGGAAGCCTGTTAATATTGATCGACAACTCGTTACGTATTACAATCAATTTGTACCAGTGATCGATTACTTCAACAATTTTTTGGAGAGCAATGGGAATGCCGAACCAAATGTGAGAATGTGCGAGGACGTTTGCCAATTGGATATGGTGGCTTGTGCTTCCCCGCACTGGGCACCGCCGTTTATGGGTGGTAAAAAGACAGAAAACGAGGTGATATCTAATTGCCTTTCCACTAATGCCTGGGTGATTAAGCAGCTTGTACAAACAAAGCCCGCCGTGATCTACATTATCGGCGAAACCAGTTATGCTATGTTCCGCGACAATTTCGGAAAATTGATCAAAAGCAACAATCCACTTAATGCAAGTAAGGCCGATGGCGCATTTACCCTTTTACGACAAACTACTGACCTGGAAAACCCGGTTACGCTTGAGTATTCTTACAATAACAACGGCCAAACTTATAACTTATCCAGCCGGCTGGTGATCTCGCCTCACTTTTCCTTTTTCAAATATTTTGTTCCGCAGTTCAGATTTAGTCCGAAGGACTTGAAAACTTTGAAAACCAAATACCCGGATTGCTATCAATACCTGGGGCATAATCCCGATATGTCGTTGGGATTGAAAGATCCCGCCCAAACTTATACTGCTTTTCAAATTAACTCCAACGTACAGCAGGTATTAGCCACCCTGAGGTCAGATTATGATACCGCATATACCTTTTTGATGGCGAATTACTATGATGTTCATTTGATGCTAAGTACCGTATTGGATGACCTCTATTCGAAAGGAAATTTATTATGGGTAACCGGCACTGATGGTAACCCTGGCTACCTGACACGAAACGAAGGCTCATGTAATTTCTGCGTGAACAACTATTGGACATTTCCACAGGGATGCCCTTATAAGAAGGATTCGGAGACACATCCTCCGCCGGGCTTCCTGGAAATGATTGCGGCGGACATGGCTGTAAAAGGGAAACCAGTAGCTATGCATATTGAACGCTTCTATGCCGAAAAGATGCCAATTGCGCCGGATGGAAAGATCTTAATTTGAGCTCCGATATGATTTCATTTATCAGATTCCAATGATATAACGAATGCGGCTATGGGCTAACTTTGCCGGCATGAATAAGATCAACGAAGCGCCGACTCCCCATCAAAGTCTTTCTTTCGGATTTGTAGTTGGTACGGTAAGCCTGGGTTTTGTGGTATCGCAATTGGATGTATCTATTGTAAATATTGCCCTGCCACAAATTTCAAAGTCTTTTTCTGCCGGGGTCAGCTCCCTGCAATGGATCGTGGATGCCTATACCATCGCCTTTGCTGTTTTGATGCTTTCAGCAGGAGGAATGAGCGACCTCTTAGGCTCTAAGCGCATATTTCAATTGGGCCTGCTGGTGTTCGGCCTGGCATCTGCGGGCTGCGGCTTATCCTGGAGCCCTTTCAGCCTGATCGGGTTCCGGGTGCTACAAGGCATGGGGTCAGCTATCATGATCCCTAGTTCCCTGGCTATCTTAAACCAAAGCTTTGCACACGAGCCAACAAACCGGTCGCGCGCAGTGGCGCTATGGACAGCCGCTGGTGGTGTATCTATTGCAGCAGGGCCAATCCTGGGTGGTTTGTTGATGCATGTTAGCAACTGGCGCATGATCTTTTTTGTCAACCTGCCGCTTTGCCTGGCGGGTATCTTATGCAGCTTCAGGCTGAAAGATAGCCAGCGCAGGCCACATACAGGTTTCGACCTGCCCGGCCAGTTTACCTGGATGCTGGCGTTAACTGCCTTCATCGCTTCAATTATCGAATGGCATCATTTAGGCCCTGCCAATCCGCTGATTTATGGAGGTATCATCTTTAGCATCGGCATGCTGGTATTATTTCTTCGGATCGAAAAGAAAGCCAAAGCACCCATCTTACCGCTCGACTTGTTCAAATCATCCAACTTCAATATATTGGTTGGACTGGGTATGTTGTTTAATGGTGCTTATTACGGGACGATATTTGTTTTGAGCCTGTATCTTCAGCAGGTTTTACATTATCAATCGCTCAATGCCGGACTGGCCTTCCTTCCATTAACAGCCGGTTTTATTATCTCTAATTTGATCAGCAGCAAAGTGATGGCAAAGTTCGGGACACGCGTCCCAATCCTCATTGGAGTATCTGTTTTCGTGATTGGATTTGTTATCCTATTAATTGCCAGATCCGGCACACCTTACTGGCAATTATTTATTCCGTTCCTGATCATTCCATTAGGCATGGGCCTCGCAGTACCGGCCATGACCACCGGGATATTGTCGACAGTAGATCGCTCACGTTCGGGCATCGCGTCAGCCGTGTTAAATACCACCCGACAAGCAGCCGGTGCAGTGGGCGTAGCAGTTTTTGGGGCGATGACCAATGGTGGCCCAGCGGCTATTGTTCATGCCGTCAGCATCAGCGCCATATGCTCGGCAGGGGCCTTATTGATCTATGGTATTGTGATATTCAAATACCTCAAAAAGCTTAATCGTTAATATTTAAATATCACCTTCAGCTTTGCCCACAGGTCATTATCAAAATCAGAACCGGCCAGGTTTACACCACCCGCAGTATTGCCCATCCGGATAACGATTAGCTGTTGCGATGGCACCACATATATTTTCTGGTCGTTTTTGCCGAGAGCTGCATAGAGGTCGGCCGGGGCATTGGGAATAATAGAGTGTGGGAACACGATCTGTGCTTGTGGCTCCATGCTGCTGCTTTTGCCATTGAGCCAGGTTAAGTACCCATAGCTTAAGTTGATGTTTTGAGAAGTATGGATTTGAGCATTGAAATAGTTGGTATCGCTTAATATCACGGTGCTGTCCCAGGTGCCTTTGTTTAATAGCAGTAGCCCAAACCTTGCCATGCTGCGTGCGGTGCTGTAATACACATTATTGGAGTTCGGTGTTTTTACCCAGGTGCCATTCATCCCGATCTTGTCCCGTATTTTTTGCTGGAAATAACTATTGAATGATGTGCCGCTGGCATTGGCGATCACCCCGTCCAGCATGGTGTAAGCCGCATTGTGATAGGCCCATCGGGTTCCGGCATCGGCTTTGTAAACCAGGCAGCCGGGCAGGGTGCAGTCGGAGTCCGATACCCCATCGTCCAAACCGGTGGTCATGGTCAATTGATTTCTTATGGTGATCAGGTTTTCCTTCGCCAATGGTTCTGATGTCCAGCCGGTTCCCAAATACTTTGAGCTTTTATCGTTGATGTTCAGCAAACCGTCCTGTTGGGCAATGCCAACCAGCAACCCGGTCATGGTTTTACCTGCCGAGGCCCAGTACCAAAGGCTGTCCTGTGTAAACGTCCCGAAATATTTTTCAGTAACGATCTTCCCGCCCTTCAAAATAATAAAGGCTTTAGTGCCCTTACTTTGCAGATAGGGGTAAAGATCGTTTAATGAGGCCTCATCCCAGCCCAGCGAAGCCGCAGTAGTAGTTTCCCAGGTAGTACCACTTACCGGCGGAAAATAAAGCTTGGTTGATACCGGGGGTACCGGTACCACAGGTTTTGATTCGCCACCCTTTTTGCAGGCGGCTAACAAGGTCACAGTTAAAACGATAAAGCAGGCAGGAAGTATTTTTTTCATCATTAAACTTAAACGGTATTACCCCGCCAGGGTTTAATGCGAAATACAAAAAAAAATGCCGCAACTTTAGATTGTAGTATTAAATGGCGTTGATAATCAATGATATGAATTAAAACCTCGTACTCAAAGTAACGCCATAAGTCCTTGGGTTACCCAAATGCGAAGCGCCAAAATCATAAGCATAATCGATATAATGCTTATCAGCCAGGTTGCTTCCCCATAAGAATGCATCGAACCATTTTGTGCTGACACCCAAACGTGCATTAAAAGTACTGTATCCTTTTTGTTCGATTTGGTTGGCCAGGTCGAAATACTGGTCGCCCAAATAACGCCATTCGCCGCGGGCTACCAGCTTGGCAACCTTGCTCAACGGGTAAGCATATTGCAGGGCCAGCATCGAGGTTACATCCGGGGTATAAACCTGATGGTTGCCTTTCAGGTTAACCGATGTGCTGTCGCTATTCGGCACCACAAGTGAGGTATATCTCGCATGGGTATAACCGAAATTATAAAAAACGTCTAATCCTTTTAACAAGGTTGTCACTACCTCTACCTCAGCACCCTTACTGCTGAGCTTCCCGGCATTTTTAGTCACCACAAGAAGGTCAGAAATGTCCAGCGTTGGTACCTGGACATTGTTCACAAGACTATAAAACAAAGCCACGTTTACACGTAAACGGTTGTTGAAAAAGGTATTTTTTGAGCCAATCTCATAATTATCGCTGTGTTCGGGTTTAAAGGCAAATAACGGTGGCTGTGATGGGTCAGATGAAAGCTGGCTGATACCCCCCGCCCTGAACCCACGGCTATAACTGGCATATAAATTATTCTGGTCGGTTACGTGATAAGCTAAGCTAACTTTCGGTGTTATGGCATGAAATTTTGCAGTGGAAGACGTGTCATTTTGGATAACTTGCACATCACCACCATCCGGCTGAAGCTCACCTTTTACTTCTTCTTTTTTATGCTCGTAATCATAACGCAATCCTGCTGTTAAGTCCCATTGCGGGTCGAATGAATAAACAACCTGTCCATAAACCGCCGCACCATAGTTGCGCTCGATGTTGGTGCTGATGATCGAAAGGTCTGGCGGTGCATTAACAATAGCGCCGTCATCCCCAAAGTGGTTGCCTGTTTTAGTTGGGCTGTAACGATAAAAACCATATACGCCAGCCGTCCATTTTAGATTAGATGCGGAAGCAGGAGAGGAGAACTTAAACTCCTGTGTACCTACTTTTACCTTGTTGAAACCCGGCCCATAGTTATTTACTACGGATACGGCATCAAGGCTCGAAAAATCGCCATCGATTGGTTTAGTATAATACCGGTAGTTTTCCTGGTAGGTACTAACCGAAGTGAAATTAAAATTGCGCCCGGCGTAATTAGCTGCCAGCGAAGCGTTAAAAATGTTGTCGATCATCGTGGTCGTCGCATTTTGATCTACCTTAAACGGATTGGCTAAAGCGTCTCCCGGACTTCCAGCCAACGCGAACGGCCCATTATTACGGTTGGCATAATTCTTAACATTCAGAATGAATGATAACTTTTGATTCGCCAGGTATTTCAAATAATAATTGCCCAAAAAAGAATGCTGTTTATCCAGTTTGGTATTGTTGAACAGATTGGTATAAAAACCATTGAAGCCGTTATAAAGTCCGGCTACGCCAAAAAATAATTTATCTTTTATCAGGGCGCCGGTCAACCCAATACTGTACCGTTGCTGGCCGTAATTACCAACACTGGCCTCAGCAAAACCACCGAACTCATTGGACGGCTGTTTGGTGATCACGTTGATCACGCCACCCATCGCGTTACGGCCATATAAAGTTCCTTGTGGCCCACGCAGTATTTCCACGCGTTCCACATCGAAAAGTTGAGGGATATAAGTATCCAGACTAAACTGGCTCACGCCATCAATATAAGTAGTAACAGCAGGGTCGTAAGAGGTAGTAACGATACCTCTTATCCCGGTCACATTCCTGTTATCACCCGGATTGGCCGAGTACAGGTTAGGGGAGATGGCGGTTATATCCTTCAGGTTCCATACTTTATAATCCTGCACCTGTTTGGCGGATAAGGTCGAAATGCTACCGGGTACTTTTTGTACTTCTTCTTCCCGTTTATTGGCGGTAACCACTACCTCATCCAGGCGATTATTCGTTTCGGTAAGCTGGATGTCAAAGGTTTGTGTTTGTGTAGTGATCGCAACCTCTTTGTTGATCGCCGCGAAAGCAACGCTGCTCACGTGTACTACATATTTCCCCCTTGGTACACGGCTAAAGCTATAGGCTCCGTTTTTATCCGAGGTAGTGATATAGTTGGTATTTAAAAGACTCACGGTAACCCCCTGCACAGGTTGTTTAGCGGAATTAGTAACAGTACCGGACAAAGTCGCGCCAAATTGGGCGAAGGCTGAACAGAAACTGGTCAGCATAAAAAGTAAAATGGTTATTCTTTTCATATAAAAAAGAACAGAGAATACGGTGTGGATCGTATTCACTGTTTAAATGGTTAGCAATTATTATTTAAGCGAGTATACCCAGTTGAGGATCTTTTTCGCTTCTTCCGGTTTAAGGGCAGGGTGGGCAGGCATATCAACATCGCCCCAGTTACCGTGGCCGCCTTTCATTATTTTTTGAGTAAGCTTCGCGGTTGTGGCGGCGCTTTTCGGATATTTTTTAGCTACGTCGGTGAATGACGGGCCAACAGATTTCTCACTCACTTTATGGCAAGCCTTGCAATCCAGCGACATCATCAATGCCTGGCCTGCGCCGTTGGCTTTCTCAAGTGCAAGTTTGTTTTTCAACAATGGCGAGTCATTCCCTGCCAACACGGCAACTGTTTTACTTTTTGTAGAAGCGCCCTGCTCATCTGTCACCTCAACAGAAACGTTGTAGTTTGCCTTTTTGGTGAACGTGTAAGTGAGTCGCGGTAAAGCGGTGCGTTTTTTAATACCATTACCTAAATCCCAGGTATAGGATAATTTATCATGTTCAGGGTCGGTAGCCGCTACCTTGAATAATACAGGTAATGGCAGCTTGCCATAAGCTTTGCTGGCGGTGATATTGGCTACATCCGGCGCACGGTTACCTGTGTTGTAATCGATCCGTGCTAAACCCGCATCCTTGTTTTTAGAGAACCAACCAGAACCGTATTCGAGTACATAGATCCTGCCATCAGGCCCGGTTTCCATATCGATAGCCGAGTTAAATTTGGTGCCGGCCATAAACGGTTCCATCTTATCGAGGTCGCCATTTGGCAGCAGGGTCAATACTTTTATCCAGCCCCTTATCCAATCATAAAAGAAAACCTTTTTGTTAAAGTATTCGGGCAGACGGGTAGCCTTCGGATACATATCGGTATAGTAGGCAGGCCCTGCCATAGTGGTACGGCCTCCTGATCCAACCTGTGGAAAATCTTTAGATGGCCCGTATGGATACCATATAAATGCCGGTTGGGCCGGTGGTAATTCTTTTAAGCCCGTATTATTTCGCGAATTATTGATCGGATGCTGCGGATCGAACGCCGGGCCCGAAACACCTGTTTCATAATCATAGGCATGATAAGGAATATTCGGGCCAATGAACAAAGGCCAGCCAAAAAATCCTGCCGTACGGGCCTGGTTCAGTTCATCATAACCACGCGGGCCACGGGTATCTAAACTATCGGCATTAGCATCCGGGCCTACTTCACCCCAATATAAAAAGCCGTTCTTCCTGTCAACTGAGATACGGTACGGGTTCCTGTCGCCCATTACATATATTTCGGGCCTGGTACCGGGAGTGCCGGGTTTAAACAGGTTTCCTTCGGGGATCGAATAGCTGCCGTCAGGATTCACCTTTATTCTTAATATTTTGCCTCTCAAATCGTTGGTATTACCTGCCGATCTTCTCGAATCATGATTTAAATGCTCCGGGCGGTCATCCAGTGGGGCAAAGGCATGGGTATCATGTTTAGCACCGTGGCCTTCGTCAAAGGGTGTGGAGTTATCACCCGTGGATACGAAAAGCACATGATCATTTCCAAAAGCGATGGAACCACCGGTATGGCAGCAGATCTCGCGCTGCGAATAAAGTTGCAGCACTACTTTTTCAGTCTTAATATCTATCGTATCATTCACAAAAGTGAAACGGGATAAACGGTTAACTGAAGTATCATTAGGACTGAAGTAAATATATACGTAATGGTTTGTCTTGAAATCAGGGTCAGCCTGGATGCCTAACACGCCTTCCTCGGCGTTTACGCCTTTCACATGCGTTTTCCAGTAGGGATTCAAATAACCAACCTGTTTTACAGTTTTGGTATCATTCTTAAACAGCATGATCTCGCCACGGCGCTGGGCAACCAGGATATCGAAATTTGGCAAAACAGTCATTTCTGTCGGCTCAAAGAAAGTGCCTGTCAGCAATTGTGTTTTTACAAAACGGTTTTCCTCCGGTACGCGCAAGGTGGTGCAAGCAGCGTAATTCAATTTTTTAGGGGTGCCGATAGCATATTGGATACCACCAAGCAGGTGTTTCAGGTAAGCGGGGTCGCTGTAAGATTCATCGGTATGGCCAAGTTCAGTATAAAAAACACGTCCGCCCTCAAAATTATGATACCAGGCCATAGGATGCTCAGCCCCATTGGTGCCGCCTTTGTAACTGTTCTCATCAATGTTGATCAGTACATGAATGTCTTTGCTGATACTTTTAAAGTTATACCACTCATCAGTTCTTTTCCACTCATCAGGCAAGGCTTTGGTTGATGGATGGTTTTTATCAACTACATGCAAAGTCGCCTCCTGTATTTCGGGGTGACTGTCAAAATAAGCGCCAACCAGGCGGCCATACCAGTGCCAGTCGTACTCCGCGTCGGCTGCGGCATGCACACCAACAAAGTTTCCGCCTGCCTGCATATACCTTTCCAGGTCTGCTTCCTGGTAATTGTTCAGCATATAGCCGGTGGTGTTCAGAAATACAAGTGCTGAGTATTTAGCGAGGTTAGCCTCGGTAATTTTTGCTGCGTCCGAAGTGGTATCCACGTCGAAGTTATTCTCCTTGCCCAACTGCATGATCGCAGGGACGCCGACGGCAATGGAATTATGATGGAAGCCCGCAGTTTTAGTAAACACCAGTATCCTGGGTTTAACTACGGCAGCATTCACAAGGTTTAGACTAAGCAGGCTGATCGCCAGCAGTAGGGTAAATTTTAATCTCATAGGTAAAACTTAAGAAGGGTTAAATTGGCCAAATTGATTCACTAAAATTGATTGTGTGATTTGGACGCAATATAATAAAATTTGTTACGCAGAATCTTTGCTAACAAGACTGTTACGTAAGGATTTTTTACTTGATCGTATTTTCAAATCAAATCCCTCATGCCAGTTTCTTCACCGCCCTCTCCAATATCTCCACCCCATCTCCTAGCTCTTTCAAATTTAACGAGGCAAAACCCATCCGGATGAAGCTTTGGTTTTC
>Ga0207671_10002578_pt1 | contig 19151 bp, 13 predicted proteins | sample KBSC24metaG_FD_184352 | JGI IMG/M metagenome (GOLD analysis project Ga0207671, IMG submission 184352) | Corn rhizosphere microbial communities from Kellogg Biological Station, Michigan, USA - KBS C2-4 metaG (SPAdes) (version 2) | ecosystem: Host-associated > Plants > Roots > Rhizosphere > Soil... | reverse complement strand
AAATAGTGGAGTTTAATTTATCAATCCTGTTAAAGCAATTGTATGCTTAAAAAATTCATAGAACGCCCGGTATTATCAACTGTTATTTCAGTTTTACTGCTGATACTGGGTATACTCGGACTCATTAATCTACCCATATCTCAATACCCGGATATAGCGCCGCCAACGGTGAATGTATCCGCCTTTTATAATGGCGCCAATGCCGATGTAGTACTTAAAAGTGTGATCATCCCGATGGAGGAGCAGATCAACGGGGTGGAGAACATGACCTACATGACCTCCAGCGCTAGTAATGATGGTTCTGCATCGATTACGGTATATTTTAAAGTAGGTACAAATCCAGATCTGGCTGCGGTGAACGTGCAGAACAGGGTATCGAGAGCAACCAGTTTATTACCGCTGGTGGTTACACAGTCGGGTGTTACCGTGGCTAAAAGCCAGAGCAGCAACCTGGTTATTTTCTCACTATACAGCGACAATAAAACCTACGACGAAACCTTTTTGCAAAACTACGCCAAGATAAATCTGGTGCCGCAAATACAGCGCGTAACCGGTGTGGGTACCGCCGAAGTTTTTGGTTCAAGGGATTATTCTATGCGTATCTGGCTAAAGCCCGACGTCATGTCGCGCTATGGCCTCGTTCCGGATGATATTACCGATGTGCTTAACGAACAAAACATTGAGGCTGCACCGGGTAAATTTGGCGAAAACAGCAATCAATCTTTTCAATATGTGATCAGGTATAAGGGGCGGCTTCAATCTGCTGCTGAATTTGGCAACATGATCATCAAATCGGTAGGCAACGGGCAATTACTGCGTTTAAATGATGTGGCCCGTGTTGAGTTGGGATCGTTGGATTATTCGTTTCATATCATCACCGATGGTAAGCCTTCGGTAGGTGTGGCCATTAGTCAAACGGCAGGTTCAAATGCCCGGGATGTGATCAACGAATCAAAAAAGATCCTGGACGCCGCTGCAGAAACTTTTCCTAAAGGGATGAAGATCGCCTACCTGGTTGATGCCAACGAGGTTTTGGATGCCTCGATAGAAAAGGTTATCAGCACGCTCATAGAGGCCTTTATATTGGTGTTTATCGTAGTGTTTGTGTTTTTGCAGGATTTTCGGTCAACCCTCATTCCGGCCATCGCGGTTCCGGTGGCTATTGTGGGTACCTTCTTTTTCCTGAACCTGTTTGGTTTTACTATTAATCTGCTCACCCTGTTTGCGTTGGTGTTGGCCATCGGTATTGTGGTAGATGACGCCATTGTGGTAGTCGAGGCGGTGCACGCCAAACTGGATATAGGCTATAAATCGGCCCGCAAGGCATCTATTGATGCCATGAGCGAAATATCAGGCGCTATAGTTTCCATTACGCTGGTGATGTCGGCAGTATTTTTACCGGTAACATTTATATCGGGCTCAACCGGTGTGTTTTATAAACAGTTTGGTATTACGCTGGCAGTGGCCATCTTGCTTTCGGCCATTAACGCATTAACGCTTAGTCCGGCTTTGTGCGCTTTGTTCTTAAAGCCACATGAAAAGGGCACTAAAAAGCATGGCTTTATCAATCATTTCTACGTGATATTCAATACCGCCTTTGATGCAGTAAGCGGTAAATATAAAAAGTCGGTAGGTTTCCTGGCACATAAAAAGTGGATCGCGCTTGCCGCTATTGCCATATTTGCTACGGTTCTTATTTATCTGGTAAAAACTACCCCTTCCAGTTTTGTACCCAATGAAGATCAGGGTGTTGTATTTGCTGCCATTAGTCTGCCCCCGGCATCGTCAATGGAACGTACAGACGCGGTTGCCAATAAGATCGATAGCATCGGACATACTTTTCCGGCTGTGGTGAGTACTTTGAAGCTGGTTGGGTTTAACTTTATAGCAGGTAATGGCAGCGCTTATGCCATGGTGATCATGAAACTGAAAACCTGGGATCAGCGTAAGTCAAAAAGTGATAGCCAAGAGGGTATTATTGGCCAGCTTTATGGCAAAACCAGTGGGATGCGGGAGGCTAATGTGTTTTATTTTTCGCCGCCTACTTTAAATGGCTTTGGTAACAGTGATGGTTTTGAGTTTCAATTACAGGACAAAGGCGGTCATACCGTGAATGAACTGTTTAAAGTGAGTAATGACTTTATTGCGGCGCTCGGGAAACGCCGCGAAATACAGAGCCTTAACTCATCGTTCAATCCCAATTTTCCGCAATACCAGGTTGATGTTAATGTGGCCAAATGTAAAGAGGCCGGTGTAACGGTAAATTCGGTGCTGAATACGCTGCAAGGGTATTATGGTGGTTTATATGCCTCCAACTTTAACCAGTTTGGTAAACAATACCGTGTAATGGTTCAGGCTGATTATGATTACCGGGCCACAGAAACAGGCTTAAGCAAAATATTTGTACGTAACAGCGCGGGTACTATGGCGCCTATAACCTCCTTTATTTCGTTGAAAAGGGTGTTTGGGCCGGAGTCTATTTCCCGCTTCAACCTGTTTACGGCCATATCAGTTTCAGGGCAGCCAAAACCAGGTTTTAGTACCGGTGATGCTATTAAAGCCATCAAAGAGGTTGCTTTAGAGAGTTTGCCCGCGGGTTATGGTTATGAGTTTTCGGGCTTAACACGCGAGGAATTGACCGCGGGAACACAGTCGGCTTATATATTTATGCTTTGCCTGGTATTTGTGTACTTTTTACTAAGCGCTCAGTATGAAAGCTACATTCTGCCTTTCGCGGTATTGCTCTCCTTACCCGTAGGTTTATCAGGAACTTACCTGTTTGCCAAGATATTCGGTATCGAAAGTAATATTTACCTGCAGATATCCCTGATCATGCTCATAGGTTTGCTGGCTAAGAATGCCATCTTGATCGTAGAGTTTGCTTTGGAAAGGCGACGGGCCGGTATGGAACTGATACCGGCTGCCATAGCGGGTGCCGAGGCCCGTTTGCGACCGATCCTGATGACCTCCTTCGCCTTTATATTTGGTATTATGCCGTTGATGTTCTCGACAGGAGCAGGCGCCAATGGCAATAAGTCTATCGGTACGGGTGCGGTAGGTGGTATGTTTGTGGGTACTATATTTGGCGTATTTGTGATCCCAATATTGTTTATCATCTTCCAGCATTTGCAGGAAAGGGTAAGCGGTCCGCCTAAAGAAGATAATGACGACGATGAGGATGACGCGGTCGAAATAAAAACCGCTCATTGATCTATCAATTAAAAACATCGCCATGAACAGAAATTGTTTAAAATATATATTACTATTTGTCTCACTTTCGGGAGTCCTGTTTTCCTGCCGGATAACCAAAAGCTATAAGCGCCCCGATGTAAATACCCAGGGGCTTTATCGTGGTAGCCAGTCGACTGATACTACTACCATCGCTACCATGCCCTGGCAAAGTTTATTTGCAGACACCGTATTGAGATCATTGATACAGGAAGGTCTAAACAATAACCTCGATCTGAAAACCGCGGTACAAAAGATCCTGGAAGCACAGGCAACATTACGGCAAAGTAAAGCGGCTTTTTTGCCGAGCTTAAGCGGAAATGCGAGTATTACACGATCTAAACAGTCACAGGCTGGTTTAAACTTTCCGGAAGGTATTGATATCAATACGCTCACAACTACTTACCAGGCAGGTTTAAGTACCTCATGGGAGGCCGATGTTTGGGGTAAGTTAAGCAGTACCAAAAGAGCTGCCCTGGCCAGTTTTTTACAAAGCGATGCGGCAAAAAGAGCGGTACAAACCCAACTGATAGCCGATATTGCCAATAACTATTTCAGTCTTTTGGCTTTGGATAAACAGTTGGAAATTACCCAGCAAACACTCCAAAACCGGATAAAGGATGTAGAGACCATGAAGGAGCTCAAAAAAGGTGCTGTAGTTAACGGTGCGGCAGTCGTGCAAAGCGAGGCCAATCGCTACGCTGCGGAGGTATCTATTCCCGATATTAAACGCAGCATCCGGGAAACAGAAAATGCATTAGACATCCTGCTTTCAAGAGCGCCCGGGCCAATTAGCCGTAGCACACTGGCCGATCAAAAAGTAACTACCGAACTGCAAACAGGTGTCCCGACCCAGCTGTTGACCAACCGCCCGGATGTACAGCAAAGCGAATATGCGTTTAGAGCAGCTTTTGAGAATACCAACCTGGCACGAACTTATTTTTACCCATCATTTACCATAACCGCTTCCGGAGGTTTATCGAGCTTAACTTTAAAAGATTTCTTTACCAAGTCGATATTTTATAACGCGGCTGCCGGTTTAACCCAACCCATTTTTAACCAGGGTATCAATAAGGCCAGACTGCGTACCGCACAGGCACAACAACAGGAAGCTTTGAACAGCTTCCAGAAAACACTGCTGGTAGCCGGGCAGGAAGTTTCCAATGCCCTATATGCGCACGAAACCGCGGTTGAAAAGCAGGATTCACGCAGCAAACAGATCATTGCCCTGCAAAAGTCAGTGGATTATACACAGGAGTTGTTAAGATACAGCTCGGCCACTAATTATACCGATGTACTAACTTCCGAACAAAATTTATTAGCCGCTCAATTAAGTGGCGTGAGCGACAAGCTGCAGGAATTACACAAGCCATTGAATTTATACCGCGCGCTAGGCGGCGGATGGCGGTAGATATAAGTCGGAGACGCATGTAATGCGTCTCTACAGTTAAATTGGTCGTAGAGACACATCACATGTGTCTTTCTATAAAGAATAAAAAAAGCCTGAATGCATCCATTCAGGCTTTTTTATGGATAATTATCAGATACTTATTAAGTTTTATTGATCATATATATTGTTTGTGAATTTCTTAATAAGCTATGTAAAGTTCTTTTAGCTTAATTAATAATCTCATAATAGTTTAAAAATTAAGTATTTATTAAGCTTTTTTTAATATCCTTCCGCTTATTTTATGTCGATAACCAATTTATGCCGATAAGCTTTTTCTTGAAGTTTTCGGTTTATTAAAACCTTAATATCTATGAAAAAACATGTTTTTATGCCCCCTTAGGGATTACTATGCCCAATTGTAACTATTAACTAATATCAAACCAATTATTAAATACTTAAATTATGAAATTAAAAACTATTAAGGCAATATTTTTATTAGCCCTATCAGGCATTATAAGCTTAAGCAGCTGTAAAAAGGGGTTAGACAAAAACACCGCAGGTGCTTTATCCGAAAAAAATAAGAAAACAGCTGCATCACCGGTTGGCGATGTTGTCGGGAAGATCACCGTAGGCTACCAGGGTTGGTTTGCCGCCATTGGCGATGGTTCGCCCATTAACATCTGGTGGCATTGGGCGCCAAATGCAAGCCAGGCGCCATCAACAAACAATATCGGCATCAAATCATGGCCCGATATGCGTGAATATACCAGTTCTTATCAAACAGGCTTCGCTAATTTAAATAATGGAACCCCGGCAAAATTATTCTCGTCTTTTAATGATCAAACTGTAAATGTGCAGTTTCAGTGGATGCAACAGAACAATATTGATTGTGCTGCCCTGCAACGCTTTAACCCAACCGGAGGCGAAGGCCCGGTGCGTGATGCCATAACCGCCAAGGTAAAAACCGCAGCAGAGGCCACCGGTCGTAAGTTTTATATCATGTATGATATAACCGGCTGGACTAATATGCAATCGGAGATCAAAACCGACTGGACGAATAAAATGTCGGCATATACCTCATCATCTGCCTATGCTAAACAAAATGGCAAACCGGTAGTATGTATCTGGGGGCTGGGCTTTAATGATGCTAACCATCCATTTTCTTCTGCTGTTTGCCTGGATGTGATCAATTGGTTTAAAGGCCAGGGTGTTTATATTATAGGAGGCGTACCAGCCTCATGGCGCGATACCAATGCAACCGATATACAGCCTAACTTTTTACCCACCGCTACCGCGCTGAATATGATATCGCCATGGATGATCGGTAAAATAAGTAACGTAAGCGAAGCTAATAACTTCTATAACGATCATCAGGCAGGTGACCAAACCTATTGTAATGCCAATGGTATAGACTATCAGCCTTGTGTGTTACCTGGCGACCTGCAACTACGTCAGCGCGCGCATGGCGATTTGATGTGGACGCAGTTCTACAACCTGATCAGAGGCGGTGCACAAGGTATATATATATCCATGTTTGATGAGTATAATGAAGGTAACCAGATCGCTAAAACAACCGAAAACTCCTCATTTGTTCCAGCTGGTTCTAACTTTTTATCCCTTGATGAAGATGGTACCGTATGCTCTGCCGATTACTACCTGAGATTAACTGGCGACGGTGGCAGGATGTTGAAAGGACAAATTGCATTAACAGCTACAAGACCAACACAGCCAGTAGTGGGAGGCGGTACTGGCACGGTGCCCTTCGGCCAGGTAGTAACCATAAAAGGTTCTAATAACCTATATGTGAGTTCGGAGAATGGTACACAAGCCATGAACTGTAACCGTGCAGCAGCGCAGGGCTGGGAGCAGTTTACAGTTGTTAACGCAGGTAACGGAAAAGTTTCCTTGTTAAATTCCAGCAAATATGTATCCTCCGAAAACGGTACACAGGCTATTAACTGCAACCGTACCGCTATTGGTCCATGGGAGCAGTTCGACTGGGTTTTCAACTCAAACGGTACCATCTCTTTAAGAGGCAATAATGGCGCTTATATTTCAAGCGAAGGAGGTACTGTGGCCATGACTTGCACCCGAACAACTATAACCGCAACAGAGCAGTTCCGGATAAATCAATAAACCCCACCCAAACCCTCCCCGGAGAGTAATAGCCCTTGAAAAGGCAAGCGGTAAGCATGGTGGCATCGACTCACCCCGACATCGCTGCGCTCGTCACCCCTCTCTTCGCCTGCGGCGGAAAGAGGGTTTTTTTTCTTTCATATTTTTTTAACCCTCTTTGCGACGAAGTCGAAGAGAGGGTCGCCCGCGAAGCGCGGCGGGGTGAGTCGACTATATTACATGCAATTCCTGGCCAAAGTTTAGTTTATGTCATATGCTATTACTCCTGGAAAGGAGGACTTTTCATAAACCCATAAGAACAAAACCGGCGACCCTATCAGGTCGCCGGTTTTGTTTTGTGCTTATTCGGCAACAAACTTAAGTCCGATCACCGAGATGATGAGCGTACTCATAAAAAATAAGCGCCAAAAGTTGGTAGGGTCTTTAAATACCAGGATGCCCACCAGCACAGTACCCACGGCACCGATGCCTGTCCAAACCGCATAAGCTGTGCCTATAGGTAAAGTTTGGATGGCTTTAATAAGCAGTACCATGCTCAGTGTCATGGTGATGAAAAATCCGGTATACCAAAGGTACATTTCGGTACCTGTTGTTTGTTTGGCTTTGCCCAGGCAGGAGGCAAAACCTACTTCGCAAAGACCTGCGATGATTAATATGATCCAATTCATTTTATCTTATATTTATTTCGACTGTAAAATTGGGGAGTATAAACAGCCTAAAAATTAACATAGGATAAATAATGTAGTTATCTTATTTTCGATCTTATGCGGCTCAAACTCACCTGCGTAATACCCAGGTAAGAGGCTATATGGCATAATTGCACCCTTTGGATAAGATCGGGGCTGTTGGTCAAAATATCCTGATACCGGTCGGCCGCCATGCTGAATTGCCGGGAGATCAGCCTTTCTTCCACTTTGATCAGTTCGGTTTCGGCAAAGCGACGGCCCCAGTTAACAATATGTATATCTTCCTTGAATAGTTTTTGGAGCTCGCGGGTTTTGATGCGGTATAATATGCAATCCTCCAAAAGCTCAATATTTTCATATCCGGGTTTGTTCTCCACATAATTTTTCATCGAGATAACGGTATCGCCCTCCCGGCCAAACCAAAAGGTTACTTCGGTATCATGTTGGTATAAATAAGCCCGAACGATGCCCTTTTTTATAAAATAAACGCTTCTGCCAATTTTACCCGCTTCAAATAAAATATGCCCTTTGGGTAAAGTGATTTCCTCAATTACCTGTCGCAATTTCTGCCCGGAAGCTTCGGGTACAGCGTAAATTTGATTGATAATTTGTTCTATGCTCACTTTCGCAATTATTAATTAAATATTTATTCTGTCTTTGAGGGTATTTGCCTCTACAATTGTCCTTCATGTGCCGTTAAGAATAAAACGGAACTGTTATTATAAAAGAATATCAATAACATTGTTTGCAGTATTAAATCTTATAAACCTTTAACCCTAGCCAATGAAACGTAACTACTACATTGTAGCCCTGATCATGCTGATCTTTTTCGTGATCTCTTTTCTAACCAATGTCATCGGTCCGCTGATACCGGATATCATAAAAGTATTCAATTTAAGTTACACATTGGCAGGTGTACTTCCCTTGGCATTCTTTATAGCTTATGGGGTAATGTCGGTTCCATCGGCTATTATGCTGGAAACATTTAAAGAGAAAAAGATCATGGTGGCGGCATTTATTGTTGCTTTTTTAGGCTCGTTGTTGCTGGCTATGGAACCTAATTATTTGAGCGCTATCATTTCCTTATTCCTGATCGGTTGTGGTATGGCTATGCTGCAGGTGGTGATCAATCCGCTGTTGCGGACATCGGGTGGTGAAGAAAATTATGCTTTTACATCGGTATTGGCGCAATTGATATTCGGACTGGCATCTTTCCTGAGTCCGCTGGTATATTCCTATATGGTAAAAGCTTTAAAAGAGAAGAATAGCGGGGGTATTATGGGATTATTGCATTCCGTGGTGCCAGCCAATTTACCCTGGATATCGCTGTATTGGCTTTTTACAGTGATATGCCTGGCCATGGTTATTCTGCTGATGCTTACTAAATTTCCTAAGGTTGAATTAAAGGAAGACGAACAAGTAGGCTCCTTACAAACCCACTTTGCCTTGTTTAAGCAGCCTATAGTGATCCTGTTTTTAGTAGCCATGTTTTGTTATGTGGGTACCGAGCAGGGTATAGCCAACTGGATCTCCCAGTTTTTGAAAACCTATCATGGCCTCGACCCTCAAACCAAAGGAGCGGATACCGTAGCTTATTTCTGGGGGTTGATGACGGCTGGTGGTATCCTGGGACTGTTTCTGTTGAAGATCATGGACAGCCGCAAAGTGCTGATCAGTTTTACCATACTTGCTTTGGTTTGCTTAACGGCAGCCTTGTTTGGCCCAACCAGTGTGGCTTTGATCGCGTTTCCTTTAGTAGGTTTCTTTGCTTCGGTGATGTATCCCATTATATTTTCACTGGCGCTTAACTCCATCAATAAAGATCATGGTTCTTTCGCCGGACTGCTGGTTACAGCCATTATTGGCGGCGCGGTAATACCTCCGGTTATCGGTTTGCTGGGCGACGCGTTTGGTTTGCGCGCAGGGATGTTCTTTTTGTACATCACCCTGGGGTACATTTTAAGCGTAGGCTTCTGGGCAAAACCACTCATCACCAATAAAACTATCGACATAAAAAAGAAAGCTACTCATGAATAATATCAAAGTTATAGGGATAGATCTGGGTGCTACCAATATACGTGGTGCCATTGTAAATGATAACTCCTTGTCGGCTATTGTATCGCAAAAAATAAAAAGCGATGGTTCTGTTGAGGATGTAATGAATGATATATACCAGGTAGTTGACGCCCTGTTAAAAAATGACCAGGTGGCCGCCATAGGTATTGGTGTACCCAGCGTGGTTGATGTTGCTGAAGGTATTGTATATGATGTGCAATATATTCCTTCCTGGAAAGAAGTGCATTTAAAGCAGCTGATGGAAAAGCGTTATGGTATACCTGTTTATGTAAATAACGATGCCAATTGCTTTGCTGTAGGCGAATATTACTTTGGCAAAGGAAATAACGTGGACTCGATGATCGGTTTAACGCTGGGTACGGGTTTAGGCGCTGGCATCATGATCAACAAACGATTGTATCCTGGTTTTAACTGCGGGGCTGGTGAATTTGGTTTCTTTCCATACCTGGATAACATACTGGAGTTTTACAGCAGCGGGTCTTTCTTTAGCAATGTGTATGGTTTAGATGGTGTGCAGGTGTTTGAGGATGCCAAAAAGGGTAACGCGGAAGCATTAAAACTATACGCTGAACTGGGTACCCATATTGGTCATGCTATAAAACAGGTAATGTATGCTTATGACCCACAATTGATCGTGCTGGGGGGCTCTGTGCGGCATGCCTATGCTTTTTTCCAGCAAACGATGTGGCAGGAGATCAAAACATTCGCCTATACTAAAACTGCCGAGCGGATCAGGGTGGAGGTGTCGGAACTGGAAAATAGCGGTATCATAGGTGCTGCTGCCTTGTATTATGATAATCAACAATAAAATATAACTAATGCTATCATGAAAAAATTCATACTCACGCTGATCTTGCCCTTGTGTTTTCAGCATGCATTTAGCCAGGCCCGGCAGGAAAATTTCCAGCTTATCCTGAAAGATGATTGGAAAATGCAGTCGACAGTAACCGATGCTTCATCTGCCGATAAAATTTCAAAGGAGAATTATGATACCCAAAACTGGTACAAGGTAAGCGTACCTACTACCATCATAGCCGGTTTACTGGCTAATAAAGTTTATGATTTTGACCCATTCATGGGCCGTAATCTAAAAAAACTCAGTGATGCTAAATTGGATAAACCCTGGTGGTTCCGTCGGGAATTTACGTTGCCTGCGGCCGAGAATGGGAAAAATGTGATCCTGCGTTTGCATGGCATCAACTATAAGGCAAACATATGGCTAAACGGAGTGAAAATTGCCGATTCGACCCAAACCAAAGGGCCTTTCCGCATCATTCAGCTGGATGTAACCAAACATATCAATTACACCGGCAACAATGTACTGGCCCTTCAAATAACACGACCATTTACCCCCAACAAAGCAAAAGGGGATCTGGCCATTGATTATGCCGATTGGATACCATATCCGCCTGATTACAATGGCGGGATAGTGAACAATGTGGAGATTAAAACCTATGATAAAGTAGGGGTGCAGTATCCGCTGGTAACTACCCGGTTTGATCTGCCATCATTAGCCGTAGCGCATTTATATGTTGATGCACAGGTAACCAATTATACCAACACCGCACAGGATGCCGTGATCAAAGGGCAGATCAACAGTGACGTGAGCTTTGAGCAAAAGGTGCATTTGCTGCCTCACGAGTCCAAAAATGTTGATTTTAGTCCAGAGGTTTATAAACAGCTCAATATCAAAAATCCGCGTATCTGGTGGCCCTGGCAATATGGCAAAGCCGAGCTGAACCGCGTTGAGCTATCGGCAGTGGTAGGAGGTAAGGTGAGTAATACGCTTTGGGAGAAATTTGGTATCCGCCAGATAGACTCCAAGCTGATCGACAATGAATCGCGCGAGTTTATCGTAAACGGTAAACCTATCCTGATCCGTGGAGCGGCATGGTCGCCGGATATTTTCCAGCGCCGTTCGCCCGAAAGGCAGGAGCAGGAAGTGAAGCTGGTGCGTGATATGAACATGAACATCATCCGCTCAGAAGGTAAAATGGAGGACGATAATTTTTATGATCTGTGTGATCAGTATGGTATGCTGGTGATGACCGGCTGGATGTGCTGCGGCACATGGCAACATCCCGAACACTGGGATGCTGCTGAGCGCAAGGTAGCTATGGCATCTGACAGCAGTGTAATGTACTGGCTGCGCAACAAAGCTAGCTTGATGGTTTGGCTCAATGGCAGCGATATGCCGCCAACCGATACTTCGGTAGAAAGTGATTACCTGAAGATCGAGAAAACCCTGAAATGGCCAAATCCAACACTATCCACTGCCAATGAAACCAAATCGAAAGTATCAGGCTTCAGCGGGGTAAAAATGGCCGGCCCTTATGAATGGGTACCGCCTATATATTGGGAAACAGACGCTACACACAAATTTGGCGGTACCTGGAGTTTTGCTACGGAAATATCACCAGGTCCGTCCATTCCTCCGTACGAGAGTTTGATCAAGTTTATACCTAAAGATTCTTTATCCACCAGTTCACCGGCATGGTTATACCATTGCGGGACAGGCTCATTTGGAACCACAAAAGTATTTGATAAAGCCCTGGCAAACCGTTATGGTGAATCAACCGCTATTAAAAATTATATAGCCAAAGCACAGGCTCAAAATTATGAAGCGCACCGTGCCATGATGGAAGCCTATGGTTTTAAAAAATACAATACAGCTACCGGGGTAGTGCAATGGATGCTGGCCAACCCATGGCCAGGATTAATTTGGCATACCTATGATTATTACCTGTATCCGGCGGGTACTTACTTCGGTATGAAAAAATCAATGGAGCCGCTGCACGTGATGTATTCCTACAAATCAAACGAGGTGGCTGTGGTTAACTCCTATCTTAAAAAATTCAGCGGTTTGCAGGTAAAGGCTACCGTTTACAATGTTGATGGTACAGTAAAATACAGTAAAACAGCACCGGTAAGCATTGATGCGGATGCCTCGAAAGCGGTATTTGCCTTGCCTGCTATTACAGGTCTGTCCCCGACTTATTTTGTGCGTTTACAATTGACAGATAGTCGTGGCAAGGCAGAGAGCATCAACTGGTACTGGTTGTCGCAAAAAGCAGAAGTGCTGAACTGGAAAAAATCAAACTGGTACACTACACCCGAATCGGCTTATGCGGATTATACCGCTTTGCAACAAATTCCCAAAACAGCACTCAAACTGAGCCATGTTCGGGAAACTGCTCAAGGAGATAGCACCACACATGCAGTAACGATTACCAATACCGGCAAAACAGTAGCCTTCTTTGTGCATCTGCGGGCGCTAAAAGGTAAGGATGGTGATGATATACTACCGGTAATATTCAGCGATAATTATATTTCATTAGCTCCCGGCGAAACAAGGGTGATCAAATGTACCTATAGTACTAAAGATGCTGTGGGTACAACGCCGTACTTCCTGAATTCGGCATGGAATATCGATACTCCTAAAAGCAAGAGTGATGAGCAGGCTGGCTTTGAGGAGGGGCTGCCGGTTAAATAGTTTTAACAATATAATTTGTCATTCCGAGCGTAGCGAAGAATCTATTCGGCGATAGATCCTTCGTTCCTCAGGATGACAAATTTAATGGACAGAGTGAAATTACACACAAACGAGCGCAAGTAGAAGTGTAACCTTCCAATATCATGGTTTACATAAAATGCAAGAATATTATGTATAAATGTATTTAACTAATTGACTATCAGTTATATAAATCAATTTTAATCCATGAAAAATGTAAACCATGTAAACCCACTTTTGTGGCAAAACGAGTGTAAGTAGAAAATTTAAAATTTGTCATTCTGAACGGAGTGAAGAATCTATTAACCGAAGGGCAGGTAGCAGAACAGATCCTTCGTTCCTCAGGATGACAAATTAATGAGTATTACATGGTAATCACTACCCGCTTACCTTGTGCATCCTGCTGCCATGCTTCGGCTACATTTTTTAATGGTATAGCCAGGGTATCAATGGTTAACTTACCCTCCGCAGCCAGTTTAAATACTTCCGGCAGAATCTCGGCTTGAATTTTACCGATCATTTCTTTTGAAATGCTTCCGCCGCCTGCTCCGGTAAGTTCAATGGCTGTACTGCGCAGGATTGCAGCGGGCAGGTTAATAGCTGAACCGGCCATTTCGCCAACCTGTACGTAACGGGTTACGTGTTCTATTGTAGCATTAAGGTCGTGCCCGGCCAAAGTACCCAATACCAGTTCGGCAGGTTTTCCCCATAAATAATCAATGACCACGTCCAACGGAATTTTCAATACTTCGGCTTTAAGGGCTTGTTTAATGTCTTCGTCAGATCGATTCAAAGATATGCTTACATCAGCACTAAGGCTGTCCAACGCTTCCTGATTGCGGCCCATGGCAATGATCTTGCCTGCCCCCAGGTGACGGGCTATTTGTACGGCCAATTTTCCGGTGATACCTGTTGCTCCTAATATCAATATGGTATCGCCTTTCTTTAGTTTGCCTTTATAGGCTAATGATAACCAGGCTGATATGGCGGGATTGGGTATAGCCGCCGCGGTAATATCATCTAATCCATCCGGTACCGGTACGTACCAGTGCTTATTGATCAGGGCCTTTTCACCCATCATACCCGTGGCTGATCCGGCATAAACCCGGGTGCCATCGGCTAATACACCCACGCCATCAACCCCAACAACTGCGGGGTAGTTTTCGTGCTTGTCGTAATGTGTACCTTTGGCCCGCATTTTATCCAGGTTTTTGATGCTGGCTGCTTTTACATTGATGAGCTGTTCGTCGGGACATGGGACAGGTTCTGCAAAATCTGCATATTGAGGAATTTCTCTTGCCTGATATAATACTGCTGCTTTCATTTCATTTGTTATTTGTTGAACAAATTTCGGCAGATGGCGACGGACCTGCGATAACAAATGTTAATAAATAAAAAGACCTGTTATTTGGTTACGGCATTGCGGATACGGCTTAATGAAACCGAGGTAATCCCCAAATAGGATGCGATATAATGTTGCGGGATCCGCTTAACGATATGTGGTTTTTCTTTCAACAAGGTTAGATAACGCTCCTTGGGCGTGTATTTGATGAAGGACATGAAATGAGTCATGTAATTGATTTGCCTGTCGAGCATAACATTGGCCAATTGCTCCCTTACCTCTGGAATGGCATTGAGTTCGCTCATCATTTCATTATAATCCTTTTTGTGGATCCAGTAAAGTATGCAAGGCTCAATAGTTTCCAGCGTAACCAGGCTTGGCGTACCTTTCCGGAAACTTTCTATAGATGATACACCTTCCTGTTCAAAAAAGAACTGAAAGGTTACATCCTTGCCTTTATTGTTGAACCAAACCCTCAGGCAACCCTTTTCAATATAGTATGCTTTTTTGGATACATCGCCCTCGTGCAAAAGGATGGTTTTTGCAGGAACTTCAAGGCGATGGTAAAGACTAGCGTACTTTTCCCAAGAGCCTTGAAGTTGCGGTATTAATTTTTTAAGCTGATCAAACACAGCTCAAATTACTGAATTTTTTATGAAAACAAGCTTAAAAGCCGCTATCGTCTAATGCGAATGTATTTTTACGCTCTTTCCATTTACCTTTTGTAAAATCAGGGAACTCCAGTGTTTTACCTTCTTTTACCGATTGGGTTGACAGCGGAGCTATCACGCTCATGGTCACAGAATCATATACATCAATAGGAGTTTGGCGTTTATGCTTTACCGATTCGATAAAGGCGTTAAATACAAACCAGTCCATACCGCCGTGCCCGGCACCAGCGGCTTCGGCATCATGTTTTTTCCATAGCGGGTGGTCGTATTTGGCAAACCATTCTTTTGCCGGATCCCAGCTATCGTCTTCTTTTGATTTGTGATCGATATAGATCGATTGATTTACATCCATCCAGATACCTTTGGTACCCTGAACCCGGAAACCTAACGAGTATGGACGCGGCAAATGTGTATCATGTGATAATAAAACAGTTTCGCCATTGGCACAGTTGATCATGGTGGTAGTTACATCGCCATTTTTGTAATTGAGCTTAGCGTTTGGATGACCCGGAGAAAGCTCTTCTACATAAGCAGCCAAACCACGTGCTTTTGAACTGAAGGAAACCAGGCTGGTAAACCGGTTACCACGGGTAATATCAATATAATTCATCACTGGTCCGGCACCATGGGTAGGGTATAGGTCGCCATCCCGATCAATGTTAAACTGGGTGCGCCACTGGGCTTCGCTTAATGCCTTAGCACCGTACTCAACGCCTTTACCGCCGTATCTACCCTTACCATCATTAAATAAAACATCACGTAGGTTATGCTGATAGCCACCTTCAAGGTGTATTAATTCGCCAAACAGACCCTGTCTAACCATGTTTAACGCGGCCATGACATCCCGGCGGTAACATACGTTTTCAAGCGTCATATAAGGAATACCTGTTTTTTCGGATGTTTTAACAATGTCCCAGTGCTCATCAACGGTAAGTCCTGCAATAACCTCACAGCCTACATATTTACCGGCTTTCATGGCATCAATAGATTGCTGGTAGTGAAACTGCCATGGGGTAGCAATAATTACCGCGTCAATATCATTTCTTTCGAGCAGCTTTTTGTAAGCATCAATACCTCCGGTGTACTCTTTGGCTGCGGGCCGGCCTTTTTTGGCTAAATATTCCCGGCAGATGTTTAAAGAGTGTTCCTGGGTATCGCATATAGCAACAATCTCCACGTCGTCGCGCAGGGCGCCTTCAGAGATATGGCTCATGCCGCGGGCACCAACCCCAATATAACCAAGCCTTACTTTGCCGGTATCTTTGGCAAATAAGCTGCCTGTTGGCAGTATGGTAAACCCTGCAGCGGCTATGGCGCCGCTTTTTACAAATGTTCTTCTGTCCATTTATGTTATTGTTTGATAATGATTTATTAGTTTGAATTGATGGTTTGGTTTACACCATGTTTCGGGATTGAAGTTATTGATCATATTTATAAAATCAACAGATCAACCACCTCAAATACGCCGCAAACGTTTGATACCGTTAGTCATTTACCCCAAATTCAAAAATAGTGCGACTCTTAAACCACTCACCCGGATTTAATACTGTACTTGGGAAATGAGGCTTATTTGGCGCGTCCGGGTAATGTTGGGTTTCCAGGCATAAGCCGCTTCTGAACGGATAATTACTGTTTTGTTTACCAATACAGGTTTCATCTAAAAAATTACCCGTATACATATGTATGGCGGGTTCGGTGGTAAAAACTTTTAATACCCTTTTGCTGATCGGTTCAAAAACTTTAGCTGCCAATTTTAGTTCATCAGAGTCCTGCTTTTTTACTATCCAGGAATGATCATACCCACGGCTTAATACCAACTGGGCATTATCTTCATTAATGCGCTCGCCAATTGCCGTAGGTTCTGCAAAATCAAATGGTGTGCCGTTCACTGGGGTAGGGGTGCCCTCAGGTACCTGCATGGCATTCACCGGCAGATAATTTGTTAAGGGTAGCTGTAGCTGATGATCTAAGATCGACCCTGCGTTATGCCCTGCCAGGTTAAAATAGGCGTGCTGCGTTAAATTAACCAGGGTTGACTGATCGGTTATCGCATCAAAATCAACTATTAACTGGTTCTGGTTATTCAAGGTATAAGTAACTGTAGTGGTCAGCTTGCCCGGGAAACCTTCTTCGCCATCTACACTTAGATATACCAGTATCACGCCAACCCCGTGATCATTTTTAAACGATCTTGATTGCCACACTTTTTTATTAAAACCAACCTTGCCTCCATGGTGATGAAAACCGCCGTCCTTAACCGTAAGTTGATGCGTTGTGCCATTGATGACTACCTTACCGCCGGCTATTCGGTTGGCAAAACGACCGACTACCGTACCAATATAAAATTGGTCATCAATATAGCCCTGCAGATCATCGTATCCTAATACAACATCGGCCATATTGCCTAGATGATCGGGAACGGATAAAGATTGTATGGCCGCCCCAAAATTGGTCACGGAAACTTTTACACCATTATCATTGCTTAGTTCATAAAGAAATATCTGGTGACCGTTAAACTCGCCCCAATTATTTTGGCTAACATTGTATTTCATGTGATGTATGATTTAAATAGAATAATGGAAATTAGTGTTTTCATTGATAAGGCGACCCAAATAACTGCACAAAATATCACGCAAACGTTTGCAATATGTACCCCTGAACGTGACTGTTTGCATTGATTTTAAATACGGTGAAGAATCAGATGAAATTGATGCCTCATCCAGATTTATTAAATCTTCTGGAGTTCATAATCAGGTAATATTTTATAATATTGACGTTATAAATATTATTGCTATTTATAATTGTCTTTTAGTAAGATAATTAGCTTATGCGTAATAAAAAATACACAAACGTTTGCGCATGCTTTTTCATAAGTAATTAATTACGTTTGGCTAAAATTTGCCTTAAATGATGCTTGACCAGATCCTGGAACTGTACGGACTTAACACCAATAACTATGCTATTAAAAGCTTTGGTTCGGGATTGATCAATCATACCTGGAAAGTTAGCGGGCCAGAAAATTATATCCTTCAGCGTATTAATCCATACGTTTTTAAAAAACCGGAAGCTATTGCTGAAAATATGGCGCTGCTGGCCGATTATCTTAAACAAACCTCGCCCGATTATCTTTTTGTGGCACCGATACCAACATTAAAGGGTGAACACATGGCTAAAATAAATGATAAAGAGTATTACCGGCTTTTTCCTTTTATTGACAACTCGGTAACCATTACCGAAATTACAAATCACCAGGAGGCTTTTGAGGCAGCCCGTCAATTTGGAAAATTTACTTATTTACTGAGCGGTTTTGATCTGGGAAAACTGCACTACACTTTACCTCAATTTCATGATCTTAAACTGCGGTTTGATCAGTTTAAAGAAGCCTGTTCAACCGCCGGGGCCGATAAGCTGGCTACAGCCACCGCTACTATCAACGATGTTTATAAATACCAGGGAATACTGTTTACTTATATACAGTTGATTGATCGTCAACAGCTGCCATTGCGTGTTATACACCATGATACCAAGATCAGTAATGTGTTGTTTGACCAGGATCATAACGGATTATGCGTGATTGACCTGGATACCGTGATGCCTGGGTATTTTTTGAGCGATGTAGGCGACATGCTGCGTACATACCTTTCGCCGGCAAATGAAGAGGAACGTGATTTTTCAAAGATACAGATCAACGAAGAGTGTTTTTATGCCATTTATAAAGGTTACATTTCGGCTATGGGTACAGCCCTGACGCCAGCCGAGAAGGAATACTTTACTTATTCCGGTAAATACATGATCTATATGCAGGTTCTGCGGTTTTTAACAGATTTTTTAAATGATGATATTTATTATCACACTACTTATCCATTACAAAACCTGGTAAGGGCGCAAAATCAGTTAGCATTACTGGAGCAATTCACCAGATCAGAAAAAAGGTTTAAGAAGTTTATTGAATACTTTAGCTTTAAACATAATAATATGGTGAACTGATACAATGACCAGCTATCAATCATAACAAAAAAGAGGCTGATCATGATTTTGAAGTGAACCCCAAAAGTTAGACAAAAACTTTTGGGGTTCACTATTTATGTCAAAACACACATTTGAAGAGAAA
>Ga0207671_10002576_pt1 | contig 19182 bp, 17 predicted proteins | sample KBSC24metaG_FD_184352 | JGI IMG/M metagenome (GOLD analysis project Ga0207671, IMG submission 184352) | Corn rhizosphere microbial communities from Kellogg Biological Station, Michigan, USA - KBS C2-4 metaG (SPAdes) (version 2) | ecosystem: Host-associated > Plants > Roots > Rhizosphere > Soil... | reverse complement strand
GGGTGGTCCAACCGATGACGCTCATGAGTAAGGGTATGTACAACGAGCCGCGCGGCGCGTTTCTGCCGTCGGTCCTTTATTGAGATTGTCCGTTTAAGACATACTTTCGCGTTAATTATTCGAGAACTGGTTGGCTACAATAAACGCGGAGGGAAGTTGTATGGAAGTCACCAGAATCACGATCGACGAAGTTAGCGAACGCATGAATCGTGGTGAAGAGTTCGCATTTGTTGATGTCCGAAACCCGCAGGCCTGGGCGCAATCGAATCAGAAATTGCCGAATGCCATTCGAGTCCTCGGTGGAGAGCTACAACACCTCGGCGAGATTCCCAGGGACCGTGCCGTTATAACCTATTGCACCTGACCGAACGAGGTATCGAGCGCCCGTGTGGCGCAAGAGCTTGCGAATCGCGGTTGGAAGAATGTGCATCCGCTCTACGGCGGGTTTGACGCCTGGGTCAAAGCGGGACTGCCAGTGGATTCGAAATAAACTTAGCCACAAAAAGGCACACAAGTCACAAAACGATTTTTTATGTTTTATGACTTTTGTGCCTTTGTGCCTTAGCACAGTACGCTGAGGTACTGACAGAACTCTCACCACGCTCATTAGAATCGTCTATCAATCGGCGCGAACCAGGGGGGAACTCAACAGCGGAAGCCGCAGAAGCACTCCGTCCGTTAGCCGGTGACGCGGCGACGATCCTGTTTGCTTTGGGCGTGATCGGCGTCGGGTTTCTCGCCGTACCGATCATGACGACGGGCGCTGCTTACGATCTGTGTCAGGTCGTCGGATGGAAACACAGCCTGCACGCCAAGCCGTCGGAAGCGAAAAAGTTTTATGCCGCGATCGGAGCGTTTACGGTGCTGGCGATGTCGCTGAACTTCCTCGGTTTCAATCCGATGAAAGCGCTCGTCTTCTCCGGTGTGGTCCAGGGCTTCTCCACGCCGCCTTTGCTTTTAATGATCATGCTGATGACGAACAGCCGCAGGATCATGGGAGACCGCGTAAACACTCGAGGTCTGAACATTCTGGGATGGATCACCACCGCCGCGATCTTCGCCGCGACTATCGGGCTGGTGATCACGTGGTTTATCTAAGGTTTGTCGCCCGCCATGTGATAAATTCTCTCCGCTTTTGTACCACCTGTCCTGAGGTCCCGATATGGACGAACCTGGGGCCCACGAACTCACTGAACTATTGCTGGCCTGGGGAGACGGCGACGAAGCCGCCCTGGCCAGGATAGCGCCGCTTGTTCACGCCGAACTATACCGTCTCGCGAAACGTTACATGAGTCGCGAGCGCCCCGATCACCTGCTGCAAACATCGGCACTGATCAACGAAGCTTACGTACGTTTGATCGATTGGAAAGCAGTGCGCTGGCAAAATCGCGCACACTTCTTTGGCGTTGCCGCGCAGATGATGCGCCGCATCCTGGTCGACTTCGCTCGACGTCGACCACGCGTCGCTAAAGACGCAGAAGCACTTCAGATCTCGTTGGACGAAGCGATGACGATCTCCGCGGAAAAGGATGGTGACCTGCTCGCGCTCGACGATGCGTTGAAGAGTCTTGCCGAACTCGACGAACGGAAGAGTCGAATTGTCGAGCTGCGCTTCTTCGGAGGCTTGAGTGTTGACGAAACCGCGGAAGTCATGAAAATCGCACCCATCACCGTAATGCGCGAATGGAACAAAGCCAAAGCGTGGCTTTATCGCGAGCTCTCCTCTAATTAATTCGATGGATCCCGACCTCTGGAAAAAAGTTGACGCATTATTCGAGGAGGCGTTGGCCCAACCACTCGATAAACGCGAAGCCTTTGTCTCGGAGGCGGCGAAAGACAACGCTGAGTTGCGTGACGAAGTTCTGAGTCTCTTGAAGGCACAGCAGCAGGCGTCAAACTTCATGGAACGCTCGGCGATGAAAGTTGCGGCGGCGCGGCTGGCTGAAGATTCAAATCTCACCACTTCCTTTTCGCTCATCGATAAGGAAATCGCCAACTACAAGATCGAAAAATTGTTGGGCGCGGGTGGTATGGGTGAGGTTTATCTTGCGCGTGACACTAAGCTGAAGAGATTGGTAGCGCTGAAGATCCTTCCGTGGCACTTCGTAGCCGATACCGAACGTGCTGCGCGTTTTCGAGTTGAAGCTCGTGCGCTGTCATCGCTAAACCATCCAAACCTGATCACCGTCTATGAAGTCGGGGAAGCCGATGGTCTACACTTTATCGCGACGGAGTTTGTCGAAGGTCAAAACCTTTCGTCTCTGCGACAGAAACTAACCCTGCCAGAGCTCTTAGCGATCGCGTCCCAGGTTGCAGAGGCCCTCTCCGCCGCGCACCAGGCCGGCATTGTTCATCGCGACATCAAGCCTGACAACGTGATGGTGCGTCCCGATGGTTACGTAAAGGTTTTGGATTTTGGCTTGGTGAAACTCACGCAAGATACTTCAGTCCGCACCTCACAAGAAATGGCGAAGACGCAACTCGGCGTGGCAATGGGCACCCTGGCGTACATGTCGCCGGAGCAAGCAGCCGGTGAGCCGATCGATCATCGCACGGATATCTGGAGTCTTGGTGTTGTGATGTACGAGCTCGTCACCGGCAAGAAGCCATTCACCGGCAAGACGCGTCAGGAAACGGTCAACGCCATTCTCTCGACTGAGCCAGAACCCGCCACAACCAGCGACGCGACACTGCCTTCAGAGCTCGATCAGATCCTCAGGAAAGCTCTCGAAAAAGATCGCGAACTTCGTTACCAGACTGCTTCAGACTTTCGCGCCGATATTCGTCGACTGCTGCGAATGATCGACTCCTCGGCGACGGCTTCAAATCCGCGCGCGATCACGAGTTCTTTTCCAAACTTCATTCAACGCACGTGGTTCTGGCCAATAGCTGTCGTGATTGTCTTGATCCTCGCAGCGATTCCGCTCGGATGGTACTTGACTCGCGCCAGACCCGCGGTCGCGCCTGACTGGTCGCGCGCGGTCCATTTGCAACTGACAAACCAGCCGGGGACCGAATTCTTTCCAACACTCGCACCCGACGGAAAAAGTTTTGTTTATGCGGCTGAGGAAAATGGAAACTGGGACTTGTTCGAACAGCGTGTAGGCGGCAAAAACGCAACGCGATTGACACCTAATACACCCTCTGAGGAAACCGAACCTGCGTTTTCTCCTGACGGCGAACGCATCGCGTTTCGTTCTAATCGCGAGCCTTTGGGTATATATGTGATGGAGCGCACTGGCGAAAACAGCCGCCTCGTGGTCGCCGGTTGCCGCCATCCTTCGTGGTCTCCGGATGGTAAAGAGATCGCTTGCAGCACCAGAAGTCAGAGCGCACCGACCATCCGAAATACCAGGCCGAGTGCGTTGTGGATCGTCGACGTTGCGACGGGCGGGAAGCGTGTGCTTTATGAAAACGATGCGATGCAGCCCGCGTGGTCTCCAGGCGGGCAGCGGATCGCGTTTTGGTACATGCCGCCAAGCTCAGGTCGAAGTGAAGTTGCGACGATCTCCAAGTCCGGAGGCGACATCGAGGTCGTCGCGAAAGATTCTCCGACGAACTGGAATCCTGTCTGGTCTCCCGATGGAAAGTTTCTCTACTACGTGAGCGATCGCAGCGGCAATATGGGTTTTTGGCGAGTGCCGATCGACGAACAAACAGGAAAAGTGTTGGGCGAGCCGGAGGCAGTCGTCACGCCTTCGGCGTTTAGCCGCCACCTGAACTTTTCGCGCGATGGCCGTCGACTTATCTACGTACAAACAGAAGAAGAATCAAATATCCACGGCGTGAAATTTGACGCAAAGCGCGAGAAGATTGTCGGGGAACCGTTCTGGATCACGCGCGGCGATCAGCGGATAAGTCGTCCCGAATTATCTCCTGACGGCACGCACTTCGTAATGAGAGTGCCCCGGCGAGCGCAGGACGACATCGTGATCATTCAACGTGATGGAACAAACTGGCGCGACCTTACAAACGATCGGCCCTTCGATCGTTACCCGCGCTGGTCTCCTGACGGCAAGAAGATCGCATTTACGTCTGATCGCACTGGCCGCTACGAGATATGGACCATGGACGCCGACGGAGGAAATCTTCGCCAACTGAGCTACGACAGCCCGGGCGACTCTTCGTTCCCCCTGTGGTCGCCCGATGGCCAGCGGATGCTCTTTCGCCGCAAAGGCGTGAATGTGATTCTCGACCTCAATAAAGATTGGGCCAGTCAAACGTTGGAGCGATTGCCGGTGGAACCTGAAAACCCGATGGTTGTGTGGGACTGGTCGCCCGATGGAAAGAAGTTGATTGGCACCGACTCTGCCGATCAGGTGGTTTGCTATTCGTTTGAGACAAAGCAATACGAGAAAATACTCGACGTTGGTTCGTACCCAATGTGGCTTGCGGACGGAGTGCGTTTTCTCTATTTGGCGGACGACAAGATCTACCTCAGTGACGTCGTGACGAAACGCGTGCGAGAAATTTTGCCGTCGCAGGAGATGCGTCTTCGTAGTGTTGGCATCTCCCGCGACGGTCAACTCATTTACTTCTCCCTGTACTCAGGCGAGAGCGATATCTGGTTACTCGACTTATCTGGGTAGATTTCCTCGCAAAGACGCAAAGGCGCAAAGATGATCGAGCAGATCTTCTTTGCGCCTTTGCGTCTTTGCGAGGACACTTCCTGTTTAAAAATTGTCTTTGATCCACTTCATGATCGGGTTTGACTTCATTGTTACGGTTGCCGACGTCATGAGTGCAGCAGTGTCTTGCATCGCTGTTCCGAAGCCGTGTCCCGCCGCAAACATGATGACGGGTCCTGAAAAGGTTCCGAGATTGCCGTTGAACGTCGTCTCTCCGGCCAGTCCGCAGTTCAGATCTCGAAACGATCGCGTGGTGACGTACGCGGCGAGAGCGGTGTGACTACGGGCTCGCTGAGCGCAAGCACGAAGATCTGTGTGTTGATGATTTGATACGGCTGCGCCTGCTTCGAGCCGCCACGAGCAGCACTTGCGGTGAGGAATCCGCATACTCGTCTTCCTAAGGCGTGAAAATGGCTAGAACCGTATCATTCGGAGAAAAGATTTGTGAGGAGGGAGGAGGAAGCGGTTTTAGTCGTCTCCGATCAGCTGATCGAAGGTCACAGTTTGTATTGAGGGCGGAACTTCCAGAAGAAAGCACTTAAAGTCCAGCTCCAGGTCGGCAGGAATCTGACGCGCGAATTCTCGCACCTGTTTCAGGTGTTCCTTCCGCTCCTGCTTGCGGTCCGGATTGGCAGGTAACAAGCCGAATCCCTTTGGTCCATAAGCCCCGCAGTCTCGGTGCTCCATCACCCAAACGTTGCTGATCTTGTGAAGCTTAACGGCTAGGCCCAGGTGATCGAAATACGTTTTGCCCCAGTGCGGCTCCTTTTCCTGGACCACACCCAGCGCCGCTCCGGCGAGAATCACATGATCGTACTTTATCCCTTCCATCATCTCCGCGATGGTTAAGAAAAAGCGGAAATCCATGCAGGTTAACAACAGCACGTCAGCCTCGTGATTAGGATCGGGATCCACTTTCACGTTTTTTAGACTGGTGGGAAAATCAATCAGATGCTCATTGTCATGTTCAGTCATGAGGTTTCCTCCAAACAGGGTGCTGCGCTTATATCACGAATCAATCTGCCTTGTCTGCAAGCATGAAAATCGAAGACCTTCAAGAGGTAGCAATCATCCACCTGGGAAGACTGATGATCGAAGATTGTTATTCAGCCACGTCGAAGGAATGGCCCAAGTGTGATAAGGAATAAGCGGGGGGCCTCATTTTATTTCCTGCCACAAAGAAGCACAAAAGGCACAGAATAAACTTCATAAGTTCACTTTTGTGCCTTTTTGTGGCTAACCGATCGGTAAGCGGACCTGGAAGCAGGTGTCGCCGGGTTTGGATTCGAAACGAACGTTGCCGCGGTGTTTGCGGACGATGCGGGCGACAGTGTCCAAGCCGAGGCCCGTGCCTTCGCCGACGGGTTTAGTGGTGAAGAATGGTTCGAAGATACGCGACCTCACGTCCTGCGGTATGCCGGCGCCGTTATCACGAATCTCAACCATGATGTCGGTTGGTTCACGTTTGGTACGCACCTTCAGCTTCCCGTCTACACTCATCGCATCGACTGCGTTGACGATCAGGTTGGTCCATACCTGGTTGAGCTCGCTGCCGTACGCTTTGATCTGTGGTAACGATCGATCGTAGTCACGCGTGACGGTGATGTCCTTTTTTCTTAACTTGTACTTGAGAATAAGCAGCGTGTTTTCGAGCCCTTTGTGTACATCGAGTTCCTGGACCGACGCCTGGTCCATGTAACTGTATTCTTTAATCGCGCCGACGAGCTCTGATATGCGTCCAGTGGCCGTTTTGATTTCACTGGCCAGCTTCGCGGCTGCGAGTTGGGAGTTGACTCGCGCCAGCACGTCTCCGATCGCAGTCGACGGTATCTCTCCGAGGAGCTGTTCGAGTGCCGGCGAATCCATTCCGGCCTCGACGAGGTTTGGTGAAAGCTTCCACCCATCGGAGATGCCATGTGTCTCGAGCCACTCAGACACTTGATCTTCGCGATCGCTTTGATCGAGCGAATTCAACTGCTCCGCCGTCTCCGTATGATCGATAGCTTTGCGTTCGAAAGCGGCGATCGACGACTGCTGGTCGTCGCTCAGATCGTGTGAACAGAGCCGCATGTCAGCCGCGCGCAATTCTTTCAGAGTCTCGATTAGATCGTTGGCCGCACGTGTTGCGCCGGCCGCCGGATTGTTCAGCTCGTGAGCGAGTCCGGCCGACAGCTTGCCGAGCGCCATCAACTTGTCCTGTTGTTGATCGAGCGTGGCTGCTTCACGCACTCGGTCACTCATGATCCCGACGAGCCGTTGGACCAGGACCGGCATGCGCTGCATCATCTCTGGAAAAAGTCGCACCGGAAATCGCAGCAGGCGCATGTCTGTCACGGCGCGTCCGGTCACTTGATACGACGTCATCCGTGAAAACGGAAGCATGCCGGTTACTTCGCTCGCCTGATCACCCGCTCGTCCGATATAGACAACGTCGTGATCTTTTTCGTCCCAGTAAGCGTGAAGTTCGCCTTCGAGCAAGATTACCATGTGATCGGGCGGATCGTTTTTACGAAACAACACGTCGCCCGATGAGTATCGATACTCTTCAGTGTTATCGGCAAACCACTTCAACTGCTCGTCGGGCAGATCGGCAAACACATGGACGCGACGAAGCGCCTCGACTCTGTCAGCCGGTGACGCACTCGCCGGAACGATTGCTTCAATACCGCCGGTAACTGTTTCTTCCATCTGTCACACGACCTTGCTCAGATATTGATGCACAAAGGATATCGCAACTGATCCCTCGCCGACGCCCGAAGCCACACGCTTCACAGAGCCGTGCCGGACGTCGCCCACGACAAAGATGCCCGGAACATTCGTCTCCAAAAGCCCGGGATCGCGTTCGAGCTTCCAACCGTTCGGCCGCTTACCATCGCGCGTGAGTTGTGGACCCGAATAGATGAAGCCACGTTCGTCGCGTTCGACGATGTTGGCGAGCCAGTCTGTATTTGGCGCGGCTCCGATCATGATAAACAGGGAATTCGCGGGAACTTTGGTTGTCTCATTCGTCACGGAGCAGTGAATCGAAATCGCCTCGAGATGATCTTCGCCGAATGCTTCCACCACGGCCGTGTTGAATTCGATCTGAATGTTGGGAGTCGCTTTGAGCTGATTGATCAGGTATTGAGACATTGACGATGCGAGCGACGAGCCGCGCACGAGAATGACCACCCGCTTCGCATACCTGGAAAAGTACATCGCCGCTTGTCCCGCACTGTTCGCGCCCCCAACGACATAAACGTCTTCGTCCTTCGTCGACATTGCCTCAGTCATCGCTGCGCCGTAGTAAATGCCGGCGCCGGTTAAGCGTTCCACACCCGGCGCATCCAACTTGCGCCACTGGACGCCCGTCGCCACCAGCAACGCGTGACAACTGAGTTCCTCGCCGTTTGCAAGTTTTAGAAAGCGATATGGACCATCAATACGAACCTCCGTCGCCTCGGCTGAAATGATCTCGACGCCGAACCGTCTCGCCTGGACCACCGCTCGTCGCGCGAGATCGGCGCCGGTGAGTCCACTCGGAAAACCGAGGTAGTTTTCGATGCGACTCGACATGCCGGCTTGGCCGCCAGGCGCTTCACGTTCGATCATCACGGTTCGCAAACCCTCGCTGGCGCCGTAGACAGCCGCGGCCAATCCTGCTGGTCCACCACCGACGATCGCGAGATCGTAAAACGCTTGTGTAGCGCGAGTCTTGAGTCCTGCGTGTTCGGCAAGGTCTGCGAGAGACGGTTGCCGCAGACGCACACCGTTGGGAAGAATCACGATTGGCAAGTTTCGCGTCTCTTCCTCATCGAGCAACTCGACAAGACTGCGGACTTCCGTGTCTGAGCCGACAGTTTCGATATCGAGCCACTGATAAGGAACGTGATTGCGTGCGAGGAAGTCTTTGATGTTATGCGACGCGGGGGACCAGCGATTACCCAAAACGCGGATGCCTTCAAACTGTGTCGGGAACGCCGCCTCCCAGTCCTCGAGCAACTCGTCGAGCACGGGATAGAGATTTTCTTCAGGTGGATCCCACGGCTTCAGCAGGTAGTGGTTGATGCCGGCTTCGTTGATCGCAGCGATCGCTGCGTCGGTGTCAGCATACGCAGTCAACAGTACGCGCTTCGCGTCCGGAAAGAATGTGATTGCCTGTGAAAGAAATTCGACGCCGGACAGTCCGGGCATTCGTTGATCGATCAGAAACATTGCGATCGAGTTGTTTCTGATCTTCAACTCTCGAACAATATCGAGGGCCTCCTGTCCCGATCCGGCGCGCAACACGCGATAGTCGCCTGCATACTTGCGTCGCAGATCGCGCTCGATTGCGCGCAACACCTCACGATCGTCGTCAATCGTGAGTAATACCGGTTTAGCCATAACGCTGCATTCTGCCACGTAATGCCGTTCGGCGCATCACGGCATTGTGGATCTGTGATTCAGCATCTGTTTAATCCGTGGCCGTAAAACGGAAATTTAGAGACGACACAGATGACGTAGTTTTCTGATGACGCAACACGTTGTTCCGTGAACGCATACGGCAGGTATCGTCGACCTCGAAGTCGATCATTACCTTCTGACCACGGATCAGGTAGATTCTTCGCTCGATGTGTTGAACAGATGCGGTTAGACTACGCGTTGTGAGTTTTTTTGTGTGAGGCACGACGACAGAGTAACAGGTCACGCATCATAAATCGAGATAAGGAGGTACTAATATGACACTGCCTGTAAGGGTTCAAGACATTGTCGACGCACTCAAGATGACCGCAGATTCCACCTCGTATTTTCTCGACCGACGTACCGGTAAGATTGAGATGATCACTGACGACGTTTGGGACGCAGCGGAGAACGATGACCTCATCTCCGAGTATCCGCTATGGCAACGCGAATTGGTTTTAAAGGCCAGGGAAATACGGAGTGCCGATCATTTCGTTGCACTGCCTGATAAGTTTGAGATTGATTCCTACCAGATGACGGAACGGTTTTGCAGTGAACACCCACTCGCGCGAGTCAGAGAGAAGTTGTCCGAGACACTTAAAGGCACAGGTTCGTTTCGCCGGTTCAACGATATGATCTCCACTCTCGGAATTCGGGATGAATGGAATCGGTTCGAACATCAGAGCTTTGAAGCCATGGCCGTAGAGTGGTTAGAAGCTGAGGGGATTCCATATACCCGTGGTGATGAAATTGAGCTGAGCGCGGAAATGTGAAAGATGGGCCACAAAAAGGCACAAAACCGGCCACAAAAAAGCACAAAAGGTATGTCGGAAAAATGAGATGTCTTGTGCTAATCGTGTTTGGGATTTTGGCGTGTGGGCAGGCGGCACACGCGTCGACGTTGGATGTGTTGCATTACGCTGCGACGCTCGAGCCTGATATTGCCGCCAAGTCTGTCAAGGGAACGGTGCGGATTCGGTTTGCAACGGAGGCGCAGGAGGTGGAGTTTAATTGTGGCGATCTCGCGATAGATTCTGTAAGGCTCGCGGGCAAAGCGCTGAAGTTCGCGGTGGTGGACCATCGACTCCGCGTGTCTTTGCCGCCGGAATCGCGAGGAGTGCGAGAGATCGAGGTCGATTTTCACGGCACGCCCAAACGCGGGATTCGGTTCTTTCCAGATCGACAACAGGTCTACACGATTTTCTCCACCAGCCAGTGGATGGTCTGCGTGGATGATCCGGCCGACAAAGCAACGTTTACTCTCAAACTCATCCTGCCCGCCCCCCTAACTGCGATCGCCAATGGTCAACTCGTCTCGCAACGCGAACTGCCGGACAAGAAACGTGTCTACGAGTGGGAACAGCGCTCACCCATCCCAACGTACATCTTCGGTTTTGCCGCCGGTCCTTTTCAGGTCGTGAAAGAGAAACGGAGAAACGTCGAACTTCAATATCTCACGACGAACTACACTCCCGAGGAAGTGCGCCGCATCTTTCGCGAAACCTCCGACATGCTCGACTTCTTCGAAGATCGCGCAGGTGTTAAGTATGCCGACAAAACATACACGCAGGTGCTCGCGGCGGGCGGTGTCGAACAGGAGATGAGCAGCTTCACCGCGTTGAAAGAAGCGTACGGAAAACAGTTGCTGGACAACGAACAGGACCTTTGGCTTGCGGCGCACGAGTTTGCGCATCAGTGGTGGGGAAACATGGTGACCTGCCGCGACTGGAATCACTTCTGGCTCAACGAAGGAACCGCGACATTCATGGCCGCAGCGTACCTCGAACATCGCTTCGGACGCGCTGCTTACATGCGCGAGATCGAGACGTACCGCGCAAATTACGAAAAGGTTCGAGCCGCCGGCAAAGACAAGTCGCTCGTTTTTCCCGATTGGCTAAACCCGACGAGTGAAGATCGCACGCTCGTTTATGACAAGGGCGCGTACGTCTTGCACTTGCTGCGCGAGGAGATGGGCGAGCACGCGTTCTGGAATGGGCTCCGGCTCTTCACGCGCCGACACTTTGGGAAGTCGGTCGTGACGAGCGACTTCGTGTCGGCGATGGAAGAAGCCAATGGGAAGAGTTTGAAAGAGTTCTTCGCGAAGTGGGTTTATGCAACGAGGACATAAAAGAACCCAGATCAAGCCTCGTTAGATCTCACGCGACTGCGTACCAACTGCCAGGCCGAGGACGCTCGATTGAAGCGCAGACGCTTGATGCTGTGGGCCAGTCCCATTAACTGCAATGCACGTATACCGAGCCAGTTCAGGTCGATCTCGTACCAACGCAAACCATGACGCGCCGACGTAGGATGAGCGTGATGGTTGTTGTGCCATCCTTCGCCAAACGTCAACAGCGCCACCCACCAACTGTTGCGCGAATCGTCATCGGTTTCGAATCTCGTTTTTCCCCACAGATGAGTCGCCGAATTCACGAGCCACGTCGTGTGGAAAGCCACGATCAGACGGAGGAAGACTCCCCACAGCATCACACCCCAGCCGCCGAAAACAAAAAGCGCGATCCCAACGACTATGAGAGGAACGTAGTAGAAGCGATTCAGCCAACGATAGTAGCCGTCCTTTATTAAGTCGGGCGCATAGCGCGCGATGGTGGCGTCATCATGATTCTGAGCCGTGCCCCACAATATCCAACCAATGTGCGCCCACCAACCGCCATCGCGTGGCGTGTGCGGGTCGCCGGCACGATCTGCGTGCGCATGGTGTATGCGGTGCGTCACTACCCACTGAATTGGCCCACCCTCGAGCGCGAGCGTGCCGCACGTCACAAGAAAATATTCAACCACTTTCGGAACTTTATAACCGCGATGGGTCAGCAACCTGTGAAATCCCATGCCGATGCCGAGACTTCCGCCAACCCAGTAAAGCACTACCGCCGTGATCACTGCGGGCCAGCTCCAGAAAAAGAAAGCTGCGATGGCCGCAGCATGCGCAAAAATCAGGAAGATCCCGTTTGCCCAATTAACCCCTAGACTCTCTCTCGCCGCCAGCCCCTCAATCCGCACGTCTGATTTCATTCGTAATCCTTTAAATAAAAAAAATTCGGCAGTGTTCGCCGCTTTGAAGCCTCTCCGGTGCAACCTCTTCAGCGCCTATCTAACCATAGAACAGCTGCCAAAAGAGTTGGCGCACACAGAAATTACAAAACTGCGACACTACCGAATCAGTGGCTGACGAATTTACCAGCGCGGTTCGCCGCGACGTCCCTGACCACCACCACCACGATTCCCACCGAAGCCACCGCCGCCGCGATTGCCGCCGTGTCCACCGCGGTTACCGCCGAACCCACGACCACCGCCACCACCGCCGGGTCGACTCTCGCGTGGCCGCGCTTCATTGACCTTCAACATCCGGCCAGCGACTTCCTTTCCGTTGAACTGTTCGATCGCCGCAGCCGCTTCGTCGTCCGTAGACATTTCGACGAAGGCGAAGCCTTTCGACTGTCCGGTGGCGCGGTCTTCAATGACGCTTGCTGATTCAACCGTTCCGGCCTGCGAAAACAGTTCCTGGAGGTGTTGGCTGGTGGTTTGGAAAGCGAGGTTTCCAACATAAAGTTTCTTTGACATTTAACGAGATATACCTTCCTCTACTTTAGAAATGAAGAAGCTGCGAATCGGATTTGGCTTCGGCGAACGGTTGCGTTCGAAGAATCAGGTTCGGGTGCTCTCGATTGAGAGCGGCTTCAAGTGTAAAACAAACCTGCTCTCGAACCATCCAAACGTCCGGCGCTAATCGTTTCGTGCGCGGGGCGCATCACCGTCGATGCGCGAGAGAAGGGTTAACAGAAGCTAATAATGTCTTATGTATTGCCAACTTGCAAGTTCATGAGCTCTTCGGCCGATGAGGCAGCGCGCGGCTTGGGTCGTTGTCAGTACCTCCCGCTACCAGCAGGTGGTATTGACCGTATCCAGGTACAATCATGTCGATTTGGAGACTCCTCGTTCGACTTACAATTGTAGGGCGATTTCGGCGCTAAAGGCTTGCGCGGGACGGTGGTTAACCTTATCGTAAATTGCTCAATTTACCAAGGGTGAAACCTTTCGGCAGTAAGTGCGTACTCGCTCGTAACCTTTTCCATCCAGGCGGCAAGTTCTAAAAAGAAGGTGTGACTGCATATGAAATATGCAAAGCTGATTTTTAAGAACATTTTGCGCAACAAACTGCGGACACTGCTCACAGTCTCGAGCGTCGTCGTCTCGCTGTTTCTGATCGTGAGTCTGGCCACAATCCTGACCGAGTTTGACCGCGGCGCCGACGAGGCAAGCCCGCTGCGACTCGTGTCGCGCCATGCTGTGTCTCTCGGGTTCGTTCTCCCGATGGCCCACATGCAAAAAGATCCAGACGGTTCCCGGCGTTAAAGACGTCATGCCGTTCAGTTGGTTCGGCGGAATCTACATCGACGAGCGAAACTTCTTTGCGAACTTCGCTGTCGACGCAAAGAAACTGAGAGACGTGGTCTCTGAAATCAAGATGCCGGATTCCGATTGGCAAGCGTTCATTAACGACCGGCAGGGAGCGATTGTAGGGCGGAAGCTCGTCTTGCTTCACGGTTTTACTCCCGGACAGCGGATCACACTGAAGAGTCCGATCTATAACCAGAGTGTCGAGTTCATCATTCGCGGCGTTTACACCGGGAGCGATGAAAAGACGCTCTACTTTCACCACGAATACATCAACGAGCTGGTCCCGGACTGGGCCAAAGATCGTGTGAGCACCTTTAGCATCCTTGCCAACTCGGCCGAAGACGTGCCGCGCGTGAGCCAGGCAATCGATTCCATCTTCGCCAATACAGACGCTCCCACGAAAACCGAGACAGAGCGCGAATTCGCTTTGAGTTTCCAGACGATGATGGGCGGTGTCAAACAGTTTCTCTACGGCATCATCGCCGCAATAACGTTCTCGCTGCTGCTCGTTATGGGCAACACGATGGCGATGTCAGTGCGTGAACGAACCAGAGAAGTCGGCACTCTCAAAGCGATAGGTTTTCCGCGAAGAACAATCGCCGCGCTTTTCCTCGGCGAGTCGTTAACCGTTTCCTGCCTCGGAGCTGCAATCGGAATCGGCGCCGCGGTGTTGATATTCAGATCAATCGACCTCGGCGTCTACATTCCGTTTTTCATCGCATTCGTTCCCACGAAACAGACGTTAATCGCGGCGTTCGCCTTATCGATTCTCGTGGGATTGATCAGCGTACTTTATTCGGCGTATCGAGTTTCAGGTCTGACCATCGCCGAAGCGTTGCGGAGCGCTGAATAAAATGGCACTACCACTCAAGTACAACATCCGAAACATCGTCGTCCGCAAGGGAAGCACACTCGCCACAGCCTTCACCATCGGATTGACGGTTGCGGTCTTCTTACTGGTGATGGCGCTGGCCCGTGGTATCGATCTGACTCTCGCGAGCAGCGGTGAGCCGCTCAACATGATCGTCCTGCGCGAGGGCAGTACAGCCGAGTTGAACAGTTCAGTCACGCGCGAGCAGTTTAACGATCTTATGTATCTCGACGGCGTTGAGCGCGAATCGGACAAACCACTGGCCACCGGCGAAACCATCACGTTGATCTACAAAGCCCGCAAGGGAATGACTCAGGGTTCAAATGTAACGATACGCGGCGTTGGTCCAATGTCGTTCAAGTTGCGATCCGGATTTCAAACCATTGCCGGAAGGCTGTTTCAGCCGGGTATGACCGAGGCTGTGGTGTCGAAGAGAATTGCCGAACGATTCCAGGGACTCGACATCGGAGACAAATTTCGCATCCAGACAACCGACTACACTATTGTTGGTTTATTCGATTCCGCGGGCAAAGCTTTTGAATCGGAGATCTGGGTCGATAACAACTCACTCGCGAGTACGACCAAGCGCGAGACTTACTCGTCTGTGCTGATGCGTGTAAAGGATCAGAATGCGTTGACTGCGCTTAGCAAGCGCATCACAGACGATCCGAAGTTGCACTTGAAAGCCATCTCGGAACGCATTTTCTACGAGGATCAACAGGGAACCGGCTCCGGCGCGCTGAAAGGTCTGGCCGTATTCATCTCTTTTATCATGGCTGTCGGAGCGGGCTTCGCGGGTATGAACACGATGTACGCGGCGGTCGCGCGACGGACGAAAGAGATTGGGACGTTGCGCGTGCTTGGGTTTGGCCGGCTCAGTATTCTCGCCGCGTTCCTTTTGGAGTCGCTTGCGATCGCTTTGATCGGAACTGTGATCGGAATCCTGCTAACGCTGCCGTTGAATTTTGTTTCCACAGGCACTGCGAATTGGGTGACGTTCAGTGAGATTGCGTTCAACTTCCGGGTGACGCCTGGTCTAATGCTCTTTGCGCTGGTTTTCGGCAGTGTGATTGGTTTCGTAGGATCGCTTTTACCGTCGATTCGCGCAGCGCGATTCAAGATCGTCGATGCTTTGCGAGCGTAGCCACAAAAAGGCACAAAGCAGAAACACAAATGGCGACTAGTCCTAAATCACAAGATACCCAAGAGGATCTGAATAAGAGGCTGCGAAGTCTCAAGATCGATCGTGGTCCAGCGCCATCGCCGTCGACGAGCAGCCGGTCGACGAAGCTTTTGTTCGTCGGCGTCGCGGTGCTGCTGGCGTTGGCCGCGCTCGGTTACGTGTTTCTCTTTTCAAGCGCGAAGGCGATCTCGGTCGCCACGGTTCGAACTGAGACCGGCGCGGCGTCGTTGGGCGAGAGTGTTCTTTCAGCTTCCGGTTACGTGGTGGCCCATCACAAGATCGCGGTGGGCGCAAAAGTGATGGGACGTGTCGCATGGATTGGCGTGGAGAAGGGCGACACGGTTCAGGGGGGTCAGGTGCTCGTACGGCTCGAAGCCAGCGAGTTTCGTGCGCAAGTGAATCAAGCGCAGGCGAACTTCGCCGCCTCGCAGGCGCGTCTCGACAAATTGCGCACCGGTTCACGGCCGGAAGAGAAATTGAAAGACAGGGCCGCTGTATTACAGGCCGAAGCGAATCTGAAGAACGCCGAAGCTGAGTACCAGCGCACGGAGTCTCTGTTCCGCTCCGGTGTTTCGTCGAAGGCCGAGTATGACCGTGCATTGGCCCAACGTGACTCGGCTGCGGCGATGGTCCAGTCCGCGCGCCAGGCGAGTGCGATGACCGATATCGGTCCACGCAAGGAAGAGATTCGTGCCGCAGAAGCAGAAGTGCAGCAGATGAAAGCGGCGCTTGATTACGCCAACACTCAACTCGCAGCCACTGAAATCAAGGCTCCTGTTTCGGGAACCGTGCTGGAGAGAACGGTGGAACCGGGTGAGATGGTGAGTCCGTCTGCGTTTGGCGGATCGGGTGCACGCACTTCAGTTGTGGACTTGGCGGATCTGACTGATCTGCAAGTTGAGTTGGACATCAGCCAGAGCGAGTTTGCGCGACTGAAGATGTCGCAAAGGGCCGAGATTATTCCCGACGCGTATCCAAATCTTCGGTTCGCGGGTTTTATCGAAGAGATCGCGCCCGAGGCTAATCGCGCAAAATCGACGGTCCAGGTGAAGGTCAAGGTTGAGAATCCGAATGAACAGTTGCGGCCGGAGATGAATGCGCGAGTCAACTTCCTATCTGATAAGCCAGCGACAACCGAAAGTAAGTCAGTCGCGCGCGTGCTTGTTCCGAAGGCGGCGGTCGTAAAACAGGATAACAGCTCGTTTGTTTTCGTGGTCAAAGGTAACAAGGTCGAGCAGCGAACGATCCGGACGGGTGAAGAATCGGGTGATGCTTACGTCGTGCTCGACGGATTGAGCGGCAGTGAAACTGTTGCCGTCACAGGCGCGGATAAGTTACGCGATGGAGATCGTGTGAAAGTTCAATAGTTGAGGATGAAAACTATGTCTGAACCGATAGTGCGTGTTCGCAATGTGAGTAAGCGATTCAATCGCGACGGATTTGAGATCGTCGCTTTGGACCAGGTTGATCTCGAGTTGTATGAGGGAGAGTTTCTGGCGTTGATGGGCCCGAGCGGGTCCGGCAAATCGACGCTCCTGAATCTTCTCGCGGGGATCGATCGACCGACACAGGGCGAAGTCGAAGTTATGGGAACCAATCTGACGAGGATGACAGAGAGTCAGGTGGCCGCCTGGCGCAATATTCACATCGGCTACATCTTTCAGACTTTCAACCTCGTGCCCGTTCTGACGGCGTTTGAAAACGTCGAGCTGCCGTTGTTGCTGACGAAGCTCTCGAAGGCGGAGCGCCGAAAGAACGTCGAGACGGCGCTGGACCTCGTAGGCCTTAGTGAACGCATGCATCATCAGCCACGCCAGCTTTCGGGTGGTCAGGAGCAGCGCGTTGCGATTGCACGCGCAATCGTGACGGATCCCGATCTGATTCTCGCCGACGAGCCAACCGGAAACCTCGACGCGCGTTCCGGCGAAGAGATCCTGCAAATCCTTTCGACTCTGAACCGTGAGTTGAAGAAGACCATCATGCTCGTGACGCACGATCCTCACGCCGCGAGTTTCGCGTCAGACCAGCGGCACCTGGAAAAAGGACTATTAACTGAGGTTCTAAACGAAATCCATCCACCGATCACACAGAAAATATCCGTGTAATCTGTGGCAAAATATCTCGTATGAATCGATTTCCCCCTCCCCTCCCCCGCAGCCATCGTGCTGTGCTTGTAGTGGGAATCGTCTGTCTGTTGACGAGTTTCGCCGGCGAAATTTCTGAAAAGACTGCTGCGCGGAGCGCGGACGCAACGACCAGGGCCAGGATTGCTCAGAGCTTCGGCAACTTGCCGCTCAGCTTCGAGATCAACAAGGGCCAGGTCGAGCAAGCAGTCAAGTTTCTTTCGCGTGGACCAGGTTACGTTCTTTTTCTTACACCCGCTGAAGCCGTCCTTGCACTTCATAAACCTCGCAACGAATCGCAAGTACGCGAAGGTTCAGTACTCAGACTGAAGATGATCGGTACGAACAGCGCGCCGGGCGTGGAAGGTCAGGACGAGCTGCTCGGAAAGGTCAATTACTTCATCGGCAACAACCCCGATAAATGGCGCCGCGACATTCCCACCTACCGCAAAGTTCATTACAAAGAGATCTACCCTGGCGTCGACATGGTCTACTACGGCAACCAGGGCCAACTCGAATACGACTTTGTAGTCGCCCCCGGCGCTAATCCAAAAGTCATAAAGTTCAGAGTCGAAGGCCCGACGCGGATCCGCTTCGATGAAGAGGGCAACTTACAACTCGCGCTGAACGACGGCGAAGTTCGCTTGCACAAGCCGTTGATCTATCAGATCGCAGCCGAAGGTGAGCGGCGCGATGTAAAAGGCGCGTACGTGGTCAACGGGAACGAGATCAGTTTCAAAGTGCGCGGGTTTGATGCGAAGAAGCCGCTGGTCATCGATCCCGTACTCTCATACTCAACTTTCCTCGGCGCTGGTGGTAACGAAAATGCATTCGGTATCGCGGTCGATTCTCAAGGCAACGCATACGTGACCGGCGTCACCGATGTCGGCGCGTTCCCAACAACGCCCGGAGCTTTCCGCACGACGGCATTCGGTGGCGCATTCGTCAGCAAGCTCGACTCAACCGGCAGCAGCCTGGTCTACTCGACATATCTCAGCAGCGGCAATTCCGGCAGCTCCATCGGGAATGCCATCGCCGTAGACGCGGCCGGTAATGCTCACGTCACAGGGTTCACGACGGGCAACGACTTCCCGACCGTAAACGCCTTAAAAACGACGGGAAACTTTTTCAAGACTACTAACGCGGCCGTTAGTTGGAACAATAACAACATCGGTCTTACAGGCGATGTAAACAAAGTCGCCATCGCCGCGAACGCTCCATTCACCCTTTATGCCGGCGGTCCCACCGGACCTCACCGCAGCACTGACGGCGGAGAAACGTGGATTAAGACGGCGAATACAGGTTTACCCGGCTTCCCGTTTCCCACCGCGCTCGCCGTCGATCCAACTAACTCATTGACCGTTTACGCCGGATTCATAAATGGTGGTTTATTCAAAACGGCTAACGGCGGCGCGAATTGGACCGCGCTTCCGATACCCATAAACGGCGCGGTTGTTTTTTCGATCGTGTTTGATCCTGCAACGCCCTCCACGATGTATGTGGGTTCAGGCAACGGGGTATTCAAGACTACGGACG
>Ga0207671_10002575_pt1 | contig 19182 bp, 21 predicted proteins | sample KBSC24metaG_FD_184352 | JGI IMG/M metagenome (GOLD analysis project Ga0207671, IMG submission 184352) | Corn rhizosphere microbial communities from Kellogg Biological Station, Michigan, USA - KBS C2-4 metaG (SPAdes) (version 2) | ecosystem: Host-associated > Plants > Roots > Rhizosphere > Soil... | reverse complement strand
GCGCTCAAGGTGAAGCTGCCCGATTTGAACGTGTCTCCCAATCATATAAAAGCAGCCTTGCAGTTCGCATTCTCGGATAATTATTATTGTGACAGCGATGCATCTATACACGGGCACCACTGGATGCTGGGCGTGATACCCAACGAATGGGTGGAGGCCAATTCTAATGTGGGCAGAAAGGCCAAAATATTTTCCAAGGCCCCGGGTCGCAGGTTTCCCGGCACAACGGGGAGTATGGATCCTGAAGACTATGCCGAGAGGGGCGGATTATGGGAAGCTTTGGATAGAAAGCATATCGATTTTTACAACTTTGGCGAAGCCAACGAAACCGCGCATAACCGCGAAATATGGACGGATACGGCTACCGGAGCAGGGCATGTGGTGATGGTGCCTATGCAAAAGGCTTTGTTTAAACGTACCAGTCATAATTATGCAGGGTTCAATACCAATATTCCGGATCAGTTCAGGATGGATCAGTTTGAAAGCGAATTCACAAAAATGTGGATAAAAGGAAAGCGCACCATGCCCTCGCTGATAACTATGCAGGTGCCTAATGACCATACAGCTGACGAAAGGCCTGCTGATGGATACCCCATGACCCAGTCATTTATGGCTGATAATGACCTTGCTGTTGGCCGCATACTGCATTTTCTATCGCGTACCAAATACTGGAAAAATATGCTGGTAATTATCACTGAGGACGACCCGCAGGGAGGTGTTGACCACCTGGATGCACACCGCTCTATACTAATGATGGCCGGGCCCTATGTAAAAAAAGGCTATGTGAGCCATACCCATGCTAATTTTGGCGCTATACTGAAAACTATTTATAATATACTTGGCGTACCTTATGTGAACCAGTATGATGCCACCGGGAGTTTGTTGCAAGACTTTTTTACCAATAAACCCGATTATACGCCTTACACTTTGGTGAGGAGTGACACGCGGATATTTGACCCGCATGTTGCCATGAAACGATACAATAAAGATATCGATTGGCGCAAAATTGAAAAAGGCCCGGATATGGATGATGAGGAACACGAGCGGGAAGAAAATGAACGCCGGCAGAAAGGGAATTAATAATTCTATTGCAGCATTTAAGAAATAAGGAAACCTGGTTATAATAGCCGGGTTTTATTGTTTTTGATATTGAGGGTAAAAATTGATAATCTTGTAACAACGAGATTCCTTGCCAAAAATTTAAATCCAGCGATCATGATACCCGAAACCAATTTGTCACTCAGTAATGAAAGCAACAGCCGCAGAAAGTTTATTTATAATGTAACTACAGCGGTAGGGGCCGGGGTGGTGCTATCTTCGCCATTGCTAAGCAAAGCGGCAAGTTTTGTTAAAACAGACGGAAGCTATACGGTGCAGCAAATTATAGATCTGTTTATCAAGCAAATCCCCACTGCGCCTTTTGCCAATACGGTGGATACACTTAAGTCAGGGGGCGGAGATATTGTGGTAACCGGTGTTGTTACTACCATGTTCGCTACTATCGCGGTTATCCGCAAGGCTATCGACCTGAAGGCCAATTTTATCATTGCCCATGAACCTACATTTTATAACCATACCGATGATTCATCATGGCTGAAAAATGATGATGTTTATCAATACAAAGCTGATCTGCTGAAGCAACATAACATCGCCGTATGGCGCAATCATGATTATATCCATACGCTGAGGCCCGATGGCGTAACCAAAGGTGTATTAGAACAACTGGAATGGCAAAAGTATGCCGACAAGGATCTGCCCAATATCCTCACTTTTCCGCCCACTACCTTAAAAGACTTAATAGCCCATGCCAAAGAAAAACTGCATATCGAAAAGGTACGCTATATCGGCGATCCGGCTAAAACTGCTACCCGCGTATTGTTTATGCCCGGTGCCCCGGGTGGTCAGCGCCAGATAACATCTATAGCCAAAGTAAAACCGGACGTGTTGATCTGCGGCGAGATACAGGAATGGGAAACCGCTGAGTACGTGCGCGATGCCCGTGCCAAAGGCGATAACATAGCCCTGATTGTAATCGGCCATATCGCCAGTGAAGAACCGGGATCGGTATTTATGCAGCAATGGCTGAAAGAAAAAGTACCGGGCGTTAAAGCAACGCATGTGTATTGCGGGAACTCGTTATCGTTTATGTAGTTAGTTTACTGTTTTTTGTTCAATCTCTCTACTGTTTTTATCAATACCTCACTATATTTAAATATTTCATCAATCCCGTTGATTTCATACTTGATCTCTTTTTTGTTTTCATCCAATATAACGAGGGATTTTTTATTGTTGAGATGTAGACGGCAAATCGTTTTCCTATTATTATCATCCAAAAGAATGGCAAAATAAGATTGGGCATCCCTGTAGGTTATCCTTTTGGCATCTATAATTTGCCTCAAAATAGATTTTACGATATAAAAGCCTTCAAGTTCTTCTTCAGTGGTAACGATATTTGATACAGGGTTTTCCTGGGCCTCTTCAATTTTAATAGCTTCCTGAACGTCTTTTTGTTTTTCTTGATTTAAAGCAGATTTTAATCTTTCATTAATGGTGTCATTTATCAATTGAGTGAACGACCTTTTAATTATAGGTGTGAATTGTTCTTTTATTTTAGCAGTTAATACCCCAGGATAGACTTGCTTGGTAAAAAATGCAACAAAATTTTCTGAAGGTGCATTAATTTCTTTATTAAGAATGCCCTTTAACTCATTTAGGTATTTAAGTTCACTTGCCGTATTGGTTATGTTTTCTACGTCGAAATAAGATTTATGAAACTTTTTTAATTCAGCAATTTCCACTTCTTTTATCTCACTTAACTTGAATTCAAAAAATGGCGTGATATCCATCTTATTTTTTTCAACTAAATCTGTATAAAAGCGATATGTCATTCCATTAGACAACAATCCGAATTTAGCCTTGGTAGTATGGAAGTATCTGAATAATTGTGAATTGTGAGGGTCAAGATTTTCAAGATGGTGTTTGCATTCAATTAGAATGGCAGGCTCTCCATCTTTCATTATAGCATAATCGACCTTTTCGCCTTTCTTTATACCTAAATCTGCAACAAATTCAGGATTTACTTCAAAAGGGTTGAAAACATCATAACCCATTATTTGAATAAAGGGCATAATCAAAGCGTTTTTAGTAGCTTCTTCAGTTTGAATTTGTGGTAACATTTTTTCAGCACGAACTGCGAGCTGTAAGATCTGATCCTTGAAGTCCATGTGATTTTAGGTTTGGGGTTAGATATTAAAAGTAACATTTTTATAGGACACTCACAAATTCTTTTATTAATCCTCTGCGATTGATCTATTCAATAATCCCCCTTAACCTTTTCCTGTACAAATTCACCCGCTTCAGTGTGATGTCCAAACCTTCTTTTTGCCTCTTCAAGCATCGTCGCTGTGGCGGTAGCCCCCACGCGTGTTACGCCCAGTGCTTTTACTTTCAACAGATCGTCCAGCGTGCGTACACCACCGGCCGCTTTTATCTGCACTTCGTGGGCGGAGTATTTGCGCATCAGGATTAAATCTTTTTCTGTTGCGCCTTCATAAGAGTATTTGCCATCGTCACCTTTTACAAAGCCATAGCCAGTGGATGTTTTTACAAATTTAACCTTAAGCTTGCTGCATATCTCGCACAGCCTGATCTTAAATTTATCATCAGGCAAGAAATCGTTTTCAAATATAACCTTCAGAGCGGCCTTATACTTTTTCGTAACAGCAACGATCTCGGCTATTTCCTGCTCAATATATTTCCAGTCCTCACTCAAAACTTTGCCAATGTTTACCACCATATCAATTTCGTGCGCGCCGTCTTTACATGCTTGTTCGGTTTCATACACTTTTACACTGATTGTGCTGTTCCCCTGCGGAAAGCCGATCACTGCACATACCATTACATCCGAACCATCGAGACATTGCAGGGCCTCTTTAATAGCGTACGGTTTAATGCAAACTGTAGCTACGTTGTATTTTTTTGCTAACAAGCATCCTTCGTGCAGATCAGTATCCGCCATGGTAGGGTGCAGCAACGAATGATCGATCATTTTTGCCAGTTCAGTTACTTTGTCCATAAGCAATGAGTAAAATGTAAGGTTATTTTTTAAAGTTAGCCTAAAATTCTGCTATCAAGGCAAAACTGCTTATACTTAGTGTATTGTGATCTGTTTTTCCCAGTAAAACTGTCGTCTTTTTTTGAAAAACGCTCAGTTTTATTTGAATCGTGTTTGAAAAGTGGTAAAAAACGACTTTCAATTTTAGGAATTTTTTGCCTTCGACCAATCAATTAGTGTGAAAACAACAATTTTAATCGCTCAATAAAAAAATGTTGATATTTTTTTTTATTTAATTATGCTTTGTAATTGTTTGTTTTTTAGCTACTTAAATATAAAAAATGCATCTTTTTAATTAATTTTATTAATTCGGGAGAAATTTATTTTTTAACTTATACAACAAATAGCTACTTTTATCGTAAAAGTTACTAATAATTAATTTAAACTATTCTTATGAAACAGTCAAAATTGGCAGCAATGCCGGGCCGGGGTATGTTCCTGGCATTGACCATCGGGTCAATCATCCTTATTTCTTCGTGTAAAAAAGATTCAGCTTCGGATCCAGACACGACACCCACCACCACACAAGCAGAGCTCGCAAGCACAAACAATTTAAACAGCAGTTTTGCAACAGCATCTGCAACCACCGGTTACAAAATTGTTGGCCCCATCAGCCTGTACAATAAAAGTAACATGACCATTAGCGGTGATTCCATTGCCGGCGGTAATGTAGCTTGTATCCAATTGGTAAATTGTAAAAACATCCACATTACCAATTGTAAGCTGGGCCATTCAAAAAGCTTCGGTATTATGGTTGGTAACAGCAGCGGTATTACTATTGATTATTGTAATATCTCTAATGTAGCAACCGGTATACTGGCATTAAGCTGTACTGGATCTATTGTGGTGCAGCATAACCAGGTGCTAAACACCCAGGGCCCATTCCCTCAGGGTGGAGGCATCCAGTTTAGCGCTGTAAACGGTACCAATAATCATATTGATTATAACCGGATACAAAACGTAGTAGGAAAGTGTAACCCGGAAGATAAGATCAGCATTTACAAAAGCAATGGTACAGCATCAAGCCCTATCTCAATTACAGGTAATATGATATTGGGAAGTGGAACAAGTACCTCATCATGCGGTATAACTTTGGGTGACCAGGGTGGAAGTTACCAGATCGCTCAAAACAACACAATTGTTAATTCTGGTGCAGGTGGCATGCAGATCGCAGGCGGAACGTATCTTACTATGACAAACAATAGTATATATAGCGCTGCGTTCCCATGGTCGCATATGGGAATACTTATAGCAAACTATTCAGGCAAGCCAAGTAATAATCTTACGGTTAGCTATAACAAAGTCAATTGGACGTCAGGAAATCCTAAAGATCAGTACGGAGGTTCAAAAACCAGGGTTATGAATGCAGGAAGCAGCCTGACATCACCGACATCAACAATAATTGGTGCAAAAACCAATACATTGGGAGCGGCTATCAGTGCGGCACTTCTTCCGGTTAAATTGGTAGTTTTCTCTATATTTCAATAATATAAAGGATAAATAATTATAAAACGCCGGGCCGTGGTGGGACCGGCGTTTTTTTATGCTGTGAAATTTCAAAATTTTCAGCTTAGAGGCCTTTTCGTTATTTTTTATGCGCCCATAAGCCTTAATGGTGCGCGTATTTTCAACAAAAAGCCCCATTTTGAAAGTTTTTTTAATTAAGTAGAAAAAATATTTTTGCTTTTGTAATAAAGTTGTTACATTTAGAAAGTAATAACACTTAATTAATTTAAACTATTGTAATGAAAAAATTAAAACTGGCAGCGATGCCGGGTCGGGGTATGTTCCTGGCCATGACCGTAGGGTCAATCCTCCTCATCTCATCGTGTAAAAAAGAAGCAGCCCCGGCGCCCGACACGACAACCACCACCACATCCCAAACAGCACTCGCAAGTGCTAACAATCTAACCAGTAGCTTTGCAACAACGTCTGCAACAACCGGTTACAAAATTGTTGCCCCTATCAGCTTGTACAACAAGAGTAATTTGACGATCAGCGGCGATTCGATCGTCGGTGGATCAGTTGCCTGTATCCAGTTGGTGAATTGTAAAAACATTCACATTACCAACTGCAAACTGGGAAATTCAAAAAGCTTTGGCATTATGGTTGGCAATAGCAGCGGGATAACCATTGATTATTGTAACATTTCCAATGTAGCCACCGGCATATTGGCGCTAAGCTGTACCGGCTCAATCGTAGTGCAGCACAACCAGGTGCTCAACACGCAGGGCCCGTTCCCGCAGGGTGCAGGTATACAATTCAGCGCTGTAAACGGAAGCAATAATCACATTGATTATAACCGGATACAAAACGTTGTTGGGAAATGTAACCCTGAAGACAAGATCAGCATCTACAAGAGCTATGGCGTATCAACCAGCCCGATCACCGTTACCGGCAATATGATATTGGGAAGCGGTACCAGCACTTCTGCCTGCGGTATAACCCTTGGTGACCAGGGAGGAAGCTACCAGATCGCTCAAAATAATACCATTGTTAACTCTGGCGCAGGCGGTGCACAAATTGCAGGCGGTACTTATATCACCATAACCAATAATAGCATCTATAGCGCAGCGTTCCCGTGGTCGCATATGGGATTGTTATGTGCGAATTATTCCGGTCTGCCAAGCAATAATCTTACGGTAAGCTATAACAAAGTGAACTGGACCTCTGGTAATCCTAAAGACCAGATCAATGGATCTACGACACGTGTGATGAACACATCGCTGACGGGGCTGATTTATACCACCATTGGTTTTAGCACCAATATAATGGGAGCAGCTATCAACGCAAATATTCTCCCTTCTACTATAACAAACTTCCTGGTATACCAATAATATTTTATTAAAATCACAATAAACGCCGGCCATTTAATGAACCGGCGTTTTTTGTGCCTTATAATACGAAATTAATTAATAATTAAAGTAAATGTCAAAATAAGAAACATTAAGTTCAATATTAACGTAAGAGTGTTTAATTAATAATTAATTTAAACATTTCTCGTTATGATCCTCTCAAAAAATTTAAACAAAAAAAGCGGATTTTTATTCGCAGCATTACTTCTGGCGTCCACCTGCTTTGTAACTTCCTGTCAAAAGGAATCTTCCGTAAGTCCGGAGCCCGTCCCATCTTATTCAAATGTTCCAAGTGCCGACAGCCTGAGCAGCTTTTCATCATCAGCAACATCCTACAAAATCGTTGGTCCAATTAACTTGTACAACAAGAGTAATATGACTATCAGTGGTGATTCGATTGCCGGTGGCAATGTTGCCTGCATCCAGTTGATCAATTGTAAAAATATTCGTATAACACATTGCAAATTGGGCCGTTCAAAAAGCTTCGGTATTTTAATCGGTAATAGCAGTAATATCCAGGTTGATAGTTGTAACATTTCAAATGTGGCAACAGGTATCCTTGCAATTACTTGCCCGGCCGGTGCAATTAGGATTACCCATAATCAAATATTAAACACACAAGGGCCATTTCCGCAGGGCGGAGGCGTACAGTTCAGTAATGTAAGTGGTCATAATAACCATATCGATTACAATAGAATCCAAAATGTAGCGGGCCAGAGCAATCCTGAAGATAAGGTCAGCGTGTATAAAAGTAATGGTGTTGCGGGTGATCCTATTACGGTGACCGGCAACCTGATATTGGGTAGCGGAGCAAGCACTTCATCATGTGGTATTACTTTAGGCGACCAGGGAGGTAGTTACCAGGTAGCCCAAAACAACACCATCGTTAATTCTGGTGCAGGTGGTGCGCAAATTGCAGGTGGTACCTTTATCCAGATCATGAACAACAGTATTTATAGTGCCGCGTTTGCATGGTCACATATGGGGGTCCTTTGCGCAAATTATTCAGGAAAGCCAAGTAATAACCTTACTATTAGCGGCAACAAAATCAATTGGACTTCTGGAAATCCACATGATCAGTACGGTGGTTCAACAACCAGGATCATGGATGCAGGAAGCAGCCTGACATCACCAACATCAACCATAATCGGTTCTAAAACCAATACATTAAGAGCAGCCATTAATGCCACTCTTCTTCCGGCTAAAATTGTTAATTTCTCGGTATTTCAATAACACCGCATATATTTAAACTAAAACGCCGGGACTGGATAAGCCCCGGCGTTTTTTTATGATCAATCCGCAGACCTGTTCAATTCCCTTGGTGATACGCCGAATTTCTTTTTGAAAGCGCCGCTGAAATGTTGTACCGATGAATATCCCAGCTCAAACGCGATCTCGCTTGCGGATTTTTTCCTTTCCAGCAGATCAGTTTTTGCTAATTCTAAACGGGTGTCGGCCAGGTATCCAAAAACGGTATTACCAAAAACTTCTTTAAACCCCTTTTTTAACTTATACTCATTGATACCCGCTGCCTTTGCCAGCTCAGATAAACTTGGTGGCATATCCAAACGCCTGATCAAATATTCGCGCGCATAAATGATACGCTCCTTGTCATATTCTGTTTTCAGATACCCAGGTGACGATGTTTGATAATTATTATATGCCTCTGCCTGCAATACCAATAATTCAATACTTTTAGAAAGGAAGAACATTTTTTTCAAGCCTTCCTGGTATTTACAACTTACAATAGCATTTATAGTACTCAGCATATTCATATCCATATACAGGCTGTTATCGCACAATGCGGCAGTTTTCCCTTCCATTACTTTGCCGCCAAAACGCTTTAACACCTCATTGGCATCTTCTGTTAATCTCAAAAAGGCGTCCGCGGTAAACTGGATCATGAACGTATTAATATGAAGGTCATCATTTTTGAGCGTCCCTTCGCAGTTTTGAGAGTAAAACAAATTATGCTGGTATTTTCCGAGTTCGAATGGACTTTTAAAATTCTTGTTCCCGATGATGGTTTTACCCTTCATATTAAAATAAAGTGTAACCATATTCAGATCGCCTTTCCAGGCCATTTCTACCTGGTCCTTATAATGCCAGTTTGAATAACCTATCCGTATGCCGTCAAAATACCATTGATGCATTTTGGCGTCTGCAAAAGGCAGGTTAATATTCATGTCATTCTCTACCAGTTTGCTGCTGTTAAAATCATCCCCGCTCAGGTTATTAGAATGAAGGATGGTATTATCCGCTTTATTTTTTAACTCAAATGGCATTGCTCCCGATCATATAAGTTTTGCTCCGTTTGCTGTAACCACGCAGGCAGCATTTTGAAGGACTTTTGTAATACAAATTACTTTTATCAATAGACGCGCGGAAAAGATATAAGTTACTAAGTGTAATGTTTTAAAAATGAACTTTAAAAAATTAAGAACAATGATCAAAGTAAAAGGAAACGGAGAAATAATCTCTGCAGAGCGGAGTGTGAGCTCTTTTATACGCGTACATGTAAGTGTTAGCGGTACGGTCGAACTGATACAATCGGACGAAGAAAAGGTGATAATAGAGGCGGATGAAAATTTGCATGAGTATATAGAAGTCGTTAACTCGGGCAGAACACTTTACATCACAATGGATGGAAAATGGCGCATACCTGATTTCACCACATTAAAAGTTAAAGTTTACTACAGGCAGGTTTTTACAATTTATAACGGATGTGTAAATGGAACATTGACCTGTGCAAATACCCTTACATCCAGCCAACCGGTTGAGATAAAAATCTATAGCGATAAAAGCAACAGCAAGCTTAACATTAACGCTCCCGCTATAAAACTGATAACAGCGTGTGTCGGCGATGTGGAGATTGAAGGGGCATGTAATACGCTGGAGGTTAATGCTAAATCCCAGGGAAATTTGTATGCACGCCAACTGGTCGCAAAAAACACCATTCTCAAGAATTATTCACAAGGCAACCTTGAGATATATGCGGACGAAACGCTCGCCATCAGCAATTATGGGGAAGGTAATATCAGCTATTGGGGAAATGGGATTTTAAAGGATATAAAGCAATACGGCTCTGGCGAAGTAAAACACAAAAAGGCTGATGAATCAGATATCCCGGCCAACTCTTGATCAAACACAATGGTAGAGATATTTAAAACTAACGTAAACAATAAAAGGCTGGCAGAGAAGGTGTTAAAAATCCTTCACGCCACTCTGCCGGCCTATATTTTTAATTTTGACCTTGAAGATTGCGACCGAATTCTTCGTGCTCAAACCGAGGGCACACCGGTTGAATCGTCCAGGATAATCCGGGAGGTTGAAAGACTTTCTATTGAGATCATAGCATTGCCCGATTGATGATTGCGCGGGCTAATGTGCAAATTGGGGAATTTCTTATACAATTAAATGTGGAAAAACTAAAACAATGGCAAAAAAGTCCACTATTAAATACGACTTAAAAACATCGCATAGGTAAAACCTCGTTAGGCTTGGTATTTGCGTAGGGTACTGTGAAATTATAAACACTACCAAATACTTTACTACCAATGTCTACATTTTTGTTTAAATCATCGCCCAAAAACCCTACTGTTAATTTATCAGGTTATCCTATTTTAAATTGCAGTCTGGCTCAATTGAAGCTAAATTCCAAATTCCTGATTAGTACCATCAATCAATACTCATACGTTATTGCCGAAAAAGATGCTGAGTTCAAAAGATCATTATTAGGATCTGATGCGTTGCTTGCCGATGGTGTCGGTGTTGTTGCTGCAGTTAAACTGCTAAGAGGTAAAAGCATAAAAAAGATTGCCGGGGCCGACCTGCATCAGCATTTACTTGAAAAATTGAACGCGGACGGCGGAAGTTGTTTTTACCTTGGATCTAAGGAAAGCACACTGGAAGCAATCAAAACGCGCCTTGCTAAAGAATATCCTAATGTTAAGGTAGGCGTTTATTCTCCACCGTACAAAGCACAATTTACAGCGCAGGAAAATATCGAAATGATTGATACTGTAAATGCATTTAAACCGGATGTATTATTTGTAGGTATGACCGCTCCAAAACAGGAGAAATGGTCTTATATGAATAAAGAACAGCTGGATGCAAAGATCATCTGCCCTATAGGAGCCGTTTTTGATTTCTATGCAGAAACAATTACGCGCCCATCACAATTTTGGGTGAATTTGGGATTAGAATGGTTCATTCGTTTAGTAAAAGAACCAAAACGCATGTCAAAAAGATATCTATATTATGGGCCTGCCTTTGTTTTTGCTATTTTAAAAATGAAAGTAGCCAGCATGTTTAACAGGAACAACGATGATAACCTGGATGCTACGGGTAAAAAACATTACGCAGTGGCGAATTAAATACGAAGGCTATTCGGCCGTATTATATCATCAATAAGTTTTTTTAGTTTTTTTATAAGAAAAGCGCTCCGATTAACCGGAGCGCTTTTTATTTGAATATTACACCAATATTAACTGTAAATGCCAGCTGCAAGTTAAAGCAGCAGGGTGTCAGGATTCGGTATAAAATTCATAAATGCCTGGAATTTAGCATAGTAATTTTTCATGTTGAGCTGGTAATAGTAAGCCCCGCGTTTTGATCCCGCTTTATCCTTGTCGGTGAGTTTGATCATCAGTCCTGTCGCCAGAACCCTTTTACTGAAGTTTCTTTTATCAATCGTTGTATTAAAAACACTCTCGTAAAGTAGCTGTAATTGCGGTATGGTAAACCGGCTGGGCAGCAATTCAAACAAAATAGGATGCAGGGCAGCCTTATAGCGTATACGCCTTTTAGCAGTTTCAACCATTTCCTGCTGGTCGAATATCAGTTTAGGGATACGTTTCAGGGGGAACCATTCCGCATGATAATCATTACTTAGCTGTGTTTCATACTTATGAATGTCGATCAGTGCAAAATAAGCCGTTGAAACAGTACGCTCGATGGGATCGCGGTGCGTATCACCAAATGTATGCAGTTGCTCCAGGTAAACGCCTTCCAAGCCCGTCAGTTGCTTTAATATCCTGTTCGAGGCCTGATCTAAACTTTCGTTCTCCTGTACAAAACCACCCATTAAGCTCCAGTTACCTTTTTCAGGCTGAAATCCCCTCTTTATTAGAAGGATCTTTAGTGTTTCACCGTCAAACCCCAGAATAATACAGTCAACTGCGAGTAGGAGCCGGGTTTGTTTGGAATATTTTTGCATTGTATCAATATAAGGTTAAGTAATCATGCATTTGCAAATGTAGTATATTAGATAGATAAGAAACATCAGCTAAATTTCTCTTTGAATATTATTGGCCACAATTCAGATGAGAAAGTCGATATGTTTAAATTAAACTTTCAGTATTTATTGAAAATTAAATAAATCAATTATCTTTGCTTCATCAAATCGATAGAAGCAATGGAAACACTAATGCTTAACATACAAAAATTAGTCTGGCTTGCCGGACTGGCCCAGGTAGGGCTGGTGCTTGGAAGTCTTGCAATCCCAACGATACTCAAATGGAAAATTGAGCTGTCAAAGGTTCAGCCATTGATCAGGCAGATGTTTTGGGTATATGCGGCCTATATTGTTGTTATCAATTTATGTTTTGGCTTCATTTCAATATTTGATTCCCACGAGCTGACGAGTGGCTCCGGATTAGCCAGCTTGATTACCGCATTCATTGCTGCTTATTGGATCTCAAGGGTTTTGATCCAGTTCTTTTATTTCGACAGAACAAACTTCCCAATCGGGAAGTGGAATAAATTGGGCGAAGCCGCACTGGTCACCGTCTTTATCTTTCTCAGTATCGTATACAGTTATGCGTTTTATATCAACTATACCCATCACTGATCATGGAAACACTATTTTCGCATATCGCTTATTTTATCTTGACCAACCTGGCGATCATTCTTTTGGGATATATGCTGGTAAAAAACAAGATGATCTCGCTAAGCTGGTTACTGCTGATCGCAAGTATCCTGGCAATTTATTTCATTTTTAAGTATGATCATCCCATCATAAAAATGCTGGCCATTATCGCCACCACCTTTACCGGTATGAAGCCCATAGCCGTAGCTGAAGGCTACAAAGGCAAGCCAATAACGCTACAATTTAAACAATGGGTAGTCTTTGCCGCCGGCTGGGTAGGCATGAGGGCGCAGCCATTTGAGACATTAGGCGCACCCCCATTACTAAACGCATGGCTCATGATCAGGTTTGGCATCAGTCGGATTATCGCTGGCGGCCTTCTTATTTTACTGGCACACGCGATAGTGGCACTGCATTTAAATCATGATCTAACTTATATTTCTGTCAGTGCGATCTTGTTAGTCGGTTTTAGTTTAATACTGCATTTCGGCGTTTTAAGTATTAGCGCGGGTAGCTGGCGCTTATCAGGAGTAAATACGTATTACCTGTTCAGGCAGCCAGCCAGAGCAACCAGTCCTACCGAATTCTGGAGCAAGCGTTGGAACCTGGCTTTTAGTGAAATGACTGCCGTCGCTATATTCCGCCCGCTACGAAATAAGATCGGGAGCGGGGGAGCACTGATGGTGAGCTTTATATTCTCAGGCCTGCTGCACGAATTGGCACTGAGCCTCCCGGTAAATAACGGCTACGGTTTGCCGACGCTATATTTCATTATCCAGGGGGTATTGGTGCTTATCGAAAAGCTATTGATAAGCCGGAACATGTCGTTTTTAAATAACAAGATCATCGCCAGGGTTTGGACACTTTTTTGGGTAGTAGCGCCGGCCCCCTTATTATTTCATGCCCAGTTCATTAAAGAAATTGTCTGGCCTCTGGCCGGGCTAAAATATTGATAAGGTTAAATAAAGCCTAAAATGGGCATGTGTCAGCAGGCTTAATGCCTTCTTTGTCCGGCGTTAAAGTGGCCTTTCCTTTATGAAAGGTGATCACCCAGATGCCGTCAAAATCACCATCGCTCCATTTCAATTTTCCGGAAACGCCGAGTAGCCCTGCAATTGTCGGTAACTCGTTATGCTCCCAAACAACTAATACGGTTCCACTTTCCTTCTTTATCGCTTTGGCCAACCGGTCGGATTCGTCCACCGAGCATGTTGTATTAATGGTCAGGTTATTTTTTATAGCGAAAGGGATAATGGTTTGCAGCATCCTGCAGTTTTTTGTTTGCTTACCTGTACCTGGCGAGGGCGCGTAGATCGCATTGGGGATACCATATTTACTTTGAAGCACAGCAGGCAGTTTTAACGAGCGATTAAATCCTGCACAAGATAAATTGTCCCCATTGTCAGGCTTCTCTCCATGCCTGATCAAAACCACTCTTAAGTCATCGTGCTTTGGCCGGGCGCCGCCGCAAGCCAGTAAAGATGCACCGAGCGCTATGGTCATCAAAAAACCCCAGGTTAAAATCTTGATTTTCATGATAGAAATATTAATGCCGTAATATCGGGATTTATATGGATTAAAAAGGCACTTCGTTGTCGTTAAGGTATTATTGAGTAACTATAAAATTACAGATATATCACAGGATGACTTTAATTTACATATCGAATTTTTATTTAACTTGTCCTTGTTATTTCGGCTTAACCTGTTCATCCCGTATACCGTTTTTAATCGATTCAGCTATGAAAATATTTAAATACCTTGTGCTATCACTCGTTACATTATTAAGTTGCAAAGCATTCGCACAACAAAAAATTGATAGCGCGTTCCAGGTTCGCGGGTTTGCCATTGCTGCCCCTAAACCCAGTGGCCTGGCCGATTTCGTTAAATTCATAAACGAAGAGTTGGCGCCACGCAAAGTAAATACGCTGATCCTTCGGGTCGACTATAACTATCAGTTTAAAAGTCACCCTGAACTCCGGGACTCCGCTGCATTGTCAAAAAGCGATGTGAAAAAACTAGTGGAGGCTTGTAAAAAGAATGGTATCAGCATTATTCCTCAGATCAATTTGCTGGGGCATCAGTCGTGGGCCGGAAAAATAGGCAACCTATTGAAAGTATATCCCGAATTTGACGAAACTCCATGGGTGCAGATGCCTGCCCCGAAAGATTATAAATGGCCCAATGCAGACGGCCTTTATTGCAAAAGCTATTGCCCGTTGAGCCCCGGCGTACATAAGATCGTATTTGAGCTGATCGATGAGATCACCGATGTTTTTGAGGCTAAGGCCTTTCACGCGGGCATGGATGAGGTGTTTTATTTGGGTGAGGATAAATGCCCTCGCTGTGCCGGGCATGACAAGGCGGTTCTCTTTGCCAATGAAGTGCAAACTATCCGCGACCACCTGGCCGAAAGAAACCAGGAGCTTTGGATATGGGGCGACCGACTTATCGATGGCAGGGCGACCGGGATAGGTGAGTGGGCTGCCAGTTATAATAATACTTATAAAGCTATCGACCTGATCCCGCGTGATGTGGTGATCTTCGACTGGCAATATGATGAGGACAACCAAACTGCAGTTTATTTCGCCATGAAAGGACTCCGGGTAGTAACATGCGCCTGGAATCGTCCGAAAGTGGCCGTGAGCCAGGTGGAGGATTTATACCGGTCAAGAGCAACGGCAGGCAAAACTATGAGAGTCCGTTTTTACGGAATAGCAGAAACCATTTGGTCCTCACCGGTTCAGTTTTTAAGTGGATATTACGCTAATACACCCGATCAGCAAGGTGATAACAATACCCCATGGAATACCTTTAAGGTGATGTTTGACAGGATGGGCCAGTTAGATCAGCCAGCGGTAGCTAAGTAGCAATTTGCCCAACCAGTACCAACTTATTTAGCCCTCATCTTATTTCCCTTGGCCTCGTGGGTTACTTCCGCAAGCCCGAGCGCTTCCATCAACGGCGGGATATACATGCCAAACCGCCCGCGCAGCCCCTTCTTTAGACCGTACCAGCCGCCAACCGGGTTTTTATCCGAGCGCCCCCAGGCTTCCACGGTACCTTCTTTTGCGGGCTTCTGCTCGTCAGCACTACCGAGCTCCATCCAGTCGCCGTGTTTTTTCAGCATTTCATGCAGGTCTGCCAGGCAACGGTGATCGTAATGCAGCACAGTTTTTCCAACGGTGCATACCAATATCTTTTTCCCATCCTTTTCATCCTCATGCATCGTGAAATCAGAGCTCAGCGGCGGCGTTTTTAAGGCTAATGGTTTTTCTTTTGTTCCTATCTTTTCCATCATTGGCAGTATTTAAGAGTTGAAAATATTATTTGATGCGCCCACTAACGTTAAAAATTCCTGTTTGGGCGGCACATCAGGCATGCTGGCCTTAAGCTGTTGCTGGAAGCTCTGGAAAGAAGCCAGTGCAAAAAGTACCTTCTCGTCTTCTTCGGCTTTGAAAAAAGCCGTATGAATAAAGCTTTTGCCATCAGCTTTCAGGCAGGTGTTATAAAAGATCCCCGGATGATTTAGCTGTTGCAGGTCATTCATCACACTTTTTATATTTTGCTGGTTTTGTTCCGCAAATTCTGCTTTTGCCGTGTAGGTTACTGTTACGATTTTCATTTTTTTCTCTTTTGACGATCGGGCACAGAAAAACGATAGGCTAATTGAGCTTTTTTTCTGAATATTCTTCCATTACCCGCCTATTGTGCTCTAAATGATGTAATTGTAATTCAGAGGCTTTTGATTTGAATGGGTCAATTTCTTTTAATATCTGCATCCTCAAGTCGAACAAATATTCTTTATCTCCTTTTTCAGCCTCTTTTACCAGGTCTATTTTCATCAATTCCTGTTGTGCGTTTTGTTTTGGATTGAATATGCCATTCAATTCCGAACATTGGTCGCAAACGCCTTTCTTATTGATCAGGGCACATCTTCCATCATAGATGCTGATCATTTTCGACCGGCCGGTATGAAGATAATATTTCACCATGGCCTCGGTGGTATTCAGTATGGAAGCTATTTCGTTCACTTTAAATTCGTAAACTTCTTTCAAGAATATACAGAGTTGTTGTTCAAGTGGTAAGGACTTCGAGATGCAGGTAAAACAGAAGGCGATATGTTCTTTGGCTTCAAATTGTCCCTGTGGCGAGGTCGTTCTTATTTGCATAGCTTCTTTAAAAAAGTGTTCATCATGCATTGCCGAAGCCCTGGCGATATCCGTTACATCTTCCGTCCAGCGCTTCTGTGCCCTTAAATTATCTTTTGCCAGGTTTGATGCAATGGCAAATAACCATGTTTTTAAAGAAGACTCTCCTCTGAAGCTATCCAGTTTGCTCACTGCTTTCAGGTAAGTGTCCTGCACAATATCCTCTGCATCTGTTGCACTGGCTGTGATCCTTAAAAGGTATGACTTCAATTGTCCCACATGCTTTTCAAATTCCTGGTTTAACAGATCGACGGTCATGTTTAGTTGTTTTAATTGCCGGGAAGGCATTTGAAAGATAAGTAATCATTTTATCTTTAAATAAGTTTTAATAAAAAGCCCTCCAACTTTCCCTGAAGAGCTTTTAGCGACGATAAAGTACAAATGTCGAACTCTTTTATTGAGGATTGTAAGAAGATAATAGCTTTAAAAGAAAAATAAGAAAAATAGTTCGGCATCCGCTGAACTTCCTGTAAGTTGTATCAGTCAACTCTTAAATTATCAGATTTTTTAAAACTCATAACTAATCCCGCCCTGGAATATAAATGAATTCTGGCGGTAGGAAATATTGACTATCCGGTCATTGAGTTTTGTGAACCCATCAAATGGCACTTTTTGATCCGTATTAAATGTTTCCAGCCTTTGCGAAAAAGTATGCCCGGCAATGAGGTTCAATTTCCATCGCTGGCTAAGTTTAAGGTCATAAATGAGTCCGGCACTATTTTGCTGCAAATGTATGTATTGATCTTCACATCATCGTTCAGGCGGTACATGCTGCTGTTGAGCGAGGCTGTAATACCCAGTGATTGTATTTCTGATAGCTTGTACTTTAAAGAGGCCCTGGCAGGTATAATTCCGGTCAGGCTTAACTTGTTGCTGATCGTCCAGTCGATATCGGGTATAGGCAGTAGGAACTTACCGGAGTAGTTGCTGATATAGGCAAGCGTAATGCCGTACCTGAAAGACTTACTGGGCTGAAAGCCTACCCGTACACCGGCAGTATAGAGAATATCCTCAGTGCCGATACTTCGTTTAAGATCGGAGCCTACGGTTACCAAGCCCACAAAAGCGATACTGGTGGTGCGTGAAAGCGAATAGTTTAGCAACAAGGGAACCGTGATGGACTGGAATTCGGTGTTACCAATACTTTGTTCGCCTGAAAGAAAAAGTCCCTGGTAACGGATGCCTGTTTTTATCAAAATAGGGTGGACTGTTGAAAAGTCCTTATACACTGGGAAACCGACATCGACAATAGGCTGCTGCATGGCGAAGGCATTTCCGCCAGCATCAACCGGGGATACAATATTGGTTACAGTGACACCGCCCAGCAGGGGTGCTGTAGTAGTCAGTTTTTTGTGCATATTGCTACTGTCAACGCTTTGGCAATAGGAAAGTACAGGCAATAGCATGCCTATAAGAAAAAAGCTTCTTTTCATTTTTTTGTCGATATGTTTTTGGAGGAAAGGGTAGTTACGTTAATAGGGTGTAACCAGCCCGATTAATTTCTGCATTGTTTTGTCAAATTCATTTCTTTCTTCTCCTGTTAGTTCCGAAGACAATACCGTGTCAAATCTTCCAAGGATAGCATCGGCCTGCTTTGCCGCGCTTTCGCCCCTTGCGGTCAATTCAACATGGGTTTTCCGCTTGTCAACGGTATCAGGGATTACCTTTACAAAATCTTTTTTTAGTAAAACTGATATTGTTCTGTTAACTGATGCTTTATCGCGCCCCAAGTCTGTACCGATAGCTTTCTGAGATGCCCCGCCTGAGTAATACAGGACCATCAAAACCGGTACCTGGTCCATCTGGAGGGGAAAGTTGTGCTCCCGAAAGATTTTATCACATTCTTTGTACATCTTATTATAAAGGGCGCCTATTTGTGCGACCAGTGAAGGTGGGGCAGGGTGATCAACTTTGCGATTCATAATACAAAGGTATAAATATTGGTTGATATATCAACCAATATTTATGAAAAATTATTTTACTCTGCTGTTGATAGTTGGAAACTTTGGATAAAGCTATGCCATCTACCCCAATAAAAAAAGCCCTCCAACTTCTGTTGAAAGGCTTTCTGTGACCTGGGAGAGGATCGAACTCTCGACCCACTGATTAAGAGTCAGTTGCTCTACCGGCTGAGCT
>Ga0207671_10002572_pt1 | contig 19206 bp, 18 predicted proteins | sample KBSC24metaG_FD_184352 | JGI IMG/M metagenome (GOLD analysis project Ga0207671, IMG submission 184352) | Corn rhizosphere microbial communities from Kellogg Biological Station, Michigan, USA - KBS C2-4 metaG (SPAdes) (version 2) | ecosystem: Host-associated > Plants > Roots > Rhizosphere > Soil... | reverse complement strand
CAAGGGGCGCCGCTTCCGGGCCCTGAAATGCCAAAGTCGCTTCGAGAGGACTTTGTAAACTATGTCTCGTGTTCCCACGCTTTCCAGTCCGTTCCTTCTGGGCTTCGACGAGATCGAGCGCGTGCTCGACCGCGTCGTCAAAGGCGCCGACGGCTACCCTCCCTACAATATCGAGAGGTGCGACCGTTCGGACGGCCAGCCCGAGCGTTTGCGCATCACGCTGGCGGTCGCCGGCTTCACCCGCGACCAACTCGATGTAACCATTGAGGAAAACCAGCTCGTGATCCGCGGGCGGCAGCAGGACGACAAGTCCCGGCAATACATCCATCGCGGCATCGCCGCGCGCCACTTCCAGCGCACCTTCGTGCTGGCGGAGGGGATGCTGGTGCTGGGTGCGGATCTGAAGAACGGGTTGTTGTCGGTCGACCTGGCCCGGCCTGAACCGGAGAGGATCGTTAAGACAATCGCTATCAATGAGCACGAATAATGGAACGAGTAGCGGACTCGACCGCTTAGTTTCAGTGAAGGAGTCGAGACCATGAGTGAAGGTCACGTTGTATTCGAACACGAAGCCAGGAACGCCTCGCCCGAGACGCTGGCGAATCTCGGTGAAGGCCACATCGCCTATGTGAAGCAGATCCGCTCCGAGGATGTGCCCGGCCTGTTCCCCGAAGCCCCGAAGATTGCACCCGGCCTCAAGCTGTTCGCGCTCCACGCCGCCGACGGCACGCCGATCATGCTGACCGACAGCCGCGAAGCTGCGGTCGCGAATGCCTGGAGCAACGAGCTGCAAGCGGTGAGCGTGCACTGAGCGCACGCGCGCTTTCCGCACGGATAGAGTTTTGAGCGGGCATGTCTTTACAGGAAGGCGTGCCCGTTTTCATTTTGGGTGATGAAAAATCCGCGCCGTCATTGCGAGGAGCACTTGCGACGAAGCAATCCAGAATCTATCCGCGGAACGAACCTGGATTGCTTCGCGGAGCCCGTCATCGGGCCGCGCTTAGCGCGGACCCGTTGGCTCGCAATGACGGAGTGTAAGGCGGCGACGCGCCGAAATCTCGTGTCGCGGACGCGCTGCAGCGTGCAACGCTGCTGCGCAGAGCCGGGACCCAAGGCAACAAGGAAGCGCAGTGAACATGGGCCCCGGCTCTGCAGCGCACCGTTGAAGAAACGTTGCGCTGCGTCCAGGGCACGAGAGCGAGTTATGACGCTCACTCTGTGCTCGCCGGCAATGATGCGAGAGATCAAGCCGCGGTCGCCGGCGACAGCGACAGCATCCACAATGGGAGCAAGACGGTGCGCTATCTGACCCGCGCCCTCTAGGCTAGGGCGTAGACCCATAATCCGGCATCAGTCTGTTTCGTCTCCAAAAGCAGACATCACGGCATCTAAGGCCGAGGGCAGCTAAGGGCCAATAGACGACACTGCAGGTATTGTCTGATATGAGCACGCCGATGGAGATAAGCTAGGGTCTGATCGTATGTTCCGCGAACTGCTGCGCGACGTTCTTCATTTGCTGATGTTTGCGGACTTTGGATGCGCTGTCGTAGTTTTCGCTCTTGGAGTCGGGACCGCGTTCTTCAGAGCCGGCGAGTGGTGGGATCGGCGCGGCAGCCTGTTTTCACTCCGGCACCCTCTCCCTAGCCAGTTCTCAAGAGAGTATTACGCTTCGTGGCGCAGATCAGTGTGGCTGGGCTTTGCATTCCTAGCGTTGGTGGCCGTAGGGGCATTCTTGATATGGCTCGACATGCTTATCGCAGCTTAGGCAGGATGCAGACAGGCCTACACATATCAAGGTTGCCTAGGGCCGCTCGTCCTCGCAGCTGAGCTTGGGCGTTCCGCCGCACGTTGTATCGGCGCCTGAGGTCCGCTTTGGGTCATGAGCGCCCTTCGGAGGGGCGGCCGGTTGCTTCCGGTCTTCCCCTATGAGCCGACCACCGGGGACGCCGCCTAGACTTCGCATTCGGGCCACTAGCGGAACTGCGGCTGGCAATTTACACAAGGTTAGCGCTCGTGGTTGTACAACCGATGGATGTCGCCTCCTCGGTGGTGGCTAGAAATCAAGCGGGGAGTAGCGCTCATGCACCCGAAGTGGTTAATCATCATCGTTCTGATTGTTATGTTCTTCGGGCTTATTTCGTCTAAGTCATGGCTGTTTATACCTTGACGAGCGCCTTCCAAGACGACTTGGCCATTTGCGCTAAGGCTCCTTAGTTGGGAGAGCCACTCATGCTGAAAGCCATCTTCTATCTGGGCCTCGGTGGTATAGTACTGTGGTTGGTTGCTGAGCTTGTTCCCATGATCTCGAATGATGGATGCGAGCAGCGATGGAACAAGGCCGGCCTTTCCGCTCGCTATGTGATCGGAACCGGATGCACGGTGAACGTCGATGGACGTTGGGTGCTCGAAGGCAACCTCCGAATTAACGTAATCGAACAACGACGCTAAATTCGGTTCAGCGAACACACGCAGAGTTGTCTCGGATGGCAAATGACCGCTTCGGGTCAATCGCGTCGGGTCGGCGCTGAGCGTGAAACTTCCGGTCCGCTCCCATCAGCGGACATGTAGTTGCATCGCGTCAACGGAAGCGATGGGCCCAGAAGCAGACATCGGGCCACCCACTAGCGTGCCCACAGGTGTCTAGCTAGAAGTGACTTTGCGATCTACTCAATCATCTCGTCAGCGAGCGCCATTAGCCGCGCTGGAATTTCGAGACCGAGCGCTTTCGCCGTCCTTGCGTTGATACTCAAAACCAGCTTGGTGGGCGCTTGTACCGGCATCTCGGCTGGCTTCTCTCCGGCAAGGATACGATTGACGTACCCCGCAACTTGTCTGAGGAACTCGTCCGTGTACCCCGCATCGGGACCGTAAGATATGAGCCCACCGGCGACGACAAAATCGCGCCAAGGATAGATTGCCGGAAGGCGCTGTCTTGCGATCAATTGGACGAGTTCATTTCGACGCGCATACGTGACAGCATCCGGGAGAAAAACCAAACCGCGGTGGGACGTGCTCCCGAGGTCGACAATGGTGGGTTCGATGTCCGCGCTGCTTCCGTGGGGAGTGACGATCCCCTGGATGGCGAATGATGGTGCGGCACTTTCGATAGCTCGCAAGAAGCCCATGGAGTTGTTGCCCGGCTCAGGATTGAAGATGACTCCCAAGCCTTCAATCGAGGGCGCCAGCTCCTTTAAGGAAGACAACCACTTGCTGCCCATCGACGGTTCGAACGGCGTGGCGCCGGTGACGCTACCTCCCGGGTGAGACAGGCTTTCGACATATCCCATTTCTACAGGATCGCTGACGTTGACAAATACAACAGGAATAGTCGTAGCTTCGTGATGCAAAGCCGCCATTGACGTATTTGTCACGGCAACAATGACAGACGGTCGCATCTCTATTAGTTCTCTGGCGCAGGCCCGCGTTGCGTCGGTGTCTCCACCTGAAAAACGATACTGGATTATAGCGCCCGACGCCGGGCCACGCTGGTCTTCCAGCCGCTGGGGAAACGCAGCCGTGAACAATTTGGCGAAAGGGCTTTCGGCGCTGTCGGCGAACAAGACGCCAATTAGGGGAGGACCCGCCGACTGGCCCGCCCGGATGGATAGCGGCCAGCCTGCCACGGAAACCGCGATCATTGTGATGAAATCGCGCCGTTTCATTTTCTCTACTCAAATGCTCCCAGCGGGTAACAGCATGTTGAACAAAGGCGGATACTAACGGACTCTAAATGAGTTCAACGATGGACGATATCGTACAAAGGTTCGATGACCGCTCTGGGTCACTAGCAGGCATCCAGGCTTGCCCAAGCCTGGTCCCCTCAAGGGCCAAAAGCAGACGCTCGAATTTATGAGTACGCCCGCAGCGCGTTCGCGACCTCCATCGAATAGACGTTGACCGGCGGCTATCTCCCTCATTGTCTGAACAGACCATTGCGCAACCGACCAGCGGAACGCAGGGACCTCTTCGATTTGGGCCAGCCCCGCCTTCATGCGTGCACCCGACCGTCATCGATCCGTGATTTGACATTTCGCTCACATTTGTCAAATCTGACAAAATGCAGGCGAAGGCCCCTCCCCAGGACCGTATCCTCGACGCCGCCATGCGCGTGTTCGGGCGCCACGGCTTCCGCCGCTCCTCGATCGAGCAGGCGGCGGAGGAAGCCGGACTGACGCGGCAGGCGCTCTATCATCACTTCGCCTCCAAGGAGGCACTGTTTCGGGCCGTGATCGAGCGGCTCTACGCGCAGGGGCTCGCTGCCGAAATCGCGGCGGCGAAGGCGGCGGAAGAAGCGGGCCTCGAGCTTGCCGACATCCTGGTCGCCGAGATCGGCGCGCGGATGCAGTCGCTGCTCGCGTCGCTCAAGGACTCGCCCCATACCGAGGAACTGTTTTCCGAGCACCTCGCGCAGGCGCGCGACCTCTACCAGAGCTATTCAAACCGTTTCGCCGACGAGATCGCAACCACGATCGCGCGGGTGTGCCGCAAGCGAAAGCTCACGCTCGAAAGCGGCGTCAGCGTGCGCGAGCTCGCGCGCTGCGTCGAGATGGCGCTCCACGGCACCAAATCCGCTTTCCCTTCCATGCAGCCGGTCGACGCGTTCCTGAAACAGCTCGGGACCATGCTGCGCATGCTGATCGCCGGCGCGATGGCGCCTCCTGCGAAGAAGTCCCCACGCAAAACGGGAGTTCGAAAATGACCACCACGACCATCAATGGACGGACTCTGGCGCTACCCGACGATCCGGATGCGCTCTTGATCGACGTGATCCGCGATGGCGGCCTCACCGGCACCAAACTCGTCTGCGGCTCCGGCGTCTGCGGCGCCTGCACCGTGCTGCTCGACGGCACGCCCGTCGTGAGCTGCCTGTTGCCGGCGCAGGCGGCCGCCGACAAATCGCTGACGACCATCGAGGGCATCGGAGCCGCCGGATTGCATCCGGTGCAGAAGGCCTTCATGGCGCACGACGCCCTGCAATGCGGCTTCTGCACGCCCGGCTTTGTCGTCGAAGCCACCGCCTTCCATGACAGCTGGCGCGCGACCAAGGGCACGGCGACACCCTCACGCGAGGAGATCGCCGCCGCGCTCTCGGGACATCTCTGCCGCTGCGGCGCCTATGAAGGCATTTTTCGCGCGGTGGCGGAGGCTTGTTCGGGCCGCTTCGACGGCAGCGATCCGGTCGCGCCGCGGCTGGAAGCCCGCGACAAGGTGACGGGACAGGCCCGCTACACCGTCGACATCCACCATGACGGCCAGCTCGAAGGCGTGATCCTGCGCGCGCACGTCGCGCATGCGCGGATCACCGGGCTTGATCTGGCGGCGGCGCGCACTATTCCCGGTGTCGCCGCAGTCGTTCCGCTGCTCGACGATGACAACATGATCCGCTTCGTCGGCGCGCCGATTGCAGCCGTCGCGGCCAGGGATCGCCGCACCGCATTGAAGGCAATCGCCGCGATCAGCTTCAAGCCCGAGCTTTTACCCGCGGTGATCGGACTCGATGCAGCGCGCCGCGACGATGCGCCCGTCGTGTTCGACAAGAAGGCCCGCAAGCGTGCCGGCAACGTCTCCGAGGGCGCCGGCGGCGCTCCGGTCTCGTGGAAGGGCAACGTGCGCGGGCCTTCGGCGCCGTTCTCGCAGAAGGCCAAGCAGGCCAAGAGCTGGCTTGACGAGGCGCGGGCGCAACGCAATCCGCTGCTGGTCGAGGAAACCTTCCGCGTCTCGACGCAACAGCACGCAAGCCTCGAACCACATGCCGCCGTCGCCAGGTTCGATGGCGATCAGCTCACCGTGCACATCTCGACCCAGGCCATTCACGAGAGCATGGAGAAGATCGCCAAGCGTTATGGCCTTCCGCACGACAAGGTGCGTGTGATCGCCGATCATGTCGGCGGCGGGTTCGGCTCCAAGGGCAGCGTTGGGCTGGAGACCATCGCCGCGATCGAGCTTGCGCGCGCCGCGAAGGCGCCGGTGCGTGTCGCGTTCGATCGGGAGGAGGAGCTTTCCGTCGCCGGCTATCGTCCGGCCGCCGAGCTGAAGCTGTCCTTGCTGCCGTCGACGGAAGGCCGTCTCAAGGCGCTGTCGCTCACCGCGCATGCCGACACCGGCGCCGCCGTGAACTCGCTGATCGCTGGCCTCGCGCGGCTGATCTATCCGGCCGAAGCAAAAGAGCTCGTCGACTTCGACGTGCTCAGCAATTTGCCGCCCGGCGCGCCGTTCCGCGGCCCCGGCGGTCCGCCGATGGCGTTTGCGCTGGAGCAGGCGGTCGACGAAGCGGCGCTCAGGATGAATGTCGATCCGATCCAGTTGCGCAAGCGCTGGGATACCGATCCCAACCGCCAGCGGCTTTACGACTGGGCCGCCGGCCTCGACGTCTGGAAGAACCGCAAGCCGGCCGCTTCGCAAACCGGCCGCTACCGGCGCGGCGTCGGCGTCGCCACCGGCTACTGGCTTTATCTCTGGCAGACCGGCTCCTCGGTCGAACTCGCGGTGAAGGGCGGCCGCATCGTCGCAAGCTGCGCAGTCCAGGATATCGGCACGGGCACGCGGAGCGTGATCGCGAACACCGTCGCCAAGGCGTTCGATCTCGAGCCGCAGGATGTGGAGGTTCGCATCGGCCGCTCCGACCTGCCGCCCGGACCGGGCTCCGGCGGCAGCCGCGTCACCGCCTCGGTGGTGCCGCCGACCTTGCTCGCCATCGACAAGCTGAAAGCGGAAATCAAGCGCACCGCGTCTCGCGCACCTGCTCCGGGCTCGAACGCGCCGTGGCGCGAGATGATCGCGGCTTCTCCTGATATCGCCGTGTCGGCAAAACGCCCGGAGGACGGCAGGCCGCCCCCCGGCGTCAGGCCCGCGCTGCACGAGGCGGGCATCATGGGCCGGGTGTTCGGTTGGGTGCTGCGTCTGATGAACCACATGGTGGTCGGCGCCGGCGTGCCGAGCTCGGTGCAGGTGATGGAGGTCGAGGTCGATACCTGGCTCGGCCATGTGCGGGTGCTCAACGCCTATACGGGCCTTGCGATCGGCAAGCTCGCCGCGCCGATGCTGGCGCGAAGCCAGGCCGCAGGCGCGGTGATCCAGGGCATCGGCTACGCACTCTATGAGACGCGAGAGACCGATCCCTCGAGCGGCCACATCCTCAGCGGCAGCATGGAGGATTATCGCATTCCGGGGATGGCCGACATGCCGAAACTGGACGTGCATTTCGACGAGGCCGGTTTCGAGCATGTGCCGGGCGGCAGCGTCGGCATCGGCGAAGTCGCCACCGTGCCGACCTCGCCCGCGATCGCCAACGCCATCCGCGATGCGATCGGCGTGAGACTGACCGAAATTCCGTTCCGGCCCGATCGTCTGGTGGCCGCGCTGAAAGGGAGGGATGCAGCATGAGTGCCGCCGTCACGACCGCCAACCCCGGGCCCGAATTCCGCGCCGGAGGCACCGACTTCAGCGAGCGCCGCCGCAGCGGCGTTTCGCAGGGAACGCTGATCGATATCTCGGCCACCGGCTCGAAAGCGATCGGCTGGGACGCCGATGGAGCAGCCCAGATCGGCGCGTTGACTACCATCGCCACCATCGCGACGGACGCGCGCATCGCCGCTGCCTATCCCGGGATTGCGGCGAGCGCGCAAGGCCTCGCCACGCCACAGGTGCGCCAGGTTGCAACGCTCGGCGGCAATCTCGCGCAACGTTCGCGCTGCTGGTATTTTCGCCGGGCCGACATCGATTGCCTGAAAAAGGGCGGCAGCACCTGCCCTGCCCGGTCTGGCAATCATCTCTACGGCGTTGCCTTCGATCTCGGGCCTTGCGTCGCGCCGCACCCCTCGACCATGGCGGCGGCTCTGCTCGCCTATGATGCGACCATCACCACGGACCAGCGCAGCGGATTGACCATTCCCGACCTGCTCGGCGACGGCTCGATCTCGCACGCCGATCATACGCTCGCAGCGGGCGAGATGATCAAGACCATTGCACTTGCTGCTCCGCTCCAGGGCGAGCGCGCTTCCTACAAACGCGCAATCAGCCGGACCTATGCGGAATGGCCTTTGGTGGAGCTCTGCGCCCACGTCGTGATCGCCGGCGGCAAGTTCCAGCTCGTGCGTCTCGCTGCAGGCGGCATCGCGCCCGTGCCGCTTCGCCTCACCGCCGCGGAAGTCGCGCTTCATGGCAAGGTTGCCAATGCAGCATCGATTGCAGAAGCGGCGAAAGCGGCGACCTCGGGTGCCAAACCATTGCCGATGACGGCCTACAAGCTCGATCTTCTGCAAGGCCTGGTACGCGACGTGCTGGAGCGGCTTTCGAATTAGCTGGGCGCGAGCGCGGTGCCTGCACCCATCACGCTCTAACCGACCGAGCGACCTGCCAGCCGCGCACGGATATCAGGCTTCAGCACCTTGCCGACCTTGGAGCGCGGCAGATCGCCCCACACTTCGATCTGCTTCGGGGTCTTGATGTTGCCGATCCGCTGCATGACGAAGTCCGGCGCCTGCTGCCAACGGTCTGCTGACGCGCGCAAGCGGGGCCGCGCGCTCCTCGTCATTGCGAGCGAAGCCCACTCTCGCATCACTTCAAGAACCCAAGCCCTTCGCGCGCCGTGTCCATGGCCCATTTGTCGGTCGGCGGCAACGCGAGCACGCTGTTGAAATCTTCGCGCGCATGCTTGGGGTCGGACATCATCATGTAGAGAAGGCCGCGATTGACCAAGACATCCTGGTTTTTGGGATCGAGCCGAAGCGCCTCCTTGTAATCGGCGAGCGCAGCTTCGTGCAGTCCCATGTCCCGAAACACACCGGCGCGATCCTTGTAGACCTCCCAATTGCCCGGCTGTAACCGAATCGCTTCGTCGAAATCGGCCAGGGCACGTTTGTCGTCGCCCTTCTGGTGCAGGACGACTGCTCGAACGAGATAGGCCCTCGCGAAAGACGGCATGATCCTGGTGACGTCATCCAGCTCCCGGATGGTGCTGTCGGTATCATCCTTTTTCAGGAACACCATGGCCCGGCAATAGTGGCCACCGGCATTTCCGGGCTCCAGACGGATGGCGCTGTCGCAATCATCGAGAGCTGCATCGATCTCGCCCTTGATGCTATGGATGGTGCTGCGCAGCTCGTAGGGCCGCGCGGCCACCGGATTACGCTGCATCGCCTCGGTGTAGTCGGCGAAGGCGCGATCGTTGTCGCCCTTCGCCGCATATGCTTCCCCTCTCATGACGAGCGCACGGTAGGCTTGCGTGGGACTGCGTTGGACCGCCTCGGTGAAGTCCGCGATCGCAAGATCGAAATCGCGCTGGTTGAAATATTCCTGCGCCCGCGAGACGTATGAAGCTCCGTAGTTCGGATCGAGGCGAATGGCTTCGTTGTAGTCGGCCATCGCATGATTCCGATCGCCCTTGGCCGAGTAGGACCGGCCCCGGCAGTGGTAGGCCCGCCCGAAATTCGGATCGATCCGGATCGCAGCGCCGCAATCCTCGAACGCATGATTCCAATCGTGCTTGAGGTAGTAGGCCTCGCCACGCAGTTCATAGGCCGTTGCGTTGGTCGGATCCGTCGCGATGATCTCGGTCTTTTCGGCGATCACGCGGTCGTTCGACGCGTCGTCAGCGCGGGCCACGGCCGTGGCAGCGCCGGTGACGGCGCACAACAGACCGAAGACCCGGCCGATCGAACCGTAAATCATGTCGCAAGATTCCCCCGCCGAAGCCGTACCGGTCGCAGGTGGAATCACAGCGCCCGGCTGCGACATAAGTCGCGGACCGAGCGGCTCGGGTTCGAACGGGAAAGAGCGATCAGGCCGCGGTCGCCGGCGGCAGGGCGAGCACCGAATAGATCGCCTGGGCATCGCGCGAGGCGCGGAGCTTCTTGGCGATGTCCTGGTCGCGCAGCAGGCGGGCGATGCGGGCGAGCGCCTTCAGATGATCGGCGCCGGCGCCCTCGGGAGCGAGCAGCAGAAAGACGAGATCGACCGGCTGGCCGTCCATCGCCTCGAAATCGATCGGACGATCGAGACGGGCGAACAGGCCAAAGATCTTTTCGAGCTTGGGAAGCTTGCCGTGGGGAATGGCGACGCCATAGCCGACCGCGGTGGTGCCGAGCTTCTCGCGCTGGAGCAGCACCTCGAACACCGCGCGCTCGTTCTGGCCAGTCAGTTCCGCGGCCTTCGCCGCGAGCTCCTGGAGCGCCTGCTTCTTGCTGTTGACCTTCAATGCCGGGAGAATCGCCTCGGGTGCGACCAGATCGGTAATCGGCATGGAGGTGTTCCGAGGTGAATTAAACCGTCAGGTTCCGAAATGGCCGTCTCGATCAGATCGAGTCCGGCCGGCGTCAAGAAGATCAAGCAGAAGGGGCACTTAGCCCCGGTCTTGATGTGGGGCGCTTCTACTCCAACGCAATCCCGGTGCCAACTCCCGCGTGCGGCTTTGCCACGGTCATTGTTAAGACCTGTGGTTGATACGGGGTCGCCCCCAGGTGTGGGGCCTAGCCACCTGTTTTGGCGCCCGGCGGGTCGATCCAGCCGACATTGCCGTCGGCCCGGCGGTAGATGATGTTCACCCGGCCCGAGGAACCATGCTGGAATACCAGGCAGGGCGCCCCGCTGAGGTCGAGTTCCATAACGGCCTCGCTGACCGACATCTGCTTCAGCGACGTCGTCGCCTCGGCGATGATCACGGGGCTGTAGCCGGTGACCTCGTCCTCGTCGTCGCCCTCGCCGGGGGCCTCGAGCACGTAAGCCGTGGCGTCGAGCGCAGCCAGCGCGGCGGAAGCGACATGGGCCTTGCGGGCCGAGCGGTCCTTGAGCCGGCTCTTGTAGCGCTTGAGCCGCTTCTCGATCATGATCAGCGCCTGGTCGGCGCTGGCATAGGCATCCTGCGCGTTCGAATCAGCTTCCAGCGTGATTCCGGAATCGAGATGCAGCGCACAGTCGGTGCGGAAGCCGAAGCCGTCCTTGCTGAGCGTGATGTGGCCGGAATAGTTGCCGTCGAAATATTTACGCAGGACCTCTTCGGTCCGGTCGGTGACGCGGCCGCGAAGGGCCTCACCGACACTAACGCTCTTGCCCGATATCCGAAGAGTCATGTGATGCCTCGCTTGGTTCAATCGGCCTAGCTTGGATCGGTCGCGAATGGAGGATGAGAGTAGCGCGATTTCGCGCCAGCGCAATCAGGCCGGTTCGGTGTTACGGGAGCGATCGGACATTGCTGTGGAGAGAACGTTACCAAGAGCGCTCTGTTTGTCGCGACGGCGTTGCACCGAGGATGGAATGCGCATGGCTTCGCGGTACTTCGCGACCGTGCGGCGGGCAATATCAATGCCCGAGGCGCGCAAGCGTTCCACGATGGTATCATCCGACAGAATAGCGGACGGCGCTTCCGAATCAATCAGCTGCTTGATGTGGTGACGCACGGCTTCGGCCGAATGCGCCTCGCCGCCGTCGGCCGAGGCGATCGACGCCGTGAAGAAATATTTCAACTCGAATGTGCCGCGATTTGTCGCCATGTATTTGTTGGCGGTGACGCGCGACACCGTGGATTCGTGCATCTGGATGGCGTCGGCGACGGCCTTCAGATTCAGCGGCCTCAAGTGGGCCACGCCATGGGTGAAGAAGCCGTCCTGCTGGCGCACGATTTCGGTCGCGACTTTCAGGATGGTGCGGGCGCGCTGGTCGAGTGCGCGCACCAGCCACGTCGCATTCTGCAATGCGTCGGTGAAATAGGATTTGTCGCCGTCCTTGCCGATCTTCTTCGAGAGCTGGGAATAATAGGTCTGGTTCACCAGGACGCGCGGCAAGGTGTCACTGTTGAGCTCGACATGCCAGCCGCCGTCCGGACCCGGGCGGACATAAACGTCAGGCACCATGGTCTGGAGTCGCGCCGAGCCGAACTTCATGCCGGGCTTGGGATTGAGTCGCCTGATCTCGCCGATCATGTCGGCGATGTCCTCGTCATCGACACCGCAGAGCTTGCGCAGGGTCGCGATGTCGCGCTTGGCAAGGAGGTCGAGATGCTCGACGAGGGCCTGCATTGCGGGATCGTAGCGGTCGAGTTCGCGGAGCTGGATCGCCAAACACTCACTCAGATTGCGCGCGCAGACGCCAGGCGGATCGAATTTTTGCAGCACGGCAAGAACGTTCTCAACGTCCTCCTGCGTCGCGCCAAGACGCTCGGCGGCGCTGCCGAGATCGGACGGCACGTAGCCGGCTTCGTCGACGAGATCGATCAGATACTGCCCGATCATGCGCTGCGCCGCACCGGTGAAGGCAACCGACAACTGCTCGGCGAGATGGTCTGAGAGCGTCGTCTCCGCGGCGACGAAGGCTTCGAGATTGTAGTCCTCGTCACCGGAGGCGCCGCCGCCCCATTCGGTGTAGGTGGTCGGCGCCACGTCCTGGGCGTTGCGCGCGGCGGTCTCGGCGGGCTCCTCGGAGAAGACGTTGTCCAGGCCCGTGTCCAGGGTCTGCTCGATCTCGGCGCGGGTGCCGAGATCCTTGCTCATCCATTCTTCCTGGCCGGGTTCGAAGGCGTTCCCGCTGCCGCCAAAGCCGTCATCAGCGCCCGAACTGCCTGAATCATCGCCATCGTGGTCACTGAACTGGCCAGCCTCGGCCGGGGCCTCGCCGCCGGGGGCCTCGTCATTGGCCCGCTCCAGCAGGGGATTACGCTCGAGTTCCTCCTCCACGAAGGTCGTGAGATCGAGATTGGACAATTGCAGCAGCTTGATCGCCTGCATCAACTGCGGCGTCATGACCAGCGACTGCGATTGCCGGAACTCTAATCTCTGCGTAAGCGCCATCTAACAAGAACCGTCCCGAAAATTGGTCCGATTCTTGCTTATCTTAGTCCCGGCCCGATGTACACGCCTTGACGAGACCGAAAAAAGGGCTAGAGGCGGAATTCCTCGCCAAGGTAAAGGCGGCGAACATCCGGATCCGCGACGATCTCGTCCGGGCTTCCCTCCGTCAGGATCTCACCGGCATAGACGATGTAGGCGCGGTCGGTGAGGCCGAGCGTTTCGCGCACATTGTGGTCGGTGATCAGCACGCCGATGCCGCGGTTGGTGAGATGGCGGACGAGGTCCTGAATGTCGCCGACCGCGATCGGATCGATGCCCGCGAAGGGCTCGTCCAGCAGCATGTAATTCGGACGCGTTGCCAGCGCACGCGCGATCTCGACGCGGCGACGCTCACCACCTGATAGCGCGATCGACGGCGATTTCCGCAGGCGCGTGATGTTGAATTCGTCGAGCAGCGAGTCGAGTTGCTGCTCGCGCTTCTTGCGCGACGGCTCGACCACTTCGAGCACGGCGCGGATGTTCTGCTCCACGGTGAGGCCGCGGAAGATCGAGGCTTCCTGCGGCAGATAGCCGATGCCGAGCCGCGCGCGCTGATACATCGGCAGCTTCGTGACATCGTGGCCGTCGAGTTCGATCGCGCCGCGATCGGCCTTGATCAGGCCTGTTATCATGTAGAACACGGTGGTCTTGCCGGCGCCGTTCGGACCAAGCAGGCCGACGGCTTCGCCGCGCCGCACATAGATGCTGACGCCGCGCACGACCTGCCGGCTGCCAAAGCTTTTTTCCACGCTATGCACAGCCAGAAAGCCCGGCCGCCGCAACAGCTGCGGTCCGCCCGTGCCGTTGGACTTGGCAGCAGGCTTGGCTTTGGGCGGTTGCGCGGCTGCCGGCCGCGCGCGCGGCGGTGCCTCGACGCCATAGGGGTCCGAGGCCTGCATGGGCTGGTCACGGGCGATCGGTGGCGCGTCCCTGACCGGGCTCGCGATGAGACCGCCGACGCTGTCACCGAGCGCGGTGATGTCCTGACGGGCAAAGCCTGGCCGTCCGCGCTTGGCGGGGCGCCGTCGGAACATGCTGAAAAGATCGACCATCCCCGCCTTCTAGCTTTGCGCGGTGCTCGCGCGGTCTGCAGCGCCGGCCTCTCGATTCGCCGGCACAGCATGAATGAAGGGATGTCTCATGCCCAGTGAAACACGCCCGAAAAGCGGCGGACCCCGCTTCGAAAGCCCTGCGCGCTAGATACAGTCTCACCACGCAAGCTTCAACCTCGGATCGGCCGCGTCAGAGCCAAGCATTTGAATTTGCGTCTGGAATTTACTTTGGCTTGGTTCCGCCAGGCAGTTGCAGGGGCGAGCCCGCACCCGGAGTTGCGGGGGTCCCGCATTTGCCGCTCGTGCCGCCTTGGGACTGGATGAACAAGCCCTGCACCCTGCCGGTGTCGGATTCCACCCGCGAGACGCCGGTGGTCATGTCGACCAGCAGGCGGTCGCCGCGCAGCACGTTCTGGCACTGGGTCAGGACCACTTGGCCGCCGGACCCGCCAAGCATGGTGATGAGGTTGGTCTTGGTATCGAACACCGCGGTCTCGCCTGTGACCACCTGGTCCTTCTGGGTGACGACGACATTGCCGCGCGCTTCCAGCCGCTTGATCGAGGAGGCGCCGCCCGGTCCCGGTGTCGCCGATTGAATCGGCGCCGCCGCCTTCGCGCCTTTTGCAGGGGCGGCCTGGGCCGGTGCAGCCTGCGGTGCGGCCGCCTTGTCGCTGCTTGATTCGTAGAACACCACCAGCGTCTTCGAGGTCATGGTGGTGTCGCCCTGCACGACCTTCACATTGCCCGAGAAGGTCGCTTCCTTTTTCTTGTCACGCATCTCGAGCGTGGCGGCATCGATCTGGATCGGCTGATCGCGATTCTGCGAAAAGCCCTGCATCGCGTTCGGTACGCCCTGCATCGAGCCTTGGGCGCGCACCGCACCCGTTGCGAGCAACGCAACACCAACAGCAAGCGCGACTGCTGCGGCGACGGCGCGACGCCTGCTGTCGTTGCGCGAGAAAAAATGGGCCATGAAAATCACTTTGAGTTTGTAGATTTGGTCTTGGACTTCGCCGGCGATGGCGCGGGCTGCTCGACCGGCGCAGGCACAGCGTCATCCGTGCTGATCTTGTCCAGATGCATCACGACATTGCCTTCGAAACGAATGACGGCGCCGCCTTCGGTGATGCGCAGCTTGTCCGCGGTCAGCGTGCCGTTGGTCAATTTGACGTCGACATGCTCATCCGAGGAGACGGTGCCCTTGTTCATGTCGACAAAGGCCGAGTTCAGCCGCGCCTCGTAGCCGGTCGAGGTGCGCACGAAGACGTCCTTGTGCAGATCGAGCTGCTGCTGCTTGTTGTCGAAGCGACCAGTGCGGGCGTCGAGGAACACGGTCGACTGGTCTTCCATCAGCACCTTTGAGCGCAGATCGGCCAGGTCGACATGATCGGGGTCGGTGATGTCCTGCGTCGCGGTCTTGGCCCAGAGCTCGTACGGCCGCTGGTCCGGCGTGAAGCCGGACATATGCGGCGATTCCATCGTGATCTTGGTGCCTGAGACCACCATGTTTTCGACCGAGACGGGCAGATTTGGAAAGTGGAATTTGTTGAAGTACGCGATGTAAATGATTACGGCCATCGCCAGGACCACCGTCACCGGCACCGCAATGCGCAGAATCCGTACCAGGCGGCTGTGGCGCGCCGCGCTGGCAAACTTCGCCGCAAGCGCGGCGTCGTAGGTGGAAAACTGGGCCGAATTCACCTGAGCTCCAGGGTGTGACTCGCCTTGTTCGGTTCAAGCGCGGGCCATTGTACCCGGCGCCGCCCCAATATGCAGCCCGCGACTGGCCGCAGGAAAGTGTCCGAAACGCGGCGGTTACCCAAGGCGAGCGGTGTCTTGCCACCTCAGGAATGGGCGAAAATGTCCTCTTCCTCCCAGCCCTGCAGATCGAGCAGGCAGCGGGTCGGCAGGAAGTCGAAACAGGCCTTGGCGAGCGCCGTGCGGCCTTCCCGGACCAGCATGGCGTCGAGCCGCTCGCGAAGTGCGTGCAGGTGCAGCACGTCAGAGGCGGCGTAGGCGAGCTGCGGCTCGGTCAGGCTGTCGGACCCCCAATCGCTGGACTGCTGCTGCTTGGAGAGGTCGACATTGAGCACCTCGCGGACGAGGTCCTTGAGGCCATGGCGATCGGTATAGGTGCGGGTCAGGCGGGATGCGATCTTGGTGCAGTAGATCGGCCCGGTCATGACGCCGAAGGTCTGGTACAGCACCGCAACGTCGAACCGCGCGAAATGAAAGATCTTTGTGTTGGCGGGATTGGCCAGCAGGGCCTTCAGGTTCGGCGCGTCGGTGTGCCCCTTGGGGATCTGCACCACGTCGGCGCTGCCATCGCCTGGCGAGAGCTGGACCACGCAGAGCCGGTCGCGGTGCGGGTTGAGACCCATGGTCTCGGTGTCGATCGCCACCGCGCCGGTGTAGCGCGAGAGGTCAGGCAGGTCACCGCGATGCAGGCGTACGGTCATGGCGTTTCAAACCCTCAATCGAATCGATCCGTCGGCAGCATAGGCTAAGCGGATTGCCCGCGCTTTAGCCACTGGGACCGCGCCGCGCAAGCTGCGGCGGGCTCAGATCGCCGCCAGCATGATGCAGACCATCGCCGCCACGGTGGTGCGGCTGGCGCTGTCCCGGAAGGCGTAGATGATGGGGTCATCAGGCATCTCGCGGCGATGCGCGATCATCAGGGCCCGGCCGAACCAATAGAGCAGCAGGGGCGCGAGCAGCCACAGCATCCAGGGCCGGCTGTAGAGCGGCGTCACCGCGGAGGACGAGACGTAGAGCGCAAACACCGTCACCGCATTCATGGCGCTTGCGGCCGCCATCGCGGCGATGATGTTGAGATCGCTGATGCGGTAGTCGCGATTGGAGGGATCGGCGAGGCCCTCGCCCTGGCGCATGCTGAGCTCGCTGAAGCGCTTGATCAGCGCGAGCGAGGTGAACACGAACAGCGAGAACACCATCAGCCATTCCGACAGCACGACGCCGGCGGCAACGGCACCGGCGACGATGCGCAGGCAATAGAGCCCGGCAAGCGTGACGACGTCGACCAGCATCTTGCGCTTGAGCACCAGCGAATAGGCGATGGTGGTGGCGAGATAGGCGGCGAGCACGCCAAGGAAAGTCACGGAGATGCAGAGGCTGGCCACGAGCGCAAACGCCCACAGCATGGGGATCGCCGACAGCGCCGAGGAGATCGGCAAATCACCCGCGGCCAGCGCGCGGTGGCGCTTGGTCGGATGCTGGCGATCGGCGGCGAGGTCGAGCAGATCGTTCATCAGATAGGCGCCCGACGCACAGGCCGAGAACGCCAGGAAGGCCAGCAGCGCCGAGCCGAGGGTCGCGATATTGACCTGATGCGCGGTGAGCACGGGCACGAACACCAGCGTGTTCTTGGCGTATTGATAGAGCCGCAGGGCCTTGGCCCAGGTCCTCAAGGTCGCACGGTCATCAGGGCGCATCTCGATGCGCTCGATCGCGCCGCGATCAAACGGCAGGCTGTCGCCGGCCGCGAGATCATCGGGCGTCACGACGCCGTCAAAGCCGAGATGCGCCACGATCCCGGCGGCATGATCGGCGAAACGGCCAGCCATCAGAAAAATCTTCGCACCGCGCGCCCGCGCCGCCAGCGCCTGGTTCAGCACGCCGGCATCGTAGGGCAGGTGGGCATAGTCGAGTTCGGCGCGCGCCAGAATATCCGTGAGGGCCGCCAACCCGGCGCGGCCGCCCGCGCCGAAACGGGCCAGCATGTGAGCAGGGCTGGAGAACAGCGCCTCCATCAGCAGCTCTGAGCGCAGCAGGCCGCCTTCGAGATCGATGACGAGCGTGCGTGCGGGCGCCGCCTGCGGCGCGGCCTCGCTCCGATCAACCTGCCAGACGGGCTGCTCCATCCGAAAATGCTCTGACTAACCGCGATATGGCCGGCCCAGAAGCGGGGAGGCTGGGAATGCGGGAAAAAGGACGGCCGCGAGCCTAGGCAGCATTGGCTAAGGGCGGCTTAATCCGGCAAGAGATGGCAGCTGTTGCAGGGATCCCACAATCCGGCACGCGCTGGATATACCAGCGGAACTCGAGGCCCGCGCCCGTGGACATCGGCCGCGCCCACCCCATCTGAGACCAGCCTCCCAACACGCCCAGGTGCCATGACAGACCAGACGCTCGCCGCGCCGATCGATGATCAGCAGGAACGCCAGCGCGGCTTTTCGCGCTACCAGTCACTCCTGGTGGCACTACTGGCGTTCGCCCAGTTCACGATCATTCTCGACTTCATCATCATGTCGCCGCTCGGCGCCATCCTGATGCCCGCGCTCGATATCACGACCGCGCAATTCGGCGTCGCGGTGTCGGCCTACGCATTCAGTGCGGGATTGTCGGGCATTCTCGCCGCCGGCTTTGCCGATCGCTTCGATCGCAAGCGCCTGCTGCTGTTCTTCTATGCCGGCTTCACGCTCGGCACCCTGCTCTGCGCGCTGGCGCAGAATTACCAATTGCTGCTGTTCGGCCGGATCGTGACCGGATTGTTCGGCGGCGTGATCGGCTCGATCGTGCTGGCCATCGTCACCGATCTGTTTCCCCTGCATCTGCGCGGCCGCGTGATGGGGTTCATCCAGACGGCGTTCGCCGCCAGCCAGGTGCTCGGCATACCCACAGGTCTGTTTCTCGCCAATCACTGGAACTGGCAGGTCTGCTTCTTTGCGATTGTCGGCCTGTCGATCCTCGCGATCGGCATCATCGCCTTCGTGATGGAGCCGGTCGATGCGCATCTGAAACTGAAGCATGACCGGAATCCGTTCCACCATTTGGTCGCGACGGTCACTGAGCCGCGCTATACGCTGGCCTTCGCGGTGACGACCTTGCTGGCGACGGGCGGCTACATGCTGATGCCGTATTCAAGCGCCTTCACCGTGAACAATATCGGCATCGACATCGCGCATCTGCCGACGATCTATCTTGTCTCCGGCCTGTTCAGCATCGTCACGGGCCCGATGGTCGGCCGCGCCAGCGACACCTTCGGTAAATATCCGACCTTCGTGTTCGGCTGCGCCATGACCGTGTTGATGGTGCTGATCTACACCCATCTCGGCCACGTCTCACTGGTCACAGCGATCATCGTCAACGTGCTGCTGTTCGTCGGCATCTTCTCGCGCATGATCCCATCGCAGGCGCTGATCTCGGCAATCCCCGACCAGACCCAGCGCGGCTCCTTCAGCGCGATCAGCGCTTCACTCCAGCAACTCTCCGGCGGCCTCGGCTCGGTCCTGGCAGCCGCGATCATCTCGCAACAGGCGGATGGTTCGCTGCTGCATTTCGAGCGGATCGGCTATGTCGTCGTCACGACGACGATC
>Ga0207671_10002571_pt1 | contig 19227 bp, 18 predicted proteins | sample KBSC24metaG_FD_184352 | JGI IMG/M metagenome (GOLD analysis project Ga0207671, IMG submission 184352) | Corn rhizosphere microbial communities from Kellogg Biological Station, Michigan, USA - KBS C2-4 metaG (SPAdes) (version 2) | ecosystem: Host-associated > Plants > Roots > Rhizosphere > Soil... | reverse complement strand
GCCCGTCCCGGATAAAAATTTATTTGGCCCCGGCTCTAAAAAAAATTACATTCGAGGCCATTCAAACGCTCTATCACATGAACCAATCACGTAGGACCTTTATAAAGAACAGCGCAATTGCTGCTGCTGCCGTCGGCTTCCTGCCCGAAGTGAATTTAGCAGCCCCCACCCGTAAAAAGATACTGGGCATACAGCTATACAGCGTAAGGGATGATATGAAGGCCGACCCTGCCGGCACGCTTCAGAAGCTGGCTGCTATGGGATATAAATACGTTGAACATGCCAATTATGTAGATAGAAAGTTTTACGGATATGGTGCGAAGGAATTTAAGAGCCTGCTGGATGGCATGGGATTGAAAATGCTCAGCGGTCATACACGTATGGACCCGGGACATTGGGACGAGACAAAAAAGGATTTCTCCGACTCGTGGAAATATACGGTGGAGGATGCCGCCGTCGCTGGTCAGCAATATGTCATCAGCCCCTGGCTGGACGCCAGTCTTCGTAAGACCTATGAAGACCTGCTTCATTATATGGAAGTCTTCAACAAATGCGGGGAGCTGTGTAAGAAGTCCGGTATGAAATTCGGCTATCACAACCACGATTTTGAATTCTCCACGGTACTCAATAATAAGAAAGTATTCGACATCATCCTGCAGAATACAGACCCCGAGCTGGTGGCCCAACAGCTGGATATGGGAAACCTGTACAACGGCGGCGCTGTCGCCATCGCCATTGTCATGCAATACCCCGGAAGGTTCGAGCTGATGCATGTGAAGGACGAGATAAAGGCTACCACTGGGAATGAAAAATACGAGAGTACTATACTGGGTCAGGGCATAGTAGGAACCAAACAGGTATGCGACCTTGGCAGAAAGTCCGGCGGCACCCATCATTTTATTATAGAACAGGAGTCTTATCAAGGCAAGACGCCCCTGGACTGCGCCAAAGAAGACCTGGCCGTCATGAAGAAATGGGGCTACTGAGCCGTATAGGAAAACACAGCTTTCTTATCCCCAACCATCACATCGAAGTCCCCCGGTTCCGTCACCGTCTTTAGCCGGGCGTTGACAAAAGCAAGGTCTTCCTTCCGCAGTACGAACTTCACCGTCTGTGATTCCCCCGCTTTGAGGAATATCTTTGTGAATGCCCGCAGCCGGCGCATGCTGGGGGTAATGCTCGCATAATGCTGGTGTGTATACAGCTCCACGGTGTGCTTGCCATCCCGGCTGCCTGTGTTCTTTACCGTCACGCTCACGGTCAGCGATGCTCCTCCTTTCAGCTGAGCGCTGCTGAGCTCCAGATCGCTGTATTCCCAACTGGTGTAGCTCAATCCAAAACCAAACGGAAAAAGAGGTTTGTATCCATCCATCGTCAGATTCTCATTGAATATTTCCCGCACGTCTTCTGTAGGCTTCCGGTCATAAAGCACCATTTCACCCATGCTGCGGGGATAGCTGAAGGGCAGGATGCCGTCGGGATTATAATCCCCCAGCAATACGTCACTGACGGCTTCCGCCGTCCGGCGTCCACTCCAGTAGGCCATCAGGATGCCCTTCATCAGCGGGGCGATAGACGTGATCATACGGGGTCTCCCCTCTGTCAGAACAAGGATGACGGGTTTGCCGGTGGCGGCTGCCGCCCTTGCCAGGGCCATCTGATCTTCGGGCATCGCCAGATCTCCGATATTACCCGGGCTTTCTGCATAGGCATTTTCTCCCAGACAAAGGACGATGGCATCGGCACCCGTCGCTGCGGCCTTTAATGCCACGGTATCATAATTATCCTTGCTGTCGAAGCCGGGAACAGAAGTGGTCCTCACATTGGAGGCCCCCAGCTTATCCTGTAAAGCCTGCAGAATGGTCTTGCTGTCCTTTGGATACCAGCGCTCGTCCTTTCCCTGCCAGGTATAGCTCCAGCAGCCGTTCAACGCGCTGATGCTTTGCGCGCCGGGGCCTGCCACAAGGATATGTGTATTGCGGGCCAGGGGCAGGGTGCCATCCTGGTTTTGCAAAAGGGTCATAGTTTCCCTGGCAGCCTGTAATGCCAGCGTCTGATATTCGGGACGGCCGAAGTTCTGTGCGGCGGCGTCTTCCGGGTAGGGCTGATCGAAGAGCCCTAATTTATATTTCAATTCCAGTATGCGCGTGACAGCCTCGTCTATACGGTTCATCGGTACTTCCCCTTTTTGTACAGCCTCTTTCAGCAGGTCGAAAAAGGAAAGATCATTGGGCACCATGCTCATATCGACGCCGGCATTCACTGCCAGGACCACCGCCGCGCGAGGCGTGGCCGCCACGTTGTGACGGTTATGCAGCCGGATGATATCCTCCCAGTCGGAGACCGCCACACCCTGGAAACCCAGTTCCTTGCGCAGCACATCTGTAAGTAGATATTTACTGGCATGTACCGGCGTGCCATTGATCTCTCCCGAGTTTATCATGATGGTAGAAGCGCCTGCCTGGACTGCTGCCCTGAACTGTGGAAGGTAATATTCCCGCATCTCTATATCGGGCATATAGATAGGAGTACGATCCTTACCCGTGCGGCTGGCGGAATAGCCCAGGTAATGTTTCATACAGCTGGCAACTGCGGTAGGGTTGCGCAGGCCATCCTCTTCATACGCCTTTATGACAGCGGCGCCCATGGTCTTGCCGATGTATACATCTTCTCCATATGTTTCGGGGAACCTCGACCACAAAGGCTGACGTCCGCAATCCAGCACGGGGGCGAAATTCCAGCGGACGCCGGAAGCGCGCAGCTCACGGGCCGCCACTTTTGTCACCGCCGCAGCCAGCTCCTTATTGCGCGTTGCCGCCATGCCGATGTTCTGGGGGAAGAGCGTAGCATCCAATGTATATGTCTGACCGTGGATGCCATCCAGGCCATAAATAACGGGTATCTTCAGCCGCGTCTTTCTGGCCTCATCCTGTATCTGGCGGATCACAGCACGCCACTGGTCCGCTGTCAGCGCATGATTGGTGACATTCAGGATAGATCCAATGTAGTGGCCTGTAACGATCCGGGACAGCGCAGCGGGATCCAGTACTCCATCCTTCGGTGTGGATACGACACCCAGGGTCACCTGCGTCATCTGCCCGATCTTCTCATCCAGCGTCATCTGCCGGACAAGGCTCACTGCCTTTTGGTGATCGGAATTAACGGACTGTGCGATAGAAGAGAGGGCGAACAATATCCCGGCAAGGGGGAGAAGGAGTTTTTTCATAATCGTAAAAGGTTAAAATTAAGGAGAAGAGACCTCTTACATGTATGACATTTTGATCAATTATGGTATTTATTTGTATCGCCCTTCGGACCGCACCCCTCCGGTTCGTTTGGTCGGGCAACGCGAACACGCTGGATACCAACGCTTTTGCGTGGCACGCTAATTTCTTATCCATTTTTAAATTCGAATGTATGAGCAACAAGGAATATATACTGCAGCAGCAGGCCATCGATAAGCTGAAAAAGCTGGCCACAGAAATAGACATCTGTATCTTTTGTTCAGGCAATGGCATGGAGGAAGATCCGGGATGCAGACCCATGTCCACCGCAGGGGTCGACGACGCAGGTAATATCTGGTTCCTTAGCGACAAGGACAGTCAGAAGAATCAGGATATAGCGCTTGATCCAAGGGTAAGACTCTACTATTCCCATCCGGGCAAGAGCAGCTTCCTGATCGTATCCGGGGACGCCGAGATATTGTTTGATAAAGCATTGATCGAACGGTTCTGGAATCCGCTGGATAAGGTCTGGTTCAAAGAAGGAAAAGACGACCCGTCCATTTCGCTTATCAAGGTCAGGCCGGGCAACGCGCATTTTTGGGACACCAGGGGCAACAGGATGACAAATTTCCTGAAGCAGGTAGCATCCGCCGCAACGGGCAGAACGCTGGTGGAAGGAGAGGAGGGTTCTCTGCTGATAAGCTGATCTAAAGGCCCTTTAATTCCCGCTCATAATCATACTGAAGGTCCTCATGCAGCGTGGCGATCACGGACCGGACCTTTTTCAGCTGTCCCTGGTAGAGATTCGTAAGAACGGGGTGTTTGTCGATAGGAATGCCAGACTGACGGACACGTTGTAAGAAATATGTCAGGAGTTCGACTTCCGCCTGCGGAGCGCCTGCATACCGGATCTGCCGGGTAGTTACGCGCAGCACTTTTCGCAGGCTCTTTTTTGTCAGGTATAGGTTGGGTTTTGGCAGTTCCTCAAACCCTAAATCCATCTCCTTTTTTACATTGGCTATATATTCCGACAGGTCGGATGCTTCAAACAACAGATAAGTCAGCAGTTCTTTATTGTCCTTTTTGAATTTGGCCAAACGCAGACAAATCTCCACCAGCTTAGGGGAGGGGAGAGAAGATAATTCCTGTTTGATCTCATGGACGGTGGCTGCTTTCATGGCGCCAAAAATAAGCATCGGGAGCAAATCCGCCGTAATCAAATTTATAACCATCCCCACTTTATAGCCTTACTGATCAGCTCGCCTGTATTGCCCAGCTTTTTTTTGTGAAGCATATTCTTTCGGTGGGTATCGACAGTTTGCTTACTGATCTTTAAAATACTGCTGATCTCCTTGCTTAATTTCCCATCGATCAACAGTGCAAGAACTCCTTTTCTCTCTTTGTCAGATCGTCCTTGCTTTCAAGATAGGTATTTTTCCCGATAACATCCCGGTAGGATGGCTCCCCATCCAGCCAGCCTTCGATAGATATTGGTCTGCAACAAGGGCGAATGGTCGCAGGCAATATCCTGAGGAGCCTGAAATTGTCATCGGAGGAGAAATAGGTGTGAGGGCAATATGGGGAGCTAACAATCGTTAGTATTTTCCTATCTTTATCCCCAAATAATTGCCCAACACATCATGAATAAAGAAGTTGTCATCGTATCCGCTGTTCGAACTCCTATTGGCGCCTTTGGCGGCGCCCTTAAAGATCTTTCCGCTACCCGTCTGGGCGCTATTGCCATCAAGGGAGCGCTTGATAAGGCAGGTATCAAGGCCGATCAGGTCCAGGAAGTATTGATGGGTTGCGTCCTCCAGGCCAATCTGGGACAGGCGCCTGCCAGACAGGCCGCAAAAGGGGCCGGCTTGCCGAACGAGGTCATTTGTACTACTGTCAATAAGGTATGCGCCAGCGGTATGAAATCCATAGCCCTGGGCGCGCAGTCCATTTTGCTGGGGGATGCAGAGATCGTCGTGGCGGGTGGTATGGAAAGCATGAGTAACATTCCTTTCTATGTAGATAGTATGCGCTGGGGGAATAAATACGGTGACACCAAATTCATTGACGGACTTGCAAAAGATGGATTGACGGATGCCTATGATGGAAAAGCCATGGGCAATGCAGCGGAGCTTTGCGCTTCCACCTGCGGTGTCAGCCGGGAAGATCAGGATGCTTTTGCCATAGCGAGCTATCAACGTTCGCAGGCAGCCTGGACTGCCGGAAAGTTCAACAACGAGATCATCCCCGTGGAAATCCCGCAGCGCAAGGGCGATCCGGTGCTCTTTGCCAAAGATGAAGAACCCTTCAATGTGAAGTTCGACAAGATAAAGGAATTAAAACCCTCTTTCCAAAAGGATGGCACCGTGACGGCGGCAAATGCTTCTACGCTGAACGATGGAGCTGCTGCGCTGGTGCTGATGAGCGCGGATAAAGCCGCATCCCTGGGGTTAAAGCCGCTGGCGCGTATTCTTTCCTTTGCCGATGCGGAGCAGGCTCCTGAATGGTTTACCACTACACCCGCCATCGCAGGACCCAGGGCCGTTGCAAAGGCAGGGCTGAAGATGGAAGACATCGAATACTGGGAGCTGAATGAAGCTTTTGCAGTAGTGGGCATCGAGAATACACGGCGGATGAAGCTGGACCCCGCCCGTGTGAATGTCAATGGCGGCGCTGTATCGCTGGGACATCCATTGGGCGCCAGCGGAGCGCGTATCATCACGACACTGATACATATCCTGCGGCAGAACAAAGCTAAATATGGGGCGGCCGGCATCTGTAATGGGGGAGGGGGCGCTTCCGCAATGGTGATAGAGAGCATTTAAAAACAAGGACACTGTCAGGTGTCCTTGTGTAGCTTATTATTGATCCTGTCTATTTCTTCCTGCATCCGCTGGAGTGCATGCAACACATAAGAGAGGCTCGTATCCTCCTCTCTTACCATGGTCTCTTCCTTTTTTTCGAAATTATAGCCGCTCTCTTTTTCTGCCTTCCAGTTGGTCTGCGAGAGGTCTATCTTTAACAGCACATCCACGGGAGTATCAAAATAATTGCTAAGAACGAGCAGCTCTTCTAGGTTTGGCTCACTGACGCCGTTCTCCCAGTTGCCGATAGTAGTCTGTCCCTTTCCCATAATCTGGGCAAGCCCCACCTGTGTTTCATCGAATTGCTTCCGCAAATGCCGGATGTTTTTTCCTAAAAAATGCATGGCTTAAAATTGTCAACCAAATTAATTAGTAATACCACTATATTTGCTATTCAATCGCTGAATTTGGTCATTTTGCCCTAAATATAAGCCAAAAAATTGATTATTGCCATGAAAACTGACCTCAATCATCTGTCGCCCTTTCACCAAAGGCAATTACAGCACCTGATCCCTGTGATAGTGAAGACCGTCCGTCCCGAGAAGATCATCCTTTACGGCATCTATGGAATAGATGATTCCATGCCCGCGGGATACGATCTGCTGGTGGTCACTGCCCGGGGGGAGCGCCGCTTTGATCACGAGATACAGGACATCATCGAGAACAAATGCCGCATGCATGCCACCGTCACGGTGCTCGTACACGATATCGATCATGTTAACCTGCGTCTGTCGGAAGGACAGTATTTCTTTTCCCTGCTGGGACAGGAAAGTGTTCTGTTATATGACGCAGGAAAGGTCCCGCTGGCCCCGGCCGCTGCTCCCGATCTTATCAGGATCCGCCGGACAGCTCAAAAGGATTTTGACAGATGGAGCCACCAGGCCCGTGCTTTTTTCAACAGCGCCGTTTTTAATCAGCAGCAAAAGGAATACTGGCTCTCCGTCTTTCTCCTGCATCAGGCGGCGGAACAAATATACCAGGCTATTTTGCTGGCTTTTATGGGATATAAGCCCTGTACCCATAACCTCGACAAGCTCAGGCGTTATACGCATCGTTTTTCCATCGAGCTGGCGCTGCTCTTCCCCCGTAATGCAGCTGGTGAAGACCATCTCTTCAAGCTGCTGCTGGCAAGTTATGTGGATGCCCGTTACAAGGAAGACTATCATATCACGGAATATGAATTACAGGAGCTGATCCAGCGCATAGAAAGGCTTTTGTCCATAGCCAGGCGCATATGTCACAACCGCTTTATCAGCCTGGAGAAAATGGCGGCGGGATGGATCCGTAAAGGGCAATAGCAGACTGGAAGAATGTTTAACGTTTGGCCAGGTCGGCGATAGTCTTTTTTTCCAGTATCTTCAGATTGGCGTCACGCACCTGGGACATGACGATGTGGAGGCCGCAATGGTTTTGATCGCAGTTCTTACATCGTTCGTAAAAATAAAGACTGACGCAGGGTAGGAGAGAGATTGGACCATCCAGCAGTCGCATGACTTGCGCCAGCGGGACATCCTTGGGATTCTTGGCGAAAAAATAGCCTCCGCCTTTGCCCTTTTTGCTTTCCAGTATGCCGGCATTCTTTAGCTCCAGCAAAATATTCTCCAGGAATTTTAAGGGTATCTTCTTTTTCTTGGCGATCTCCGCGATCAGCACGGGTTCGTCTTTTCCCTTTTCTGCCAGGTACATCAGCGCCTGGAAAGCATATTGTGTCTTCTTCGATAACATTTTTTATCCTTGTTTTGTAGTAGTCGTCGTTGCATCAGCCGCGGCTAGAACCCAAGTACATCCTTCATTTGGAACACTCCCTTCTTGTCCCGGATGTACTCCGCAGCCAGGACGGCGCCGGTGGCAAACCCCTTGCGATTGTGAGCCGTATGAATGATCTCTATATCATCGATGTCCGAATGGTACCTGACCAGATGAGTTCCGGGCGCCGGGTCTACCCGTTCGCTCACGATTGTCAATTCTTCTAAGTTATCACTATTATGATTCACCCACCTTTTTTTCCGGTGTATTTTTTCCAGGATCTGACCGGCCAGCGAGATAGCCGTACCGCTGGGGGCATCCTTCTTCTCGGTGTGATGGATTTCCGTTAACTGTACATCATAACCATCATGGGGGGCCATTAGTTCAGCCAGCCGCTTGTTGACCTCGAAAAAGATATTGACGCCTACGCTGAAATTGCTGGCATATAGAAAAGTGCGGCCTTCTTTAAGACATTGTTGTTTTACCTCTTCATACCTGTCCAGCCAGCCTGTAGAGCCAGACACCACGGGTACACCCGCCTGAATGCATAAAAGGATGTTTTCATAGGCGCTGTCCGGGCCGGTGAACTCGATGGCCACATCTGCCTGGCGTATATTCTCTACCGTATTGTCTTCCAGATTGTCTATCGATGTCTTTAACACGATGCTATGGCCTCTTTGCAATGCTATCTCCTCGATGGCCCTGCCCATTTTACCATATCCAAGTAACGCGATCTTCATTATATTGAAAAATTTTACCAAACCTACATTTTTTTGCCCGGAAAACGGGACCCTCAAAAATATAACCCACTTTCCGGGCATATCTAATAATTGGCCTTCGGCCGGCGAACCTCCGGTTCATTTGTTGTAACCGCCATCAACCGGCTGCCCCCGGCGGCCATCATGGCAGTGGGATCCGCTTGTATCTTGGCTTGTGGAGGTCGAAGACAAGACTGACGCCTGCCGGGCTAGAGCCATAGGACAACAGCGCATCCCTGTTGCCGGACCCCTGCTCAATGCGCATGCTCAGATCAGGGCTGATATCGAAGTTCATCAAATGCGCATCCACCGTCGCATCCACGATCTGGAGCCCCCAGAAGAGGAGAAAAAAGATGACGGAATAGTCCTGGTCCTTCCTGAACTCGTTGCGATAACTTCGGAGGGAGTTGGCATCGCCTCCGTTGGCTAAAAAGGACTGCAGCTTGGGGTCCACTTTGTTTATACTATCCTGGTTGGTAGTACCGCTGACAACCACCGCCAGGGCATACTGACATTTCTTATACCAATCCCTGTTATAGAAATAGGTATAGGTCGGTATACCCACTGCCGCATAGACCAGCGGCAGCTTCCAGTACTTACGATTGTAGATCTGACCCAGCCCGGGACAAAATGCGGAATACAGCGTAGCCCTGCGAGGATCGTGTATCGGCCTGCCGGTAGAGTCTTTTCCCGTGCGATGCGCGGTCTTTGCCTTTTTACCATTGCCCCCTCTTACGCTATCGGCATTTGGCGGCAAGGTATCCAATACCCGCTCGCCCAACACTACCTTCCCTTTGATATAAGGCGGTAATGTATCCTTTTTCACCTGAGCGTGACAGATGTTTTGCAGCCATAAGAGGAAACAGACCGTAAAAAAATGTCCGAAAAACGGCTTTCGGGGAAATGTAGCCGTTTTTCGGAAATATCTAATGTCTGTCCTTCGGACAACTAGCCTCTGGCTCGTTCTGTACCTGACCGTCTTCATGCGTGGAGTGCTTAGATTTCAGTCACTGTCAATTGACGGATATCCCCAATTGATCCAGCAATTTGTTCAATTCCTGGAGAGAGTAATACTCAATGGAGATACTGCCTTCCCCTTTTTTGTTGTGATTGAGTTTTACCCGGGTGCTGAAATGTGAAGCTAAGTTATCTTCAATTCTTTTGAAAGCCTCTGGTAATGTGGGTTTTACCGAAGTTTTAACAGCGGCGGCGCCCTCCTTGTACAGCCGGCGTACCAGCTCTTCGGTCTGTCTGACGGAAAGACCTTTGTTCTTTATCTCGTTGTAAAGATACAACTGCTTATCTACTGTGTCTACATTGATGAGCGCGCGCGCATGCCCCATGGACAGCTGGTTGCTGCGTACCGCTACCTGTATGTCAGGAGGAAGTTTCAGCAGACGGATATAATTGGCTACCGTGCTTCGTTCTTTCCCCATCCTTTCGGCTACCTGTTCCTGTGTGTAGTTCAGATCTTCCATCATCCGCTTGTAGCTAAGGGCTATTTCCATTGCATTGAGATCCTCGCGTTGCAAGTTCTCCAACAAGGCCAGCTCCAGCAGCTGCTGGTCGTCAGCCTGGCGTACATAGGCTGGAATATCCTTTAGCGCAGCGATCTTAGCGGCGCGGAATCGGCGCTCACCTGAGATGAGACGGTATTTGCCGGACGGCAGCTTTGATACGGTGACAGGCTGAATGATATCGTGTAGCCTGATAGAATGGGCCAGCTCCTGCAGCGCCTGCTCATCGAAGTCGTGACGGGGCTGACGGGGATTGGTCTCTATCTGATCCAGCGGAATACGGAACATGTTCGTCACGGCCTCCACGACGGAGGACTTCAATTCACCCGAAGTGGTCTTCAGGTCCGCGTCAATACTTTGTAACAGCGATCGGATGCCCTTACCCAGAGCATCCCCTTTTTTATTGGGGGTGGTCATAGTTGTATTTTATTCAAAGATCCTTTCCTCTTGCTTGAGCTTTGTCATATTATTCTTCTGCAGGATCTCCTTTGCCAGGTTGAGATAATTGACGGAGCCTTTGCTGAAAGCGTCATACAGGATCACGGGCTTGCCGACGCTGGGAGCCTCGCTGATCTTCGTATTACGGTGGATGATGGTATTAAAAACGATTTCGTCAAAATGTTTGCGTACTTCGCTGACCACCTGGTTGCACAGACGCAGACGACCGTCATACATGGTCATCAGGATGCCTTCGATGGCCAGGTCCGGATTGAGCCTGCTCTGAACGATCTTGATGGTGTTCAGCAGCTTGCCAAGCCCTTCCAATGCAAAAAATTCCGTCTGCACAGGTACAATGACGGAGTCGGATGCCGTCAGGGCATTCACCGTGATCAGACCCAGCGAGGGGCTGCAATCGATGATGATAAAGTCATAATCCCCCCTTATAGGCTCCAGGATGCCTTTCAGCACCAGCTCCCGGTTGGGGTAATTGATCATTTCTATCTCTGCGCCAACCAGGTCGATATGAGAAGGAACGACATCCAGGTGTGGTATCTCTGACTTCAGGATCACATCCTTGACAGGGATATTGTTCACCATACAGTCATAGAGGCTTTGGGTAACATTATGCAGGTCAAATCCCACCCCTGTGGTGCTGTTGGCCTGAGGGTCGGCATCTACCAATAAGGTCTTGAATTCCAACACGGCAAAGCTGGCTGCCAGGTTAATAGCCGAAGTGGTCTTGCCAACGCCGCCCTTTTGATTTGCAACTCCGATTGTTCTTGCCATAGTGATAATGTAACTTTACCCCTTTCGAAGGGGAAAGCACGAAAATACATCTTATCCCAGAACTTTCCTTTTTCTTTAATGTTGATGACGCAGAATATGTATACCATAATATCGGGGACCAATCGGCCCAATAGTAAAACCCTAAAAGTAGCCAAGGTATATCAGGGAATTTTACTTCAAAAAGGCGTGGAGGCCAGCTTGTTATCTCTTGAGGGACTGAACGTCCTGGAGAGGAATCCCGCCTATGTGGCCATCGAGACGGACATACTTATTCCGACCGCGCGGTTTATCTTTATTTCCCCGGAATACAACGGCAGTATCCCCGGCGTACTGAAGGCCTTATTCGATATTTCCGACATCGAAAAATGCTGGTGGGGCAAACACGCCCTGCTCACCGGCGTATCCACGGGCAGGGCCGGCAACCTCCGGGGCATGGAGCACCTTACAGGTATCCTGCACTACTTAAAAATGAAGGTCCATCATAATAAATTACCCATCTCCGTAGTCAATACGCTGTTAGATACGGAGGGCGGGATCAACGATGCCCGGACCCTTGAGGCCATCCACCTCCAGCTGGATGAATTTCTAAAATCTTAAACACGGAGCTTCATGCACAACAGGAGATTTTTAGCCGTCATTATCATATTGTTCTTATTATTAGATCTTTATATATTCCAGGCATTAAAAACCATTAGCCAGAGCGCATCCGCGCGAGGGAAGTCCATCCTATTCGGCAGCTACTGGGCCGTCTCCATCCTCATCATCATCGTTTTTGCCCTGCTGCCCTTTCTTTCGGAACCTGAGCACCGCCGGGCCAGGACCTATATATTCGCCACCGTTCTGGGCCTCTTTTTTGCCAAGCTGCTTGCCTGTGTCTTTTTCCTCCTCGACGATATCCGCCGCCTGGTACAATGGGCTTCCGGCAAGCTGTTCTTTCCCAATACGGAAGGGGATATCATTTCCGGGGATGGCATAACCCGCAGCATCTTCCTCAGCTGGCTTGGACTTGGATTCGGCGGGGCTCTTTTTTCCACCCTCGTCTATGGATATAGTAATAAGTATAATTACAAAGTCCGGAAGGTACCTCTTGCTTTTGAAAACCTGCCTCCCGCATTCAAGGGATTGAAAATTATACAACTGTCTGATATTCACTCCGGTAGCCTGTCAAACCCCGAGGCCGTGGCCCATGGCATCGAGCGGGTGCTGGCCGAAAAGCCCGACCTGATCCTTTTTACGGGCGATCTGGTCAATGACGTCTCCACCGAAGTAGACCCCTTTATAGAGATATTCAGCCGGCTGAAAGCCCCAATGGGTGTATTTTCCACACTGGGGAACCATGATTACGGGGATTATATATGGTGGGAGACCCCCGAAAAGAAAAAGGCCAACCTGCAGCGCCTTCAACAGCTGCAGGCCGATATGGGCTGGCGTTTGCTGATGAATGAGCATGTGGTCCTGGAAAAGGACGGCCAGCAGATAGCGCTCATCGGTATCGAGAACTGGAGCGCCAAGGCCCGGTTTCCCAAACACGGCCGGCTCGACGACGCCTATGCAGGTACGGAAAAATATCCCTTCAAGATACTTATGAGCCATGATCCCAGCCACTGGGACGCCCAGGTAAGACCCCATTATCCGGACATCGATCTGGCCCTGGCCGGACATACGCACGGTATGCAGTTCGGCGTGGAGATCCCCGGTCTCAAATGGAGCCCTGTACAATACGTCTACAGACAATGGGCAGGTCTCTATGAAGAAGGACGTCAGAAATTGTATGTCAACCGGGGTTTTGGATTCATCGGCTACCCCGGCAGAGTAGGCATCCTGCCTGAGATCACCGTTATCGAGCTTGTCTGATCCCGCATCTTCCGCCGCGAGGAATGTATATACCGGTGATATATATGCGAAGAATATATTGATAATCTTTGCCAAAAGACCCTAAATTTGCGGGCCGGCAACGTTTTGGGGCTTCCCTACGTACTGGTAACTGTTAAAGCTATTAACGCGCATTAAACATATTTTAACAAAGCTATAAGGTATTGACCACTATTTTTAACACGAAATAAAAAACAGCACCAACAATGAATCCGAGAATGAAATTCGTCCTCATTTCCTTCGTACTGTTAACCACTGCTACTGCTTCCTCTTATGCTCAAAAGCTTCACCTTGGCGTAGTTGCCGGAACCAATATGTATAAGGTTACGGGCCGTAGCTTTACTGAAAAGTTCAAGCCTGGCTTTAGCGCTGGAGTATACGGAGAATATACGATCAACAGGCTGATGGCCATTCAACCTGAACTGCTGTGGAACCAGGTGATAACCAGGACAGATGATGATTTCGGTACAATCTATCCCGGATCAGGGGTCAGGGACGCCGATGTATACCTGAATTATATTTCGCTTCCTGTCATGTTTGCATTTAAACCTACGCCAGAATTATCCATCCTATTAGGACCACAGTACAGTTATCTTGTCAATCAAACGTCGGGATTGCTGATAGGGGACTATAATGGAAAGGATGCTTTTAAAAAGAGCGATCTGTCATTGGTATTCGGCGGTCAGCTCAATCTGGGCAAAGTAAAGATCGGCGCGCGGTATTCGGTAGGACTTTCGGAGATCAATCAATTGCAAAGCGATCCGTGGAAATATCATGGATTCCATTTCTACCTGGGCTATCGGCTGAAATAGGTTGAAATAGTGTCCTGTGGACAATATTCCTCTTTAAATACGTGGCATATAAGTTGAAACACTACGCTAAAACCAGTCAATCATCTAAAACCACTCAACATGAAGAGCAAGTCAATTGTCCTTTCGCTGTTACTGCTAACCTTTGCTGTGATCCAGTCCCGTGCCCAGGGAATTCATTTGGGAGTAAAAGGAGGCGCTAATATCTTCAAGGTCGATGGTCAGGGCTATGACCAGGGATTTCAATTCGGATATAATGTAGGAGCCTTTGCCGAGATCAACTTTCCCGGCGCATTTGGGATACAGCCTGAACTATTATGGAATCAGACCAACTATCGTACGGGCGCCAGTTTCCATGATGTCGTACCTGGCGGTATCGACGATGTAAAAGGCAAACTGAACTATCTCAGCATTCCGCTTCTGCTTAGCTTCCGTCCTGCCAAGATCATTAGTTTTCAGGCAGGGCCCCAATTCGGGATACTCCTAAACCAGGATAAGAACCTTGTCCAGAATGGACAAGAGGCCTTTAAGAAAGGCGATATTTCCCTGGTGGGGGGCGTTCAGCTGAACCTGGCCAGCATCGTAGTCGGCGGCCGCTATGTAATAGGACTCAACAACATCAATGACGTTACGGACGATCATAGCTGGAAGAACCAGGGATTCCAGGTTTACGCTGGTTTCCGCTTTTTTTAACGAAAGAAGACATTTTGTCAAAAGTTGGGCCGGAAAGGCCCAACTTTTTTTTTAGGCACCAAACTTGGAACCAATATATTCATTTGTAAAACAGTAGGAATTTTCCCTTACAGATGCTATTTTGTCATTGATATGAAAGAACAGAGCTTATTTATGCGCGCCGATGATGATATGGATTTCATGCCGATCATACCCTTGAATGAGAGCGACAACGAAAATCTTCATGATATCGAAATACCCAAAGAGCTGCCCGTACTCCCTTTACGTAACACGGTACTTTTCCCTGGCGTAGTCCTGCCCATCACCGTAGGAAGGGATAAAAGTATCAAGGCGGTGAACGATGCTTATAAGGCTGACAAGCTCATTGGGGTATTGGCACAAAAAGACAGCAGTATTGAAGATCCCTCCGTCTCCGACCTGGAAGATGTAGGCACGGTAGCGCGCATCATCAAAATGATCAAGATGCCGGATGGCGGCACCACCGTCATTCTGCAGGGCAAACGGCGTTTTAAGGTGGGCGCCGTTACGGCAGAGGACCCTTATTTCAAGGCGCAGGTGGTCCTGCTGCAGGAAGAGGAAGCGCCAAAGGAGCAGGACTTCGAAGCCTATGTGAGCAATATCAAGGACCTGGCTGCACAGATCATCCAGCTGTCCCCCAATATACCTTCCGAGGCTTCCATCATTTTGAAGAATATCGAAAACCCATCTTTTCTCATTCACTTTATTTCCAGCAATCTCAATACGGAGCTGCATGAAAAGCAGCAGCTGCTGGAGATACATCATATCAAGTCCCGCGCAGACCTGCTGATGCAGCTGCTGCAAAGGGAGCTTCAATTCGCCGAGCTGAAGAATAAGCTTACCAACAAGACCAAGACGGAGCTGGACAAGCAGCAGCGGGAATATTTCCTTCAACAGCAGCTCAAGAGCATCAAGGACGAGCTGGGTGGCGATACCAATGAACGCGAGCTAAAGGAAATGCAGAAGAAGGCGGAGAGTAAAAAATGGCCTGTTGCCGCGAGAGACATGTTCAAAAAAGGCATCGAACGCCTGGAGCGCATGCATCCCAGCACACCCGACTACTCCGTTGTGTACAACCATCTCGATCTTATGCTGGAGCTGCCCTGGCAGGATTATACAGACGACTCCTATGATCTGAAGAAAGCAAAGAAGATACTCGACAAGGATCATTATGGCATGGATAAGGTAAAGGAAAGGATCCTGGAATACCTTGCCGTGCTGAAGCTGAAGGGTGATATGAAGAGCCCCATACTTTGTTTTGTGGGCCCTCCCGGTATAGGCAAGACCTCTTTGGGCAGAAGCATTGCATCTGCCATCGGCAGGAAATACGTCCGGATCAGCCTGGGCGGACTGCATGATGAAAGCGAGATCCGCGGACATCGTAAGACCTATATCGGCGCCATGCCCGGCAGGATACTCCAGTCGCTGCGCAAGATCAAGTCTTCCAACCCCGTCATGATCCTCGATGAAATAGATAAGGTAGGCACAGATTTCAGAGGCGATCCTTCTTCCGCCCTGCTGGAAGTGCTGGACCCCGAGCAGAACCACACTTTCTATGACAATTACCTGGAACTGGAATACGATCTGAGCAAGGTGCTTTTCGTCGCAACGGCCAATGACCTGGCCGCTATACAGCCAGCCCTTCGTGATAGATTGGAAATCATAGACTTAAGTGGGTATGCCATCGAGGAGAAGGTGGAGATCGCCCGGCAGCACCTCGTGCCAAAACAAAAGGAGGCGCATGGGGTCGATAAGCTGAACTTTACCATTACCAATAATATCCTCGGCAAGATCATCCAGGATTATACCCGGGAGAGCGGTGTGCGGGAACTGGACAGACAACTGGCTTCCATCATGCGCTACCAGGCAAAGGAATATGCCATGAAGGGCAAGGTAAAGGCAAAGCTTACACCCATCGATATAGAAAAGGTATTGGGCAAGGCGCGCTACAGCAATGATCTTTATAAGGTGGCCAATATGCCGGGTGTAGCCGTAGGGCTTGCCTGGACGTACGTCGGCGGGGACATATTATTCGTGGAGACCAGCCTTAGCGAAGGCAAGGGCGATCTCAAACTGACGGGCAACCTGGGTAATGTGATGAAAGAAAGCGCCGTTACAGCCCTTACCTATCTCCAATCCAACGCCCGCAAGTACGATATAGACCCGGACCTCTTTTTAAAAAAGACCATCCATGTCCATGTGCCTGAGGGCGCGGTGCCAAAGGACGGGCCCAGCGCGGGTGTCACCATGATGAGCTCCATTGCCAGCGCCATCACCGGCAAAAAGGTCAAGCCTTATCTGGCTATGACGGGAGAAATAACGCTAAGAGGTCAGGTACTGCCCGTAGGCGGTATCAAGGAAAAAGTGCTGGCCGCCAAAAGGGCCGGATTGAGGGAGATCATCCTTTGCTGGCAAAATGAAAAAGATATACAGGAGATAGACTCCAGCTTTATCAAGGGGTTGAAATTCTCATTTGTTAAAAATATGCAACAAGTGCTGGAGCTGGCGCTTGCATAAGCAAGGCAACGAACTATTCCCTGACGCTACGTGTTAATAAGGTAGACCCGCCGCAATACGCGACACCGGGTCAAATTATTTTCATGTTGGTTGTTTTAAGGGTTAAAAAAAAATCCCTCATGTCCATGAGGGATTTTTGTTAGCTTGGCTTCCCATATGAAGCTGATCGTTATCTTCTTTCTCCTGCTGGCTGCCGGCCCCATTGCCGCACAAACTCTTGGAGGCAATACGGTCTTCAGTTTTCTGGACCTTCCTAATACACCCCAGCTGACGGCGCTGGGAGGTATCAATAATTCGGCGATCACTGGCGATGCCGGCCTTTCCTTTACCAATCCCGCGTTGTTAAGACCTTCGATGCATGGGCAGATCGCTGCTTCTTTCAGCTCCCTGTATGGAGGAATACGTAATTACAATTGCTGGGTGGCTGTACACAGCGCACGCTGGCAGACAAACTTTGCAGCAGGGGTCAATTATCTCGATTATGGCAATATCACACAGACGGATGCCGCCGGAAATATCCTGGGCGATCTTCATCCCAACGACTATGTCGCACAGATATCCGCCAGCCGTCAGTATGAAAAGAAATGGTTCTATGGCGCTACGTTGAAATTCATTCATTCTACGTATGGGTATTACCGGAGCTCAGGCGCTGCATTGGATATAGGCATCAATTATTATGACAGCACACGGCTTTTTCAGGCGGGACTAACGCTTCGGAATATGGGCGTTCAATTCCATCCTTATCCGGGCGCCACGCGCGGCGATCTGCCTTTCGACCTGTCGCTGGGTCTCACCAAACGCCTGGCCAAAGCTCCCATCCAATTTTCCTTCACCGCCCATCATCTCCAGCAATTCAACATCCGTTACGACGATACGGTCTTTAACAATTACAACGGCTTTGACCAGAATAATAAAAGCTCCTCATTCACGGTGGATAAGCTTTTCCGGCATTTTATACTAGCGGCGCAGGTCTTTCCAGAAGATAGGGTAGAGATCACCGTTGCCTATAACTATCTCCGGAGAAAAGAGCTGAACATCGGAGAGGCCGGCAATGGTTTCACGGGATTTTCTTTTGGGCTGGGTGTTCTGTTGAAGAAATTAGAGCTTAGATATGCGCGAGGCTTCTACACAAATACTGCAGGCTATAATCAGTTTGGGCTTAATCTAAGGTTAAATGATTAGATATGCCTAAGTAATCATAATTGCGCATTAAGGGAACTGGGTATTCGTGCATGGGTTAACACCCAAATTGCGTCTTTTTTACTGCATTAGCAGTAATTTTGAGCTGGTAGAAAAAACTTTCATGGTCAGGATAATTATCGTTGATGATCATTTTCATGTCCGCGAGGCCTGGAGCTGGGTGTTGAACCAGGTGCCCAGGATCAACGTTATCGCCCAGTGCGCCAACGGGCAGGAAGCTATCGAGACAGCCAAAAAATTACAGCCGGATGTGATCCTTATGGATATCAATATGGAACCTGTGAATGGCATCGAAGCTACCCGGGCCATCCGGGAATTTGCTCCCGACATAAAGATCATCGCGGTGTCCGTACAGGCAGAAAGATCTTATGTAAATGAAATGCTTCGTAATGGCGCCAACGGCTATGTCACCAAGAATTCATCCAGCGCCGAAATGGTCACTGCCATCGACGAGGTTCTGGCGGGTAAGACCTATCTGTGTGAGGAGATCGGGCACCTGCGCGCGGTCATTTGACCTACTGTATAGCCGCTAATTCTTTTTGCGTCTTGTTTGCTCCTTCGGGTACGGAACCGTGGTCCGCTTTGAAAGCCTCTCTCGGCTTCAGTCCCAGCAGCTCGAACATAAGGTTATCCTCTTCAAAAGAAGGATTGGGCGTTGTCAGCAATTTCTCGCCGGCAAAGATCGAATTAGCGCCTGCCATAAAACATAGCGCCTGCTCTGCCTGGCTCATTTCAGCCCTTCCTGCGCTGAGCCGGACCATCGTACGCGGCATCAGGATACGGGC
>Ga0207671_10002570_pt1 | contig 19248 bp, 15 predicted proteins | sample KBSC24metaG_FD_184352 | JGI IMG/M metagenome (GOLD analysis project Ga0207671, IMG submission 184352) | Corn rhizosphere microbial communities from Kellogg Biological Station, Michigan, USA - KBS C2-4 metaG (SPAdes) (version 2) | ecosystem: Host-associated > Plants > Roots > Rhizosphere > Soil... | reverse complement strand
CGGCGGGCTTATCGACGCCTCGCAGCCGACCGTCCATGCCGAGACTCTCGGCCATGCGCTTGATCGCTGGGATATCGGGCGCACCGAAAGCGACGAGGTCCGGACGTTTTTCAAGGCCGCACCGGGTGGTGTGCCGACGCAGGTGGCGTTCAGCCAGTCGTCCCGCTGGGAGGCCCTCGACACCGACCGGAAGGACGGCGTGATCCGCTCCACGGTCTCCCCCTTCTCGCACGATGGCGGCCTCGCCGTATTGTTCGGCAACCTCGCGCCGGAGGGTTGCATCGTGAAGACGGCCGGCGTCGATGAAAGCATCCTCCACTTTCGCGGCACGGCACGGGTGTACGAAAGCCAGGACGCCGCGGTTGCCGGCATCCTCGGGAATGAGGTGAAAGCGGGCGAGGTGGTAGTGATCCGCTATGAGGGGCCGAAAGGCGGGCCGGGTATGCAGGAGATGCTCTATCCGACCAGCTATCTGAAATCTAAGGGGCTCGGAAAGGCTTGCGCGCTCATCACCGATGGCCGTTTCTCCGGCGCGACCTCGGGCCTCTCGATCGGTCATATGTCGCCGGAAGCGGCCGAGGGTGGATTGATTGCGCTCGTCGAAACCGGTGACCCCATCGTCATCGACATTCCCGAGCGGAGCATTCGTCTGGCACTCGACGAGGCGGTGCTCGCTGAGCGTCGCGCGCAGATGGTCGCCCGCGGCTCGAAGGCTTGGCATCCGCTCGGGCGAAAACGCCCCATTTCGACGGCGCTGCGCGCCTATGCTGCGCTCACGACGAGTGCGTCGCGCGGCGCCGTGCGTGATCTGCGGCAGATCCATCCGGCTGAGGAGTCCGCCACGTGACCCGCGCCGCCTCGAGCCACGTCGATCGCACGCCACCGGCTGCAGAGCGCCTCGACGGCGACCTCGTCTCGTCGATCGAGCAGCTCGATACGCGTCTGCGTTGGCTCTCGTCATGGATCATCCACAACGCAAACCATCTGCGCGAGAGTCGCGACGACCTGAAGGTCGGCGGCCACCAGGCGAGTTGCGCGTCGATCTCGACGATCATGGCGGCGCTCTATTTTCATGCACTTGGGCCCAATGACCGCGTCGCAGTGAAGCCACATGCGTCGCCTGTGCTCCACGCCATCCACTATCTGGCGGGGGACCAGAGCCTCGACCAGCTGAAGCGCTTTCGCGGCCTGGGTGGCGCCCAGAGTTATCCGTCGCGGACCAAGGACAAGATCCCCGTCGATTTCTCGACCGGATCGGTCGGTCTAGGGGTCGCGATCACCGCCTTTGCCAGCCTCGTCCAAGATTACCTGATCGCGCACGGCGATCTTCCGCCGGAAGAAGCCGGGCGGATGATCGCGCTGATGGGCGATGCCGAACTCGACGAGGGCAATATCTATGAGTGCCTGATCGAGGCTTACAAGCACGACATTCGCAATTGCTGGTGGATCGTCGACTATAATCGTCAGTCTCTCGATGCGACGACAGCCGACCGGATGTTCGACCGGTTCGATGATATCTTCGCAACGTGCGGCTGGCGCGTCGTCACGCTCAAATATGGCCGTCTACAGCGGGAGACGTTTGCGCTCGCTGGCGGCCAGGCGATTGCCGATTGGATCGACGGCTGTCCCAATGCGGACTATGCCGCGCTCACCTATCAGGGTGGTGCTGCATGGCGGACCAGGCTGGAGCGGGACCTTGCGAATGCGGGCGATGCGCTAGCGCTGATCGCCGGCTTCGACGACGACCGGCTCGGCCAGCTCATGACGAACCTGGGTGGCCACTGCGTCGAGACGCTGCTCGAAGCGTTCGCCAGCGCATCGGACGACCGCCCGACGCTGTTCATTGCCTATACGGTGAAGGGTTATGGCCTCCCCTTTGCAGGACATAAGGACAATCATGCCGGCCTTATGAATCCCACCCAGGTCGAGGCGCTGCGGACATCTTTGGGAATTGAGGCCGGCGACGAGTGGGAGCCCTTTGCAGGACTGGGCGAGAATGCTCGCGCACGCCTGCAGGCCTTCATCGGTGGATCGCCTGCTGCAGGGCGGCCGAGATCGAAATTGGCGGCAGCGCTGCCCGTTCCCGTGCTCCCGACCCCGGAGGGCGCAGAGCTTTCCACGCAGGCCGCGTTCGGGCGTATCCTCCTCGATCTCGCCAAGTCGGGTAACCCGCTTGCCGACCGTATCGTGACGACCTCGCCCGACGTGACGGTCTCGACGAATCTCGGCGCCTTCGTCAACCAGCGCGGTCTCTTCCGTCGGCAGGAACTCGCCGATGTCTTCCAGGCCGCGCGCATCCCGTCCGCCCAGAAATGGTCGGGGCACGGCAATGGGCAGCATATCGAGCTCGGCATCGCCGAACATAACCTCTTCCTCATGCTCGCCGCGCTGGGCCTTGCGGGTCCGATATTCGGGACCCGCCTCCTGCCCGTCGGGACCGTCTACGACCCGTTCATCGCGCGCGGCCTCGATGCGTTGAATTATGCCTGCTACCAGGACGCCCGCTTCCTGCTCGTTGCGACGCCGTCCGGGGTGACGCTCGGCCCTGAGGGCGGTGCGCACCAGTCGATCTCGACGCCGCTTATCGGCATGGGGCAGGCCGGTCTCACCTATTTCGAGCCGGCCTTTGCCGACGAGCTGGCGCTCGTGATGCAATGGTCGTTCGATCATCTGCAGCAGCCCGACGGCGGTTCTGTTTACCTGCGCCTGACGACGCGTACGATCGACCAGATCGAGCGCGCCGACGATGGCTGGAAGGACGACGCGCTCCAGGGTGCGTACTGGCTGCGTAAGCCGAGCGGACGTGGTGATGCCGCGATCGCCTATGTCGGCGCGCTGGCGCCCGAGGTGCTCGCCGCAGCTGACGCGCTCGGCGAAGATCTTCCGGGGCTCGGCATCTTGGCGGTGACATCGCCCGATTTGCTTCATCGCGGCTGGATGGCCAGCCGTGCTGACCGCTGGGCCGGAGGAGACGGATCCCCGAGCCATATCGAGAGGCTTCTTCAGGATCTCGCACCGGAGGCCGGTCTGGTGACTGTGATCGACGGCGCCCCCTCGTCACTCTCCTGGATCGGGAGCGTCGCCGGGATGCGCGTCAGCCCACTCGGCATCGAGCGCTTCGGCCAGACCGGCGATCTTCCCGATCTCTACCGGACATACCGGCTGGATGCGGACGCCATCATCGACGCTGCTGCCGAACTTTTCGTCGGAGGCTGCTGATGGCGACCGAATTGAAGATGCCCGCTTTGTCTCCGACGATGGAAGAGGGCACGCTGGCCAAGTGGCTGGTGAAGCGGGCCGATATCGTCCGTCCAGGGGACATCCTGGCCGAGATCGAGACCGACAAGGCGACGATGGAGTTCGAAGCCGTCGATGACGGCACGATCGCCGAGCTCCTCGTTGCCGAGGGTACGGACGGCGTGAAGGTCGGAGCTCCCATCGCGATCCTCGCGGACGGTAGCGAGGCGGAGGCAACGGCGCTGATCGTCTCTCACGCACCGGAGACGAAGGGAGAGCAGGCCGCCTCGCTTCCCGCCGCGGTCTCGATGGAAGTCGATGCCCCTCCAGCGCCGGCATCCAAGTGCAAGATCAGCCCGCTCGCGCGCCGCATTGCGCATCAGAGGGGTATCGATATTTCGCGGGTCCAGGGTACGGGCGCCAACGGCCGTATCGTAAAGGCCGATCTCGAGGCTCTCCTTCCGCAACGATCGGCCGCAGCGCGAGAGGCCGGCAACGCCACGCCGCCGGGGATGCTTCCCCCCTCATCTGTCGCCGGCATTCCGCCGATCCCGCACGATACCGCGAAGCTGTCCAATATGCGCAAGACGATTGCGCGACGCCTTACCGAGTCCAAACAGCAGGTTCCGCACATCTATCTCACGGTGGATGTACGTCTGGACGCGCTCCTGTCGCTGCGCGCCGAACTGAATGCCGGCCTCGCGAGCCGCGGCATCAGGCTGTCGGTAAACGATCTGATCATCAAGGCGCAGGCCCTTGCGCTTATCGAGGTGCCGAGTTGCAACGTGATGCTTGCCGGAGACCAGCTGGTAAGCTTCAGCCGCGCGGACATTTCGGTTGCCGTCTCGATCCTCTCTGGACTGATCACGCCGGTCGTCCGTTCCGCTGACACCAAGAGCGTGTCGGCGATAGCGATCGAGATGAACGACCTCGCCGCTCGCGCCAGGGATGGAAAACTCCAGCCCGACGAATATCAGGGAGGCACCGCCAGCCTCTCCAATATGGGAATGCTCGGGATCAAGCAGTTCGAGGCGGTCATCAATCCGCCGCAGGGCATGATTCTCGCGATTGGGGCGGGTGAGAAGCGTCCTCATGTCGTCGATGGAGGTCTGGCTGTCGCCACCATGATGTCGGCGACGGGCAGCTTCGATCACCGTGCGATCGACGGCGCCGACGGCGCGCAGTTCCTTCGCGCCTTCAAGGAAATGATCGAAGATCCGATCATTATGGTTGCTTAGATAGAATGTTCACGAGTTAAATCTGTGGACGGTCTCCGATTATTGGAGAGAGGCCATAGATGAATGTCGGATTTAAACCGGAAAGTAGAAATTTACGTCAGCAATGACGTAGATCCCATTTGTGCGATCAGCCGATAATTCAGATTAAATCTACGCTACTCCACGAACGGGTAGGTATTATTTCAGAGAAGAATTTGTCATCGTACCGACATGATGTTCCAGAATGGACACGAGGGGGTTTATATGGGCACTGCAACCTTCATCTCTCGGCTTCTCGCCGCCACGTCGGGCATGTCGCTTGCGGTCCTGATGACCGCACCCGCCTTCTCTCAGGTGACCGATGCCGCCGCGCAACCCTCGGCGCCGGAGGCTTCAGCGGCCGCCGCAACCCCGCCGGCCGCCGGCCACGACACGTCGGGCCAGATCCAGGATATCGTGGTCACGGCTCAGCGCCGTCAGACCAACCTTCAGAACACGCCGATCGCGGTCACTGCGATCACGGGTGCCACGATGTCGCAGAAAGGGCTTCTCGATATTCGCGACGTCGAGAAGCTTACGCCCGGTCTCGCGATCGGCGGCGACTCTGAATTGGGCGTCATTCCGATCGTCATCCGAGGTATCGGCACCACCGATCCTCAAGGACCTTCGCAGGATAGCCCGATCGCCGTCTATTCGGATGGCGTCTATCTGAGCCGGCCGTTCGGTGGCATATTTTCGCTCCCCGACGCTGAGCGCATCGAGGTGTTGCGCGGTCCTCAGGGGACTCTCTTCGGACGCAACTCGTCCGGTGGCGCGATCCAGGTGATCACGAAGCAGCCCGACGGGCAGCTGGAGGGAGGGGCGGACGCCTCGTACGGCAGCTACAACAGCTACACCGCGCGCGGTTATGTGCTTCTTCCGGTATCCGACGGCTTCGGCGTCAAGCTCGCGGCAGCCGCGACCGGCGACCAGGGCTGGGCGTTCAACAATGCCAAGGATCAGCATTACGCCGGTGAGCAGTCGCGGCTGCTCCGCGGCAGCGTGCGGTGGAAACAGGGTGACACCGACATCATCCTCCAGGCCGACCACAGCTGGAGCCACATGAAGCCGCACTTCGTGAATCCGGTGCTCGAGCCTGATCAGCCGATCAACGTCAACAGCACCAATTCGCTCGGCTACGAGAAGCGCAACGCTACGGATGTGAGCCTCACGCTCAAGCACAAATTCTCATTCGCCGATCTCGATGTCATCGGCGCCTATGCGCGAGCCGAAGATCTCGAGAATTTGGACGCCGACAGCACAGGCGTTGATATGGTGAACCTCTCGAACATCCATCAGATCGGCAAGCAATACTCTCTGGAGACGCGCCTGACTTCGAACACGAGCGGCCGGTTCCACTGGATGATCGGCGGCTTCCTGTTCGCTGAGGATGATACGTTCCGCGGTGATGTCATCGTCGGTAGCGCGCTGACCGGCGGTGCTCCGGCTCCAGCTTCCGAGCTCGACCACAATGCCTCGACGCGCAGCGCTTCGGTCTTTGGCGAGGCGAGCTTCGATATTACCGATAAGCTGCAGATCACCGCAGGCGGCCGTTACACCTACGACCACAAGACTTTCGTGGGCCGAAACCTGCTGCTGGCCGATCCGGTGGTGATCGACGATGCCCGCAACTGGCCCGCCTTCACTCCGCGCGGCATCATCAAGTATCGCTTCACCAATCTCCTGATGGGCTATGTCTCGGCATCGAAGGGTTTCCGTTCGGGCACCTGGGCGGTGACCGCGTCGAGCCCGGATCCGGCTCGTCCTGAGACTGTCTGGAGTTACGAGGCCGGTCTGAAGGCGACGATGTTCGACCATAAGGCGGTCGTGGACATCGCGGTCTTTAAGGAAGATTACCGCAACAAGCAGGAGACGATCCTGATCGCTCCCGGCGTTACCGCCGTTCGCAACGCTGCTTCCGCGACGATCAAGGGCGTCGAGCTCCAATATCAGCTGAAGCCCCTCCCGAGGATTAGCCTGTCGGGCAGTTTCGCCTATCTCGACGCACGTTACGGCACCTACATCGGCGATCCCAGCGACGTCCCTCCCGGTTTCTCGTACGTCTATACGGGCAACCGGCTCCCGTTCGCACCGCAGGTCACCTCGCTGGTCGATCTGGCCTACAAGCTGCCACTTGGTGACGAGAGCAGCCTGACGCTGGACGGCTCCTGGCAATATCGCAGCCGGGCCTTCTACTCTCGCCAGAATATCGACATCGAGAGCAGCCCGGCCTTCCATCACTTCGACCTGAGCCTGGCATGGCAGATGAACCGGAAGGTCATCGTGACTGCCTATGCGACCAACGTCACCGATGAGCGGCATCCGATTCAGACGCTCGACTTCCTCAACCAGGGTTTCGGCGTCCCAACGCAGTATAATCGCCCTCGCGAGGTTGGCGTGCGTCTGAATCTCAAATATTGATCTGAAAGCGCGTTGGCCCCTTTCTGCTATGTTCTGGAGGAGGGGGCCTTATGCGACGGACGGGAGATCTGAGGATCGACATGTGGAACGGGCCGATTTTGCGTCTGCACTGAGCTTCAGGACCGGGCCTCCCCATCATCTGGTTCGCTTGGTCAAGAGACCTACGCTGCTGCAGCGACTGGACGAAAGTATCCGGTGCCGTTGCGTGCTCGTCCATGCAGCCGCAGGCTATGGCAAAACGGTGCTCTTGGCGCAGTGGCGCGACCATCTGGAGGCGAGGGACAGTGCATCGGTCTGGGTGACTGCCGACCGTGATGATGGTGCGGCAGGACTTTTGCGCTGGCTCCAGATCGCCTTGGCCGAGGCGGGTGTCATGGCCGGGCCGTTGAGCGATCCCGGTGTACAGACGGGGCATGTGCCTGACATCGACGCCATGCTGGAAGGTGTGTTGCATAGCCTCGAGGAATGGCGGAACAATCTCGTCGTCATTATCGACGAATACCATCTCGCTCAGTCACCGGAGGTGGATCAGCTGATCGGGCGGATCCTGCGAGCGCTCCCGACCGACGTGACGCTGGTTTTGTCGACGCGCAATCGGCCGGACGTCGATCTGGCGGCCCTTCGCGCGATGGGTCAGTTGGCCGAAGTCGAACAAGGCGAACTGCGCATGTCCGATGGGGAAGCGGCCGACCTCTTGAATGCGTCACTGAGCGAGGCCCAGGTGGGCTCCCTCAATCGCTACGTTGAGGGTTGGCCGATAGCCTTGCAGCTCGCCAATCTCCGGATCGACCGACCGGAGGACGTGCCGGAACTGCTTCGAAGCTTCTCGGGCTCGGTCGACGACATGGCGGAATATATGGCGAGCCACGTGCTCGACGAGCTGCCTGAGGATCTGCAGACTTTTCTCGTCGAGACATCCATTCTGGACCTGATCGATGCGACGGCGGCGGATGCCGTCAGGGGAAGAGCGGACTCAAAGGCACTCTTGGACCGCCTCCGTCGCATGAACGCCCTTATCGTACCCGTGGACCGTGATCGCCGCGCCTTTCGTCACTACCCGCTCTTCGCGGAGTTTCTGAAAAGCAGACGTAGCGGGTTGCCGCCCGCCCGGCTCATCGCATTGCATCGTGCGGCATCCCGGTGGTTCGAGCGCGGAGGCGATCCTGTCCGCGCCGTACGGCACGCGAAGGACGCCGGAGACCAAGACCGGACCCGCGTCCTTATCGAAGAAACGTGTGACCTGCATCTTTGCCTGACGGATGTGCCCCTCGCTCGCAGCCTGCTCAGCCTCGCCGCGCCCTCGGACATCCGGCAGTCGCTACGTCTGCAGCTCACGAGCGCGATCCTCGATTTCAAGGACGGCAATTTGCCGGAAGGGCGAACCGCGCTCGAGCGGACGCACGAACTGGCCAGAATATTACCCTCCGCCACCATCTCGCCCGTACTGGACCGCGATCTGGCCGTCATGACCATGCTGCGATCGATCTATCAGGATATCCCGGTCACGCGGGAAGAGGTACGGCGACTGGACGCGATTGCCGATGGTGAGCCGGATGGTTCGTGGCTTGTCGGCCTGTCCTATATCATGCGGTGCCTGATATTTTTGCGACGGGGCGAACTCGACGTCGCCAAGACCATGATCTTCCAAGCGATCCGCAATCTCTATGAGACGGACAGCCTCTACGCGCGGATGTTCTCGAATTTTCATCTGGGAACGGTCGCCTTCTGGCAAGGTCGCCTGGCCGAAGCCCATAATGCATACCGAACTGCCGAACAGATGGCGCTCGAACATTTTCCGGGCAATGCGAGTGTTCTGGCGCTGGCGCAGGTGCTGCTGGCCGAAGTCGCCTACGAGCAAAACAATGTCACGCACGCGACGGAACTGCTGCGCGACAATATGAAGATCCTTGAAAGCTCCGAGATCTGGTCGGAGATTTACCTGCTGGGCTATCAAGTCGCGGCTGCGATTGCGTGGGCCGGCAAGGATAAAGCGGGTGCCGCCGCCGTCCTCGACGACGCCGTGGCGGCGGCCGGGGTCAAGGGTCTCGATCGGCTGCGCGTGTGTGCGGCGAGCCAGCGTATCCGCTATCTTGCCGCGGATGGGCGGCTGGTCGAGGCCGAACATCTGCTCGTGCGCGATGATCTTCTCGACGCGACGGCGCAAGCCGCACGGACCTGGCGTGAGCGCGAGGAGGTCGTCTTCGCCGTCGCGCGCCTGCGTATTGCTCAGGGCCGTCCCGATGATGCTCTCGCGCTGATCGATCCCGTTCTCGACGCTGCGCGAACGCAGGCGCGCCAGCGCAGTGTTCTTCAGGCGCAAATCCTCCGCGCACTGTCATGGCACGCATCAGGGCGCACCGCCGAGGCGCTCGAGCAGATGATCCCTGTCATCGAGTGGGGCTCGGTGGAAGGCTTGGTTCGGACGATCGTCGATGAAGGTCCGAGCATGGCCGAGATCTTGGCCATGATCGTCGAGCGGGCGTCGTTTCCTGCTGCATCACCGACAGCGCGCTATGCCGACCGCCTGCTCGGGGCTTTCGGTGATCTGGAGCGTGAACGCGAGGCGGCACGCCTGCTCCAGTTGCTCACCAACAGGGAGGGGCAGATCCTTGCTGAGCTCGGACGGGGTAATTCGAACAAGATGATCGCCCGCAATCTGGATATCAGCGAGGACGGCATCAAATTTCACCTCAAGAACATCTACCGGAAGCTAGGCGTGAACACGCGCGTGATGGCGCTCACCGTCGCTCAAAGAATGAACCTGATCTAAGGCGGCATGACATGTGGTCGATAATCGATTTTCACGGGACTTTCCTGTGCGTCGTTGAAGAGCCGCCGGCCGCGCGGCTGGCGCAAGGGCACGGCGGGCGTCGCCTCGGGCAGGCGGCCGTCGGACGAGAGAGAAGGTTCGGCCGCCGCGCCATCATTGGACCCGAAAGTTTTTCGGACAACGGAGGCTGAGCCTGTGGCGAATTTCACCCACGCGGACTCGATCGCGGACCTGCGCCGTTATGCTCGGGCACGTCTTCCCAAGGCGGTGTTCGATTTCTTCGACGGGGGGGCGGAGACTGAAACGACGCTCACTCGCAACGTCTCCGATCTCGCGGACATGGTGCTCGTTCCTCGATACTTCGTCGATGTCGAGCGACGCGACCTCACGACGACCATCCTCGGTCGACCTGCGGCGTTCCCTTTGATCGTCGCTCCGACCGGGCTTGCCGCCCTCGGCTGGCCGCTCGCGGACATCGCACTCGCAAGGGCGGCGACAGCGGCCGGCATTCCCTTCATCGTCAGCACGTCGTCGAGCGTTCGCCTGGAGGAGATCGCGGCCGGAGCGCCGGGCGCGCGTCTCTGGTTTCAGGTCTATCCGTATCGTGATCGCGAACTCGTGCGCTCGCTCATCAAACGTGCTCTCGACTGCGATTTCGAGGCGATCGCGGTGACGGTGGACGTCCCGATGCTGGGGCATCGGTCGCGTGATCACCATAACCGGTTCACGGTACCGCTCGTGCCGACGCCGCGCCTGGCCTGGGACGTCATGCGTTGCGCTGGATGGACTACCGGTATCCTGCGTCACGGCGTCCCCAAGATGCAGAATTTCGTCGATGGCGGGCATGGCGCGAAGGTCGAATCTCTCGCCCAGTTGATGACCAGTAATATGAATCCGGCCTCCACGTGGGATGATCTGCGATGGATCCGCGACGCCTGGCCGAGAAAGATCGTTCTGAAGGGCATCTTGTCTGCGGCCGACGCATCGCGCGCGGCGGCGGAAGGTCTCGACGGTCTCATCGTGTCCAATCACGGCGGTCGTCAGCTCGACGGCGGTCCGTCCACCGTGTCGGTGCTGCCGGAGATTCTGCACGCGGTGAAGGGTGGCCTCGAGGTCTATATAGATGGCGGCATTCGATCGGGCACGGACATCGCCAAGGTGGTGGCATTGGGCGCCCGCGCCGCGTCTGTGGGACGCGCGACCCTCTATGGCGTGAGTGCCGGCGGCGAGGCGGGTGCGGCCCATGCGCTGTCGATACTGCGCACGGGCTATGATCGAACCCTGGCGCTGACCGGCGCGCCGAGTACGCGGCAGTTGGACGCTACGTTCGTCCGTGGCGCGTCTGTGATATCCGCCGACGGCGGACGCGCGGGATGACGGTCGGTCTGATAGGTCTCGGTGCGATGGGCACCGCGATGGCCGAGCGCCTGCTCGAAGATGGTCACCGGCTGGTGGTCTGGAACAGGACGAGCGCTCGGGCGGACGCGCTCCTCGATGCGGGAGCGACATGGGCGGCAAGTCCGATGGAAATGGTCCGGCGCTGCGAGATCATTCTGCTGAGCCTGCTGGACCAGCACGCGATCGAGCAGGTCGTTTTCGGGCCTTCGGGCATCGCCGCCGCCCCGCGGCTTCCTGCAAGGCTGATCGTCGATACTTCGACCTGCGACCCCGAATGGACGCGCGACACTGCCGATCGTCTTCATCGGCAAAATGGCGTTGACTGGGTTGATGCGCCGGTCTCGGGGGGTGTCCCGGGTGCTCGCGCGGGCCGCTTGACGATGTTTCTCGGCGGCTCGGACCGTGCGGTCGAGGCACTCACGCCGCTACTGCCGTCGATCGCGGCGCACCATACCCACATGGGACCGCTCGGCGCGGGACAGGTCACCAAACTCTTCAACCAGATGCTCGTGGCGGGCGCGCTCGTGACGATCGCAGAGACGGTCGCGCTTGCGACACGCGCCGGGGTGGACGGAGCGAAGCTCGCCGGCGCGCTCCGGGGCGGCTTCGCAGATTCGTCGCCGCTCCAGATCTTCGCGCCACGAATGGCCGCTCGCGACTTTAAGCCCGTGCAGAGCGGAATCAACCTGTTCGCCAAGGATCTCGATCTCGCCGCGCGGCTGGCGGGTTCGCTTCGAGCGGACTTTTCGGTCAGTGCTGCGCATCGCGCCATTCTCGCCCGGGCGGACGGTGTGAGCGGGCCCAGCCCCGATGCCGACATCTCCGAACTGATCGGGCTGTTTCAGTCAGCTGTCACGTCACACTAGGGAGGCCAGCACCATGAAGACTAAAGCTCGGGGCGCCACGCGCGTGCTGATCGTCGCCGACCTCCCGGACTTCGTCGTCGATGATTTCTCCGCGCAGTTCGAGGCGGTGCGCGGGCCGATCGAGGCTGCACACTCGGGCCAATTTCAGGCGATCGTAATCTCGGTTGAGACACGTATGACGGCGGAGATCATCGCCAGTCTTCCGGATTGCGTGAAGCTGCTCGCAACCTATTCGGTCGGTACCGATCATATCGATCTTGCCGCATTGCGTGCGCGACGCATCGCGCTTCTGAGCACCCCGGACGTTCTCGCCGACTCCGTCGCCGAAGTTGCGCTGCTCTTGATGTTGGGTGCAGCGCGCCGGGCCACGGAGAGCATAGACTTAGTGCGCGGCGGGCAATGGCAGGGATGGTCGCCGAGGCAGTTGAACGGAGTGCAGCTTGCGGGCAGGCGTCTGGGCATATTCGGTATGGGATCGATCGGGCAGCGCATCGCATCGCGAGCGCAGGCTTTCGACATGGCGATCGCCTATACCAACCGGTCTCCGATCCCGCCCGATCGCGTTCCGGGAGCCGAGTTCGTCGCCAGCGGTGACGAGCTGTTGGGTTGGGTGGATATGCTTGTCCTCTCGTGTCCATCGACGGCGGAGACGCGCGGCTTTCTCAATCGCCCGAGGATCGCGTCAGCCAGACCGGGGTTGATCGTCGTCAATATCGGCCGTGGTGATCTGATCGTCGATGACGCGCTGGTCGAGGGTTTGAAGAGTGGCCATATCCGGGCTGCAGGGCTGGATGTCTTCGCAGGTGAGCCGCTCTACGACCGGCGCTACCTCTCGCTCCCGAATGTCTTCATGCTGCCCCATATCGGCAGTTCCACGATCGAGGCGCGGCGGGCCATGGGACGGATCCTGATCGACGGGATAGAATCGGCCTGCGTCGGTCGGCGCGGATAGGTTCGTCCAGCCGAGGGTCAGGCCATGCCAAGGTTTGCCGCCAACCTCTCGACAATGTTTCAGGATCTGCCGCTGCTCGACAGGCCGGCCGCGGCCCGTTCCTGCGGCTTCCCGGCAGTGGAATTCCAATGGCCCTAGCTGCGTACCGCAGTCTGCTGATTTCCGCGGTGAAGCGAGCCCGCCTTTCGGTTGCGCTGATTCACGCGACCGAGGTCGATCCCCCTGAAGGGCGCAAGCCCATCGATTGGAAACTGCTCACCGATCTTCCCGTCGAATCCGCCAATCAGGCAATCGAAAATGGGGCTTGGTATTCCATGAGATGGAAGATCAAGTTGTTCTTCAAGATCAAATCCGGCTTCAACGCCGAGAAATTGAGGCGCGACATGCGGCTCATGCCGCCGGCCTATGTGAAGCCGTACGTGAAGCGCGGGAAGACCGATGCCGCGGACGCGGAGGCGATCTGCGAGGCGGTGACGCGACCGACCATGCGGTTCGTGGCGGTTAAGAGCCCTAGCAGCAGGCCGTCCTGATCCTCCACAAGACCCGCGACCTGCTCGTCCGGCAGCGCACCGGCCTCATCAACGCATTGCGCGCCCACCTTGCCGAGTATGGCATCATCAGCAGCAAGGGACCGGGCGGCGTCACTGCGCTGATGAAGCTGCTGCACGAGGCACAGGAGCGGCTACCGGCGCACGCGCGATCGGCACTCCACACGATCGGCTCGCAGCTTCGCGCACTCGCGAGCGAGGTTCACAGGCTGGAGGCTCAGATCCTTGCCTGGCACCGATCCGATGCTGCGAGCACCCGTCTCGCCACCATCCCCGGCATCGGTCCGATCACCGCGTCGGCCATCGCGGCGGCCGTACCGGACGCGACCATGTTCCGGTCGGGGTGGCAGTTTGCAGCCTGGCTCGGCCTCACGCCGCGGCTGCACAGCTCGGGCGGCAAGGAGAAGCTCGGCGGCATCAGCAAGCAGGGCGATGACTATCTTCGCCGTCTGCTCGTGGTCGGCGCCACAGCGGTGATGCGCATGGCGCGCGAGGATGCAGCTCGGCAGTCATGGGCAGCCCAGCTGTTCACGCGCAAGCCCGTGAAGATTCGCGACGGTGGCGCTCGCCAACAAGACAGCGCGGGTCGCTTGGGCCGTGATGGCGCGCAACGAAGTCTACGCGGCAGCTGCCGCGTGATCGCCATCCTCGCCGCACGCTGAGCAGCGGCGGGGTGGTGCAGAGGGTAGCTCAGCGGTGATGACGGACCGGTCAGACCGGGGATCGCACAAACCCAGGGGAGCAGAGCGCTTCGACCGCCATGACATGATCAGGGATGCGATCCGCGGAGTTCATCAGGGCCAGCAGCCATGCGGTGCTGCGCGAACAGGCCGAACACATGGATGCACCCGACCGGTGCTCATCTCGCTGAAGATACCTCTTGCACCGCAGGGGTCGTCCACACATGCTCCCCTGAAACTCGTCAATTTTGAGCTAGAGCGTGACCGCCGGCTCGCGGCTTGCCCCCCCTCCAGAGGGGGATGGACGCCACCATCGCAAGCCTCGATCGTACGGCTCCTGCGACGAGTTGGGCTGAAGACGAGGCTGGGATAACATGGGTTCGCTGTTCGAGGAAATGACCGAAGCGCACCGCGCGATCCGACCGCAGGTCTCAGTCACGCCACTCGAACATAGCCCGCTGCTGTCGGCGGAGCTGGGCTGCGAGTTGTATTTCAAATGTGAGCATCACCAGCCCAGCGGCTCCTTCAAGATCCGGGGGGCGACCAACAAGATTCGATCGCTCGATGCCGAAGCTCAGAGGCGAGGCGTGTTCACGGCGTCGACCGGAAACCATGGACTGGCGGTTGCCCGTGCCGCGAAGCTCGCCGGAATTCCCGCGACTGTCTATGTTGCGGCGAATGCGGCGCCGTCCAAGGTGGCGGGGATCCGCGCGTTGGGTGCAAAGCTCATGGTGGTCGATGGCGCGTCCTTCAATGCCGAACTTGCCGGTCGCCGGCAGGCGGAGGCGGAAGGTGCTGTCTATATCTCGCCCTATAACGACCGTGAGGTCGTGGTTGGCCAGGGGACGCTGGGCATCGAGCTTATGGAGCAGGATCGCGCGCTCGACGCAATTTTCATCGCTACCGGCGCTGGTGGATTGATGGGCGGCACCGGCACGGCGGTCAAGGCGATCAATCCCGCCGTGCAGATGATCGGGGTGTGGCCTGAGGCATCGCCCGTGATGCTGCGAGCGCTCGAGGCCGGACGGTTGGTAGCGGTCGAGGAATTCCCGACTTTGTCCGATGGAACCACAGGCGCGATCGAGCCGGACTCGATCACCTTCCCGCTGTGCCAGCAGGTCATCGACGACCGGATCACGGTGGGCGAGGATGAGATCGCGACAGCCATGCGTCGGATCGCCGAGACCGAGCACTGGATTGTCGAGGGTGCGGCTGGGGCCGCATTCGCCGGCTTGATTCAGCAAGCGCATGCGTGGCGCGGGAAGAGGGTCGCGGTAGTCCTGTGTGGACGAAATATTGGCCACGACACCTTCCGTGACGCGGTCGCCGGCTAAGCGACACAGTCGACCAGAAAGGCAGTCGTTTGCGAGTTTTCGATCTTCCCGAAATCCTGTCGGCCCTTGATCGGGACGAAGTTCTCGCCGCGATCGAAGATGCATTCCGACGCCTTCATCTCGGGCAAGCCCGGGTGGCGGCGGTTGGGCATCTCGGATTTGTCGACCCGCCGGGCACCTGCCACGTCAAGGGCGGCTATCTCGATGGCGACGATGTCTTCGTCTTCAAGATCGCGACCAGCTTCTACCGCAATCCGATACATGGATTGTCATCGAGCAACGGGTCGATGCTGGTCGTGTCGGCCCGAACGGGCGAGCAACTCGCGCTGCTGCATGATGAGGGGCAACTGACCGATGAGCGCACCGCTCTGGCCGGAGCGATCGCGGCACGCGCCATTGCGCGAACCGATACGAAGGTGCTGGGGGTCGTCGGCACGGGGATCCAGGCACGAATGCAGGCCCGAGCGATCGCGGAGGCGCTCGGCATCGAAGACCTCCTGATATGGGGACGCGATCGCAAGCGTGCGCAGATGCTGGCCGGTGAAACTGGCGGTCGGGTAGTCGGATTGGCCGACCTTTGTGCTGGCGCCGACCTGATCGTCACGACCACGCCATCGACCGTGCCGCTGCTCTCAGAGACCATGGTGCGTCCGGGCACTCGGATCGTTGCGGTTGGCGCTGATGCGCCGGGCAAACAGGAACTTACCACTGCGCTGACCAGCAGCGCATGCATCGTGGTGGATTCGCCTGTTCAGTGCGTCGCTCATGGTGAGGCTGGATGGGCAGTGCGAGCCAAGTTGGTGGCTGAAGATGCGCTGATTCCGCTCGGAGATCTCCTTATCGCACCGCGCGCCTTCGGACCCGAGGAGATTGTCGTGGCCGATCTGACCGGTGTGGCAATTCAAGACGTGGCGATCGCCAAAAGCGTTTGGGCTCGCCTCGCGGCTCGCGAGCCAGGCCGTTGAGCCTGTTCCGGGTCAAATCGCTGGACGTGATCCTCGCGACGGCGGAGCGCAAGGCGCTGCATCGATCGCTCGGATTCGTGCAGCTCACGTTGCTCGGCGTCGGCGCAATCATCGGGACCGGTATCTTCGTGCTGACCTCCGAGGCGGCGCAGAAGGCTGGGCCGGGGATGATGATCAGCTTCCTGGTTGCTGGCGTGGTCTGCGCGGTGGCTGCTCTGTGCTATTCGGAACTGGCGGCTATGATCCCGGTTTCGGGATCGGCCTACACCTACACCTATGCGGTGATGGGCGAGGTCGCGGCGTGGCTGGTCGGCTGGGCGTTGGTCCTCGAATATGCGGTTTCCGCCTCCGCCGTGGCGGTCGGCTGGTCTGGATATTTCACAGGGCAACTGGAAGGTTGGTTTGGTATCGTGCTACCCCCCGCCTTGGTCAACGGACCCTATGCGGGCGGTTTGATCAACGTGCCGGCGGTGGTGATGTGCCTTCTCATCACCGGTCTGCTGATGATCGGCACGCGCGAGAGCATGCGCGTCAACACCGTGCTGGTGATCGTCAAGTCGCTCGCGCTCGGGCTGTTCGTGCTGCTTGCCGTGCCGGCTATGCGTCTGCCCAATTTCCATCCCTTCATGCCGATGGGCTGGGCGGGAGGCGACGGGGCAGGCGTCTTCGGCGCTGCGGCGTCGATCTTCTTTGCCTATATAGGCTTCGACGCGGTTTCGACCGCTGCCGAGGAGACGCGCGATCCACAACGCACCGTACCGCGGGCGCTGATCTGGTCTCTGGTGATTTGTACCGCCTTCTATGTGCTGGTTGCGGCCGGTGCGACCGGGTCTCCGCTGGGAGCTCAGCCGGTGACGAGCGCGACCGGATCCTGGCTCGCTCCAGGTTCCGTGGCCCTCTCGCAGCGCTGCTCAGCCATTATTGCTGGCGGAGCGCTCGAACCGCTCGCCTGCTCCCATGAGGCGCTGGCTCATGTGCTGCGCGTGACCGGTCATCCGGCGACCGGCAACCTGATCGGGCTCGCGGCTTTTTTCGCATTGCCTTCGGTGGTGCTGGTAATGATCTACGGGCAGGCACGCATGTTCTTTGTTATGGCGCGCGACGGGCTGTTGCCTCAACGTCTGGCACGCGTGCATCCGCGCTGGAAGACCCCGCATCTCATTACCGCCCTGACCGGAATCGGTGTGACGCTCGGTTCCGCATTCTTTCCGGTCGGCAAGCTGGCCGATATTTGTAACGCCGGTACGCTATTCGCGTTCGTCGCTGTAGCATTGTCGGCCATGATCCTGCGCCGTACCGATCCAGCACGCGCGCGTCCCTTCCGTGTGCCGGCACTTGACCTCATTGCCCCGGTGACCATCATCGGCTGCATCATCCTCTATTGGCGCCTGCCCTTCGACGCACGGATGGTCCTCCCGGTCTGGGGCCTCGTCGGCCTGATCCTCTATCTTGCTTATGGCTATCGGCACAGTCGTATCGGAGGTGGAGTTGAGGCTTAGCGGAGCAGCCCCGGCGGGCAATAAGCTCTTGCTGCCCTAAGGAAGCGGATGGTCGGCAACCTGCGGTGCCAGTCGTTGATATTGTTCGATCCGATCGGCTGTCGCCCCGCATGGATCCTGATCTTCTTGTCGATGGTGCGGACCGTTCGAGAGCCAAAACGCACAGATGTAGAGATACGTCGTCAGCAAGCGTGCGGGGAGGGCTGATGACATGGCGATTGTGGGTGCCAGCATGGAAAACTAGCCGGGCGGTTATTGGCCCTCCCCGGATAGGCTTTTGACTCCCCGCATGAAGCGTCGACTGTAGGTTCGTCACCGTCGTATCAAGAATCCAGCGCCTGGTGACGCGCATAGAACCGAGCAGCCTCGCCCTCGAAGTTGCCTACGCGGACCAGCCATGCAAGGCGTTCGAGCGAGGCGATCAGCCCCTTGAGTCTGGTCAAGCCCCGGAGCAGATAGGTCAGGAGGGGCAACCGATTAGGGTCCCGTCGACAAGGTCGACGCGAACAAACCGACGGCTGTCGCTGACTGAAGAGGAGGTGCTCCGTCTGGCTGCGTCCGATCACGATGGTGACCGAAGGCTCGAGGAGCCGAGCCGATCATCAATCCCGCCAAAAGCGTCCAGAGGCGCCAAGCGCAGTGTAACGATGGCGCCCACTTGTGCCCGCCGATCGTGACGTCGAAGCTGTCCGCAGTCCAAGCTTTAAAAGGCACTCTCGATGTCTGACGCGCCTGATCGCTTCCTGCGTCTGCCAACGGTCGTTGATCGAACCGGCCTGAGCGCTGCGACGATCTATCGGAAAATTCGGCGCGGTGAGTTTCCGAAGCAAGTCGCGATCGCCCCTCGATGCTCGGGTTGGCGAGAGTCTGCGGTGACCGAATGGCAGCGGAATCCGATTTACTTCTCGAAAGAGGATCAGGATCGTCTGGCATGAAGTCACGCCCGATCGCGAGATTTCGATAGGTTCGCTCCACCCGCGGTTCTCGTGCCATATGGCGCCGAGGCGATGCCGAGCTTGACGAGATCCCAGCGGTTCGGTCGCTTCCGTCCTGCGGGACGCTGGTGCGGTCACGCACGTCATGAGGCGATCTGCCCGACCGATACCGCCCGATCGACCTGCCGAAGGCTGGGCAGATCTGAGCTTGCGAACCGACAAGGTCTGTTGGAGGCAAGAGAGCGTCTGCCGTCGACAAAATCGGTAGGCGCCTAAGGTAGTGCCCCATGGCGTGGTGTAAGAACGCCGATCCTCGGCAGGGCCAAGGATGTGATCAGGCTGTCAGTGCTGGCAGGCTGATGCGCGGGTTATCGCTCAAGGTGCCGA
>Ga0207671_10002568_pt1 | contig 19255 bp, 9 predicted proteins | sample KBSC24metaG_FD_184352 | JGI IMG/M metagenome (GOLD analysis project Ga0207671, IMG submission 184352) | Corn rhizosphere microbial communities from Kellogg Biological Station, Michigan, USA - KBS C2-4 metaG (SPAdes) (version 2) | ecosystem: Host-associated > Plants > Roots > Rhizosphere > Soil... | reverse complement strand
AGCCTTCGGGAGCTACGCCCACGATGGCGTACGACCCTCCGTCAAGTTTCGCACTCTGACCGACGATACCGGGATTGCCGCCAAACTGTCTTTTCCAGAGTTCGTAGCTGAGTACGATCACGTCTGGAGCCTTCAGGTCGTCCTGGTTCAACAATCGACCGTAGACCGGAGTAACGCCCATGACGTTGAAGAACTCGGGCGACACGACAGCAGCATTGACCTTTTCCGGTTCTGTTCCGGAGGCCAGACCAGTGCCGCCGGTGCCGAAGGCCGCGATGCCTGAGAAAGATTGCGTCTGTTCTTTCCAGTCGTAATAGTTGGCCGGCGCGATGTCCGCTTCTCGATCCTGCGGCTCGCTACTCTTCTTCCAGTGATCGAAGATTCGCACGAGCTGTTCGGGATCTTTGTATGGCAGCGGTTTGAGTAGAACGCCGTAGACGATGCTGAAGATCGCCGAGTTGGCGCCAATACCTACCATCAGCGTGAGAAGAATAATCGCGGTGACGCTCTTATTCCTGCGCATCATCCGGAGTGCGTAAACAAGGTCCTTACGAAGGGTTTCCATGAAACCTCCTCCTCAGAGTGAATTTATAGTTCTTAGATCTGCATTAAATCGTGATGCTGGTGGGGGCACGTTTTAATACGGTGGGGGCTAAACCCTTATGGTCTAACGAATTTTCTTGAACGCACGGAGTGAAGAATACATGAATTCTACCTTGCCGTCTTCCCCCGTGATCATTTTCAGTTCGATTGGCCCAGCCGCAGAAGGCGGAACGATTTGGAAGCGCTCGTCACCGATTTTCGAAATCGGCAGCTCCATGCCGAGTTGCTTGAACACCAACTGCCCGTTCTTCATCGCGATTTCGATCTCATCCGGCGGATTGAAATACTGGCCGACGTACTTCTGTGATTCTGCTTCATCGATCTTGATCGCCGTTTTCGGCGACACTGGCTGGCGAGGTTTGACCGGCATAACAGTCTCGAATGCCTTGTCAACCGTGTCGTGGAATCCACCTACGTTGCTGTTCGCGAGGATGATGACGGCGAAGCGATGCTCGGGCACCATTCTGAACCTGGCGCTGAAGCCAAGCCAAACGCTGTCCTGCTCCATTACTTTCACGCCACGGTAATCGTAAATAAACATGCCATAGCCGTATTCGCCTTTTTCCATGACGTTGGTGCCATGCACTCGCGCAACGGGCGTCGACATCTTTGCGATCACGGACGGTGAGAGAATTTGGCGTCCCTCGACTTTACCGCCGTTCATAAAAGCGATCGCGAAACGTGCCATGTCGTTGAGCGTGGAAAACATCATGCTGTCCGCACGGAAGATCGCGTTGTCCATGAATGGCCGGATCACGATCGGCGCTGTGAGTCCGGAAACTTCGTGACCCTGGGCCAGCGGGTACGTCATCGCGATGTCCTGGCGAAACGTCGATCGAAACATGCCGAATTTCTTGAACCGATCCTGCATGACGTCGCCGAACGACTTCTTGCCCAACTGCTCGGTGACATACCCGGTCAACGCCGAGTTAGTGCTCGAAGATGAATATGCCTGGCCGGGGTCGGCGAAGAAATAGTCGTTGTTGATGGCGCGCACGTATTGCTCGAGCCCCTTGTCGTCACGTGGTCCATAGCGATAGCGCTCGTGCCGGATTCCGCCGGTGCTGCTCAGAAGGTTATGAATGCTCAGCTTCGCGACGCGCGCATTGAGTCCCGGGATGCGATTGCCGATTGGCTCGTCGAGCGGGATCTTCTCTTCTTCCGCGATGCTCGCTAGTGCAGCCGAGACGAAGATGCGCGAGGTGACGCCGATCAGGAAGAGTGTATCGGCCGTGACCGGCGTGCCTGTCTCGATGTTGCTCGAGCCGACCAGTTTCGAATAGATGATGCGATCGCCGCTTATGATTGCGATGGCGGCGCCGGGCGCACCACGCTCTTCGAAGTCTTTCATGAAGACTTTTTCGAGATCCGAGAAGTCCGTCTGGTCCTTCTGCGCGGGAACGGATCGAGGTGTCAAAACCAATAAAAACGACAGAATGACAAAAAACGCTAACGCTCGATGCTTCATAATTCTCCTTTTGAGCCACGAAAAGGCACAAAAGTCACAAAAATGACTAGTTTATTTTTTTGCGCCTTTTGTGCTTTTTTGTGGCCGTCTATCTGGATGTGTTGAGGATCCAGGCGCTGTTTGTGATGGCGTTACCTTCCTCGTAGCCGCCGGCGATTAGGACGTCGCCGTTGTTGAGCACAGTCGCGGATGGGAAGTAATAGTCCCGGCCCAAATCGCCGGTCGCGACTTGAAATCGCCTTGTTTTCGGATCGTAGATCTCCACTGACCTGTTACCACCAACGACGACGATCCTGCCGTCAGGTAACTCAACTGACCGATGTTTGAAGTGAAGTGCATTCATGTCAGCCACTGCTCTGAACTTCTTTGCGTTGGGATCAAAAACTTCAGCGCTGCGATAGATGCCTCGCCAATCGGTCTCATCCGATCCGCCGGTGATCAAAACGCTGCCATCCGGAAGTACTGATGCCGCGTGTTTATGTCTGCGAATCGTCATCGGTCCAATCTGTGTAAAAACACCTTTCGCAGGGTCGTACAATTCGGCAGTTGCCAACACCGATTTGTTGTTGCCCGACCCACCCGCGATCAGCACTTCGCCACTCTTCAACAGCACCACGCCCGCTGGTCTACGCGGCTCGTTCATCGAACCAGTCGGAGTAAACTTGCCCGTCTTCGGATCATAAACCTCAGCCCTCGTCAGTCCGCGTGGCCAAACTTCTGAGCCACCTGCTACCAGCACGCGACCGTCTTGCAGCATCGTCGCCGAATGATCCGTCCGTGCGGTTGCCATGCTGCCGGTCGGAGTAAATGCGCCGGTGGCTGGATCGAAGATCTCTGCGCTGGCTAGATTTTTATCAGGTCGTTCAGCACCACCGATGATCAAAACAGCGCCATTGCCGAGAAGCGTGGCTGTGTGGCCCGCCCTCCTGGTCGTCATGTTTGCGATCTGCGTGAACGTGCGAGTTGACGGATCGAACAGTTCGGCACTCGCGAGAAACTCACCACCACTTGCACCGCCTGCAATCAGGACTTTTCCGTTTGGTAAAAGCGTCCCGGTGTGTCCCTGTCTCGCAACTTTCAGTTGGCCCACGGTCACAAGCGAGCTCGTACTCGAAACATCAACGTGCGCCATGTCGGCCGTGCAATGTGACAAGAACGCCAACGCCACCGCAAACATCCCCGATTTCATGATTCGCACCATGCTCAGACTTAGAGGCGCCTTAGTGCCCAACCTGTTTATTGCGAATCGAATGCAATTCCCTGAATAGTATCTGCAACAAGACCTCCTGCGATTCATGCAGGAAGAAATGGTTGCCGGGCAGCATTCTCAATTTGAAATCTTCGGTGGTCTGCTCGCGCCAGCCTTCCATGTGTTCGCGTTTTACGTGGTGGTCCTCCAGACCACCAAACGCAGAGATGCCGCAATTCAATGGTTCTTCAGGTGTATGCTCGTAAGTCTCACAGACAGCAAAATCCGCTTTCAACATCGGCAGCAGAAGTTGGACCAACTCGAGATGCTCGAGTGCCGGTGGCAGCGTGCCGTTCAGGTCACGCAACCTCTCGATAAAGTCCTTCTGCGGCAGATTGTGAATAATCCCGTTTTGCCTCGGCGTCGTTGGAGCGCGGCGGCCCGAGACGAAGATGTGGCGTGGTGAGAGCGCGTACTCGCGCCGGATTTCGCGGGCCAACTCGAATGCCAGCAGCGCGCCCATGCTGTGACCGAAGAAACAGAACGGCCGATCGAAGTACGGCAGCAACGCCTGGCCCATCGCTCGCACGAGCGAACGGGCGTTTGTGTATGGAGCTTCTTTGAGCCGCGTCTCTCGTCCCGGCAATTGCACCGGCAACAGTTCCACCATTGAGAGTCGCGGAGCCCAACTGCGGTAAATGCTCGCCCCGCCGCCTGCATAAGGAAAACAGAAGAGACGAAGATCCGCGTCGCTGCTGATTTTTGTTTTCGCCAACCACGCTGTTGCCGGCGTTTGACGCAGAGCTGTTGAGTTGCTGTTTGTATGAATGTTCATCGTCGTTATGAAGCGATCAGTACGGGCACCGGCTCGAGTTCAAACTCAGAGTAGTCGAGCCTGCCGAAATCCAACTTAATTAAGCGATCCGCACAGTCGAAATACTTGTCGTCGTGCGTGATCACAATAACCGTCTTGCCGCGATCCCTCAAGGCGGGGACTATCCGATTATAAAACACCCGCTTGAAGACAGGATCCTGATCGGACGCCCACTCGTCAAAAATGTAGAACGGGCGGTCTTCGAGATACGCTGTCAGAAGAGCGAGGCGTTTGCGCTGACCCTGGGAGAGATCGGTGGTCGAAAGTCTTCCATTTTTGATCTCTACCTTGTGATCGAGTTCGAGATCTTTCAGGTACTGACTTGCCTGATCGTCAAGGTTCGGACCCGCCAATCCGAGGAAACTCTCAAATAGAAAGAAATCTGAGAACACGGCGGTGAAATGCTGTCGATAGTAATCCCTCAGCCCATCCGTGATGCTGATCCCGTTGAGCCGTATATCGCCGGACTCGGGCGCGTACAACCCGCTGATCAACTTGGCCAACGTCGTCTTGCCACTGCCGTTACCGCCAATAATAAAGACGACTTCGCCCGAGTAAAAACTCAAGTCGATTGGGCCCAGTGTAAAGCTGCCTTCCTCGCGTTCTCGACGATAGCTATGCGTGATACCGTCGAGCTCCAACAACATAGACACAGAAGCACTATGTTGCTGTCCGTTTTGTTCGGTGTCCGCGGGCAAACTTTTCAACTGGAGGCCCAACGACTCGAGTTGCCGCAACGCGATGCGTGCGCGCGCGACCATCGGTAAAAGAGCCAGAATGATTTCGACCGGCGCTTTCATGTAGAGAATGATCAGTGTGTAACCGAGCAACGTCCGTGGATCTACATATCCGGCAGAGGGCAGCCCGAAAAGCGTGAGTGCGAGCAATACGAAGAACAGAAAATGTCCCCAACTGTCCGCACCGGCGTAGATCGTCATGCCGCGGGTGTTGAGATGACGGCATGACTCCGCGGTGGTGGTGAGAATGTTTTTCAGAAACTCTTCGCGCCGGTCGCGATGGAGTTTGAGTTCCTTCGTGCCTTCCGTGAGACTGCGGTAGTGCTTGAACAGATTGTCTTGCTCGAGACGAGCACGCCGCAGGTAACGTTGCGCAACGCCAGCGACTCGTTGATAGCTGACGATGGCGACGACCATGAAACCCAACAGTGACAGCAACACCGCCGGCGACAACCAACCGAGATAGATCAAGCACACGATCATCGTCGCCAGGTTGCTGCAAAGCGACGGCACGATCGTAAGCGCACTCGAGATGGCGAAAGTGTCGTCTGACAATGCGACCAGCAGTCGCGGACCGCCGACTTGTTCGAGCAGACGCAGCGGAGTCGCAAGGATCCGTTCGCTCAACTGCAAGCGAAGTTGCATCACTGCGCGCTGCGAGATCTGTATGAGCAGAACTCTGGACGCGAAGCCGGCGAGCAACATCAGCAAGCCGAGGATCGCAAAGATGACGATCTGCCAACGGATCGAGATCTCGTTGCCGCTGATCGCATCGTTCGTCATCGCGATCAGAGCGGCACTCGTTCCGCCGGCGGCCAGGCCCGCGAGCGTGGCCAGCAGAACCACGCGCCAGAACTTCTTGAGTAATGATATGAGCAGCACCATAAAAACCCGCTTTACCTCAAAGACCGAGACCTCTCTTGGATACGGTCAGTCCCGTATCCAAGTACCAACTAGCGTTCGGTGGTGAATTGTGAGTTACGGATCAGCTTCGATTGTTCTAGTTTCGGTACTTCTATCGGGCGCTCAAAGAAGCTCGTGAACGCCTGTTTGAACCTCATGAAACCGTCGCGTGAAATCAGCGCAGCCGTCAACACCAACAGCAGCAGATCCGCTCCAAACAACCGCGCGACGCGGTTTTGCTTCTTCGCACGCGCGATAGCTTCCGCGTACGGAACTGTCGTATGTGAAATCAGCGTGTAGAGCGGCACCCACTTACCCGGCAACAGATCAGCCAGCATGTGATCGACTTTTTTCTTCGCACTGAGTTTCCGCGATCTCACTTTGTCGCGCAGCTCTATGAAGTTCTCGACCGAGAGTTTCGCGAGTGCATCGGTGTTGCGCTTCCGCAGACGCTGAAACTCGCTGAACGCCGTTTCCAAATCGTCGCGATGCTTTTCAATGCACTTGTCGAGGATCGAACAATCTTCAAACGCCGCATTCATGCCCTGACCGTAAAACGGCACGACCGTGTGACAGGAATCTCCGAGGAGTACGCACAGATCTTTGTAGTGCCAGAAGTTTGTCCGGGTCGTGATGAACTCCGACGGCGGATTACGCATGAAGTTCTCGACCGCATTCGGCATCAGCGGCATCAAGTCAGGGAAATTTCCGAACAGAAATTCACGAACGGCCTTCTCGGTTTGCAGAGAAGCAAAACTCAGTTCACCTTCAAACGGCAACACGCATGTACACGTGAAAGATCCGTCGCGATTCCCGATGCACATGAGCATGCAACTGCCGCGCGGCCAGACGTGCAAGGCATGATTCGGAAGCTGCCAGCCGCCGCCCGCTGCCGGATCGATCGTCAGTTCTTTGTAGCCACGCTCGAGAAACTCCTGGTCGTAGTTCGCACGCTCGCCGCGCTGCATCTGTTGTCTGGTGGTGGAAAAGGTTCCGTCCGCGCCGATGATAAATGCCGGCTCGATCGCATAAGCTTCACCACTCTGAATGTCGCTGAAGCAGATTTGTCGCTTCTGCTTTTCGATCCCCGTACACTGCTGGCGAAAATGAATCTCGAGATTCGGAAAAGTCTCTGCATGGTTCATAAGAGCAATATTCAAGTCCTTACGCATGATCGCGTGAATGACTTCCTGGTCATTCTTTCCGTAAGGCTGAAACTTGACGGGTTCATTGATCTCATGGACCATGCGGCCTTTGACCGTGACGGTGAGGTCGAGCACCTGTTGGAGTATGCCGACCTCATCGAGCGCGCGCAGTCCACGCTCGGCGAGAGTCATGTTGATCGAGCGGCAACGCTCACCGGATTCGGTCCGGCAGTCTGGACGCCGCTCATATATGTCGACACGATAGCCACGGCGAGCGAGATAGATGCCCATCAAAGAGCCCGCTAGTCCAGCGCCGACAATGACGACGTTATTCTTCCCGTTAGAGTTTGACATTGATGTAATTCCTTTTTATCTGTGTTTTTTGTGTACACAGAGGACACAAAGAAGAGAATGACTAGGCGGCAACCTGGGACCAGAGTTTGGTTTCGCCCTGGTACGAGAAGCGACTCACGCTGATCGAGAGATCGAGCGCGACGACGTAGTGCCACCAGAAGATCGGCAAGTAGAGCATGTCGCCGGCTTCCAATATGGCGACGCGGCCCTCGGCGTGCCGGAACATCGGAAACTGCGTGTAATCAGGACTGTCCGGATCGACCGGCGATGCCCAGCACGTCTCGTTAACAAGCCCAGTGTAGAGTTGCGGGTGCTGGTCCGGCGCGAACAGCAAAAATTTCTTGCGACCAAAGAGCTGCGCGTTGAGGTTGTGATAATTGTCATTATGGATCGTCGAACGTTGTCCTTCAGCACCCATCCACAGTCTCATCTCCCCGTAAACCTGGTTCGGAAAGTAGTCGGGAAATGGCAGCGCTGCTTTCAGACGCTGAAGATGCTGCCGCGCCTGCGGATGATCGAAAGGAATGTTGCCGAGATAAGGACGCGTAACGCCGCGAGCCGGTGGGCCAGTGATCGCATCGATGTACTCACCGAGCTTCATCGTGCTCTTCCCCGACTGTCCGAAAAAGTAGTTCAACTCATCGTCCGTTTGTCGGACGGGCACAGTCACTTCGCCAAACATCTGTTTCAGCACACCCGGTTTCATCAAAGGGAAAGCCGGCCACGTGCGTGCGATGCCTTTGAAGATCACCGGCTCGCCTCGCATCACATACTCGCGTTGGAACTCTTCCGGCGATGGTGCTTCTATTCTCTTGACCTCAGAAATCTTCATCATTTGCCTCCACTGACTCTCTTGGTCTTCTCTGCGGCTCTCTGCGTATCTCTGCGTTCTCTGCGTTTATTGGCCATTTCAACGCAGAGACCGCAGAGATACGCAGAGGGCCGCAGAGAAAACACTACACGTAGCTCAACTCCAGGACGGGCTGCGCTTGCGCGATGATCGATCTCAGCGATTCCAGATATCGCTGGGCCATCTGCTCGACCGTCGAGCGGTGGTGCAGGTTCTGGCTGTAGTTCCACGCCAGACTCAATTCGCCATCCGAAATGCCGCCGTTGATCTCGAGCACGTGCATTCGCCGTCCTTCAGCCGTACGAGTTGGTCCAGTCGATTCGGGTGCGGGACTAAAACCACTCGACTGACCCACCGTCTGATCAAACTGTCCGAGGTAATTGAAATTCACCTGGGCTTGCGGCAACGACTTGAATAATTCAGTGTCGCCACTCATGTAACGCAACAATCCGTAGCCGATGCCTTTGTTCGGCACGGCCCTGAGTTGCCGCTTCACTGCCTCGAGCATCTCTTCAGCGTTGGCAGCCTCACTCACGTCCAACAACACCGGATAGATCGTCGTAAACCAGCCGACCGTGCGCGACAGATCGACGTCCGGCACGATCTCTTCGCGACCGTGTCCTTCAAGATCGACGAGGAGTGTTCGCGAGCCCGTCGATTCGGACAGCGCATCGACCAGCGCTGCCAGCAGCACATCGTTGATCTCCGTGTGAAAAGCAGCCGGAACATCTCTGAGCAGTGCCTGAGTTTCCGCTTTGTTCAGTTCGACGAGGATGCTCGTCGATGAGGCTTCGGTGTTTTCTCCGAATGGAAAGTCGACCGGTAAAGGTTGCAGATCGTGGTGTTGCGTTGCTTGCCATAAACGCGCCTCCTCTTTCATCTCTGCCGATTGCGCATGCTGCTCGAGTTTTGTCGCCCACTCTTTGAACGAGGTGGTCTTTTGCGGGAGCACGATCGGGACGCCACGCTGCGCCTGATCGAGTGCGGTTTGCAGATCCTCGACGACGACGCGCCAGGAGACACCGTCGATCACGAGGTGATGGAAGATCAGCAGCAGTCGCTGAGGTTCTCCTCCGCCAAGTTCGAACAGCACGATGCGTACTAGCGGCCCTTCAGCAAGATCGAGATTTCTTTGCACCAGCACCGAGATCTCTTCGATCGCTTTGCCCTGCAGGTAGCCGGGTAACCATGAGAGGTCGATATTCGTGAAAGGCGTGCCACCTTCAATTCCCGCGTTGAACTGACGCCAGCCGGCGCCGTCGTTCGCGAAGCGCAACCGCAGACCATCGTGGTGCTCGATCAGATGGCGCGTCGCGGATTCGAGTGCGACGGGATCCAATCGGTCGTGCATTTGCAGCAGTGCGGATTGGTTGTAGTAATGCGGATCGGAAAAGTTCTGCTCAAACAGGAGGTGCTGAATCGGCGTGAGCGGCACTGGACCAGTCACGATTCCCTGCTCCGCTTTCGACTCGCCTGCCGTTTCGACCACGAGCGCGAGTTCGGCGATTGTCTGGTTCACAAAGATCTGCTTCGGCGTCAGGCGCAAGCCTTTTTGCGACGCGCGCGAAACAACCTGAATGCTCAGAATTGAGTCGCCGCCGAGTTCGAAGAAGCTGTCGTGAATACCGACTTTTTCGAGACCTAATACCGATTGCCAGATCTCTGCGAGCATCTGCTCGACTTCATTGCGCGGCGCTACCATTTTGGCCGCGAGCTCTGGCCGCGACTGATCGGGAGCGGGCAGTGCTTCGCGATTTATTTTTCCACTCGGCGTCAGTGGAAGCCGTTCGAGCATCATGAAGATGCTCGGCACCATGTACTCCGGCACGTTCGCCTTTACGAATTCGCGCAGTTCGCTGGTCGATGGTCCTGGTGAAGCATGTGGCACGACATAGGCTACGAGTCTCTTCTCACTGCCGATCTGTCTGACGACGACTGCGCCTTCGCGCACCGCCGGATGACGACCGAGGACGGCTTCGATCTCGCCGATCTCGATGCGGAAGCCGCGGATCTTGACCTGTTGGTCCGATCGTCCGAAGTATTCCAGGTTGCCGTCGGAGAGGAATCGAGCGACGTCACCGGTTCGATACAGCCGCTCTCCGGTGCCGTTGAAAGGATTCGGAATGAATTTCTCTGCGGTTGAAGCCGGGCGGTTGAGATAACCGCGCGTCAGCCCGGCGCCGCCGATACACAACTCACCATAAACACCGATTGGCACGGGTTGCAGGTATTTGTCGACGATGTAAACCTCGGCGTTCGTGAGTGGGCGTCCGATTGGAATCTGGGACAAATCCTCTTCAGCTTCGGATATCTCATATCCGGTGCAGGCGATCGTCGCTTCTGTTGGACCATAACTGTTGATGAGTCGCACTCGCTGGCCTAACCGGCTCCGCCATTCCTGAACGCTTTGCGGCAGCATGGCCTCTCCGCCGCCGATCCACAGCCGTACGCCGCCTGCCAGTTCCCAGTCTCGATCTGACATTGAGGCAGTCAGTTGATGCCAGTACGCCGTGGGCAACGTGAGCATCGAGATCCCTGCTTTACTGCAACGCTCGAGGAAATGAGTCGTCGAGTCGAGCATGTCTTCAGTCCGCAACACCAAAGCCGCTCCGCAAGACAACGGACAGAAAATTTCCTCGGCGCTGGTATCAAAACCGATCGAGGCGAACTGTAAGACACGGTCCTGGGCCGTAAGCTCGTATGAGGCGATTGCTGACTCGACGTAATTCACGAGTGAGCGGTGTTGGACCACGACGCCTTTCGGTTTTCCGGTCGAGCCCGATGTGTAGAGGATTACGGCGTTGCTCTCCGGATAAGCCGTGTTAATCGGATTATGCGTGTCCTCTGATCCAAACTCATCTATAAAAATTATCTGTGCTCTCTGTGGTCCCGGTTTTTCCGCGAGATGTCGTTGCGCCAATAGAATCGGGATGTTCGCGTCAGACAGGATGAACGACATTCTGTCCGCCGGATACGCGGGATCGATCGGAACGTATGCGCCCCCGGCTTTGAGTATCGCGAGAATACCGGCGAGCATGTCGAACGAGCGCTCCGCGAGAAGTCCGACTCTGACTTCTGGTCCAACACCCAGCTCGCGCAGGTGATTCGCGAGCGTGTTGGCACGAGCGTTCAGCTCTCCGTATGAAATCGACTGTTCTCCGAAGATCACCGCGACTGCATCCGGCGACCTTTCAACCTGTTGCTCGAAGAGCTGATGAATACACGTGTCGTTCGAGTATGCACGTGCCGTGTGGCTCCACTCGGTCAATAGCTGTCGTTCGCCGTCGCCCATCAGCGGCAGATCCGCGGTTCTTAAATCCGGATTCTCGACGATGGCGGCGAGTAACGAACGCAGGTGCCCGGCCATTCGCTCGATACGATCTCGATCGAAAAGGTGTGTGTTGTACTCGATCCACAGAACCAGATCTGTTTCACGATCGATCAACCCGAGTGTGAGGTCGAACTGTGACGTGACGCTGTCGGCGTCGATTCGCGTCATCGTTAATCCCGCGCTCTGTACCGGCGCCGTATCCATCGTCGGAGCTGAAACGTTCTGGAGCGTGAACATCACCTGGAACAGTGGGTTTTGACTGGTGTCACGTTCCGGTCTGATCTCCTCGACGAGCTTTTCGAATGGCAGATCCTGATGAGCGTACGCTCCGAGTGCGACTTCGCGGACGCGCTTTAACAGATCGCGAAACGTCGGGTTGCCGGAAACGTCGGTGTGCAGAACAAGCGTGTTGACGAAGAAACCGATCAAGCTCTCGATCTCAGAACGATCACGTCCGGCGACCGGCGTAGCGACGACGATGTTCTCCTGACCTGAGTAACGCCACAGCACGACCTTGAACGCCGCGAGCAGAAGCATGAAAAGCGTCACGTCTTCTTGCCGGCTCAACGCGCGAAGCGAATCAGACAATTCAGGCGACAACCCAAACGGCATCTGCGTCCCGGTAAAGCTCTGCATCGCGGTGCGCGGCCGATCCGTTGGTAATTCGAGCAACGGAGGCACGTCGCGCAGTTGCGTCTTCCAGTAGTCGAGGATCTCTTCGAGTCTTGCGCCCTCCAGAGTCTGTCGCTGCCAGCGAGCGAAGTCGCCGTACTGCATCGCGAGATCGTTGAGCGGCGACGCGGCGCCACGTGAGAAAGCGTCGTACAACACAGCCATCTCTTGCAGAAAGATCCCCATGGACCAGCCGTCAAACACGATGTGATGCACGGTCAGCAATGAGACGTGCTCGTCGGGTGCGAGTTTGACGAGTGTCGCTCGAATCGGATTTCCACGCGCTAGATCAAATGGACGCTGAGCTTCCTCGTTCGCGAGTTGCCGCAGTCGCGCTTCCCTCTCGCTGTCCGGTACGTCGCTCAGATCTTCGATGGGTAGCTCAATCGGACGCGGCGGGTTGAGGATCTGGACCAGCCGGCCTTCGATCATCGCGAAGTTTGTCCGCAGCACTTCGTGGCGGCGCACGATTTCACTCAGACTGCGCTCGAGCGCGCTGATGTCGAGCGGCCCGGACAGGCGGTATCCGGTGAACAGGTTGTAAGCCGAGGTGCCTGGATCCAACTGATCGAGAAACCACAATCGCTGCTGGGCAAACGACATCGGGTTGAGCTTGAGACTCAACAACGCGCGCTTCTGTGGCGGCAGTTCGGCTATACGATCGAGAAAATGCATCGCTCAGGTTCTTTCCTTTTGGCTTACTTTGTGCTTTTTTGCGGCTTGCTTTGTGCTTTTTGTGGACTGGCTAGAGCATGATCTCAGCGCGCTCGTATAGTCGTTCGCACTGTATCCCACGTTTGCGGCACGCATCGATCAGCTTGTTTGATTCGACGATCGGACGCGACTCGTCTGTGTATTGCAGCGAGGTCAGAAACGTGAGCCAGGGCTCCTGGCCCATCGCATAGACGTACACATGACTCGGATTGAAGCGGTCGACAATATCGATCGCCTTTTCGAAGTCGGAACCGTTGAACCTTCTCGACTGGTCCATCTTCCTCGCGATCGGTTTCGTCATGAGTGGTCCGTACAGCCAGCTCAAAGGCGCTCCATCACACTCCATGCCTAAGAAGAGCACGTCTATATCGCCAAACACTTCGTGCAGGTTCTGATAGAGTCGCGGCTCGATGTTGTTCGAATCTGCGGCGCACAGCACCGACTTGCCTTTCAAGTTCACGAGGTAAGCGAGTTTGGTCCTGATGTCGAGGTCGCCGTGTTCTCCGAGGAACGGCACGCCCGTTATCGTGCCGTCCCCGACGTCGATCGATTCCAGCGCTTCGAGTTCATAGACGTTCTTGAATCCGACGTGTTGCAGGATCTGCCGCAACGAAGGATCGGCGAGCGTACCGCCGTTGCTGGCGGGCACGATGATGTTTTTGATCTGCGGGCGCAGTTGCATGAGAGGTTCGAACATGCAGTGGTCCTGATGGTTGTGAGTGATCAGAACATAATCGATGGTCTCGGGCAGATCGGCATAGGTGTAACGGTGATTGAAGCCGCCGTACTGGTAGCTCATAACCGGATCCGTCAAAATACTTACGTTCGCGGTTTGGATCAGCACGCATGCATGATTGAAATAACGAATCCTGACGCCGTCGCCGGTAAATTCCTTGCGCGGGGCCGGCTGCTCGGCAGTAAAGAAACTCGAGAAGAGCTCGTCGTCTTCGTCTTTGATACCCAGATGGTCCTTCACCTGGTCGTATGAGCCGGGTACCCACTTCATCTTGAAGAGTTCGTCGAGCGCTTCGTAATTGAACGGAATGTTCAGGTGAATCTCGTCATCCGTCTTGAGACGCGGTGTGCTGAACACGAAAGGACGGCTGTCGTCTTTGATGGAGGAGAGACTGATACTCTGTAGCGCCGGATTGTAGAACGGGCTCTTGTAAAGCAGACCTTCGAAGAAGCGGATCGACGGTTTGTTGTTCAGGTCGTAGACCAGCTCGACGTAGCCGCGCAGGAGATCCGGAACTTTTTGATATAGCGGCTCGAGTGACGATCCTTCGGCCTGGGCTGCGAGCATGTCGTCGAGGTCCTTGATCGCCTGAGCGAGTTTGATCGCGGTGTTCTGTTCCTGCAAGGTCCTATCGTAGAGCGCTTTGATCTCGCCCACTCTGCTCGGCGCGTAATTGATGAATGGACCACCGAGCATCGCGGGATTTTTGAGCGCCGAGACGTGCAGCTCGGGATTGGCGATGAAGGATTGCATGATCTTCAGGTGCTGGTTGGTGATATACATCGCCACCGTCGCCGGCGAGATCAGGTAGGGCCAGCTATACCACTGGTTCGAAAGCGGCTCTACGAGGACGTTCTGCTTCAGGTACATGTTTGAGTTTTGCATTGTCTTCAGATAAGTGTTTGAGGTTGGGTATCTTATTTATCTGAACGCCGAAGGCGTTCGCTAATTTCAGCCCAGGGTTGAAAGCGCAGCGACAACCCTGGGTACGCATCATTAATAAGAGCATTAATGCTGAAAGCGTTAGGCCTGTGCTCTGACGCGTTCGCAACGCTTTCAGCGTTGAATCAAATGGTGTGATGAAATCCCAGGGTTGAAAGCGCAGCGACAACCCTGGGTACGCATCATTAATAAGAGCATTAACGCTGAAAGCGTTAGGCCTGTGCTCTGACGCGTTCGCAACGCTTTCAGCGTTGAATCAAATGGTGTGATGAAATCCCAGGGTTGAAAGCGCAGCGACAACCCTGGGTACGCATCATTAATAAGAGCATTAACGCTGAAAGCGTTAGGCCTGTGCTCTGACGCGTTCGCAACGCTTTCAGCGTTGAATCAAATGGTGTGATGAAATCCCAGGGTTGTCGCTGCGCTTCCAACCCTGAGCTGAAATTAGCGAACGCCTTCGGCGTTATCGAATTTCAGTTCGGAAATTCGGGCTTCGGGGTTGGCGACGATTGCGTTGAGCAGGCGCACATAACTATTGAGCCAGCGCGAAATCGTTGGGGCGTCGAAGAGGTCACGTCGATAGAACATATTGGCCATCACGTCCTGCTGAACTTCGTCGATCGACAACCGGATAGCCGCGCCAATCACGAGATCCTCGTCGGGAACAAGCATCTCGACCTTGAGATCGTTTACGTTCTGAACGAGCTCGCGAGTGTTGTTGTTGTCATTCGTCACGGAGAGATCGAACACGATCGGGTATAGCTGCTTGTCGACAATGCCGCTGCTCTCGCGCACCATCTGCTCCACGAGGTTGAACGGTACGTCCTGATTTGCCAGCGCGTCGAGACTCACCTGCGACACTCTTTGCAGCGCCTCGCGGAATGTCGGATCGCCGGAAAGGTCCGTGCGCAACACGAGTGCGTTCGCAAAGCTGCCAATCAGCCCTTCAGTCTCTTGTCGCGTGCGACCAGCCACGCCCGTCGATACGGCAATGTCGTCCTGCTCGCACCAGTGAGACAGCAACACCTTGAACGCGGTGAGCATGCTCATGTACAAGCTGACATTTTCCTGCCGCGTGAGTGCTCGAAATGCTTCGACAGTCGCTGCCGGAAGAACCACCGTCTCACCACCTCCGCGCGTCGAAGCGATCTCAGGAAACGGGCGATCGGTCGGTATGCTGGTTGGCTTGAAGTTTTTCGCAAGGCGCTGGCGCCAGTGATCCATTTGCGAGTCGAGCTCTCCGCTTGCAAACCGCTGCTGCTCCCAACGCGCGAAATCCGCGTACTGAATCGGCAGCGGCGGCAGCGGCGAAGACGCGCCCTGGAGGAATATCGAATACAACACGGTCAGTTCCGTGATGAAGACATTCATGGCCCACGCATCCGAGATCAGTTGGTGCAACACGATAACCAGGATGTGGTTCTCTTCATCCTGCCTGATCAACAGCGCACGAACCAACGCACCCTCACTAATCACAAACGGTCGCCGCACTTCACTCAAGTACAATTGCTGCGCCTTATTTTCGCGCTGCTCCTCCATACTGACGTCGATCTGAGTCAGCACGAACGGCTGCGGCTCATTCACTACCTGCACCGGCTTGCCATCCCGCACCGAGAACAGCGTCCGCAACGTTTCGTGACGTCGAACCATCTCGTCAAACGCTCGCTGCAAAACCTCGACATTCAGTGGACCAGTCAGTCGCAGAACTGAACGCATCGTGAAATGCGTCGTGCCGGGCTTCTGCTCTTCCATTCGCCAGACGCGCTCCTGCGAAAGCGACAGCGGATTCACGTCTTCCGCTTCGGAGACAGCCTGATCGAGAAGCTCGACGGCAGTTTCATCCAGCAGCGATTCGAGACCTGACAACAGCGACTCAATGTCTTCGCTCTCACGCGAGTCGAGTGTTGGACCAGCGGCTTTGCTTCTCACCGGTATTCGATCCGCGGAAGCAGAAGCAACTGGCTCGCTACCGGTTAGTTCAGCAAACGTCGCGATCGTCGGCGAATCAAACAGCGCGCGCAGCGGCAGATCCACACTGAACACGTTGCGCACTCGCGAGATCACCTGAATCGCAAGCAGCGAATGCCCGCCGAGATCGAAGAAGTTGTCGTGTATGCCAACTCGTTCAACTCCCAGCACCGCTTTCCAAATGTTCGCCAGCTCGCGCTCGGTTTCGTTTCGGCCTTCCTGGTACGCGCTCGCTTTTCGCTGATCGTCATCTGCATCAGGCAGCGCACGTCGATCGACCTTCCCGTTATCCGTAACCGGAAGCTCTTCAAGAAACACATAGCGCACCGGCACCATGTACTCCGGAAGCTTCGAGCGCAACTGTCCCTTAATCTCTTCACTCGTCAGTTGCCTGTCTTCCTCGCGAACGACATACGCTACGAGTGCACGTCTTTCAGCTTCACCCTTGACGACGACCACACACTGCCTGACTCCACCACCAGCGTTGATCGCAGCTTCGATTTCGCCGAGCTCGATCCGGTATCCGCGAATCTTCACCTGCTCGTCGTTGCGGCCTACGTACTCGATGTTCCCATCGGGCAAATACCTGGTGAGATCGCCGGTCTTGTACATCCGCTCACCCGCGGTATTAGCAAACGGATCTGGAACAAACCTTTGCGCCGTTATTTCGGGACTGTTCACGTAACCACGCGCCAGGCCTGCTCCGGCAATGTAAAGTTCACCAGTAACACCGATCGGCACCGGTTGTAGATATCGATCGAGAACGTAGAGTCGCGTGTTCTGTATTGGTTGGCCGATGGGTACTGGTCCCGTAGCGACGGCATCGCCGTTCACTTCATAAATACAGCAGCCGACGACGGTTTCGGTTGGTCCATACTCGTTGATGATCCTGGTCTGGGGAGCATTCGTTCGCCAGAAGTCCAGCTTCTCGTTGAACAACGCCTCGCCACCGACAACGAGAGTTCTCACCTTCCCGGCGACCTCAGACGCACGTAACAACTCCGCCAACAAATCCAGGTGCGCGGGAGTGATCTTGATGAGACTGAAATCAGTGTCGTTTCTCAGTGCGAGCGCGAGTGAATCGACGCCGTTATCCGGCGCTGCAAGCACAACAGACTTTCCCGTCAACAACGGCGTGAACAAACTCGTCACCGTCAAATCGAAAGAAACAGGCGAATGACACAGCGAACCTCGCCCGTCGCCGGCGCCGTAGTACTCGCTGGCCCAGTTCACATAATTCGACAGCCCGCGATGCGTGACCATCACGCCTTTCGGCTTTCCGGTAGATCCTGAAGTGTAGAGAACGTACGCGAGATTTTCGGCGTTGACTGTCACGCTCGGTCGTCGATCGTCGTAGCCTTCGATCGCATCCCATTCAGAGTCGAGGCAGAGCACCTGTCCAAAGTAAGACGGAAGATCGTCGACGAGTTTGTCCTGCGTCAGGATCACCGGTGGAATGGCTTCGTCGAGAATGAACGCGAGGCGCTCGAGCGGCTGCGAACTGTCAAGCGCGACATACGCTGCACCCGCCTTCAGTATGCCGAGCAGACCGATCAGCAACTCCGCGGAACGTTCCATGTAGATCGCGACTTTGACTTCCGGCTTCACGCCCAACGAGACGAGATAGTTTGCGACCTTGTTCGACATCTGATCGAGCTGTTCGTACGTCAGCACGCGATCGCCCGAGACAAGCGCCGTCGCGTTCGGAGTCGCCTGCGCCTGGTCCACGAAGAGATCCGTGATGCGCGGCTGGCTGACGTGTTTCGTCACGCGCGGGTTCCACTCTTCCAGCATACGTGTTTGTTCGTGCTGCGAGAGCGCGTTGAAGCTGTGATGAAGCTGTTGCGGATCGCCGGCCATGGCGGCGAGTGTGTTCACGTAGTATGAAGCAATAGCGTCAACCTGTTCGGCCGGCAACTCTTTCGGGTGATAATTCAAACCGAGTCGCACGTCGGACGAAGCGAGGTCCAGCGAGAACTGGGCCATCATCGTGAAGTTGGTCTCTTCGTAACCTTCGTAGTCGACAACGTCGACCTCTTCAATGCCTCTGAGCCGCTGGTAAACGTGGTAATGCATGAAGTTGAAGTTCGTTTCAAACAGCGGCTGACCACCGTTCTTTCGCTGCAACTCTGCCAGCGGGAAACGTCTGAACGGCAGCAACTCTCTTTCACGCATGAACGTCTCGCGCACGAGGTCCATCCACGTGCCTTCTGCGAGGCTTTGTCTGAAAGGCACTGCATTCAGGAACAATCCCAAAACCTTGTCGCCATCGGCCTCTTCCGGCCGTCCATTGGAGATCAGACCAGTCATCACATCCGTGTGGCCGATCAGCATTCCCATCACTTTCATGTGCGCGGCAAGCAGAACGCTCTTGATCGGCACTGAAGCAGATCGCGCCAGGTCTCTGAGACCAGCGGAGACTTCTTCCGGAATCTGGACCACCTTGAATTGAGCCTGCGTCGCGTTTTCGTCTCGATAAGACGACGGCCAGCGAGGCAGCATTGAAATCGAAGTGTCGCCGAGCACGCGGTTCCAATATTCCTGTGCCTGCTCCGATTCGAGCGTCATTTTCTCGAGCGAGACAAAGTCTCTGAACGACATCGTCAACGGCGGCTCGGGCGCGAAGTCGGGATTGTGAAGCAGCGACAGGTAACGCTGGAATAGCTCGGTCAGCAGCGTTGCGGCGCTCCAGCCATCGAGGATCGCGTGGTGGAAGACCAGCATGAACTGAAATTCGTCGTCGCTGCGCCGGATAATGTGAAAACGGTG
>Ga0207671_10002567_pt1 | contig 19259 bp, 12 predicted proteins | sample KBSC24metaG_FD_184352 | JGI IMG/M metagenome (GOLD analysis project Ga0207671, IMG submission 184352) | Corn rhizosphere microbial communities from Kellogg Biological Station, Michigan, USA - KBS C2-4 metaG (SPAdes) (version 2) | ecosystem: Host-associated > Plants > Roots > Rhizosphere > Soil... | reverse complement strand
CGGAACACCTCAGGCGCGGCCGAACGAACCGGCCTCGCTGCGCTGCCGGGGGATCGCGGCCTGGGTCGCGGTGGCGAACCGCGGGTCCACCTCTTCCCCGTTGCGCTCGTACTTCTCCTTGGCGGACTCCAGGAACTGCCGCCAGGAGCGCACCTCGGGCCGGCGCCGCAGCAGCGCACGCCGCTCACGCTCGGTCATCCCACCCCACACCCCGTACTCGACGCGGTTGTCCAGGGCGTCGGCCAGGCACTCGGTGCGCACCGGGCACCCCGAGCACACGGTCTTCGCCCGGTTCTGAGCTGCTCCCTGCACGAACAGCTCATCCGGATCCATGCCGCGGCACGCTGCCACAACGGTCCAGTCCTCAACCCAGCTCATCGCCGGTGCCGTCCTCTCGCAAAGATCGAGCTCCCCCAACGGCGGAGCCGACAGCGGCCCTTCCCCTCACCGACAGGCGTCCACGGACCCGGACGCACTGCTCGTGTACCGGCCCGACGCCTCGGACCGGAACGCGTCCGCGCTGGTCGCAGAGCCTTGGAAGGGTCGATCTCGGCAGCCAATCAGCACAATACGGAAGATCCCGAGGGCGCAACAGTCCCCGATGTACTCAATTCCTATGGTCCTTTGTGACTAGATCGCCGCAGATGCCGCACCCTCCCCTTCTCGTCATTCAATACGGTGGTGCGGGGCGCCCCTCGGCGTACACAGGGTGAGGGGCGCCGGACTGGCACGTCCATGCCCGCGTATGCAACCCGCCCCCGCCTGCCGAGGTTGACGCCGTAGTCTGTCCCCCATGGCTTCGCACCCGCCCCGGCCCTTCCGCGGCAGCGGTCCCCTGCGCGCCCTGTTCGGCCTGTTGATGATCAGCGCGCTGGCCGGCGTGCTGGTGGCCGGCATGGCCCTGCCGTTCGTCGGCACCGCGGGCCTGGCCGCCAAGAGCGCCTCGGACCACTTCGAGGACATCCCGGACGACCTGAAGACCCCCGACCTGCCGCAGCGCTCGCAGATCCTGGCGGCCGACGGCTCGGTGATCGCCACCGTCTGGGGCGACTTCGGCAACCGGGTCATCGTGCCCTTCGACGCCATCAGCCCGAACGTGTGGCAGGCGCTGGTGGCCACCGAGGACTCCCGCTTCTTCCAGCACGGCGGCATCGACATCAAGGGCACGATGCGCGCCTTCGTCTCCGACCTCGGCGGGTCCAACCAGGGCGGCTCCTCGATCGCCCAGCAGTACGTGAAGAACGTGCTGGTGCTGCAGGCCGGCAACGACAAGGCGAAGTACGCCGACGCCACCGGCGACTCGCTGGCCCGCAAGATCCGCGAGCTGAAATACGCGATCGCGGTGGAGCAGAAGTTCTCCAAGACCGAGATCCTCGAGCGCTACCTGAACCTGGTGCCGTTCGCCGAGAACGTCTCGGGCATCGAGACCGCCGCCGACCGCTGGTTCGGGGTGCACGCCAGCCAGCTGACCATCCCGCAGGCCGCGACCCTGATCGGCATGCTGAAGAACCCGGTCGCCTACGACCCGGCCAAGCACCCGCAGGCCGCCACCGACCGGCGCAACACCGTGCTGGACCGGATGGCCGACCCGACCGTGCACTACATCACGCCGGAGCAGGCCGCCGCCTTCAAGGCGATGCCGCTGGGCCTGAAGTTGCAGCCGCAGCACTCCGGCTGCATCTACGCCCCGGGCAGCGCCGCCTTCTTCTGCGAGTACATCGAGCAGGAGATCCTGAACGACCCGATCTACGGCAAGACCAAGGCCGACCGCGCGGCCTTCTTCAACCGCGGCGGCCTGACGATAAAGACCACGATGGACCCGAAGATGGAGGCCTCCGCCGAGAAGGCCATCACCGACAACGTCGGGGCCACCGACGTGCCGGGCGCCGCGATCGCGATGATCCAGCCCGGCACCGGCCAGATCAAGGCCATGGCGCAGAGCCGGAACATGGGCACCGGCGAAGGCCAGACCTATCTGAACCTGGCCGCGGACCCGGCGCACGGCGGCGGCAACGGCTACCAGGCCGGCTCCACCTTCAAGTCCTTCGTCGCCATGGCGGCCCTGGAGAAGGGCCTGACCCCGCAGTACGTCCAGGACCTGCCGTACCAGATCGACGAATCGCAGACCAAGTTCACGACCTGCGACAGCCCCCAGGGCTTCACGCTGGACCCCAAGTGGAAGCCGACCGACGAGACCCAGGGCGAGGCCGGTCCGCAGACCATGACCAGCGCGCTGTGGAACTCGGTCAACAACTACTTCGTCAAGATGGAGGAGCAGACCGGCATCTGCGAGCCGGCCCGGCTGGCCGCGGCCGCCGGCCTGACCATCGACAGCGACAGCGGCGCCGGGAAGCGGCTGGAGCAGATCGGCTCGTTCACCCTGGGCACCAACCAGGTGACCCCGATCGCCATGGCGAACGCCTACGCGACCATCGCCGCGCGCGGCGTCTACTGCAAGCCGACCGCGATCAGCGCGATCACGGACACCTCCGGCAAGCAGTACCCGGTCGCCACCCCCGACTGCCACCAGAGCATCGACCCCTCGCTCACCGACCAGCTGACCGGGATGCTCCAGGGCGTGGTCGACAAGGGCACCGGCTCCGCGGTGAAGAACTACTTCTCGGGTCCGGCGGCCGGCAAGACCGGTACCAACGACAGCCGCCTGATGACCTGGTTCGACGGCTACACGCCGAACCTGGCCGCCGCGGTCTGGGTCGGCGTCGTCTCGCCGAAGCCCAATGACAAGGGCCTGGTCAACGTGAAGATCCACGGCCAGACCTACGCCAAGGTCTGCGGTGGCTGTCTGGCCGCCCCGATCTGGGGCCAGGCGGTCAACGGCGCCCTGGCCGGCACCTCGGTGCCCGGCTTCTCGGTGCCGGAGCTGCCCGGCGACATCCCGGCACCGGACAACCCGAACCCGCCGAACGGCCCTCCCGGCCAGGCCAACGGCGGTCAGAACGGCGGCAACGGCGGCGGCTTCATCGGAGGCTTCATCGGCGGGCAGTAGGCCGGCCGGGGGAAAGACCGCGAGGAACTCGGCGGGGCGTGCAACCGATCGGCTGCACGCCCCGTCGAACTTTCATGGCCCGCCGGTCTCCCACCACAGCCCGTTATGGAGGCGCTATGCGCCGCTGGTCCAATTGGTCTCCTCGCTCGGCCTCGCGGAACACCCGGGGATGGATCGGCCTTGCGCTGGCCGCCGCGGTCGGCGTCACCGGCGCGGTGATCGGGGCGCAGGCGTCCTCCTCCGGCTCTGCGCCGTCCGCGGCCGGATCGGCGGTCGCCGCAGGATCGTCCTCAGCCAACGATCCCCACGAGGCGGCGGCCCAGCGCGAGGCCGACCGGATCCTCACGACGTTCCAGCCGCCGCCGGGCGCGGCCAAGGCCGCCCACCGGCCCGATCCGGTGCCCTCGGGGTTGCAGGGCCCGCCGGTCCAGTCCGGCGCGCAGACCCAGGCCGTGTCCGTGGCCTGGTACTCCGCCTCGCAGACCCCGGACCAGGTCCTGGCCTGGGTCCAGGCTCACCGGCCGACCGGCTCGACGGCGTCGGGCGGCGGGAGCGGGTCCACCGGACCGAGCTTCCTGACCTTCGCTTACGGGACGTCGGACAGCTCGCTGATCGTGACACCGCAGAGCGGATCGGACGGCCGCACCGTCATCCGGCTCGACGCCTCGGTCGTCTGGACCCCCTCGCGCGCCGCCGGCAGCAAGCTCGGCTACGACGCCCCGTCGGTGTCCGTGGTGACGACCGACACGCTGAACCCGCACAGCGCCCTGCCCGCCACCGAGACCCGCACCGTGACGGCCACCGCCCCGCTGATCGTTCATCAGGTCGTCGACCTGCTCAACGCGCTGCAGCCGCAGATCCCGGGCACGCGGCACTGCGCGATGGACGACGGCACCCGGGTCCTGATCACGCTGCCGGGTGTGGCCGCGGTGAGCGCAGACCCGGGCGGCTGCGACGACGTCACGATCACCCCGCAGGCCGGCGCTCCGCAGTCCTACTCCGGCGGCAGCGCGCTCGTCACGAAGGTCTACGCGCTGTTCGGCATCATTTGGAGCCGAACAGGCGATCTCCCACCAGGTACTGAAAGGACCGGGGCATCCGGGACCCGGTGACCGTCGCGAGCGACAGCACCCGGCTCGGGATGCACACCGGCTTGCCGGCCGCGACCGCCGCGAGCCCGCGCGCCACGATCGCCTCCGGTGCCTGCCAGAACATCCGCGGCAGCAGGTTCACGAACCCCGCCTCGGTGAGCTCGGTCGGCGCCGGGCCCGGCAGCAGGGCCGTGACGTGCACCCCGTGCTTGCGAGACTCCCGGTTCAGGCTCTCGCTCAGCGAGGTGACGAAGGCCTTGGTCGCACCGTAGGTGGCGGCCCGCGGCGCCGGAGTCGCGCTGGACAGCGAGGAGACGTTGAGGATGCCGCCGTGGCGGGCCTCGGTCATCCGCGGCAGCGCGGCGTGGCACAGGCGCATCAGCGCCATGACGTTCAGGGCCACCTTGCCGGTCTCGCCCTCGACCGGCAGATCGGCGAACGCCCCGGTGGTCCCCACGCCGGCGTTGTTGACCAGCAGGTCAACCGGCTTCGCGGGGTCCCGCAGCCGGTCCTCGACGAGGGCCAGCCCGGCCGGCTCGGTGAGGTCCGCGGCCAGGATCTCGATCTCGGTGCCCAGCTCGGCGGCCAGCTTCTCCAGCCGCTCGCCGCGCCGCGCGACCAGCACCAGCGCGGTGCCGCGAGCCGAGAGCTGCCGGGCGAAGTGCTCGCCGAATCCGGAGGACGCCCCGGTGACCAGGGCTCTGGCGTATGTCTGCTTCATGTCACACCGGCTGGTCGACGTTGTCGGTACGGAAGGCGATCGCGGCGCGCCCGGCCGGGTCGAACAGGTCCAGCAGGCCGGTCAGCGGCTCGTCGGGGACGTCGGGCGTCCACAGCTCCAAGGCCATCTCGCCGTGGTAGAGCATCGGCCAGCGCACGTAGGAGCGGGTGTCGCCGGCGTCGTTGATCGCCTGCGAGCGCCGCACCGTGGCGGCGGCGACGTCCACCATCAGGTCGGTGCCGCAGCCGAAGCCGTAGGGGTAGGAGGCGCGGTCCGGCGGGATGCTCTCGATCAGCGTCTCGTCCGCCTCGTCGACGCCGACGTGCGCGTGCAGGCCGCCGCGCACCGCCGGCACCTCGACGGTGCCGTTCGGGTCGGGGCGCCATATGCCGCCGGCGTCCTTGCTCACCTTGATCTTCGGCGCCGCGGCCATCAGCGAGGCGACTTCCCAGGCCTCGACCGAAGGGCCCTTCTGCCCGGCGCCGGCCACTTCCAGCAGCCGCAGCCGGCCGTCGGCCAGCTGGTGGTCCACGACCACGACGTCCTCGGGCCGCAGGTCCCGCTTGTCGACCTCGAAGCTGCCGGACGCGGTGACCACCAGCGCCTGCAGGTCCGGGTCGTAGACGAACATCATGCCCTCGCTGAACCCCTTGATCCCGAGGTAGCGCTGGTAGGCCGAGGCCATCGTCACCGAGACGTAGTCGGAGACCCGGTGCGGCGGGGGCAGCAGGCCCAGGCGGCCCATGCGGCGCCCGGCGTCGACCAGCACCCGCGGGGAGCGGGCGGCGTCGAAAGCCGAGGTCTGCACCGACTCCGGGATCCGGTCGAGCCGGTCGTTGACCTCGGTGGCGCACGCGACGGCGACCAGCCGGTCGCGGATGTCCCGCACGATGTCCGTGGTGACGGAGGGGTGGCCGCCCTCCATGGTGCACAAGGTGGCCTCGAGGATCTCGCCGGTCTCAGGGTCCGGGTAGACGAAGAGCGTCTTCGGCGCCCCGACGCGGGCCATCAGCACCCGGGCCAGCTGTACCACTTCCAGGTGCTTGGCCCCGGCCAGCGGCTCGTCGACCTCGAACACCCCGACCAGGTTTCGCACACCGCCGCGCACGTCGCCGGTACGGCGCAGACTCACCATCAGCGGCGGGTACTGCTCGGTGACGCGGTCCAGCAGCGTGCCGGGCCCGGCCGGGACCGGTATGTGGACCAGCAGCACGTCCAGCTCGACGCGCTTGCCCGCCCCGGCCACCGACGCCGGCCGCCCGACCTCGTGGCCCTGGTCGGCGAACGCCTTGCACACCTCGTCGAGGAACGACTGGACCGCGCCCTGCCCGGGAGCCACGGCGTCGACCCGGCATATCCGCCACCAGGGCAGCGCCGCCAGGTCGAAGCGCGCGGCGCCGTCTGTGCCATGCAAGAGATCGAGCATGGACCGTACGCTACCCGAGGGAGGGGCGTTAACCCATCAAGATGCTTTTCTGACAGGTGGACCGGCTGGTGTGAAGCCGCAGATCATGACGATCATCACAGCCTGGGGCGCGGGGATGAACCGGATGTACTCGCCATAACCGACCTTTGCCAAGGGCTTCAATGGGTTGCAGTCGCCCCACCGACGCCGTCCGCCTGCAATGCATTGTCACCGCCTGCTGAGCGACGACCGGTACATGCATTTCGGCACCAGGTGAGCCTTGACCGTGCGATGGATTTCAACGGCCAACCTTTGAAATGATTTGTCCGATTCGTTCCCCGAAAACGCGGACCAGGATGAAGAACTGCCCGCGGTCAGGGCCGGGCCGGTCTTCATACGTCCGACAAGCTTCACAGAGGTCTGATATCAGGCGGTAGTGATCACCGCACCCGGGTATGAAGCGCCACGAGGGCATCGCAGCACGTCTGTGCCGTTGCCGCGGCACGCCGGGGAGGGTGTCCATGGCAGACCGGCTTCGCTACCAGCTGCCGGCCGGGATCACCAGCGCGCTTCGTTGGGCTTTCGTCGTGATCGGCGTGGCCAGCATGGTGCTTGGCTACATCGGGATCCGTGCCTATCTCCTGCGGAATCCCCATACGGACTTCAGCCATGCCGCGCGCGATGTGGCGTACTACGACCTCGAGCTCTTCCTGGTGCAGTCGACCCCGCTCGCCCACGGCGGCCCCTACCCGTGGCCGTTGGAGATCGCGCGGTTCTCCGCACCCTGCGTCTCGGTCTACACGGTGATCGAACTGGCGGTCGGGGCGTCAGCGCAGCGGATCGGCCGCGCGCGGATGCAGCGCTATCGGGGACACGCTGTCGTCTGCGGCTCGTCACGCATGGCGACGGTGCTCACCGAACGGCTTCGACGGGAACGCCGCCGGGTCGTCACGATCGAGCCCGGCACCCAGGATCGCCGACGCGCCGACACCGTCATCGGCGACCCCGCCCTGCCGGCCCGGCTGCGCGAGGCGGCCGTGAACCGGGCGGCGGTGGTGTACTGCTGCCTGGAGAACAGCGACCGGAACGTCGAGGTCGCCGGGACGATCGAGCGGATGCGCGGCGGAGGCCGACGGGCTCCCACGCGGGTCCACGCGATGGTCCAGGATCTGGATCTCTGTCTGGCGCTGAAGGCACGGCACTGGAGCACAGCCGGGCCCAACGGCCCGTACGTCGACTTCTTCAACCCCGACGAGCTGGCGGCACGGGAAGTCGTGCGCGTGGACGACCTGCTGTTCGCGCACGAGGTACCGCGCGTGGCCGTGGTGGGCAGCGGCGCCTTCGGACGGTCGGTGCTGGTCGAACTGGGGCGGCAGTGGCTGGTACGCCGGCCGCGCTCGGCGACGGCCTTGCAGGTCACGGTGCTCGGGGAACGCGCCCGCGAGGCCGTGACCACTACCGCGGAACGCTACGGCTTCCTGGACGAGGTCTGCCACATCCAAGTCCGCTTCGGATCTCCGACGGAGTTCCTGGCCGAGCGCGACCGACTCGGGGCGCCACGCCTGCATCGGATGTACGTCTGCCAGGAGGACGAGAGCGAGGCACTCGGCACCGCCCTGGACGCGGCGGCCCACCTGCCATCGGCACTGGACACGATCGTGGTGCGGCTGGATCGGATGTCCGGCATGGCGCACGCCTTCGACCCGGCAGCGGGCGCCGGCGCTCTGTTCGACCGGCTCGGCGGCCGGCTGCGGGTCGTGGACGTGGCGGACGTGGGCTGCGATCCGAGCGTGATCGGCCTGGATCTCGCGGAGGTGCTGGCACGCACCTCGCACCAGCGCTATCTGCTGGAACGTATGGCGGATGGAGCCGAGCCAGGAAGCTCTGCGGCGATGACACCGTGGGAGACGCTGGACGAGGACTTGCGCGCAGCGTCCCGAGCGCAGGCCTTCGACATGGGCCGCAAAATGGCCTCCCTCGGCTGCTTGCTGGTACCACGATCGGCCGCGGACAGAGGTTTCATCTATCAGCCGGGCGAGGTGGAGCTGCTGGCCCGACGCGAACACGTCCGCTGGATGGCCGAACGCGCGAGCCGCGGCTGGCGGTACGGGCCCCGCGACGACGCCACGAAGCATCATCCTGATTTCATCCCCTGGAGTGAACTCCCGGAGGCGGAACGGGAACGCGACCGCGACGCGGTGCGCGCCATCCCGAGCATGCTGGCCGAGGTCGGCCTCGCGGTGTTGAGGGTCGGGTCGCGGGGGCGGCCGGGCGGTGGGGCTTCGAGCGAAAACGCGGCTTGAGATGACCTCGGCGCCGTGCTCTTTATAGAGCTCCTATCAGCCACTTAGAAAGTGCGATCTCGGCAGTCAAGAAATAGACTAATCCTTTTGTCTATGGCCTTCATGATCCAGTTGTTTATTTCTACGATGTGCAATAAGTTGGGCGGGGCCTGCCTGTCGGGCAGGTCACATCGCCTGAGTGGCCCCGAGCACAGGCAAGGCAGGCCGTATCGCCTGAAAGTGGTAAAGGGATCATATGGATCCCTACCGCCCGATATAGGGAGCCTTGCCATGGAGTCCAAGACTGGTGCCAAGCCCGGCCAGACCACAGACGTGGTCGATGTTCGCAAGGTCCCGTTGGAACAGCTGTCGGAGAACTCCGATCAGTTCCTGCGCCGCGTGATTCCCTCGTCGCAGAGCACCAAAGCTCCCGTCGCCGCCTTCGACGCGTCTCTCTGACCCACGCCCGTTTCCGTGCCCGCAGTGGTTCCGCCGGTGGTTCCCTTCCGGCAATATGTCCTGAAAGTCCACAGTCGCTGTGATCTCGCCTGCGACCACTGCTACATGTACGAGCACGCCGACCAGTCGTGGCGTTCACGTCCGAAGGTGATGAGCCTGGAGACGGTGGAGCGGATCGGTCGGCGTGCCGTCGCGCATGCCCGGCGGCATGGGGTCGACTCGATCAAGTTCGTCCTGCATGGCGGCGAGCCGCTCTTGTGCGGCGTTTCGCACCTTGAAAGCGTTATTGAGTGCCTGCGCGGAGTGTCCGAGGAAATCTCCACGGATATCCGCATCCACACGAACGCCGTGCGACTGAACGAGGAATTCCTCAATCTGTTCGTGCGTCACAATGTCCTGGTCGGAGTATCTCTGGACGGCGACCGTGAGGCGAACGACCGCCATAGACGCTACGCCGACGGCCGCACCAGCCATCCGCAAGTTCGCGCCGCACTGAAGCTTTTGCGCCGCCCCGAATATCGCCATGTGTACTCGGGCATCCTTTGCACCGTCGACGTGGCCAACGATCCGATCGCGGTGTACGAGGCGCTGCTGGCCGAGCAGCCGCCCCGCATCGGTTTGCTGCTGCCGCATGCGACGTGGGATGTTCCGCCGCCTCGGCCGCTCGATCCGGAAACCGGCGAGCCGCAGCGCACTGCTTATGCCGACTGGCTGATCGCCATCTATGACCGCTGGGTCGCCGACGGCCGCCCGATGGGGATCCGGGTGTTCGACTCGGTCACCTCGACGTTGCGCGGGCAGGCGCCGCTGTCCGAAGCCTTGGGCGGAGCGCCCAGCGACCTGCTCGTCATCGAGACGGACGGCGAGATCGAGCAGGTGGACTCGCTGAAGGTCGCCTTCGCGGGCGCCCCGCAGACCGGGCTGAACATCGCCGACGACGATCTGGAACAGGCGCTGGCACACCCCGGATTGCAAGCGAGGCAAACAGGATCGGCCGGGCTGTCCGCACAGTGCCGCTCCTGCGAAGTGGTCGAAAGCTGCGGCGGCGGGCACTATCCGCACCGCTACCGCACCGGATCGGGGTTCGACAACCCCTCGGTCTACTGCGACGACCTCAAAAAACTCATCTCCCACATCACCCGAGTCAGACAGGTCAGGGCCGTCGACATCGACACCACAACCCCGCACCACACCCTGGCCGACGCTCACTTCGCCGAGCTGGCATCGGGATTCGGCGGCGCGGCCGCGGTCACCGAACTGGCCGATCTGCAGGCGAGCATCGCGCGCCGACTGCTGGCCGCCGCCGCTGATCGCTTGGCGATGAGCGCCTCGCCGGCCCGCGTCGCCTGGAACGTGCTGACCGAGCTGGACCAGACGCATCCGAAACACCTCGCCGACGTCCTGGCGCATCCCTACTTCCGGACGTGGGCGGTCCGCGTCGTCAGCGGGGACATCCGCGACGAGGACCCGCACTATCTGAGCGCACTCGCCATGACCGCGGCGGTCCAGGCAGGAGCGGAACATGAGCTCACCCTGCACGTGCCTCAGGGAACAGTGCACCTGCCGGCTCTGGGCATGCTCCACGTTGCAGGGTCTGGCTCCTTCGTCCCCATGGCGACGACCGCGACTCCGGGCCGGATCCTCGTCGGTACCGGCGCCGACCAACAGGCCGTCACGCTCGGCAATGAGATCGTGCCGAGCACGTGGGAGCCCATCAGGACCCTTCGATCCGGCGTAACGGAAGTGCGCCTGGACGACATCGACCCGGAGCGCGACTGCCAGGGAACGCCGGCCGACCGCCTTTCGCTTGAGGAGATCGAGCGCTGGCGCACGTACTTCGACACAGCGTGGCAGCTGATCCTCGACGACTACCCGGCTTACGCACCAGGCCTCGCAGCCGGGCTCTCGACCATCACCCCGCTGAAGCCCGCCGCCAACGGCCACGAGATCAGCGCGACAGCACGTCAGGCGCCGGGCGCCGTCGCCGCCGCGCTTCCGGCCACCCCCGACCTGTTGGCGTTGTTGCTGCTCCACGAGTTCCAGCACGCCAAAATGGGCGCCGTCCTCGACGCCTACGACCTCTACGACGAGTCCGACCGCCGCCACTTCTACGCACCATGGCGCGACGACCCGCGACCCTTCGAAGGACTGCTGCAAGGCACCTATGCGCACATCGCCGTCGCCGACTTCTGGCGAACACGACGGCTGCGCCTCCAGGGCGACCAGGCAGAAGCCGCCGAAGCGCACTTCGCCCGCTGGCGCCTGCACACCGCCGAGGCGATCGAGGTACTCGCCGCATCTGGATCGCTGACCACGCTCGGCGAGAGGTTCGTCGACGGCATGCGCGCGACGGTGACCCCCTGGCTGTCCGAGCATGTCAGCGAGACCGCGGCACTGGCCGCGAAGCATTCCTCGGAACAGCATCTCGCGGCCTACCGCCGGCGGGTCGACCGTGAGTCGGACATCTGATCCCACCGCGACCTCGTGGTGCCGCCACCGGCTGACCGACGACCTCTGGCGCCTCGGGATCCGGCCGGGAATCAACATCCTGGTCAACTCCTCGTTCCGGGCGATCGGCACCGTCGAGGGCGGTCCGGCCACGGTCGTGGCCGCCCTGCGCCGAGTCCTCGGCCCGACGGCGACCATCGTCGTCCCGGCCCAGACACCGACCAACTCCACGACCTCCGCGGCGCATCGTCACGCTGTCGCCGGAATGGGCCAGGACCAGGTCCGGGACTACCAGAAACGCTTCCCGCCCTTTGACGCGGCACGAACTCCGTCGGAGGGCATGGGAGCCGTTGCCGAATACGTACGGCAGCGGCCAGAAACCTTCCGCAGCAGCCATCCCACAAGCTCGTTCGCCGCACTGGGACCGGCTGCCGAACGCCTCACCGCGCAGCATCCGTTGCACAGCCACTTGGGACCGGAGTCTCCGCTCGGCGTACTGGCCGAATCCGAGGCTCAAGTGCTGCTGCTCGGCGTCGGCTTCGCCAAGTGCACGGCGTTCCATCTCGCCGAGTACCACGTCCGCCCGCAATCGCGGTTGTACTGCAGCAAAGTATCCGATCCACGGCAGCCCGCGGGGCGCTGGATCGAGTACCGCGGCACCCGCCTCGACGCCTCCGACTTCGAGCGGATCGGCGCGGATCTCGCGGCGTCCGAACCGAACGTCCGCAGCGGCAAGGTCGGCGCGGCGTCCTCGTGGTGTTTCCCCCTGAACACGGCGACGCTGTTCGCGCAGCGCTGGATGCTGCACCATCGGCGTTGACGCTCCGTCACGCCACTGAATCAGAATCCTCATTTAATGACCGCGGATTCCCTTCTCCCCCCTACTGTCCGCAGTTATAGTGAGCCTCTAAGTGGCCATCGGGTCATCGACCAGCAGGGAGAGCGGGATGACCCCGTCGGGTTCCGGAGAAGCCGAACCGCAGCGTCATACCGAATACGGATCCTGCTTCTTCCTGAGCTACGCCCACACCCCGCGGGTCTTCGACGACGGACCGGACCTGAACTACTGGGTCCGCCAGTTCTTCCGCGACCTGTGCAACGAGCTGGTCAGCTGCGATCCCAGCTGGTACCGGCCGACCGGCCTGCCGGGCTTCATGGACGACAACATCCCCGAGGGCGCGCTGTGGCGCCGGAGCCTGGCCCGCGAACTGGCCACGTGCCGCGTGTTCGTGCCCTTGTACAACCGGGCCTACTTCACGAGCCCGAACTGCGGTAAGGAATGGGCCGTCTTCCGGGCCCGGCAGATGGCTCACGTCGCACAGACCGGTGTGCCGAACGAAGCGGTGCTGCCGGTGATCTGGAAGCCGCCGCGCGCCGAGGAACTGCCGGACTTCGCCTCGGCGATGCAGATGGCGCGGCTGAGCGTGAGCGACGCCTACTTCGAGCGCGGTCTGTACGAGCTGATCCGGCTGGACCGCGACCGGGAATATACGAACGTCGTCCTAAGGTTCGCCGAGCGGCTGGACGAGACCGCTCGAAGCTGCGCGCCGCCGACCGGACCGCTGGCCGACTACGACACCGTCCGCCCGCTGTTCCCGGACGCCGCCGACGCCGGCGGGGCGGACCGGCGCTTCCGCATAACGGTCGCCGCCCCTGACGTGAGCAGCACACCGCCGGGACGCAACCGCGACTACTACGGACCGCAGCCCGAGGACTGGTGCCCCTACCACCCGGACTCCACGGTTCCGCTGGCCAGGCGGGCCGAGGACGTGGCCCGCGGCCTCGGCTACACGCCGATCGTCAGCGCTCTGACGCACTTCTCGCCGGAGTTGCAGCCGGTACCCGCGGCCCCGGCGGCGAGCGCCGTCCCGGACGGGCCCGGCGTCCTGCTGGTCGACCCGTGGATAGCGCACACCTTGAGCTCCGGCACCGTCGCGCAGGTCGACCGGTGCCGCAAGGAGTGGATCAGGGTCCTGGTGCCCTGGAGCTGCTCGGACCGGCAGACCACCGAGCAGGCCACGGCGCTGCGCTCGCTGCTGGAGGGCGTGATGCCGTGGAGCATGGAGGAGTGGCGCCGCACCGCGCCGCCCGCCACCCGCGACCTGACCAGCGTCGCCGACTTCGGCCACGCGATGCCCGAGGTGGTCGAGCGAGCCTGGCGGCGGTACCTGCGCGCGGCCCGGCCGACGGCACGGAACCAGGCCTTTCCGCCGCGGCCGCGCCTGCGGGACGGCCCGCATCCACCAGGAGCCGGCAACGGCGCCGGTCCCGGACCGGATGAGGCAACCGACGACTGACCACCGCAGGAGGGGGATCGCGATGCCGGGCCGAGAAGGTCGAGTGCTGGCTTTCTATTCCTACAAGGGCGGCTGTGGGCGGACCATGGCGCTGGCCAACGTGGCGTGGATCCTCGCGGCCAACGGCCGCCGGGTGGCCGTGGTCGACTGGGATCTGGAATCGCCCGGGCTGCACCGCTACTTCCCGTCCAACGTGCTGGATCCGGTCGCGCTGACCGGCAACCCCGGCGTGATCGACATGGTCCGGGACTTCGAGTGGGCCGCCACCCACGACCAGGCCCCGGACCCCGAGCAGTGGTACCTGCAGAACAACCGGATCCGCGATCTGGCCATCAGCCTGCGCTGGCCGTTCCCGGGCGGCGGCTGCATCCACTTCGTGTCCGCCGGGCGGCAGAACCGGGCCTACTCCGCCGCCGTGGCCAGCCTGGACTGGGACAAGTTCTACGTCGACCTCGGCGGCGGCCTGCTGTTCGACGCGATGCGCCGCGACATGCGCGAGAACTACGACTACACGCTGATCGACAGCCGCACCGGCTACAGCGACGTCGCCGACATCTGCACGATCCACCTGCCGGACGTGCTGGTGGACTGCTTCACGCTCAACAACCAGAGCATCGAGGGCGCGGCGGAGGTGGCGCGGTCGGTACAGGCGCACAACAGCCGCCGGGACATCAGGATCCTGCCGGTGCCGATGCGGGTGGACGACGGCGAGAAGGAGAAGGCCGACGCCGGGCGGGCGGTGGCCCGGGCCCGCTTCGAGGGCTTCCCGGACGTCGCCGATCCGGCCGAGGCGATCCGCTACTGGGGAGCGGTCGAGATACCGTATAGGCCTTTCTACGCCTACGAAGAGACGCTCGCGGTCTTCGGCGACTCAGCCGGACTGACCACCTCGCTGCTGGCCGCGTACGAACGGCTCACCGGCGAGCTGACCGGCGGCACCGTCACCGCGCTGCCCCCGCTCGACGACGCACAGCGTGTCGGGATCCTGGATCTGGTGAGCCGCAAGCGGGAGGCCCCGCCCGAGGAAGTCACGATCGTCTACATCGCCGAGGACCGCATGTGGGCGGACTGGGCCGCCGGGTTGCTGCGGCGGGCCGGGTTGGCTGCGACGGTACGGCTGCTCACCCCGGGCGCGGTGGACCTGACTCCGGATCACCCGCGCCGACAGCTCCTCGTAGTGGTCTCGACCGAGTTCACGCAGTCCAACCACGCGATGGCGGCGGCACGCACGCTGGCCGGCACCGACCAGCTGCTGGCCGTCCTGGTGGCGGAGTTGCAGCCCGACGACCGGCTCGGCACGGTGCCCTCGGTCGACCTGTTCGGCTTGTCCGAGAGCACGGCCAGCGGCCGGCTGCTGCGCGCGGTCGGCAAGACCGAAGCCGACGCGACTCCCCTGGGACCGATCGTCGGAGCGCGGTTCCCTGCCACCACGCCTCGGATCTGGAACGTCCCGGGCCGCAACGCCACCTTCACCGGCCGCGACGCGATGCTGGAGAAGCTGCGCGACGGGATCATGGGCGGCTCGCCGGCCGTGCTGCTGCCGCTCGCGCTGCACGGGCTCGGCGGCGTAGGGAAGACGCAGCTGGCGCTGGAGTACGCGCACCGGTTCAAGGCCGACTACGACCTGGTGTGGTGGGTCGAGGCCGAGCAGCCGGACTTCATCGACACGTCTCTGGCCGAGCTGGCGGTCCGGCTGGGACTGCGGGTCGGCGGCGAGAACGTGCCGGAGGCGGCCGAGGCCGCGCGCGAGGCACTGCGGCGCGGCGATCCCTACGGGCGCTGGCTGCTGGTCTACGACAACGCGCTGGAGCCGGAGGTGCTGGCGCCGTATCTGCCGGACCCGCCGAGCACGGGGACCGGGCACATCCTGATCACCTCGCGGATCCAGTCCTGGTCGCGTGTCGCGAACTCGCTGGAGGTGGACGTGTTCTCGCCGGACGAGAGCGTCCGGCACCTGACGCGGGGAGTGCCGTGGCTGACGCCGTCGGACGCGATGGCCATCGCGAAGCTCGTGGACAACCTGCCGCTGGCCGTGGAGAGCGCGGCGTCGTGGCTGGCGACGACCGGGACGCCGGTGGCGGCGTATCTGGAGTCGCTGGCCGAGGAGACGACACGGGTGCTCTCGCTCGGGCGGCCCGAAACGTATCCGGTCTCGCTGGCCGTGACTTGGAACATCGCGCTGCAGCGGCTCCGCGAGCGCGAGCCGGCCGCGACCCGGCTGCTGGAGCTGGCCGCGTTCATGAACCCCGACGGCATCTCCATGGACCTGGTGCACTCGGAGAAGATGGCGGACGCGCTGAAGCCGTTCAACGAGTTCGTGTCCGAGCGCATGGTGATCGGGAACGTGGTGCGCGAGATCGTCGTACTGTCCCTGATCAAGGTGGACCCGAACGCGAACGCGCTGCGCATCCACCGCCTGGTGCAGGAGGCGGTCAAGGCGACGATGACCGACGAGCATCGTGAGCAGACGATGCACGAGGTGCACCGGATCCTGGCCGGTGCCTGGCCGCAGCTCGGGGACACCGACAACCCGGAGAACTGGCCGCGCTACCAGATCATCTGGCCGCACCTGTCACCCTCGCGCGCCATCGACTGCCAGGAGGAGCCGGTCCGGCAGCTGCTCATCGACCGGGTGCGCTACCTGTGGAAGACCGGCGACTACGCGCACGCGCTGGATTTCGGCCGCACGCTGGAGAAGCGCTGGGCCGAGCGGGTCGACGACATCGGGCCGGACAGCCCGCCGGGACTGGCGCTGCATCGGCAGCACCTGAACCTGCGCTGTCAGCTGGCGACCGTGCAGCGGCTGCGCGGGGAGTTCCAGTGGGCCTACGACCTGGACAGCGAAGTGCTGGAGGCGCAGAAGGAGGTGCTGCCGGCGCGGCATCCGCACACGCTGCTCACCGCGATCGGGCTGGCCGGGGACCTGCGCGGGCTGGGGCAGTTCCAGCAGGCGCTTGAGATGGACAAGGTCACGTACGAGGACCACAAGCTGGCGTATTGGGAGGACCATCCCAGAGTCCTGACCTCCGCGCACAATCTCGCCGTCTCCTACCGGCTGGTCGGCGACTTCGCCCAGGCGCGGGCGATCGACCAGGACACGCTCAACCGCCGCAAGGCGGTGCTCGGCGACAAGCATCCGTCGGCGCTGTTCTCGGCCGCGCATCTCGCTCGGGACATGCGCGAGACGGGGTACTACGGCGTCTCCGTCGATCTGCTGCGATCGACGTTGGCCGACTACCGCGACGTGGTCGGCGTGAACGCGCCGGAGACGCTGCGGACGGCCAAGAGTTTGGCGGTGTCGCTGCGCAAGGCCGACTTGGTCGAGGAGGCGCTGGCTCTGAGCAAGGACACGTATGAGCACTACCTCGCCGATTACGCGCCGCACAATCCGGATGTCCTGGCCTGCGCGGTGAATCTGGCTGCCGATTTCGCTGCGACCGGCGATGCCGCCGCCGCGGTGCGGATCACGGCTGAGACCCTGCGCGCGTATCAGGACAACCTCGGGCGGGACCATCCGTACACACTGGTCTGCTTGAACAACCTCGCCGCCTTCTCGCGGCAGGCCGGGTCGAGCGAACGCGCCCTGGAGCTCATCACATCGTCGCGGGACGGTTTCCAGGCGTGGCTCGGGCCGCATCATCCGTACTCGCTCGCGGCGACCGGGAATCTCGCGAACTGCCTGACCGAGCATGACGAACTGGAGACCGCCGAGGTGCTGGAGCGCGAGGTGGTGGAGACGTTCGAGGCGACGCTCGGGCCGGACCATCCGGACGCGCTCGCAGCGGCGGCGAACCGGGCGATCACGTTGCGGGCCATGGATCGGGTCGCGGAGGCCGAGTCGCTGCGGGCGACGCTGCTGGAGGTGCTGGAGCGGAAACTCGGTGCGGAGCATGGGAATCGGCGGGCTCTGGTCGCTTGGCGGCGGCTGGACTTCGATTTGGAGCCTCAGCCGACGTGAGGCTGGTGGGTGGTGGGTGATCGCTGGTCGCCGGTCCCTGGTCGCCGGCGGCCGGTGACTGGCGGCCGGCGTGACTGGCGGCCTGGCCTTGGCGGCTGCTCACGGCCGGCGGCGGTCGACCAGCCAGGACAACGCGCGCGGCACCATCGACAGGGCGCTGAAATGCGCGGCCTCGGCGGCGATCACCAAGTGGGAGCGGGGGATGCGCTCGGCGAGCCAGAGGGTATGGCGGACCGGGGCGTGGACGTCGCGTGCGCCGTGCCAGAGGAGGACCGGGACGGTGATGCGGGCGGGGTCGAAGCCCCAGCGGGTGATGAAGGAGACCGCGTCGTCGACCCAGCCGCCACCGGAGCGCTTCACCGCCTCGGCGAAGTTCGACACCATCATGGTCCTGATACCGGCATCGGACATCACCCCTCGGTCGGACGGCGAGAGTTCGCCGTCCCGATAGGGCAGATGCGAGGCCGGATCGCGCCGCATCAGAGCCGCCTGCGCCTCGAAGCGCGCGACGAGGGCACCCGCGCCCGACTCGGCGGTCTGGTAAGCGGAGACGTTCGAGGCGGTCATGCCCGCGTACCAGTCCAGGCCCTCGGCATCACGCGGAGCCAGGCCGACGAGCACGGCGGCGCAGCGCACGCGATCGCCGAGCAGACAGGCGCACGCCAGCGCATGCGGCCCGCCGCCGGAACGTCCCAGGACGGCGAAGCGCTCCAGGCCCAGCGCGTCGGCGATCGCGGCGACGTCCTCCGCCGCATGCGCCACCACCCGCGACCCGAGCCGATCGGAGTCGCCGTAGCCGGGCCGGTCATACGCGATGAGCCGCACCCCGAGCCGGTACAGCACGGAGCCCCGCGGCCGCGGCCCGAACCGGCTGCCGGGAGTGCCGTGCATCAGGAACACGGGGGCGCCGTCAGCCGCCCCCCACTCCTCGACGGCCAGCCTGCGGCCGTCGTGCGCCAGAACGATGTTCGTCACCGCGGGACCCCCTCGGACACTGATTACCAAGGTAGGCGCGGACAAGCGTGCTGGACAGCGTATTTCTGCTGGTATATGGGGGTTCGATCGTCGCGGCCGGCAGGCCGGGAGAATCGATCAGAGCCCTGAGTCGGGTTGACGCTGCCGGCGGGTGTTCAACCCTTGGGGTGGAGACCCGGTTTCCACCCGCTACCAACCCCCGGGTTGACGCTGCGACAGGGCCCTGGCCTGGATAGTCGTAGCCATGACGACCACCGACTGGATCATCGACATCGCCCTCGTCCTCATCGTCTTCCGCCAACTGCGCGAGGAGGCGATCTCCAAAGCCACCTTCCTCATCCCGATCGCGATGATCACCTTCGCGGCCAAGAACTACCTGCACAGCATCCCCACCGCCGGAAACGACCTGGCCCTCATAGCCCTGTTCACCGGCATAGGCGTCGTTTTCGGACTGCTCGGCGGACTGCTGACCCGGGTCCGGGCCAAGCAAGGCCGCATCCACATCAAAGCCACCGCAGGCGCCGCCGGACTGTGGGTCGCCAGCATGGGCTTCCGCCTCGCCTTCGCCATCTGGTCCAGCCACCCCACCGGCCAGGCCCACCTGACCAGCTTCTCC
>Ga0207671_10002566_pt1 | contig 19263 bp, 14 predicted proteins | sample KBSC24metaG_FD_184352 | JGI IMG/M metagenome (GOLD analysis project Ga0207671, IMG submission 184352) | Corn rhizosphere microbial communities from Kellogg Biological Station, Michigan, USA - KBS C2-4 metaG (SPAdes) (version 2) | ecosystem: Host-associated > Plants > Roots > Rhizosphere > Soil... | reverse complement strand
TTTGTCGGAAAATTTAAAATTTACCGGGTTTGGCACAGTGTAATACGAATGAAAATTATTTTAAAATAATTCTTGTTTTATAAAATATTATATATGTATATTCGTTTTATAAGAAATTTAATTCTGAAAATTATGAGTATTGCCAAATTTGATTTGTACAACGCCGAGTGGCTCGACCTTGTATTTGACCATCGTAACAAAGAATACGGTGCTTATGATCTGAGAAAGAATTATGGCCGCACCATGAGCAAAGCTATCGGGCTTAGCTTTATTGCTGTGGCTCTTTTAATTGTAGCAAGTTTTGTGTTCAGGGTAAAACCAGAGCTTATTATCAAAGAAAAAAGGACAGAAGTGGATTTGAAAGACCTTACAATAAAGCCCCCGGTGGAAGCTAAACTCAAAAAACAAGATGCGCCAAAGTCTGTCGATCCTCCTGCCCCAGTGGTGCCGATAAAAACTACGGCTATACCTACAACAGTGGCTCCTGATAATGATCCTCGTACAGTAGACCCACCTGATATCAGTAAAATAGAAGGCGCCATCGGTCCAAAAAATGTTGATGGACCTGCAAAAGGACCTGAAAATGTGCTCAATACAAATACCACTCCCGGCGGTAACGGTACTGCACCAACTGATAATGGGGTGCGTAATGCCGACCCTGGTTTGCTCGAGGTAATGCCCGAACCGGTTGGTGGTGCGGCAGCCTGGGCCAAATTTTTGCAAAAAAATCTTCGCTTCCCGGCAGTTGCGCAGGAACAGAACGTTTCTGGCAGGGTAACATTGAGTTTTATTATTGAGAAAGACGGCTCTTTGTCCAATATCAAAGTTGAGCATGGCGCAGGGTATGGGTTTGATGAAGAGGCCCTGCGCGTGCTTAAACTGGCCAAAGCCTGGAAACCTGGTATTCAGAACGGTCAGCCGGTGCGGGTACGGTATAATATCCCGATCAATTTTCAGCTAAGTGAGCAATAGATAATGCAAGTTCAGAGTGATGAATCATGGGGCTCAAAGAAGGAAAAGTGCTTTTGGCTTCGGGGGATGAAGAGGCCATGCATAAAAAAATAGCAGAAGTGTTACCATAAATCACCTGTTGATGTATATAGCAATGGATGATCAAGATAAAGTGGTTGTATAGCGTCTCCGGGGGGACAGAAATCGTTAGAAAACCACCGTGGGCAAGCGAATATTTTTCGTTTGCCCTTTTTTGTGTTCGCTTGATTAAGTTCCCTCCCGTAGGGAGGAGTGAGGTAGCCTGTGTTGTGGCAGGGAGGGGTTTAGCCAGTGTTGAAATCCTTTGCCAGCGCAGAGCCGACTCACCTGGTCTACGCTTCGTTGGACCACCCTCTCTCCAGCTTCGCCGCAAAGAGGGTTGAGAAAAAAAGAAAAAATCCCCTCTATGCGCGAAGCGGAGAGAGGGGTGACGAGCGTAGCGACGTTGGGGTGAGTCGGTAGGCCACCTTTTATCATCGTTTTGTTACAATTAAGCCAAAATTTAAAAATATAGCATGACAATAGGTAGCTTAGTGTAAATAATCTCCAAAGATGATACAAATCCCAAAAGATCTGCTTGAGCATCATGTACATATGAGGATGCGATTTTGCGATATGTACGGTATTGTTATCGACAAAAAGCGCCCTTTTAGCTGCGATGACACCCTGCAAACCATGCATTGCCTCGAGGTGGTTTTAACCGGATCGATCGATGTTTGGTATGGTGGCCATGTACAACATCTTGCGGCAGGGGATATCCAGTTCAGGAGACGGGGTAATTACCAGATATTCCCATCTGATGATTATACCAGCATGCTCATTTTTATGGAGAACGAGTTTGTTGATTATTTTTTGGACAGCCACGTACCCGAGTTTAGGCAGGAAAAACTAACCGATGATCTGCCGCCCTTTATCTTTAAAACATCCGAATTTATAAATGCCAACATAGCACAGGCCATCCAGCATATTGCACATCCGCAGGACTACTCCCGCTGCATTGTGAAATTTGTTACGCACCAGGTATTGCTTCAGATTTTATCGAGTGATAGCTCCAAAACCTTTGTTTCGTTTTTAAAACATCTGGTTAGCGAACAGAAGATAGACCTGGCCTATTTTATGGAGCAAAACTTTAACCGGCAGCTTTCCTTGCAGGATATGGCTAAGTTGACCGGACGAAGCGTAAGTGCCTTTAAAAAGGAATTTACCGAGCGCTTTAATACTACACCCGTAAAATGGCAGATCAACCGCAGGCTGGAGTATGCCGCCTACCAGCTCAAAAACTCCAATGATCCGATATCGCGGATAGCTTACAGTAGCGGGTTCGAGAATATCTCGCATTTTTCAAAGGTATACAAACAAAAGTTTGGTGCTTCGCCGAGTAGCGCGCGTAATGAGCCGGTGTTATCATAACAAACAAATAAAGCCTCACAGCAAAATCCGGGTGCCGGCAAAGCTGCAATTTTGAGGTATGAAAACATTAACAAGTACCAACCCGGCGCTGATACTGATTGATATACAGCAGGGTTTTGATAATATCCCATACTGGGGCGGCGAACGCAACAACCCCGGCGCCGAAGCAAATGCCCGTAAACTGCTTGATCACTGGCGGGCAAATAAACTGCCGCTTTTCCACATTCAGCATTGCTCCACCAATCCCAACTCCATGCTGGCCGAAGGTAATCCCGGCAACGCGCACAAAGAAATTGTAAAACCTTTGCCTGGCGAACCGGTGATCAAAAAATCGGTGAACAGTTCGTTCATCGGTACCGATCTGCAGCAGCAGCTGGATGTGGCAGGCATTGATACTGTAGTTATTGTGGGCCTCACCACCGAACATTGCGTATCAACCACCACAAGGATGGCTGGCAATTTGGGTTACAAGACCTTTGTAGTAGCTGATGCAACCGCTGCCTTTGCCAAAACAGGGATCAAGGGCGAACATTACGATGCCGAAACCATCCATTTAACTGCCCTGGCGCAGCTAAACGAAGAGTTTGCCACTGTATTAAATACCGATGAAGTGATTAATGCTTTAAAAAAAAACGATGATTTTCTTTAGCAAATTTATGAGGAAACTTTTAGCACCCTATCTGCCCGTTTCGCAGGTGCTTTCGGTAATGAAGTAAGGGGAAGAGAGTCAAGATATAAGAGTCAAGAATCAAGAATGAAAATATGTCATTGCGAACGGAGTGAAGCAATCTCCTCGTGTTTATGTATACGATGAGATTGCTTCGTCGTTCCTCCTCGCAATGACATGATGTATAAGTGGTATGTAGAAAATATCTCCTTTATCTTATTTGCGATTCACCAATGGCATTACCTTCTTCCCGATCAGTTCAATAGAGCTCATTAATTGTGCATGTGTTAAACCGGCATTGTCCATTTGGAAAGTGAAACGATCCACGCCGCCCAGCGCTTCACTATGGCGCAATAGCTTTTCGGCTACCTGTTCTGGTCCGCCTACTACTAATACTCCTTTTGGCGCCACCAAGGTATCAAACTGTGCTTTGGTTACCGGAGGCCAGCCGCGTTCGCGGCCTAATTTTGTCCAGAGTTCAGCATAACCCGGGTAATAATCAGCAATGGCCTGTTCATTGGTCGCGGCAACATAGCCTGGCGAATGCAGCCCAACCGTTAACTGGTCGGGTGTAAAACCCGCTCTTTTGCCTGCTTCGCGATATAGATCTATCAAGGGCCTGAACCGGTGTGTTTCTCCACCTATAACCGCGACCATCAAGGGCAATCCCAATGTTCCGGCACGGGCGAATGATTCTGGCGTACCGCCGACACCCAGCCAAACAGGTAATTTTTCCTGAAAGGCTCTTGGATATACAGGCCGATTATTTAAAGGCGCGCGGAATTTACCAGACCAGGTCACAAATTCATTGTCACGAACCTTCAGTAGTAAGTCCAGCTTTTCCTTGAACAGCGCGTCATAATCGTCCAGGTTAAAACCAAACAGAGGATAGGCTTCAATAGATGATCCCCGGCCAACAACCATTTCTGCACGACCTTTGGATATGAGGTCTAAAGTGGCAAAACTCTGGTATACCCGTACCGGGTCGGCAGCGCTGAGTACGGTCACCGCACTGGTTAGTTTAATATTTTTAGTTCGTGCCGCCGCAGCAGCCAGGATCACAGCCGTTGCCGAATCCAGGAACTCCTTTTTATGATGTTCGCCGATACCGAAAACATCCAACCCAACCTCATCGGCAAAGGCAATGCGGTCCAGTAATTGTTCCATGGCATCCACGCTGCTCAATTCCTTACTGCCGTACATCGCCGAGGCGAAGCTGTCAACTCCTATTTCCATTTGATTATTTTAATAAATGTTTAAACATTTAATTCAAAGGTCGGAACAAACTTTCGTCTAAACAAATAACCTTGTCATGGATGTGTTATTTTGATTGTGGTTGAGGGGGCATCTATAATTCCCTCCGGATCTCCTGAATGGCACCCGGAGGTTGGCGTGGTGAACTTTGGGCTCCGCTGCGAGGGCGCTGAGTGAACAAAAGAGTAAAATACTTATTTCAAATGGCCAAACTTACTTATTTTATAGCTAACGCCTAATATGAAAAATCGGGTTATATAATTTGTTCTATTATTAATAACACTATTGCCTATAGTAACCTGATTTATTTTATTTGCTTGATTTAGTATGTCGGTTGCCTGTATATTGATCATTAAACTTTGCTTAAAAAACGAGCGCATTACCGTTGTATTAACAACAAATGGATTGCTTGAATTAATATTGGCATATCCATAATTAAGACTTTTTGTTGCATCAATATTTAAAGAGGTATTTTGATCAAAGGTGACTTTTTCATTAAGCGAAAATATCCATCGATGGACGTTATTGCTTAGCCCTTGTCCTACATTGTAGTGGTTGAAAGCCGTCATGTAGTTAACAGCCACTTCGCTTTCAAAATGTTTAAACGATGCCGCAGTTTTAATAGTTTGTGAAATAGTCCGACTGAAGCTATTAGCTTTAATATTATCGGTGTACACTACATCATTTGTAAAATCAATGTTCCCGGTATAACTTGTGTTTAACTTTACTTCTGAAATTTTTATTGGTACCGTATAGCTATAATTTCCGCCTAACCGGTAGGAGCCATTAGCATTTACAAAGCTGGTTAACTGCTTTAATGAGTTTAGGGTATCTGTAATTATTACAGTATTGTTAACTATTTTATTTTGAGTTAGGGATGCTGATAGCCCGGCAGTGATCAATTGATTAGACTTATCACTAAAGTGACGAAAGTTAAGTTCAGCCTGATGAGTAAATGCTGGTTTTAATCGGGGATTTCCAATAAAAATATTTTGAATATCCTTAATATTCTGAACCGGTTGTAGTTCATCAATTGCAGGAGCCTCGCTCTCGCCACTATAGTTTAAATCTAAACTCATAGCGCTATTTGGATTGTAAGTTAAATTAAGGGCGGGTGAAAAGTTATAAATGCTTTGTTGAACTTTGGTTACTGTATTGGCAGTAAATCCAGATAAGGTATTTCTTTGCAAACTTAATCCACTAACTAAATTAATTTTTTCACCCTCAAAACGATAATTAATATCTAATTTTTGATTAGAGGTATAATTATCGTAGTGGTTGCTAAGAGAATCAATCCTAAATAACCCCTGGGGTAAGCTTTCTTCCGTAATTAATGATGTGTTTTGTTTACTGCCCGAAAACTTGTAAACAAAGTCCAGGTTACTTTTGGAGTTTAATGGTTCGGTATAGGATAAAGTTATGTTTGTGCTCATAACTTTTAACCGATTAGTAGTTAAACTATTAAATGTCGAATCTTTTTTAAAATTACCGAGTGTATCATAATATCTAATTCTTCTATTAATGGCATTGGCAGCTTTGTTATTACTATTTTTATATTCGACGTTAGCCATAATTACCCGTCCGGCCTTATTAAACCTTCTGCCTATCTGCACATTAATGTTCCCTGTTGGGTTTTTACTATTGCCATAATCACTTGAAATTAAACTCTGATTAAATAAACCCGTTTGCCGCGAATCTGAAAAAGTACTGTCGGTGGAATTGTTTAAATTTAAATTTGCATTTAATTTTATCTCCACTTTTTCGTCAGGATTATAACTGGCATTTAAACTAAAAGAATGGGTAGTGTTTTTTGCAAATGATTTGCCGTTAATTTGATTTTTTATGGTGCCCAACGAATTTATTGTCTCTGAGAATGTATTGGTTTCATTACTTGTTCTGGAGTTACCGAAATTATAATTGCCCCCAATTTTTAAATACTTGCCTATTTGGTTACTATAACTAAGATCTGCCTTGTTATTGACACTAGATCCAACAGCACTTGTAGCGTTTTGTAAATTTACATCACCCGATATTTGTTTAACCCCTTTCCAGTAGTTGCCATTAATATCAGCACCAATTAATTTATTAGTTCCGGCAGTTGAAGACACATTGCCAAAGATGCCATTATCCTCGTCGGGCTTGGTAACCAGGTTAAGCATTTTTTGAATAGGTTTAGTTTTTATGCCACTAAATGCTGCATCGTCACCATAATCATTGATGATTTGTATTTTAGATAAAATGCCGACGGGTAATTTTTTTATAAATTCTTTAATATTTCCTGAGAAGAAATCTTGTCCATTTACCCGCAGTTTGGTAACTTTTTTGCCCTCCGAGGTCAAATTTCCCTCTTTATCAAGATTTAAACCCGGTAATTTTTTCAAAAGATACTCCACCAAATCATCATCATTCATATTAAAGGAATCCACATCGTATTCAATGGTGTCTTTTTTAAATAGAATAGGCTTACGGGTAGCTTTAATTAAAACCTCTTTTAATTGCGTTGCGTAGATGCTTAACTTAATTGGCTTTAAATTAACACTGTCGGAATTTGTAGCTAAAGAAAATGTGTTATTAAACTCTGCAAAACCAATGTGACTTATTTTTAATTGAAAATGGCCGGTTTCTTTAATAAAAAAAAGAAATGCCCCATTTCTGTCGCTTCTGGTTTTTAAAGTATCAGAACCACTGATCAGCGCAATATTTGCATCACTTATTGGCATAGAAATACTGTCAACTACTGTTCCGGTAACCCTGTTGTGATTTTGCGCAGATGCCTGACCGAACGACATTAAATTGGCTATGCAAATAATGGTTACAAGTTTTAATATTGAAGAAGCTTTACCGTTATAAGCTATAAGCAATATCAACCGATCAAATATTTCAGAACCTAATAAGAGTAAATTTTGCAACAATCGAGATTGTTTAATATTTAACATTTTATTTGGCGTATCAGAGCTTAAAATATTTCGAATATTTGAATCATATTTCAAGCTTTAAATTATTATAATTATTATAACGAAAGCAATTAGACCGTAATCACTCAAAAAACTGGCCCTATTCAATAAATCGTACTTCCACAATTAAATTGAAGTAATAGGGCCAGGATCGTTTTATTTTGATCTGATTAAATAAGCCTAAGCCGGAGATATTGATGCGTGTGTATAAAAAAAATAGATCATTATAGTTATATCTATAATGATCTATTTCTAAGTAAGTAAAAAAAGATTATTGTCCTATACCTCTACTGATCCTTGATACTTTTCCGTTCAAGCCATTATGATAAAAGGTTTTTGACTGAACCTTGCCTCCAGCACCATTATCATACCAAACAACAGGTGCAGCTCCGCCACTATTAAAGGTATTTATAGTGATCCTTGCGCCGGCAGGTACGTTTGTTGCAGTAATTTGCATATAATCGTCGTCTTGTTGGCCGTCTGGATTATCCCATATATAAACTGTACCATTATATGGTCCTACAATAATTGCAGTGTTTATTTTATCATTTGGATCGCCTGGATCGCATTTTTTTAAATTCAGGGACGTAGTAGCAGAAACACCGTATAAAAGGATGCAAGTGCCTCCTTGATTAAATGCAATATAACCCTGACCAGCGGAAGGCCTTACGTTGACCGCCTGGCCATTGTGTGTGGTAGGCTGCATGGTAGGATTGTCTTGAGCAAACAGCGCTTTTGAGCAGGTTAAAAGCGCAAATAATAAGCAGGTTTTGAAAAGGTTCATGTGTGATATTTTTTGTTAAATAATAAGCGAAAGTATATATTGAAAATCAAATAATATAATTTATTATTATAAAAATAGCTATTTACTTGAAATAAGCTGATGGACAGTTGCTTATAATTTATTATAAATTCTTTGGAGTCTGATTTAGCCTATGGTTGGTTGTACCAGCGCACCAAAGTCAAAATATAGAAAACTTAAAATCCCCTGCGGGCAACGCAGGGGATTTTTTTGAAGACGCTTTAGATTATTTGATACCCCATTGTTTATTGGGTTGAGGGCCGAGCCATAAAACGAGCTCGCCGCCTTTGGCAAAATCGGTATGTTTAAACCAAAAATGAGTTAACGGTTTGCCATTTAAGGTTGCTTTTTGGATATACATATTACGGGCCGAATTATTATGGGTTTTGATCACAAACTGCTTACCGGTGTAATAACGTTGATCAAGCTTAATGGTTACCTCGTCAAAAACAGGACTGGTAATATCATAAACCGGGTCCTTGGTTACATTGCCTTGCAGGTTAAACAAGCCCATAGACATTAAAGCGCTTACGCCGCCCATTTGTCCCTGGTCCTCATCGGAGCCGCCATAACCCAGATCGGGCGATACACCGCCGTAGGCCTGCTCCTGAACCTTACGCACCCAGTATTGGCTAAGCCATGGCTTGCCCGCGTAGTTAAATACATGCGCGTCTGAACAGCCGGGCTGGTTGGCGTAGCTAATGTAACCCCTGCCGTAATCATAAACAAAATCACTTTCCTGTGATTGCTCAAAGGCGTAATTGAGTTTGTTGCACAGTACATCCCGACCGCCCATTAATTTGGCCAAACCGTCAATATCATGCGAAATACCCCAGGTTGCCTGCCAGGCGTTGGCCTCTATCCAGCCCTGGCCGCTTAGGGCGTCGGTATGTATAAACTGACCATTCTTGTTTTTGGGGAACAGCAATTTTTGTTTAGGCTCAAACAAGGCTTTCCATCCCGATGCCCGTTTCATGAAAAAGTTATAATCGGCCTGGCGCTTAAGTTTAGCGGCCATTTGTGCGGCGGCATAATCCTGAAAAGCCGCTTCAATGGTTATCCCGGCATTATCGGGCCAGTAACCCTTTTCGGTATAAAACTCAATATCTTCTTTACTGCCCAACACTCCGCCGGGCAAATGGTTGCGGCGGATGACATCAAAGGCATGGCCGGCATCTGTTTTTTTAAGTAAGCCTTTTTGAAAGGTACTTACAATAAGGTTGGTGGCCGGGCAGCTGGTCATGATAAAAGTATCGCCGCCGCCAACGGGGCCGCGCGGCAGCAGCCCGCCATCATCGGCAAATTGTATCGTAAAGGCCGACATGTCATCCTGCACTTCGGGCCAGCCCAGCCCCCAAAGTACGTTCAGGTTCCATTGGGTAAGCCAAAACGCGTCTGAATTATACATGCCGAATTTGGGTTTGCCATCGGCGTTTTTGGGCAGCGTTTTTACTTTGAACAAACCATCTGTTGCCTTTGCTTCGGCAGGCCCGCTGCGGTCGGCATAATCTCCGGAAACATCATTGTTGAGATGACGGCCCAGCAGCACATGCCACAAATTGGTATAGAATTTTTTACGCTGATCTGCAGTACCCCCCTTTACATCTATTTTGCCCAGCCAGTTGTTCCATTCCCGGCGCGCATCGTTTCTTATCGCGTTGAAATCCCAGCCGGCGCATTCCTGCTTTAAATTGTTGCGGGCATTCGCTACACTGGTGTATGAAATAGCTATCTTCATTTGCAGCTGTTCGCCTGCTTTAACTTCATATTGCGGAGCCACACCGGCGTTATCACCTTTGATCTCCTTGATATCGTTGAATTGTTTTTTGCCGTCCCAGCCATTCAGGGTTTTAAACGGTTTATCAAACTCCACCACAAAAAATACTTTCACATCTTTAGGGCCACCCCACAAACGACCTACATCGCTAAATGAGCCTTCGTAAGAGGCGCTGCCAGTTTGTTTAACCTCGGCGTGGGTCATGGTGGTGCCGCCAATATAGCCACCCAGGTTGGTAATTACCTGGGCATTCATGTTTTGCGTATAGGTAAAGCGGTAAAAGCTCACCCGGTTTGTAGTGGTTTGCTCAACCCAGGTATGGTGGTCGCGCAGCAAGTTGCGCTGGTACCCGGGTTGTACGATCTCATCGTCATGGCTATACAACGATTGCCAGGCGGTTTCGCCATTGGTGGGATCTACATCGGCGGGAGTGGGCATAATTTCAAGTCCCGAGAGGCTCCAATCATGAATTTGACCGTAGCCTAATATATGATCTTCGTTATAAACATAGCCGCCGCCCCATTGGTTTTTGTTGCGGGTATGTGGCGCGGCGCTGATCATCCCAAAGGGACGGCAACCTGTTATAAAAAAGAAATAACGGCCCCGGTTGGTTTCAATATAAGGGTCGACCCATGACACATAGTCGCTGAATTGTTCGGGCGCGCTGAATACCTCAATTTCCGAAAAGCCCAGATTTTTGCCGTCGCCATCGGTGGCAATGAATTTTACCCATTTTATTTTCCGGGGACTAAAGCTGACCGATCTCGCCATACCATTATTCGGGATCTGATCAACCCAAACCACCGATCCATCGCTGAACACGAGTTTACCGCTCGCTATATATTCGTTACGGCTGGGACGATCATACAACACAATACGGTTCACCAGTTTGGTATCTTTCCAGCTGAGCTGGATCCACGGAAACTTAACATATCCCCAAAAGGCAGTTTCGCCCAGGCAGGCCCATTCGCCTTTATCTTCAATGCCAATAATGCCGTCGGTAACATTAGCCGCACTATAGTCCTTACCAAAGGTGGAAGAAGCGGTTACGGTAGCCTGCGGCGCTATGTTATCAGCTTCGGCTTTAACGCTAAAACACCAAAGAGCCAGCAATAGCGAAAAGAGTAGGGACTTAAAATTCATACCTGGAAATGATTAATAATGGACACAAATAATCCTGGGTTAGCAATATTTGTTGATATGTACAAACATATTATAATTAATTTGAAAATTCAAACTATGGTACGGTGATAACACCGACCACAGGCTAAATAAACTAATGTGTTTTCGTCCCCTCAGGGTCTCTCGCAGAGGACCCTGAGGCTGTGCCGATATAAATCTCAGGGTCCCTTTCAGGAGACCTTGAGGGGGCGCAAGCTATTATCAGATTGCCAACTAATTTTTACCGCTGATATTTTATCGGACTCCATCCGGTGGCCTTCGATCACTTTAAAACCGTTTTTTGTGTAAAATGCCAGTGGTGATCTATATTCGCTTCCGTTCAGTTTTAATTCCCCTTCTTTATCTATTACCCACCCGGCTAAATAACTTTCGTGTTTTTTTATTTCATTCAATAGTGAGGTGCCATATTTTTTTCCATGGATATTGCTGTTTAAAATAATGGCGAACCACCGTTCATGATCGCGTAAAAAAGTTGCCGACCAGCCCATAAGAATGCCACTATCATTAATTAACAGGAAATATGTTTTGTGTGCCAGGTTGTCCAGGTAATTGCTGAACTCGCTTATATGATGATATTGTAATTTCCCGGGGTATTGGTCATTCCATAATTGATACGCCGCCTGGAGTTGTATATCGGTAAGAAAATTTTGTACAGATATTTCCATAGTTGGTTTTTGGGTTGCAATTGGCCTGTGGTTGGTGTCGTGCGGCATTATGCAGGAAACAAATATACATGGTGGCCCGGTGATAATGGCAATCAGCGGTTAAAACCGTGACAAATGTCAACGCCAAATTGTGTCATATAGCTTCGTTTTGGGCAGCGTTCTGTACCCACTTTTGTTCAGACACTTGATCGAATAAGTGTTGTGTTCCTGAACATAAAAAAGAAAGTATATGAAAACTCAAAACAGTAAAACAGATCCTATTTACTACCAGGAGGCCGGCACATTAGCCAAAATGATCCGTAATAAAGAAATAACTTCTGTTGAAGTTGTACAGGCCCACCTTGATCGTGTAGCCGATATAAATCCCCGTATTAACGGTGTGGTTACCCTGATGGGCGAACAAGCACTCCGGTCTGCAGCCATTGCAGACAAAGCCGTAAGTGATGGCGATAAATTAGGCCCGCTGCATGGTGTACCATTTTCTATTAAGGACGCGATAGATACAGCCGGCGTGCCATCACAGCGTGGCTCCAAAATATTCGCAGGCTTTATTCCCGATCGGGACGCAACCGTGGTTACCCGTATGAAAAATGCAGGCGCGATCCCCTTAATGAAAACCAATATACCGGAGTTTTCGGCGCATTGGGAATCTGATAACCTGCTTACCGGCCGTTCCCTAAATCCCTGGAACCCTGAACGTACCCCTGGCGGATCAAGCGGTGGCGAATCGGCAGTAATTGCGGCCGGACTTTCGCCCATTGGTTTAGGGAGCGATGTAGCTATATCAGTTCGTGGCCCTGCGGCATTCACCGGTATTGCCGCCTTAAAAGCAACACATGGTAGGGTGCCTTACACCGGCCACTTCCCGACAGCCCTGAGCAGGTTTTGGCATATAGGCGCCATGGCCCGTACAGTTAAGGATGTAGCCTTGGGTTATTCCATTATTAATGGCGCGGATGGGATTGATGGTTATAGCATTTTTGCCAATGATGCCAAGCCTGCCGGATTCAGTATCCCCGGTCAAAAGGTACGTGTGGGATGGGTATCAGATACCGCTTTTGGGCCGGTTGATCCGGAAATAACCGCCGCTATTAAAGCTACCGCGCAGTTGTTGAAAGAGGCCGGTTGCGAAGTAGAAGAAGTTCGTTTGCCTTTTATGGAAAACACTGATTGGCTGACACCTTATTTCGGTTTGCTTTATGGCGAACTGGTGCCTTATATGGAACAATTTACCAAAGGGCGCGAGTCGGAACTGCATTTTATTGGTAAAGCTACTATGGATTATCCATTGCTTAACGCAACCGACTATGTAAAAGCCGAAGCTGCCATAGAACAATTGAGAAGCCATTTTGCCAATTACTTTGTACAATATGATGTGTTGTTGTTACCGGTAAACCCGATGACTGCCACCGGACATGGATTACAGGAGTACGTGGTAGACGGAAAAACCGTATCTGCTTATCATGTAATGGCCGCCACGGCGCCTTTTAATGCTACTGGTTTACCCGCGCTTTCGGTACCGGTAACCTTAAGTTCTGAAAATTTACCTATCAACGTTCAGCTGGTTGCCCGGTGGTTTGATGAAGCTACAATTTTGCAATTGGGCGAGATGATCCAGACAGGGAGTGATGCCTACGGTAAACATCCGATAGCCTGATCAAGTCGCCTTATAAAAGGCCTTCGGGAATGATCCCGGAGGCTTTTACTTGCGTTTAGTGAAATCTTTCCTGATGCGGCTGAGTGTTTCGCGCGATATACCGAGGTAGGAAGCTACCATGTGTAAGGGGACTTTATTAAATACGCTGGGATAAGTTTTTTGAAATTCCAGGTATTTCTCTTCCGCCGAACTGCTGATCAAAGAGAATATTCTCCGCTGACTTGTTTCGTACCCCCGGGCCAGTAACTTTTCGTTAAACAGCTTTAATGCAGGGATAGTTCTCATCAATTCTTCCCATGATTCTTTTGTCCATATAATAACCTTACTTGCGGCTAAGGCCTCAATGTTATATTCAGAAGGGGTTTCGTGATTATAGCTTTCCTGGTCGCTTATCCACCAGTTTTCAACCCCAAATCGTGCGGTATGGTCTGTTCCGTCTTTTCCAAACCTGTATAGGCGAAAGCATCCGCTGGTTATAAAACAGGTGATGCGCCATACCTCGCCATCATGCAGTATCGACTGCCATTTTCTTATCGACCTTTCGGTGCCCGCCAAACGAATGGTCTCCATATCCTGGTCAGAAATTTCGACCCAGCCGCGTAAATATTTTTCGAATACCTCAAACATGGTTAAGCAAAGCTAATCAAATGAGGTGATTTAGTCTCCTCAGTGTCTCCTGAAAGGGCACAAATCTTTGATAAAGTTATAGCCGATTAGGGGTTAGACCGGATCATTTCCCGGTGCTGAGTGCCCCACTCATCTAAAGCATGAACAACGGCCCTGAGTGAACGACTGTAGGAAGTTAAAGCGTATTCGACGGCCAGCGGTGCTCCGTCATGGACGGTGCGAGATACAAAGCAGTTAAGTTCTAATGCTTTCAGTTCATTGGAAAGGATACGGGCTGATATTCCGGGGATGCTTTTCTGCAGATCATTAAACCGCTTACTTCCATCGAATAGCATAACAATGATTTTAAGTTTCCATTTACCCCCGATGACATAAAGCGCATCATCGATAGCTTTTAGGCTCGGCCGGCAATTGGAAACCGGTGTATCTTCATCCTGGTTTGCTAAATCTTTCATGTTATCGGTCTCTAATGCTGCCTGCAGATAACAACCTGCCTTACAACGCAAAATTAATCATTATCCTGCTCGTCTTCATCATTACTGTTACAGGAATCTAAAAACAATGGCTAACCAGATCTGGGTAACATTCATGTTAGCGCTTCCCTTTTTGTTAGTGACGGAAATGTACGGGATAGGTTACTGATTTTTGTACCAATTAATAATTGAAAAAAAATGAACAAACAAATTATAGCTGTTGTAACCGGTGCCAGCAGAGGCGCTGGAAAAGGGATCGCGATTGCTCTTGGCGAAAAAGGTGCCGTTGTATACGTAACCGGAAGAAGTTCCGGTGAAGGAGATGAGATCTCAGGCTCAATAACTGACACCGCCAAAGCAGTAACTGCTGCCGGTGGAAAAGGGATCGCGGTAGTCGTTGATCATGCAGATGATAGTTCAGTGATCGCCTTATTCGAACAGGTTAAAAGGGAATATGGCAGATTGGATATTTTAGTAAATAATGCCGCCAATGCACATGATGACGTGGCCAAAACAATCCCTTTCTGGGAAAATTCACTAAAACCCCTGGACCTGCTTAACGTTGGCTTGCGTTCTCATTACGTTTCCAGTTATTACGCGGTTCCTTTGCTTTTTGCTAACGGAAAAGGCCTTATTGTTAATACCGGGCAGTATGCCGCGGTTGGATATTATCATGGTCCTGCTTACGGGGCCCAAAAAGCAGGATCGGATAAAATGGCTGCAGATATGGCCAAAGAACTACGATCTCATAACGTAGCAGCAGTGTCGGTATGGATGGGGTTTCTGGATACAGAAAGAGCGCGTGCTTATATATCCTCGTTGCCTGAAGATAAAAAGCCGAAGACAAAACGGGAGTCGCCACAGTTTACGGGGCGGATCATCGCGGCACTTTATGAGTCTGATGAACTGTTAGATCTTTCAGGCCAGGCCCTGATCGGAGCAGAGCTTGGGGAACGATTTGGGATCCTTGACGTAGATGGCAGTAAACCTGTTTCTTATCGGGAAACACTGGGCTCCCCGCCGGACTTACATCATACCTTAAAAAATTAAAAACTAAAAAAAAACATCTCTTTAGCCAGTGGTCGGTGTTATCATCGTACCACTATTTACGTTTTTTTGCCTATGGTAGGTGTTGTCGCCGCGCCATAGATCACAGCGTTTAGCCTATGGTCGGTGTTATCACCGCACCACTAATTCAGATATATATCATGCTACTACCATAAGAAAATGATGCTTATATTTAATGATCTTATTGGAAAATGAAAATTTTTAGCCTGTTCCTGATCCTATGCAGTTTAACCCTTGGCAAAGCTGCGGCCCAGGATGCGGTAGGGGCGAACAGCCGGGAAAAGAAAGTTTTAAAACTCATTAATTCCTTACCCGAAATTATTTCATCTAATCAAGAGAGACCAAAGGACAGGCAGATAAGCACATACATAGAAAATACTCCAACTTCAACACAAAAATATTACGCTGTATCTGTATGCGATAACGCTGCCGGTCGTTTATTTGCCTATTACAGGTTCAGGGTATACCTGCCCGATTACACTATTTACTATGATGATTTTGATAGTGGAAAATTAGTACCCTTGAAAAAATGGCAAAAGCACCCTTATGGTATTTACGGCGTTCGTCTCAAGACTAAAGCCGGGTAAGCTGACATCTCCCGCAAACCCAATCGCAATTCAAAATATTGCAGAATTGACTCACCCTGACTTCGCTTCGTTCGCCATCCCTCTCTTCGCCTTTGCCGTAAAGAGGGAGTTTGAAAAACGGTGAAAGGAAAAAGAAAAAACTTCCCCACCCTCTTTGTGGCAAAGGCGGAGAGAGGGTCAACGAGCGCAGCGATGTTGGGGTGAGTCGTTTGCGACATGCTCCCCCGCTGCATTTGATTTACACCCGCAAACCCATTGCCACTCCCAAACATTTTCCGTATATTTAAGTAGACCAACCCGGCGTTTTGCCCTGTTTGAAAAGCATAATCAGGCTCCTCAAAAAGAGGAACAAAAATCAACTGTTTTATACTTAGTTATTTGAATGTCAGTAATTTAGTGCTTTTTAAAGTTTCAAAACCCATCAAAAATTTGTTAAAAAGTGTTAAAATCGATGGTTTTGATCAAGTTTTGAATAGTTTTCGACCCGTTTTTCATTCAATTTTGAGCAGAAAAGTGTTAAAATTCAAGGTTTAAGAAGTTGCTGTCGTTTGAATTTTATAAGTCATGGTTTTAAAGCAAATGGTTTGTAGCCAATAAAAAGAAGGCGCTAAAATTACCAGGATTTTTGTCCCTTAATCTTTCGCCTTTTACCTTTCAGCTTTCACCTTTTTTTAGTATTTCGCCTTTCGCCTTTTGCCTTTCAGCTTTCGCCCTTTTTTTCCTACTTTTGCGCATCCTTTCAAATAAAACAATAGTACATTGGAGCACCAGGAATTAACCACCGTTGAAACCGCCAAAGATTTAGGCTTATTACCCGAAGAATTTGAACGTATAAAAGAGATATTAGGGCGAGTTCCCAATTTTACCGAGCTTTCTATATTCTCGGTCATGTGGAGCGAGCACTGTTCCTATAAAAATTCCATCACCTGGCTAAAAACTTTGCCTAAGGATAGCCCGCGTATGCTGGCTAAGGCTGGTGAAGAAAATGCCGGTCTGGTTGACCTGGGCGATGGCATTGGCTGCGCCTTCAAGATCGAGTCGCATAACCACCCATCGGCATTGGAGCCTTACCAGGGTGCCGCAACCGGCGTAGGCGGTATCAACCGGGATATATTTACCATGGGCGCACGTCCTATCGCACAGTTAAACTCTCTGCGTTTCGGCGACCTGAGCCTGGATAAAACCAAATGGCTGGTAAAAGGCGTGGTAAAAGGTATCAGTCACTACGGTAATGCCTTTGGCATTCCAACCGTGGGTGGCGAGCTGTTTTTTGACGATTGTTATAATGTAAATCCGCTGGTTAACGCCATGTCGGCAGGTATAGTCAAAGCGGGCGAAACCGTTTCGGCAACCTCCTACGGCGTGGGCAACCCGGTATATATAGTAGGTTCTGCAACCGGTAAAGACGGTATCCACGGCGCGGCTTTCGCATCCAAAGATATCACTGCCGATTCGGTAAACGATCTTCCTGCCGTTCAGGTAGGCGACCCTTTCCAGGAAAAACTGTTGCTGGAAGCTACCTTAGAAGTGATAAAAACCGGCGCCGTAGTAGGTATGCAGGATATGGGCGCTGCCGGTATCATCTGCTCCAACTCTGAAATGAGCGCCAAAGGCGAGCACGGTATGCGTATCGACCTGGATAAAGTACCAACCCGTCAGGATCATATGAAGCCTTACGAAATTTTGCTGTCCGAATCACAGGAGCGTATGCTGATTGTGGTATACAAAGGCCGCGAAAAAGAAGTAGAGGCTGTTTTTGACAAATGGGATCTGAACTGCGCCGTAATAGGCGAGGTGACCGATACCAAACGCCTGGAATATTTTATGAACGGCGAATTGGTTGCCGACGTACCTGCAGACGACCTTGTTTTAGGCGGCGGCGCACCGGTTTACGAACGCGAATACCGCGAGCCTGCTTACTTTGCCGAAAATCAGCAATTCAACATCGATGATGTTAAAGAACCTGAAAACCTGGTTGAAGTGGCCGAGCACCTGGCTGCACATCCTAACCTGGCTTCTAAACGTTGGGTAACCGACCAGTACGACAGCATGGTAGGTGTACAAACCATGACCGCCAACCTGGCCTGCGATGCGGCCGTTGTAGCAGTTAAGGATACCGATAAAGCTATTGTGTTAACAACAGATTGTAACTCGCGTTACGTATATGCCGACCCTTATAAAGGTACCGCTATAGCCGTTGCCGAAGCCGCTCGTAATATTACCTGCGCCGGTGGCGAGCCTGTGGCTATTACCAACTGCTTGAACTTTGGTAACCCTTATAATCCAGAGGTTTACTGGCAGTTTGTAAGCGCCATTAAAGGCATGGGCGATGCCTGCCGCAAGTTCGAAACCCCGGTTACCGGTGGTAACGTGAGCTTTTATAACCAGTCGGCAGATGGTGGTTCGGTATTCCCGACGCCAACTATTGGTATGCTGGGTGTAATGGATGATGTTGAAAATATCATGACCGCCGATTTTAAACAACCTGGCGACCTGATCTATCTGATCGGCGAATCGGTAAATGATATCGCTTCATCACAGTACCTGGCCTCATGGCACAAAATACTAAAAGCACCTGCACCATATTTTGATATTGACAAGGAATACGAGATGCAGCAAACCATCAAAGGGTTGATCAAACACCGGGTGATCGAATCTGCACATGATGTGGCTGATGGTGGTTTATATATCGCGCTGTTAGAGTCGTCTATGCCAAACGGCCTTGGTTTTGATATCGAAACAGATGACGAGATCCGTAAGGATGCATTCCTGTTTGGTGAGGCACAAGGCAGGGTAGTGGTAACCGTAGCTCCAGAAGAGCAGGAACGCTTTGTTGAATTTATGGCTACCAGCGATGTGGAATTCAGCTTACTGGGTACTGTAAACAATGGTTTCCTGAATGTTGACGAAGTACCATTCGGTCATGTTACCGACCTGAAAATGGTTCACAGCAACGTACTACACACCATATTAGGCGAATAATGCTCAAGCTGAACCGGGTACATCATATCGCTATTATTTGTTCCGATTACCAAAAATCGAAGCATTTTTATAGCGAGATACTGGGTTTAAAAATATTGTTAGAGGTTTATCGCGAGGAGCGGCAATCCTATAAACTCGATCTGGAAGTGGGCAACCAGTACCAGATCG
>Ga0207671_10002562_pt1 | contig 19287 bp, 18 predicted proteins | sample KBSC24metaG_FD_184352 | JGI IMG/M metagenome (GOLD analysis project Ga0207671, IMG submission 184352) | Corn rhizosphere microbial communities from Kellogg Biological Station, Michigan, USA - KBS C2-4 metaG (SPAdes) (version 2) | ecosystem: Host-associated > Plants > Roots > Rhizosphere > Soil... | reverse complement strand
ATGCGCACGTTGACGCTTGAGGTGATCCGTTCGGCCTCGGCCCGCTCGCGCCGCGGCCCGAGCAGTCCACGGGTGCTGATACGCCGCAGGATGGACAAGGTGACGTTGGCCCGGATCGGGGCGAACAGCACCAGGGACTGCTCCTTGCGGTCCTCGGGGATCATCGCGATCCCCGCGGCGGCGCCGTCGCCGGGGTTGTGCGGGGTGTACGGGGACCCGGCGATCGTCATCGTCCCGCCGGTGGCCGGCTGCGCCCCGGCCACGGTGTGGATCAGGCGGCTGCGACCGGAGCCCATGAGCCCGGCCACCCCGACGATCTCCCCGGCACGCAGGTCCAGGTCGACCGGACCCAGGCCGTCGGCGGTCAGGCCGCGCAGGGACAGCAGGACCTCGGTGTCGGTCGGTTCCTCCTTCGGCCGGGAGTGCGCGACCTCGCCGCCGACCATCTCCCGGATCAGGCGCTCCTCGGTGGCCTGCTCCGGCTCCAGGTCGGCCACCAGCCGGCCGTTGCGCAGGACCAGGACCCGGTCGCTGACCTCCCGGACCTCGTCGAGGCGGTGGCCGATGAACAGCACCGTGCCACCGCGCGCGGCCAGCTCGCGGGCCAGGCGCAGCACCTCGGCCCCCTCGACCGGCCCGAGCGAGGACGTCGGCTCGTCCAGGATGAGCAGCCGCGGCCGCCGGCCCCAGGCCTTCGCGATCTCGATCATCTGCCGCGTCGGCACCGGCAGGGTCCGCACCTGGCGGCCCACCGGGATCGCGGAGGGGGCAAGGCCGATCTCGGCGAGCATCTCGGCCGCCTCGCGGCGCAGCGCGGCCCGATCCACCAGGAAGCGCCGCCGGGAGGAGCGGGGACGCCGCCCGAGCAGCAGATTCTCGGCCACGGACAACTGCCCGACCAGCGGGAACTCCTGCGAGACCATGGCCACGCCGAGCGCCGCGGCCGCCTCGGTGGAGCCCGGCACCAGGTGCTTGTCGTCGATCTGGATCTCGCCGCCGTCCCGGCGCACCGCACCGGACAGCGTCCCCATCAGCGTGGACTTGCCGGCGCCGTTCTCCCCGACCACGCCGACCACCTGGCCGGCGTACAGATCCAGCTCGGGCAGGTCCAGCACCCGCACCGGGCCGTAGGACTTGTGGACCCCCCGCAGCCGCGCGGTGACCGCGCGGCCGGGGGTGCCTTCGGGCGCTGTCATCGTCAGCTGATTCCCAGCTGCGTCTCGAGCGCCTGGTAGGCGGACAGGTCCGAGGAGGTCACCAGGCCCACGCCGGAGCTGAGGGTGGAGCCGTCGGACTCCAGGTAGGGCTTGACGATCGCCATGGTGGCGTCCTTGCCGAGCACCTTCTCCGCGGCCAGGATGTACGCGCCGGTGTAGCCCTGCTGGTAGGGCATCTGCACGACGGTGCCGGAGATGACGCCGGACTTGATGAAGCCCAGGGTCTGGGCATCGGAGTCGTCGGAGACGATGTGCACGCTGCTGGTCTTGCCGGCCGACTGCACCGCCTGGGCCAGCGCCGGGCCGTCGTAGGAGTAGACCCCGTACAGGCCGTTGACGTCCGGGTTGTTGGCCAAGATGGTCTCGGCGTCGGAGGTCGCGGTGGCCGCGGACAGGTTGTCGTTGACCTTCTGCGCGACGGTGATGCCCGAGCCCTTCAGCGCGTCCTCGAAGCCCTGGATGCGCTGGGTGGCGTTGGCCGCGGTCAGCGAGCCGACCAGGACCGCGACCTTGCCCTTGCCGCCCAGGACCTGCTTCATCGCCTCGCCGGCCTGCTGGCCGGCGGTGTAGTTCGGCGTGCCGAGGTAGAGCGAGGCGGCGTCGGTGCCCGGCAGCGGGGAGTCGATCGCCAGCACGCTGAGGCCCTTGGAGACGTCGGTGTGGATGGTGCCGGCCGCCGAGGTGGGGTCGATCGCGGAGATCGAGTAGCCGGTGATGCCCTGCGAGCGCAGCGTCTCCATCTCGGAGTTCTGCTCGGTCAGCTTGCCGTTCGGCGGCGCGAAGTACGTGCACTTCGAACTCGACAGCCCCAGGTCCGCGCAGCCCTTCTGGAAGCCGACCTGGCCGGCCTTCCAGTAGTCGGCGGCGACGTTGACGACCATCGCGATGTTCACGCCGGACAGGTCCTTGCCGGCCAGCGCGCTCTTCAGCGCGGCGTCGAGCTTGGCCAGGTTGTCCTGGTTGAAGGTGACCGAGCCGGCCAGCGCGGCCGGGGCCGCGCCGCCGGAGGAGGTGCCGGCCGCCGGGGTGGAGGAGCCCCCGGAGGCGTTCTTGGAGCAGGCCGCGGCCGAGGCCACGAGCAGGGCGGCCGCGCAGGCGGCGGTGATGCGGATTCTGGTGCCCATCCTCGTTCAGATCCTTTCCGAAACGGTTGGTGAGTCGGTGGTGCTGAGTTGGTGGTGCTGAGTTGGTGGTGCGTGTTAGCGGTAACATTCCGGCGTCCGGCAAAGCCCTCCCTCGCAGCGTGGGATTCGCGGAGCGCCGCTTATGACGCGGGACGTGCTGTGGAAGCACGCACCACGAGACTGGGGTCGATGGCGCCGGCCGGGCCGGCGGCCCGCCGGCCGCCCGGACCGGTGCCGATCGAGCGGATCAGGGCCAGCAGCGCGCGCCGGCCCAGTTCGTCGAAGTCCTGGCGGACGGTGGTCAGCGCGGGCCCGAAGAACTCGGCGTCCGGGATGTCGTCGAACCCGATGACGCTGACGTGCTCCGGGACCCGCCGGCCGGCGGCCTGCAGGGCCCGCATGAGGCCCAGGGCCAGATGGTCGTTGGCGCAGAACACCGAGGTCACGGCCTCGTCCCGGACGATCTGCCGGCCCAGGTCGTAGCCGGTGCGCGCGGACCAGTCGCCGCCCTTGACCGGCTCGGGGACCTCGGCCCCCCGGGCGGTCAGCGCACGGCGCCAGCCGGCCTCCCGCTCCTGGGCGTCGAGCCAGGTCCGGGGCCCGGCCAGGTGGTGGACGGTGCGGTGGCCGAGGTCGAGCAGGTAGGAGGTGGCGCGCTCGGCGCCGGCCTCGTTGTCCACGGCCACGGCCCGCAGGGCCGCGTGCACCCCGCACCCGACCGCGACCAGCGGCACGTCGGAGGGCATGTTCGCCAGTGCGCTGACCGCGGTGGTCTGCGGCGCGATCACGATGATGCCCTCGACGGCCTGGTCCCGCAGCCGCTCCACGGCGTCGAAGACCGACCGCCGGTCCATCGCGGCCAGCGCGGCGACAGTGACGAAGTAGTCGTGCTGTTTGGCGGCCTGCTCGATGCCGTAGAGCATGGAGGCCGGGCCGTAGAGCGTGGTGTTGAAGCTGATCACGCCGAGGGTGTGGGTCCGCCGCGTGACCAGCGTCCGGGCGGCGGCGTTGGGCCGGTAGCCCAGTTCCCTGATGGCCTCCATCACGCGCTCGCGCGTGGCGGGCCGCACGTTGGGCCGGTCGTTCAGGACCCGGGACACGGTCTGCTGCGACACGCCCGCCACCCGGGCGACGTCGGCCATGACCGGCGCGCGGTCGCCGAGGACGTTCTGCATGGCGCTTCACACCTTTCGGGGCCGACAGTGCTTGGACGTAGAACGGCTCTCGCGGGCCGATGGCGGGGCAGAGCCCCGCGGTGGTTGAGCGGTGGCTCGGTGTGGTGCGTCGACGATTGTTAGCGCAAACATCCGGAGCGTCAAGAGATCGCTACCTGTTTGCAACCTGGGATCATTGAGTGGCCGGGGCGCCGGGTGGGTTGCTTTTGGTTCGAGCGGCCCTAAAGGCTTTGGTTGTGGCTTGAGATTAGCGAGCCTTTGGGTGGTTTAGGGCAGTTTTCTGATGTGTTGAACGGGATGGCGAACCGAGCACCGCCTCATGATGTGCGTCGCCGTACCGCGTATTCGACCACGACAGGCCCACCGCGCCGATCGATTCATGCGACCACTCCAACGCGGGGTATTAGCGTTAACGCCCTGGGTCGGACCCGCGACTGTCGTGGACCTTGCAAGGGCTGTGCCAAGTGGCGGCGCTTGGCGAACAACGATGGGCACCGCGGCGGCGCTACGTCAACAGCGCATTATGGATTTCCCGCTGATAGCCGGAGTGCGGCTGCACCGAAACCTTGACGCAACGTCGCCGCCGGGTGATAGTGATGGCCGCCACAGCAATCGCGCAGCCCCGTCCCCTTTGAAATCCAGCGGTACCTGTGGCGGATCGATGTTACCGGTAACTTCACCTGAACCCTCTCGGTGCACCGAATCCCGACGTCCCTCCACGAGCAAGGGAGCACGCGTATGGTCCTCAGATCACGGCTGGCAGGTATGAAACGGAAGCTGCTGGCGGTGGGCACCGTGCTGGTGCTCTCCATCGGTGTCGCGGTCGAGACCACCACGGTCGCGCACGCGACCGTCACCGGGCCCTGCGACATCTACGCCTCCGGCGGAACCCCGTGCGTGGCCGCGCACAGCACGACCCGCGCGCTTTACGGGTCCTACAACGGCAGCCTGTACCAGGTGCGGCGAGCCTCCGACAGCGCCACAGCGAACATCGGGGTGCTGTCCGCCGGCGGGTACGCCAACGCCGCCGCCCAAGACTCGTTCTGCGCCAACACGACGTGCGTGATCACGGTGATCTACGACCAGTCCGGCCGCGGCAACAACCTCACCGACGCCCCCGCCGGCGGCGCGGCCGGCGGCCCCGACAACCTGGCCAACGCCTACGCAGCGCCCACGTTCCTCAACGGGCACCAGGCCTATGGCGTGTACGTGGCACCCGGCACCGGCTACCGCAACGACACCACCAACGGCATCGCCACCGGCGACCAGCCCGAGGGCGAGTACGCGATCTTCGACGGCACCCACACCGGCGGCCCCTGCTGCTTCGACTACGGCAACGCCGAGACCAACGACCACGACACCGGCAACGGCCACATGGAAGCCATCTACTTCGGCAACAGCAAGGTCTGGGGCAGCGGCACCGGCAACGGCCCCTGGATCATGGCCGACCTGGAGAACGGCCTGTTCTCCGGGGTGAACGCCGGCTTCAACGCCAACGACCCGACCATCAACGACCGGTTCACCACGGCCATGGTCAAGGGCACCGCGAACCTGTGGGCGATCAAGGGCGGCAACGCGCAGTCCGGCAGCCTGTCGACGTTCTACAGCGGCGCGCGTCCCAACGTGTCGGGCTACAACCCGATGCACAAGGAAGGCGCGATCATCCTGGGCATCGGCGGCGACAACAGCAAGAGCTCGGCCGGCACCTTCTATGAGGGCGTGATGACCTCCGGCTACCCCTCGGACGCCACCGAGAACTCGGTGCAGGCCAACATCGTCGCGGCCGGCTACTCCACCAGCTCAGGCTCCGGCACCCTGACGCCCGGCTCCCGCATCTCCCTGCGCGCGACGACGTCCTGCTGCACGAGTGACTACATCCGCCACGACGACGCCGACACCAAGGTCGTCATCTCGGCCATCTCCTCCACCAGCACCGCCACCGACAAGGGCGACGCCACCTGGATCGTGCGCGCCGGACTGGCCAACAGCTCCTGCCTGTCCTTCGAATCGGCCAACAACCCCGGCCAATACCTGCGCCACTACAACTACGAGCTCTACACGGCAGGCGATGACGGCTCCTCCGGGCTCGCCCAGGACGCGACGTTCTGTCCGAAGGCGGGGAACAACGGCCAGGGCAACTCCTTCCAATCGGTGAACTACCCCACCAAATACATCCGGCACTACAACTTCACCGTTTACATCGCCAGCAACGGCGGATCCAACGCCTGGGACTCCACCACCTCGTGGAGCGACGACACCAGCTGGGTCGTCAGCGCCCCGTGGGCGTAACCACGCCGTACCGCGGACGGTGACCGGCCCGCGATGACGAAGCCGCACCCCGGACTGTTCCGGCGGTGCGGCTTCGCCGGCACCGTGCCGCGGCGTTGACGATCGGCGAGCCGAATCCACTGCCCGACCGTCAAGAACAGCAACAGGGCCCGTCACCCAAGCACGAATGGGCTGTCCTGGTCAGAAGACCCGGCCGACCGGCCTGACCTCGGGCGATGCCGTGGCATGATCGGGGTCTGTGGCCGTCGGTCTGCTACCAGATCCTGGTGGAGGATGCCGGCGCTTCGATCAGGTACCTGATCCGCGACCGTGACGGAAAGTTCTGTGTCTCGTTCGACGAAGTGCTGACCGACGCAGGTGTTCAGGTCGTGCTCACCGGGGTTCGAGTGCCGCGGATGAATGCGGTGATGGAGCGCTGGGTCGGCACTTGTCGCCGCGAGTTGCTGGAGCTGTCAACGCTTCGCGAAATCTGACCCTCTGGCAGTCCGGGAAACTTACCCCAGGGTTTATATGCCAGCACTTGATACCCGCGTACCTTGTCGCCCGTGGTGTGGAAACCTGCGGGTATGTCTGAGCTGCGGATTCATGCCGGCTGCCATTACGTCGTGGTTGCCAACTACTCGCTGCCCGACGACGCGTGGTTCATCGAGCTCAGCGAGACCGTGCCCTGCCCTAGTCGTAAACCCCGATACTGGCTCTGATCTGGGGGTTCATGCCGCAGCCTGATACTCGTTGAGCAGGCCTCCGAGGCGTTGTCTCCTGTGGATCCGATCAGTCCGGGTAGGGAATGGGAGCACTGTGGCGTCATCGTTCGGGGGCGCGTAGCGCGATCCCGTCCCCTTGGTGAGATCGGCCAGCGTTGTGCGGGACCAGACTTGTTCGGCGTGGCCGGGGCGTTCCAGGTCTGTCCATTCGGGCCTTCCAGCACGGTGAGTGCGTGGCTGAGGTGGGTCGACTTGCGTGCCACGTATCCGGCAATCCTGCCGCCGGCGCCACGCTCTTGCGCCGCCGGCGAGCGAAGCTCCCTGATCCACACGAAGCCGAGAACGCAGCCGAGAACGAAGCCGTCTGATCTGCCGTGAGCATTCACTAACGGATCCGTATTCCGGATGACGTCATTCGGTAATCGCAGCGGGTTGAAGTGGTCCTCATCAGCAGCGACGAGGTATCAAGACCTCGGCGCCCGGCATGGAGGATCGTCATGCCCGAGATGTACTTCCAGGTGCGTTGGCCTGATGGAGCAACCCAGCGCTGCTATTCGCCTTCGACGGTAGTCGCCGAGTATTTCACCGCGGGAACCGCGTATGAGCTCGCTGATTTCGTGGAACGGAGCCGCACGGCGCTTGGTATCGCCGGGGAGCGGGTGCGGGAGAAGTTCGGTTACCAGTGCACCGGGGCATCCGAGCAGCTTGCGCGGATCGAGCACGCCGCGGCCGTGTACGGTGCCGTCGCCGGAGCCGAGGTCACGGTCGAATCGCTGACCGGCGCGGACGGGGCCACGCGATGACCGCCGCCACGGCGCTTGCCTCGGCGCTTGCCACCCCCCTCGCCCCGGCACTCGCCGGGGCGCACTATCCAGTGGCCGTCGTCGGCGCAGGCCAGGCGGGCTTGGCGGTGAGCTACTGCCTGCGGCAGCGGGGGATCGAGCACGTCGTGGTCGAGGCGAACCAGGTCGGGCACGAGTGGCGGACCCGCCGATGGGATTCGTTCTGTCTTGTGACGCCCAACTGGCAGTGCAGGCTTCCCGGCTTTCCCTATCAGGGGCCCGACCCTGACGGATTCATGGTCCGCGACGAGATCGTCCGTTATCTCCAGGACTATGCGGCCTCCTTCCAGCCACCGCTGGTGCAGGGGGTGCGTGTCGAACGGCTTCGCAGGGCCGCCACCGCAGCGTTCGAGCTCGTCACGAGCGCCGGGGAGTTCACCGCGGACCAGGTCGTCGTGGCCACGGGGCCGTACCACACGCCGTCGGTTCCGGCGTTGGCCGGGCGGCTGCCCGACGGCGTCGAGCAGATCCACTCCGCCGGCTATCGCAATCCGGAACAGCTTCCCGGCGGCGGGGTCCTGGTGGTCGGCACCGGTCAGTCCGGCTGCCAGATCGCCGAAGACCTTCACCTCGCCGGCCGTCAGGTCCATCTGGCCGTGGGCAGCGCGCCGCGAGTGGCCCGTTTCTACCGGGGCCGGGACTGCGTGGCCTGGCTGGACGAGATGGGGCACTACGCCAAGGGCATCGACGTGTTCGACGACGCCGACGCGGTGCGGATGCGGGCCAATCACTACGTGACGGGTCGCGATGGGGGCCGTGACATCGATCTGCGGACCTTCGCCAGGGACGGGATGCGTCTGTACGGGCGGCTGACCGGGATCACCGGAGCTCGGCTGGAGTTCGCCGACGATCTGAAGGTGAATCTCGATCACGCCGACGCGGTGGCCGAGGGCATCAAGGACGCGATCGACGCCCATATCGCCTCGCGCGGCATCCAGGCCCCGACCGAGGCGCGGTACGTGCCGGTGTGGGAGCCGGCCGAGCAGGCGGGCGAGCTTGATCTCGGGGAAGCGGGGATCACCTCTGTGGTGTGGGCGACCGGATTCCGCCGCGACCACCGCTGGATCGAGATCCCGGCGTTCGACGGCCGTGGTTATCCGATGCACCGGCGCGGTGCGACGAGCTGCCCGGGGCTGTATTTCCTCGGGCTGCCGTGGCAGTACAGCTGGGGTTCGGGGCGATTCGAGGCCGTGGGCCGGGACGCGGAATTCCTCGCGGACCACATCGACGCCGGCCGGCGCCTGGCCGACGTGTGCGGCACGCTCACAGGAGCGCCCACAGCCGTGGCCTCCGCACTGCCGGTCGGGTGAGCCCCGATGGTCCACGACGCCCATCGGCACATCGGCGTACTGCCCGCGTACCCCTTCTACGGCGGCCCGCCGGTCAACCCCGACATCACAGCCCGCGCCACAGTCAGGCAGCTGATAGCAGACCTCGATCGGGAAGGCACCGAACGCGCCCTGGTGATCCCGAACTACGGGGTGCCGGACCCGGCGATCGCGTTCTCCTTCAACGAGCTCGCGGTCGAGGCGGCGCACAGCGACGACCGGATCCGGGCCGGACTGTGGGTGTCCCCGCGGCCTCAGGACGCCGAGCACACCGGCCAGGCCCTCGCGCTCGCCGGGGAGACCGGTGTACGAGCCCTGAAACTGAGTTTCCTGCTCGGCGGCCGGGCCACCGATCCGGCCTGCCGGCCGCAGCTGGACCGGATCTTCGCCGCCGCCCAGCAGCACGGACTTATCGTGCACGTGCACACCTCCCCGGGCGCCGCTTCCGACATCGACGAGGTCGGCAACCTGGTCGAGTGGTACGCCGACCGCGTGCCGGTGCACCTGGTGCACTTCGGCGGCGGGATGAGCGGCCACATCAAGCTCATCGGCTCGCGCTTCTTCGACTGGATCGAGCGCGGCAAGCGCGTGTACACGGACCTGTCCTGGGCCATCGGTTTCGCCCCGGCGTGGCTGGCCCGGGAGATCGAGCGGCGCGGCGTCGGCCACGACCGGGTGTTGTTCGCCAGCGACCAGCCCTGGGGCGATTTCGCCGGCGAGTACTCGCGACTGGCCGCGGCGGCCGGCGGCGGCGAACTCGCCGAGCTGGTCTTCCGCGGCACATTCACCGCCCTCTATGACCGACGGAACCGACCGAACCAATCGAATCAATCGAACCCTGATTCCCACTCTCATCAAGGAGTAGACGCATGACCGTCGAACTGTCCGACATCGAGAAGCAGTCCCTCACCGAGATCCCGCACCCCTCGCTGCCCGAGGGCTCGACCATCTACGGCACGACCAAGGTATTCCCCGACTACCGCGCTGAGGACGGCGAGACCTACTTCACGCTGGTCCACGGCATCGCGCACGAGTCCTCGGTGAGCTTCGTCGCCGTGCTGCAGGCAACCCGGGCGCTGCGCAAGGGCTTCGAGTCGGCGATCTACTTCTACGGCCCCGGCTCACTCAACTGTCTGGCCACCCGCGGTTTCCCGACCACCGGCAACTCGGCCTTCCCCGGCGAGCACAACATCAACAACCAGCTCAAGACCTTCATCGCCGAGGGCGGCAAGGTGTACTGCTGCCGGTTCGGGCTGTCGCTGCACGGCGCCCGCGAGGAGGACCTGATCGAGGGGGTCATCCCCACCCACCCGCTGGACGTGCAGGACGCGATCATCCACTACGCGCGCAAGGGCGCGATCATCAACTCCACCTACCAGCTGTAAAGGGGATCGACGTGAGTGTTGGCACCGAACCCGCGCGTGCGCCATCCCTGAACCCGGTGGACGTACGCATCCTGACCAGGGCCGAACTGGCACTGCGCGGCGTGCGTGTCCAGGCCCCGGTGCAGCGGCCGGACGGAGCCGGGCCCAGCGACGACGGTCACGTGCTGCTCGACGGTGCCAACGCCGCGTTGCCCACCAATCCGCGCAGCCCCTATTCGGTGCGCGAGGGCCGGGTGTGGCTCGGCGAGCAGGACACCGGACTCACCCTGACCCCGGTCAGCCGGCCCCGGTTCTACGACCTGACCACGGCCGACGGCATCCCCTACGAGCACATCGCCAGGCTGCACGGAGCGGACGTGCTGGCCACCACCGTCGTGCAGACCTGCGTCCGCTACGCCGAATCAGAGCGCTGCCGCTTCTGCACCATCGAGGAATCGCTGCGCGCCAGCGCGACCGTCGCGGCCAAGACCCCGGCTCAGCTCGCCGAGGTGGCCGAGGCGGCCGTGCGACTCGACGGGATCAAGCAGATGGTGATGACGACCGGCACGACCACCGGTCCCGACCGCGGCGCCCGCGCTCTGGCGCGATCAGTGCGAGCGGTGCTGGAGGCCGTGCCCGGTCTGCCCATCCAGGTGCAGTGCGAGCCGCCTGGCGACCTGACGTGGATCAGCGCCCTGCACGAGGCGGGCGCGACGTCGATCGGCATCCACGCCGAATCGCTCGACGAGCAGGTGCGCCGCCGATGGATGCCGGGCAAGTCCACGGTCCCCATGGCCGAGTACGAGGCCGCCTGGGATGAGGCAGTGCGGGTTTTCGGCCGCAACCGGGTCTCGACGTACCTGTTGGTCGGCCTGGGGGAGGACCCTGAGGAACTGATCATGGGCGCGGGAAGCCTGATCGAACGCGGCGTTTATCCGTTCGTCGTCCCGTTCCGTCCGATGAACGGCACCCTGGCCGCTCGCGATGGTGTTCCCGCGCCGTCCACCGACCTGCTTCGCCGCGTGACCGAGGGTGTGGCCGCCAGACTGCGCGCAGCCGGGATGACGGGCGCGGACCAGAAGGCCGGATGCGCCGCGTGCGGCGCCTGCAGCGTCCTGCAGAGCGCCGGAGGCTGAGCATGCATCTGGACGGCCACACCTCCCGCGGCGTCAAAGACCCGGCCGTGGACATCCTCGCCCTGCTCGGCGATCACAGCACCCTGACACGGATGACCCAGACGCGGATCGAACAGGCCGCGGACGCCGCCGACATCGAGGCGTACCGGGCGTTGCGGCGCGAGGCTTTCGTGGACGAACAAGGACTGTTCGACGACCATGACCTCGACAGACACGACGAGGACCCGCGCACCGTAGTGCTCGTCGCCCGGGACCCCGTCGGCCGGGTCATCGGCGGCGTGCGGCTCGGCCCCGTGCCTGACGGCACCGACATCGGCTGGTGGCAGGGCGGCCGACTGGTTGTCGCTCCCGGCGCCCGTGTGCGCAACGTGGGCGCCGCGCTGGTCCGGGCCGCGTGCGCACGAGCCGAGAGGGAAGGCGTGCTCCGCTTCGAGGCGAGCGTGCAGGCCCGCAACGAGATCTTCTTCACCCGGCTCGGCTGGCACCGCGTGCGCCCGATCACCGTCGCCGGCACACCGCACGTCTTGATGCGCTGGCCGGTCGACCGGATCGCGCAACTCACCGCGGCGGTCAAGGCACCGCTCGGCCCGCTGCTGGCCGGACTGAACCCGGGCGGTGCCGGATTCATCGGCGACGACGGAGCGCCCGTTCCCGGCACGGAGGTGATCGCCGCGTGCGATGCCATCGTCCCTTCCATGGTCGAGCGAGATCCCGAATGGGCCGGCTGGTGTGGCGTCCTGGTGAACATGAACGACCTGTCCGCGATGGGTGCCGCGCCCCTGGGCCTGCTCGACGCGCTCGGGGCGAAAGACCCGGCGCACGCCGCGAAGGTTCTCACCGGGCTGCGGCGGGCGTCGCAGGCCTACGGCGTTCCGGTGCTCGGAGGCCACACCCAGCTCGGGGTGCCGGCCGCGCTGTCGGTGACGGCGCTGGGCCGCGCCGCGCGGCCGGTGCCCGGAGGCGGAGGACGGCCCGGCCACGCGCTGCGGCTGACCGCGGACCTCGGCGGTGCCTGGCGCCCCGGCTACCGGGGCCGTCAATGGGACTCGACCTCCCACCGCACCGCCGCGGATCTCAGGAGGATGACCGGCTCGGTCGCGGCCGCCAGGCCCGCCGCCGCGAAGGACGTGTCGATGGCCGGCATAGCGGGAACCCTCGGCATGCTCGCCGAGGCCGGCGGCTGCCGAGCCGTGCTCGACGTGGCCGCCGTACCGCGCCCGCGGGAAGCGACGATGGGTGACTGGCTCACGTGTTTCCCCGGCTATGCGATGCTCACCGCCGACGACGCGGACGCGCCGCCGCCGCCCGCCGGACCCGCCGTCGGCGCCGTGTGCGGGGAACTGACCACAGGCCGCGGAGTCGGGCTGCGCTGGCCCGACGGACAGATCACCGAAGCCGTCGCCGCCACGGTGACCGGAATGGGAGCAGCATCATGACCGCTGTGCGGATGGCGGCCGTCGCCGCGGAATTCGGCCGCGACCTCGAAGAGGACTTCGCCATCGCCGAACGCCTGATCAAGCGGGCCCGCGCGGACGGCGTCCGCCTGCTCGCGCTGCCGGAAGCCTGCCTCGGCGGCTACCTGCTCAGCCTCGACGACGATGCCGAACTCGACGCCGGGCCGCCTGCGCTGGCCCTGGACGGACCCGAGATCCGCCGCCTCGCGGCGCTCGCCGGTGAGCTGACCGTCGTCGCAGGGTACTGTGAAGACGCGGGCGACGCCCGCTACAACAGCGTCGTGTGCGTGACCGGAGACGGGGTGCTCGGCAACCACCGCAAGGTCCACCAGCCGCTGAGCGAGGACGCGTCCTACGCCTCCGGGGACCGCTTCCACGCCTTCGACACCCCGGTCGGCCGGATCGGCATGATGATCTGCTACGACAAGGCGTTCCCCGAGTCCGCCCGCGCCCTCGCCCTCGATGGCACCGAGATCGGCGTGTGCGTCTCGGCCTGGCCCGGTGCCCGCACCAACGCCGTCGCGGACCTTGAGCAGGACCGGTGGAAGCGCCGCTTCGACCTGTTCGACCGGGCCCGCGCGCTGGAGAACCAGATCGTGTGGCTCTCGGCGAACCAGGCGGGCACGTTCGGGTCGCTGCGCTTCGTCGGCAGCGCCAAGGTGGTCGATCCCGGCGGCGATATCCTCGCCGACACGGGTGTCGGCGGCGGGATGGCCGTCGCCGAACTCGACGTCGCCCGCGCCCTGGAAACCGCCCGGCGGTCGATGGGGCACCTGCGCGACCGGCGCCCGGAGACCTACGGCGTGCCGATGGGAGCGGCGAGCGTATGAGCATGGTCAGGATCGCGGCCGCGGCCGCACACTTCGGCCGCGACCTGGACTTCGATCTGGCGAGGATCGCGAAGCTCATCAGCGATGCCCGCGCCGAGGGTGCCGCGCTGCTCGTCCTGCCGGACGCCGCGCTCGGCGGCTACCTCGCCGACCTGCGCCACCCCGATCCGGAAGCCCTGCCCCCGGCGCTGAAGCCGGACGACCCGCTGATCGCCCGGGTCGCCGCGCTGGCCGCCGAGATGGTGGTCTGCTTCGGCTACTGCGAGGACGCCGGCGACGTCCGCTACAACGCGGCCGTCTGCGTCACCGGCGACGGCGTGCTCGGCAGGCACCGCAAGGTGCACCTGCCGGTCGGAGAGACCGCCGCGTATGAGCCCGGCGACCGTTTCGACGCCTTCGACACCCCGGTCGGCCGGATCGGCATGCTCATCGACTACGACAAGACCTTCCCCGAATCGGCCCGCTCCCTGGCCTTGGACGGCGCCGAGATCCTCGCCTGCCTGTGCGCGTGGCCCACCAGCATCACGAACCGCGCCCCGCGCATGGCCCAGGACCGCCAGGCCCGGCTCTTCGATCTCTACGACCAGTCGCGCGCCGCCGAGAACCAGATCGTGCTCGCCTCTGCCAACCAGACCGGCGCCATGGGCGGTATGCGTTTCCTGGGCCAGGCCAAGGTGGTCGGCCCCGGCGGCGACATCCTCGCCCGCACCTGGGCCAAGGCGGGACTGGCCGTCGCCGAGGTGGACGTCGCCGATGAGATCAAGCGCGCCCGCCACGTTCTGCACCACCTGAGCGAGCGCAGGCCCGAGGTGTACCGGGAGCACCCCAGTTGAGAATCGCCCTGCTGAGCTATTCGACGAAACCGCGCGGCGGCGTCGTGCACACCCTCGCCCTGGCCGAGGCCCTTGCCGCGCTCGGTGAGGACGTCACCGTCTGGACGCTCGGACGCGGCGGCGACCAGTCGTTCTTCCGTCCCGTCGACCCGGCCGTCGGCCTGCGGGTGGTGCCGTTCCCCGACGGCCCGGACCCCGAGAGCGTCGGTGAGCGCATCCTGCGTTCCATCGGCACCCTGCGCGAAGCCTTCTCCCCGCACGCGGCCGAGTACGACATCGCGCACGCCCAGGACTGCATCAGCGCCAACGCCGTCGGCCGGTGCGTGCGAACCGTCCACCACCTCGACCACTTCACCACGCCCGAACTCGCCGCCTGCCACGAACGTGCCATCGTCGAGCCGTACGCCCACATCTGTGTCTCGGCCGCCGTCGCCGCCGAACTCGGCGCCGGCTGGGGGATCGAGGCCGAGGTGATCCCCAACGGCGTCGCCTATGAACGCTTCGCGGCCGCGGCTGACGACACAGCGGGCCGGGACCGCTGGCATGACCGGCTCGGCCGCTACGTGCTCACCGTCGGCGGCATCGAACCCCGCAAAGGCTCCATCGACCTCCTCGAGGCATACGGCCTGTTGCGCCCGCGCCATCCGGACCGCCGCCTGGTCATCGCCGGCGGCGAGACCCTGTTCGACTACCGCGACTACCGCACGCGCTGGGATGAGCGCGCCGCGGGACTCGGCATCGAACCCGTCGTGCTCGGCGCCGTGCCCGACGATGACCTACCCTCACTTGTCGCGGCTGCCGACGCCTTCGCGTTCCCCTCGGTAAAAGAGGGATTCGGGCTGGCCGCCATGGAAGCGCTCGCTGCGAACGTCCCCCTGGTAGTGCGCGACCTTCCGGTCCTGCGCGAAGTCTTCGGCCCGGCCGCACGCTTCGCCGAAACCCCGGCCGGCTTCGCGACAGAACTCGATCACGCCCTCAGCGCCGAGGACCCCGCCCGCCGGAGCGCCGGACGGCGACTCGCCGCACGTCACACGTGGACTGCGGCCGCCAGTCGGCACCTCGACTTCTACCGTTCCCTCCGCTGACGTGGAAAGTTAGAACTCTTACCCGCCAAAGGCCTGACGTCCCGCCGCCTCCGCCTCCGCCTCCACCTTCGCCGCCTCCGCCGCACGGCGCCGCACGGCGCCGCTGCCGCGACGATGCGAGGTTCGTGCGGTTCCCGCAGGTCCGGACGTCATGCCAGACCCGGTTGTTGTTGCGGGTCTGGTCGTAGAACGCGATTCCGCACGTGGGGAACGGGCATGCCTTGAACCCTGTGGGTGCCGACTATCCATCCATGCAGGTCAGGCAGCGTTCTCGTACTCGTGAAGGATCCCGCCGAGTCGGTCGCGTCTTCGCACTTTCAGGTCGACGATGTCGGCCCTGCTGGTAATCGGTTCGGGCGCGGGCTGCAGTGGTGCGTCCTGGTCCAGCGAGCGGTGTGGCCGATGCAGGTTGTAGTGGGTTTCGAATTCGAGCAGCGCATGCAGCAGATGAGCCTGGTTCCAGATCAGCATCCGATCCAGCAACTCGCGGCGCTCTTCACGGCGGAACAAGACCGCCAAGGAACCCAGGACACGGCGCGTTACCCGGTACGCGAGAGACAGGAACATCGAGCCAGGATCTCAACCCGACAATCGGAAGCCGCACATGCCCAGGTCACACGCGCAATCGTATTTTCGGGCCCTACACCAGCAGAAGATTCTTCTTTCGGCGGCAACCTTTCGCGGCCTGCGGCCCACTTTGGGGCGTGCGCGTTCCCGCGCGACGCTCATCGTCATCCGGACGGAAGGCCTTCTCACACCCATGCTCCGCATATCCCGTCGCCGTTTCGCCGTGGCCGCCGGCGTGCCGGTCGCGCTGGCCCTGACCGCGGGCGGTCTGCTGCTCGCCCAGGGCGCGAAGGCGAGCAACACGATCGCGATCGACGTCAACGCGACCCAGAGCCTCGGCACCGTCTCCAACGTCGCAACCGGCTTGAACACGGCGACCTACGACGGCCACCTCAACGACAGTGCGGTCATCCCCGCGCTGACCGGAGCGGGCGTCGACGCGCTGCGCTACCCCGGCGGATCCACCGCCGACGTTTACCACTGGCAGACCAACACGAACGAGCCCGGGCACGGCGTCAGCAACCCGGCCAACGGCTTCGACGACTTCATGGGCATCGCGCAGAAGTCCGGTGCGAGCCCGATCATCACCGTCAACTACGGATCCGGCACCGCGGCCGAGGCGGCGGCGTGGGTCAAGTACGCCAACGTCACCAAGCATTACGGGGTCAAGTACTGGGAGCTCGGCAACGAGGTCTCGGGCGACGGCACTTACGGCAACCAGTGGGAGTACAACCTCAAGCCCAAGGGCGCCACCAGTTACGCGAACAACATCGCGGACTACATCACCCAGATGAAGGCCGTCGACCCGAGCATCAAGGTCGGCGCCGTGCTGAACACCTACAACGGCTGGCCTGACGGCCTGGTCGCCTCCAAGTACGGCGACACCGCCGACTGGAACACCACGGTCCTGAAGAAGGACGGCCCCAGGCTCGACTTCGTGATCGTCCACTACTACCCGGCCTCGAGTTCCGTGGACGGTCTGTTCAGCCAGAACAAGAACATCGCCTCGCTCATCTCGCACACCCGCGCCGAGATCAACCAGTACGCAGGCAGCAACGCGGCGAACGTCCAGATCATGATCACCGAGACCAACGCGACCTACGAGCCCGACTCCGTCCCGGCCGCCCTCTACGCCGCCGACACCTACATGACGTTCCTGCAGAACGGCGTCGACAACATCGACTGGTGGGACCTGCACAACGGACCAGAACCGACCGCCAGCAAGCTGCCTGACGGCCTCACCAATTACGACGACGGCGGCCTGCTGTCCAGCGGCGGCTGCGGCGGGGCGTGCGAGCCCACGGCGAACACCCCCTTCCCCGCCTACTATGGCGTGCAGGCCGTAGGTGCGTTCGCCACCCCAGGCGCCAAGATGGTCAGCACCACCAGCTCGAACTCCACGGTCACCTCCTACGCCGTGAAGACCGCGACCGGCCTGAACCTCATGCTCGTCAACCACAGCGCCCAGGCCAGCGAGCCCGTCAGCATCTCCTACTCGGGCTTCAACGCCGCCAGCGTCACCTCCGCGCAGCAGTTCAGCGACGCCACCAAGAAGCTCCAGCAGATCAGCGGCGTCAACGCGAGCGCCCTGACCCTGCCCGCCTACTCCATCACCATCCTCAAGCTCTCCAGCTCCAACGTCGCGCCCAGCCCCTCGTGCACCGTGACCGCGGGCGCGGTGACCTGGTACGGCGGCTACACCGAGAACGTCAAGATCACCAACAACGGCCCCGCCACCACCAACTGGAAGATCACCTTCGGCCTTCCGGCCCACGAGCTCGTGACCGCCAGCTGGAACCTGACCCACAGCCAGACCGGTAGCACGGTCACCTCCCAGGCCGTGAGCTACGACAAGACCATCGCCTCCGGCGCCACCCTCCCCTTCGGCTTCAACGCCACCGACGCCGGCACCACCGCGGCCCGGCCCACCTGGTTCGCCCTCAACGGCGTGCGCTGCACCAACTGATGAACTGATCCCCGCAGGCACCTGCACGGCAGAGCCGGTAAGTCATCGAGACTTACCGGCTCTGCCGTTTGAGACCGTGTCCGCGAGCCCCTGTCCTACGCCAAAATCCGGCCACCGGGTGTGAGCTGGAGTTTTCAAGCCGCTGTGCGATACTCGTTGATCAAGCCTCCGAGCCGTTTTCGGCGGCGATCTCGTTGATGGGCACTGGCATCGGGATCACGTTGGATGGATCGTCCGGGGCGCGCAGACCCATGCCGTGTCCCTGATGCGACCGTCCGGAGATGTAGTGCTCGTCGAGGTACTCGCCCAGGACTGGCACTGTCCGACGATGCGGAGCCGGTCGCAGCATTCGCGGCGGATCGAGCCGATGAGGCGTTCGGCGTAGGCGTTCATCCTTGGCGCCTGTGGCGCGGTGAGCATGATCTCGACGCCGATGGAGGCGAACACCCGTCGAAGGCGTCGGTGAACTTCGCATCCCGGTCCCGGATCAGCCGGGTGAAGAAGCGCCCGGCCTGCTCCAGATCCGCGGCGACCTCCCGGGCGACCTGAGCGGCCCAGGCACTGGTCGGGTGGTCGGTGACACCCAGCAGATAGGTCCGGCGGCTGCCGACCTCAATGAGGACCGCCGCGTACAGCCGCTTCAGCATCACGGTGTCGACGTGCAGGAAATCGATCGTCCTTCGCAAGCTGTCCCAGGTGACGGTGACGTTCTGGGCGTTGAAAACGGTCGCCGTCACCTTGGGCGAGACCGCCGGTGACCTCGGCACTCCCTGGCCCGGTCGATCTGCCACGGCGAAGCGGCACCATCGCCCAACCCTGGCGCGACGGGCAGGAAGACCAGCTGGCGTCCCGGCCTGGTGCTCAACGCCGTCGTCCTGTGGAACACCTGCTATCTGGACGATGCGGTAGCGACGCTCCGTCCCACCGGCCATCAGATCGCCGATGAGGATGCCGCCCGGCTGTCCCCCTCATGGCCGTCCACATCAACACTCTGGGCCGCTACGCCTTCGTTCCCACTCAGCCAGAACGGGGCCTACGGCCGCTACGCGACCCCGCCACCAGCGACATCGTCGAGGACTGGTAGGTCGGCCCGCTCTGACAGCGACCTCCCCGTGGCCAGGGCACATCATGACGCGGCCGTGGCCGGGCAACCTTTCTGCTCCCTTGGACCACTCTAGGTCGTCGAATCGACTGGAACGGTCAAAGGAGAACACCTATATGCACCCCTCGCGTCCTCGCCGCCGATGGCGGCCCGCGTTCGCGACCGCCGTCTCGGCAACCGCGCTCGCGGCCGTGGCCGGTTGCGCCACCCCAGCGGTCACAGGGGCTGCCTCAAGCGCGGTGGCCGGGACGACCACGGCCGCCACGGGGAT
>Ga0207671_10002560_pt1 | contig 19306 bp, 28 predicted proteins | sample KBSC24metaG_FD_184352 | JGI IMG/M metagenome (GOLD analysis project Ga0207671, IMG submission 184352) | Corn rhizosphere microbial communities from Kellogg Biological Station, Michigan, USA - KBS C2-4 metaG (SPAdes) (version 2) | ecosystem: Host-associated > Plants > Roots > Rhizosphere > Soil... | reverse complement strand
AAAGTAGCTCAGTTGGTAGAGCACGACCTTGCCAAGGTCGGGGTCGCGAGTTCGAATCTCGTCTTTCGCTCAAATCCCTTCCAAAAGAAGGGATTTATTGTTAAAGGTTAGTATATTTACAAAGCCTAAAAACAAATGGACCACGCTCAGATGGTGGAACTGGTAGACACGCAGGACTTAAAATCCTGTTCCCGTAAACGGAGTGCGGGTTCGATTCCCGCTCTGAGTACATTTAGAATCGAACAAGAAGCCTGGTTTGCAAATAGCGGATCGGGCTTTATTGTTTAAGGGTTCGAGCCCCATCATTTACCCCACCCATTGATATGCTAGTGACAGTATCCCAACGCACCGGGCAACTTGGTAATTTATTTTAATTCGAAGTTGGGAACTACGACCAGTAAGATTTGGTTTATGTATATTTACTATATTAAACTTTGTCATGACGTTATCCGAGGTATTAAACGACCCAATATTCCAATTCCCACTTGAATCATCATCTTTTTTCCCAAAACGGATCGGGCGAATTTTAACTCAGTACAGGCGCCTTATTGGCGCGATAGACGACGAATATGCGCAAATTGTAAGAGCCAATATCAAGAGCGCTCACGAAACTTGCAGCAACATTATCGGTGCAACTGATGCCATTTTCCGTGGCAATACCGCTCACGCCTACGAATTATTTACAGCGACGATGCAGCGATTGGAACCGTATATTACCTATCCTGATAAAAATTATATTGAGCTAGGGCCCACCAGTTTGTTCAAAGCAAGGCGAACAATGGAGCAGCAATTTACCTTACAAGATATGTTTCATGTGCCTTTTGAAAAAAGGCAGGACATACCGACCAGTCGCTTCAGTTTACCCGGAGTGCCGTGCCTTTATCTCGGCAATTCCATTTACACTTGCTGGGAAGAACTGGACCGTCCGGCTTTTTCGCAAATGCCTGTATCTAGATTTGAAATTACGGGAAAGAACTTCCGATTTTTGGACCTCGGTAATGACAGGCAATTTATCCGACATGCAATTTCGTCGTTTGAGTATAAACCTCATCCCAAAATATCAGAAGAAGATTCTCGGAAAATTCATGCCATAAACATTGACTTGGTTAAAGATCACCTTTTACCCAGATACCTGAATGCTTATCCTTTACTCGCCGCATGTTATATCAAGGTGCATCATCGAATGGCTCATTTCAAACCGGAATATGCATTTCCGCAAATGGTAATGCAATGGATCATGAGCCAAGATAATATCGACGGTGTCAAATATTTGTCGACTAAATGCAAGCTACCGGATGATGATTTCCATTCTTTCATTCAGCAATATGTGAATTACGCGATACCGATCCAAACCTATCAAGAAAGCGGTTATTGCGAGGAGATGATCAAACACATCAGTTTAACTGAGCCGCTGACGTATGAGCTGTTAAGCATGGAAAGCCCCCAAACGGCAGTTACGCCTGTTGATTATGAAAACGATATAGCAGGTAAGCATTTTGGTCCGGCGATTCATTTTCTTCATTTTAATGACAATCCCAGCTCGTATTTAAAATCAACTTTTGGCATACTTGAACATCAGTTGTCGAAATTGCCGGTAAAATTATTATAGACTAAATACAAAATACATAGCGATAGCTGAATTCCTTGTGTTATCGCTGCTATCCGTATTTTTCCAAATACGGACTACTATGCCTCAAAACTGTGTCTCCCATGCACGGAATACATTGAAGCATTTCGCCAACATATAGTTTTATAATTGCTTGTATCTGCCGAATCTTGGCAATAGAGCACTGTAGTTATAGACTACAAGGCATAATCGTCCGAAGGCACAGGCTTCGGGCAGCGTGCCCCCCGTCTGGCGCGAGAATGCAGCGCAGGACTAAAGCGTTGAATTCTCGTGACTTTAGGCATATGTCCCGGTCACGAGAAGCCTTTGCCTGCATGCCATACCCGTCATTCTCGCGCCAGAGGGAAAGCAGGGGAAATCAGGCGCAAGGTAAATGAGACATTATCCTATCTTTTTAATATTAAGAATAACCTCATGTGGACGTAAAGTGAGCAATGGCCACGCTACAGGAGCAGCCCCGGTAGTGCTGACATGAAATGTTTTAAAAATAGCATAAAGGGTAAACGCCATTTCGGCCATGGCAAAATTATTCCCCACACACATTCTTGGGCCTGCGCCGAATGGCAGGTAATTTTTAACGTTCTTATCAATTAATCCTTCCGGCGTTAAAAATCGTTCGGGGTTAAATGTCAACGCGCTTTCCCAATAACCTTCATATCGGTGCATACCATAGATATAAGTTAAAATACTGGTGCCCGCAGGAAATGAAAAGCCGCCAAACTGATCGTCTTTTATAGCTACGCGTTCGTTTATCCACACCGAGGGGTACAGGCGCGCCATCACTAATTACGGCGTTTATATAGCTATCGCGCGGGCTGTCAAACATATCAATTTTGCCTATCGTAGCTATCAATTTTTCGCTAACCTGCGGATTTGAAGCAATAAGGTATAATAGCCACGAAAGTGTGCTGCCGGTTGTTTCATGCCCTGCAAAAAGGAGGATGAGTAACTCGCTAATGAGTTGTTCTTCAGACATGCCTTGTCCGGTGTCTTCATACCGGGCATTTAGCAGCATATCTAACAAGTCGTTATGTGCCGTTTCATCTACCCGCCGCTGCGCTATAATGCCTCTTAGCATATCTCTGATACCATCCCATTGCTTAACCAACTTTTTCTCCTCTCCTGTTATCGGGTATAAAAACCTTCTGAAAGGCTGAAGAACATCTTTGGCCATAAAGGCTTGCAGTGCTATGAAGGCCCCGCACAATTCGTCGGTCATTTGACGGGACATATCAATATTAAATAACGAGTTGATCAGTACCGAAAAAGAGAGTTCACGCATTAATGGATAAACATCGATCTGTGCCCCTTCCGGAAAATTGGCAATATATGCGTTGACGGTATTCATCACCGTTTCATAAAGCTGGTGTATACTGTTGTGGTGAAAAGCCGGCTGTATAAGCCGCCTTTGTCTTCGCCAATCATCTCCGTTCACAAAAAGCAGACTGGTTCCTAATTGCTTCGCAACTACATCTGTATCCAGTTTGGCTTTTTGATAGTTAGTGTGATTTTCCCGGAGGACATAATTGACAAAACTACTATCCTGGGTAACTATCACCCGCCCTTTTCCCGGCATAAACCCGGAGTAAGTACCAGAGAACTTTTTCATTTCTGTGGAAACATAGCTTAGTGGGTCTTTTATTGCTTTAAATGATCCTGCCAGGCTTTGAAATGTGTTATTTCCATCAGGGAAACGATACTTATTGCTCATAGTGATTTACATTTTTACGTACCCTGCAAACCTAAAAATGAGCCACGTTAAAAAAATTAACAAAAGTTAATTAATGATGCTGTCCGAAAGCGATCCTTTTACGAATACGGCTAAGAGAGACCGGCGTAATTCCTAAATAGGTCGACAGGTATTTATCAGCCACCCGGTTAACTATATCCGGTTTGTCGTGAACCAGTTTAAGGTATCTTTCTTTGGGCGACAGCAGCACAAGGGATTCTATTCTTTCTGTTGCTTCCTCTAACATATTTACCTGAAAGATAGACCTGTAAGCGCCGATTGACGGGTTGCGATCCGCTATTTCCTGCATTATATTGTAATCCACTTCGGTAAGTATGGTATCTTCTATGGCTTGAAAAATAAAACGGGAGGGCTTTTGCCACATGATGGTGTCATACGAACCAACAAACTGATTTTCCCAACGTAGTAAAATAGTTATTTCGTCACCATTGGCTTTCAACTGGTAGGCCCTCATCAGGCCTTTTTTAATATGGCCCATTTTTGTGGAGGTAGATTGTTCGTGAATATAAATTTCTCCTGCCTGTATTTTTTTGGTTTTTGCTGTTTTAAAAAGCCTGTATATATCAATAATATTTACTCCCTTTAAAATAGAAACGTAAAATTGAATATCCTCCTGGTTAAGCATAACCAAAGATAATTCTGAAGCTATTTGAATTTTATATTAATGGAATAATTTTATCTAAAAAAAGCGGTTGAATAATCTTTCCGCCCTGATCTCATTTTATGCCCTGCCTGGCGTGAGAATGCGGCGCAGTACCAAAGCGTTGAGTTCGCGTGACTTTAGGCATATGTCCCGGTCAAGAGAAGCCTTTGCCGGCATGCTATACCCGTCATTCTCGCGCCAGGGGGTGGGACTGATAATTCATAACGTTTTTAGAGAAAGCCGATTAATTCCGTACCACAGATGACTCCTTCACTACCTGCCATCTTCCTGATAAATATTCCCAAATCAGCGTAAAGAATTTTCTTCCTGATCCCAGTTCCAGGTCGCGGGTCATCACCACCATGCCCATGTTTCCGTCGCAAACGGCATAATGAAATTCGGCTTTGGTAGAAAATGGCTCCGCATTTAAATCCTTGTTTCCCTGCACAAAGCCGACAAGTTGCTCTTTGTTCATCGTATCTGCTACTCCGTTTTCATCAACTTTAACTATCAGCAGTTTATCGGAATAGATTTGCTTTACGTATGAGACATTAAAATGCGTTGCCTCATAAATAAGCTCTTTAGTCAATTCAATTAATTGTTCGCTATTCATATTTTTAATTTTTAGAAATTGATTGTTTGAAGTATGGCTACCTAAAATTTATATCGCCCTTACCGTTGATTCTCAGCCTTCGAAATCCAATCCGCGTAATGATTTTCACCCAGGAAAACAGCGGCCTCCGGTACAATAGTGTCAGCAGTAATTAATGCTCCGGAATATGTGGCATTCGCATCGGCTGCTACCTCGTAGCTTTTGTGGGTTGCCTGCAAATATTGCTTTACCCATACTGCCATGTCGAATTTTTCAGGTCCGCCTATTTCGAGGATTTTATTAGCAGGCTTTGCTAATGCTGTTTCGGCCATAAAAGATGCCACATCCTTGCTCGCTATAGGCTGGATGTTAGCCGCTGGTACTATTACTTTCCCGTCCACCATGCTCATTTGAACAATACCTCCCGCAAATTCAAAAAACTGCGTAGCATGAACGATGGTATAAGGAATCCCAGACGCCCTGATCATATCTTCCTGCACTTGTTTCGCACGGAAATAACCACTGGCCTGTAGTTTTTGAGTACCTACAACCGATAAGGCAACATGATGCTGCACCCTTGCGGCCTTTTCTGCAGGCAACAGGTTTTCGTTGGAAGTTTTGAAGAAATTCATCACCGCATTATCTTCAAAGGATGGTGAGTTAGACACGTCTACCACCACTTGCGCGCCTTGCAGCACATCATGCAAACCTTCGCCGGTAAGTGTATTAACTCCGCTGTTGGGTGAGGCGGCAATCACCTCGTGTCCTGAGTTCTGCAATTGATTTACCACCTGGCTACCAATAAGGCCGGTACCGCCGATCACTACTATTTTCATAACTGTATTATTTAGTGTTATTTAATAATACAAAGTTGAGTATAGTCCGTCCGCGAAAACTTAAGCTGGTTTAAGAAATCTACTGGTCCTGAAGGGCCCTTAATGTTTCCAGGGAAATACCCATATAGGAGGCGAGCACGGCATCGGAAATTCTTTCGGTCAGCTCAGGATAAGTATTTCTGAAATAATAATAAAACTCTTTTTTAGATAGGGTTGCAAATGTTTTTTGTTTCAATAAAGCCGCGCCATAGGCCCGCTCATGAATTTTATTGAAATACAAGGCCAGTAAAGGGTACGCCGACAACAGTGTTTCGTAGTTTTTCCTGCTTATGCAGGTAATTTCCGAATCTTCCATCGCCGCAATTGAATAAACAGCGGGTTTACTATCAGGGAAAGTTTTATAGTCGGTTATCCACCAGTTTTCCAATGCAAAGTGCACGATGTGCTTTCCTTCGTTATTTTCATAAAACAGGTACAGGCAACCTTCATTAACAAAGTAAATCGTGTCACAGATTTCATTTTCGCGCAATAGTAATTCCTCCTTTTTCACCTGTTTGGTTTGGAAGAAAGGGTCTATTTCCACTTGCTCCACGGCAAAACCGGGGACGAGCTTTTGAATGTGCCGGTATAATTGTTCGGTCATAAATTATTTTTTAACTTTTACCAGGTTTTTTCGCAATTCGCTCAGATATTCGGGTGTAAAGCCCAAAAAAGATGCCAGTACTTTCTGCGGTATTCGTTGAATAAATTCGGGATACTTTGATTGAAAAAGCTCATAAAATGCTTGCTTAGGCATTCTTGAGATCATCTGGATGCGATGTAATGACGCTGCATAGGCCCGCTCATATACTAACCGGAAATACTTTTCAATAACAGGAAATTCCGCCAGGACCAGTTCATAGTTGGCGGCAGTAATGGTCAGCACCTCCGTTGCCTCCAGCGCCTGGATGGTATAGGCTGATTTCCGCCCGGACCGAAATGCGTTCAAATCTGTCATCCACCAGTTTTCTAACGCCAACTGCAGCGTTTGTTCCACACCGTTATGATCTGTAAAGAACAAACGAAGGCACCCTTTTACCACAAAAAAATACGATAAACAGCGTTTGTCTTCTTCCTGTAATATGGCCTTTTTCTTAAATGCCTTCGTTTCAAAAAACGATAATATATGCTCAGCCGCTATCTCATGGCTGAAGGTCATTTTTTGAATATGTTGTATGAGCGGGTGCATTTGTTATGAAAAATCGAATCAAATATAAAAAACGGATAAGAATCTAAAGGTTGGTGTAAAAGTTAGCATAACTAATCATGGTTAACACCCTGCAACCATTAAATAATTGATTATCAAATATTTAAGTACAAAAATAGCCGAAATGTGTTAACCATGTTAGCCCTCCGCTAAGTTAAGCGTCAACACTTAGCTTAAAAAACATTCGGTTGGGCTGAGGGATTCTTCCTAAGCGTTAATTTCAAGCTTATACCCTTTGCTGCGAATAACAACAATGTCTGTATCTTCGAGAGTACAAAAGCCTGGTATGAAAGTACCAGGCTTTGTTGTTTTAATGGTGCGGTGATAACACAGACCATATGCAGAATTGAAACCATTTCCGTAACTTAGTTACCGTATAACCTAACCCGTAGCAACCTATGCACCTGTCACAATCAATTTTACTTTATATCTCGATTTTCATTACATCATTTGTTAATGGCAATTATCAAAACGCGCCATCAACTGTTGATAACAAAGTTGATTATACTGAATTTAAAAAAAGTGTAAATAACAATAAAAGCCTGTTGATCAACCATCCGACAAAAGAGATTGGTAATTATCTATTCAAACTGATAGATGAGGATATTTATAACTATTGGGCCGGTACTCCCTGGGACTTTTACGGGGCCACGCAGCAACCTAAAACAGGCAGTATCGCTTGCGGATATTTCGTAACCACTACCTTAACCGACCTTGGCTTTAAGATCGACCGGGTCGGGCTGGCTGAAGTTCGTTCCGGGGACATGATCAAAAAGCTTTGCGTGGGGATCAGATCATTTAATAGCCTTAGTAAATTGGATAGCTACTTAGCAAAACAGCCAATTAACTCTGTTTTCATTATCGGCCTTGATTTTCATACCGGCTATGTTGTTAAAACCGCTACCGGTTGCTATTTTTTTCATTCCAACTATATCAACAGGGAAGGCGTAGTGAAAGAAAAAATAGATGCATCACGGGCGCTAAGCATCAATAAATTCTTCATGATCGGTAGCTTAACAGCCAACGAAAACCTGTTGCGGGAATGGGTTGCGAATAAGCCTGTGATCTGAGTTGGAAAATGCTGCTATTGATGTTTCACCAATATCTTTTCTCCTACGCCCATATATAAAACGCTCATTAAACAAATAGTCATTACCAGGTGGGTGAGTGCATAAATTAAATTCATTGTTGTATTGTTTAGTTGATTATAATTATCCTCTTTTTAAGGTGATCACCGCGATCTCGGGCCACATGCCTATCCGGCCTTTAAATCCCAGGAAACCGAAACCACGGTTCACATACAGGTACTTCTTGCTTTGCTCGTAAAGCCCGGCCCATTGTTGATACATGTATTTAATAGGGCTCCATTTAAAGCCGAACAGCTCGATACCAAACTGCATGCCATGTGTATGGCCGGCTAAAGTGAGGTTGATATGCTTATCGTGCTCTAAAGTTTTTGCCTCCCAATGCGAGGGGTCGTGCGACATCAGTATCTTAAATTCATCGTCCGCTACGCTCTCTGCTGCTTTGGTCAAGTCGCCGTATTTATGGAAGCTGCCCTTCCCCCAGTTTTCCACACCGATCAACGCGATGGATTGTCCGTCCTTTTCTACCTGGGTAGCCTCGTTTAACAATAGCTTAAAGCCGATCTCTTTATGAACTTTCTTCAAGCGGGCAAGGTTGGCATATTGGGCTGCTTCGCTGTCCCATTTCATGTAGTCGCCATAATCATGGTTGCCTAAAACAGAGTATTTTCCGTGGCTTGCTTTTAGTTTGGAAAAAGTATCTATCCAGGGTTCCATTTCCGAAGCCTGGTTGTTCACCAGGTCGCCTGTAAATAAGATCAGGTCGCTCTTTTGCTTATTGACCAGGTTTATACCCTTCTCCACGCCCCTACGGCTGGTAAAGCTGCCGGCATGTATATCTGATAACTGTGTTATTTTGAAGCCATCGAATGCCTCAGGCAAATCGACAAACCTTAACGTTGTCCCGTGTACTTTATAGTGATGCCGGCCGCCGGTCATGCCGTAAAGCAAGCCTGCAAAGGGAATCACTGATATGATCAGCGCCAGTTCGCTTACCCAATATGCCCTTGGCGGGAAATGCCGGAACAGGCGGGTCAAATCTTCCAGCAACAAAATCGGCAGGGCGAATATTTTAGGGACAAGCACCAGTAAAGTCAGCGCCATCAGCCATGATATCAGCCTGGCGGGCGGACTGCCCCCTCTGCCGCGACTGATAATGTATCCGAACCCGGCTACGATCAATATATCTGTTAACCAATATCCCCATAAAACGAATGGACTGTTAGTCAGCGTTTCTACAGCCTGGAAAAAATAGGCATCGGTTATGACCAGCGCCAGTAAAATGAATGGTAATCTCTTTCTCATTATTGGGGTAGACGATGAACTCCTGAAAACATTTTAAATAAAAACCAAAACCGGGACATAACACCCGTTATTGACGTTTGCGTGACAGAAAGACCAAAATATCGAAGTTTAACACCTTGTCCACAGCTGCAAACTTCCCCGGCAATTTTGCTTTCCACTTTAACTATTCGTTTATCCGGAGAATTAAACGTACCTTACCGCCTTAACTAATAATATATTATAATACAATGGCAACAGGAACAGTAAAATTTTTTAATGAATCAAAAGGCTTCGGCTTTATTACACCTACAAGTGGTGGCAAAGAAGTGTTTGTACATGTTACAGGACTGATCGATCAGATCCGCGAAAACGACGAAGTAAGTTACGATGTGGAAGAAGGCAAAAAAGGCCCAAGCGCCGTTAATGTTAAAATAGCATAAGTATTGGCCAGATCGACAGAAACATTCAGTAAAAAGGAAAAAGAGAAGGCCCGCCTAAAAAAGTCAAAAGACAAAAAGGAAAAGGCTGAGGAGCGTAAGGCTAATGCCGGCAAAGGCAAAAGTCTGGAAGATATGATGGCTTACATTGATGAGCATGGGAATATTACCTCCACCCCACCCGACCCATCCCGGAAGATAAAGATCAATGCAGAGGATATCCGGATTGGTACCGCCAAACAGGAAGATATACCGCATGACACCGTGAGAAGTGGCGTGGTAAGCTTTTTTAATGAGGCAAAGGGCTACGGTTTTATCAAGGACATGCAAACACAGGAAAGTATTTTTGTGCATATTAATGCTTTAACCGAACCGTTGAAGGAAAACAATATGGTCACTTTTGAAACTGAACAGGGTCAAAAGGGGTTATCTGCAATTAATGTAAAAAAGAAATAATTATGATAGCTAAAACGACAGCGTCAGCAGCTCAAAAGGAAAACTTCAAAACCACGTTTGCAGAAATTATAAAAAACAATGCAAAATTGATAAATCAGTATTCCATCCAGTTCTTCGAGACGCCTCAGAAAAGCAATTACAGTTTTACCGGGCGCGATGGAAAATCTTTAAACATTTTATCAAGCCTGACTTTGGAAGAAACTGAAAAGTACAAAGTTTTGAAAAGCACCTGGCAGAATTAGCCAGATCCACCTATCAAAAACAATCCTTAAAGCCGAAAGGCTTTTTTTGTGCCCGATTTTTCCTTAACAATAAAGCCCCGGTCATTTGGGGCTTTGTTGTTTTAACGACCATTTTAAAGCTCCCGCCCTGCAAGGCTGTCAAGTAGCTTTTGCCACACCATTCCTTTATTTGGCAATGCATTTTTATAATGAATGATCTTTTGCTGTTCATCCAGCGTTTTCGCCAATGATACCTTAGCCTGCTTGTAAGCCGGCACAAAACGTTCAATAGCCGCCATAAATGCCGTATTGAGCGCATAAATATCCTGCTCGGTCAGCCAGTTTTTGTAGGCCAGGTGCAGCAGCCAGTCGGAGGCGTCTTTGTGGTCGTGGCTTTTTTTCAGCAGCAGCTCTTTATTAATGTAATAGCCGGTAAAGGGTACGCCTGTCCATTCTATTCCGTCGTTTGTTATCAGCCATTTGCCGATCTGTAAATTTTCCATTGTGTATTTAGTTTGATTGTTGTTGATGTTCTTTATTTTTTGATTTTAATAACCGGCATACTTTCGAGTGCGACAGTGCCAGTTCTTCCGCTATTTCCTTTTGATTACGGCCCTGTTGTTGTAGCCAGAGCACCTTTTCCAGCAGTTCATTATTGCCGCTTTCGGTGGCTTCCTTCAGGTGCTCCCACTCGCGGCCATAGCCGGTAAACTCATATTGTAAAAAGTTAAAGGGCTTGTTCACCACGCATACGCACACGTTGTCGGCACCATACAGTTCGCCTGTGTTGCGTTGTTTTATCTGTTTCAGGTACCGCACATCCTTGTCCCTGGGGTTCTCGCCAATGGCAAAGGCGCTGTCGCAAAAGTTGATGAGCATTTTACTGCCATGCAGGTCATTGCGGGTAATGGGCTTTGATTTATCGCGCTTAGGCGTATGGGCCAGTGCCAGTATGCTCAGGCGGTATTTGGTTTTCAGGCGTTTCAATTGCTTCATAAGCGGCAGGGCGCTGTGGGCCTTTTCGGTTTCGTTGCGCAGGTAGGTTAAGTTATCAATGATGAGCACCTTGGCATCCAGTGACCTTACGCAAGCCTCCAGCGAGTCGGCAAGGTATTGTTCATATTCCCTGCCGTCCTCGGGAATGTCGCAATCCGGGTCGATAACGGCGCGGTAAAAGTCGGGGTTGAACTGAAAATGCTCTTTATAGTCGGCAGCGTACCGCACTTCCAGTTGTTTTTTGCTCATCTCGAAATCGAAATAAAGCACCCGTTGCGCACCGGCTTCCATGCCGAAACCGGGTATGGGCTGACCGCTGGTGATGCTGTTGCCGATCTGTATGGCCAGCACCGATTTGCCCAGGTTGGTATCCGAAAACAGGATGCACAGCTCATTCTCGAACCAAAACTCCGAGAACAGCATTTTGGGGATCGGTTCGTTTTTGGCTTCGTCTATCCATTTTTTTACGGTGCGCATCAAAAACAGGCCGCGCACTTCGTTTTCCTGTTTCCAGTACTCTTTGTTATCGCGAAGCAGTTCGGCTTTTATGGATGCATCCATTTTGGGTACGGGCGTACCGGTTTGTTGAATGGTTGACCCTAAAACGGGGAGGTCAATTTTTGGCGAAATGGTGGGTGTTGCCGCGGCATCGCCGGTACGCAGCAAGGGAGTTGGTTTTTCTTCCATGATGGTTAAAGAATTAATTTTTTGTTAGGTGATGTTCCCCGGATGCGGGCTGCATCAGTGTGCCACGAGCCGTAACGGCCGGGTTCATGATTACTGGTTTCTTGATTCTTTATCGGTGGATTTCAGTGATTTCACCTATTGCAGGGTGCAACGAGTGAAATTGTGAAATTGAAGAAGAGCGCGTGATCGCAAAAGGAACAATCAAATATAAAGATAAATTTGTATAATAAAAGAATATTATTTATATTAATTTATAAGGTGTTGTGGATGAGGGAGAAACATTTCGATGGGTGTTATGAGGGCGATTTCAGGTATTGCAGGGTGAAATGAGTGAAATGAGTGAAATGAATGGAAGGACAGTAACTGATTATGAATATTGAGGAACGGGCGCCTTATTGAAGACGCGGCACATGAGTGTCAGAAAGGGGATTAAAATACCGTGAAAACACTGGGTTAATATTAATATTATTGAAGTAATTTTAGATTCAAAAATTCAATCTAAATGGGGAAATCTATCCTAGTCTTTGTTAGTCATTCATCCGAAGACAAATCCGAATTAATTGAACCTGTTGTGACAGATTTAGAGAACTGTTACATCAATGTATGGCTCGACAAAAGGGAAATTATACCTGGCGATAATTTGAGAAAATCAATTTTTCGAGACGGGCTAGATAAGGCTGATGTTGCTTTAATCTTTTTTACTGAAAACTCACTAAAATCCTCGTGGGTTGATAAAGAAATAAAACATGTTTTAAGAGAAGAAACCAAAAAGGGAAATAACTTCGATTTAAATAAGATCATATCAATATTTGATTCAAAAGAAACTTACGAACAAATCGTCGAAAGATATCCTGAACTAACAGATGACTTGTTACACTTAATGCCAAAGAATTATGATAAAATTCAGCTTGGACAATTAATCTCCGCCATATGGAGCAAATATCTTTCATTGCAAGGCGGAGATATTCAGACACAAAAACAATTATTAGCAAAAGATAAAGAGTTATTCCAAAAAGAAAAGGATATACAAGATATTAAATTGAAATTAGATGAGCTAAAAGCCAAAAATTCAGATCATGTGCGTTACCTAGAGTTTGAACAAATTAAAGAGTCTGGAAAAATTGACAATTTTATGAGCAATTCCCAACATATATTATCAGCGGGTATTATGAATAAAAGTGGCCTTCAAGATCTTTCAGCAGTAATGGCGTTCGGCCTAATGGAATTAGCACCGGCAAATGCAAATTTGGTGCGCATGACCCAAAAGGGTAATGATTTTTTTAAATGGCTTTTTTTGCATAATTAATTATGTCACCACTCCGCTAATGCACTTGTGCCGTGTATGCTTAGTTAGAATTTCACCATTTCACACCTGCAACAACTGAAATTAGTGAAATATTTCATAACGGCAATTTGTTTTCATTTCTCGAACCGCTGATATTTGTAACGCCTGCAAGGCTGTTTCCCTCATCATCAAAACGTAAGGCAATGTCAAAGCTAAACTTCATTACACCTTTCTTTATCGTTTCCGATTTAACCGATTCGGTATCATTTTATGTAAACAAGCTTGGGTTTGAGGTATGGCATACCGGCCCTGACGACGGCCCCTATTGGGCTATGGTTGGTCGCGGCCCGGTTTCCATTATGCTAAAGGCTATTGCTCATGACATAAAACCCATCCCCAACCCTACCCGGCATGAATGGGCCGCCTGGGATGCGTACATTTCTGCTGAAGAACCCGACGCCCTGTTTGAAGAATTTAGTACAGCTGGTGTTGTGTTTCGCAAACCCATCCACGACAACAGCGACGGGCTGCGCGGATTTGAAATAACAGATGCTGATGGCTATGTTTTGTTTTTTGGAAGGCCTAAAGTATAACCTCTTCCTGCTCAGAATTTGCGGGATATGTTCTCCAAGAGAGGCATTCCCTCTAGATTAAGTGTCGAAACTTGTATGGGCACATGATATTATTTGTCCAATGCATAGCTACTTTCAAACATTATCTCCTCATGATAGTCTGGCAGCGTTGTTTTGCTTTTCCTTGTTGATACAATTGCTATAGTGTTATTTTTTACTACAGCTTTGATTTTTCTATATACAATTTCTTTTTTTGGATTTTCAATAAGCTCAACCCTAATAATGTTAGGTAAATCGCCCTTTCCAACATTAATTACCTTGTTCTCCGTTAAATATCCAAATCTTCTGTCTTTATAATTCAATAGATATTCTATTCTAATCGCCGCAAGTTTGTTACGATTAGGAATATTCTGGAACGGAATTTCAATCACGCTATTTGTGTTTGTATAGAATGTTTTTCCTGTATCTTCTAAATGAGTATTATAGTCATATATGTATTGAACTTTTATCTCTTTATTCTTGAATTCGGAATTTTTATCTGTGAAAAAATTAATACTATATTTCTGTTTATTACCTTTTTTGTAAGTCACACTCATATCATTTTCAACAACTTCATAATTGTCGTAAAACAGAATTGTATCCTTTTCTTTTTTCCAGGTTCCTTTGTAACGTTGCCAGGTAAAGCAACTCGAATTGGGCCTGCTCCAAAACTCAAATGTCGAGTCGTTATTTAATGTAATTTCATTTATTTTAGGTTCGAAGAAAGCATTTACATTTAAGTTTGACTCGTTATAATAAGCATTCTGGTCGTTTCTGTAAGTCAAGTATCTACCCTGCCCACGAGCGATTAGGATAAAAAGTGTTAAAATAGCAGCAAGTACAAATTTCATTGATAAATAATTATAGTTGACAGTTTATATTGAGATGCTATTAAACAGGCATTTCCATAATGCTGCAAAATATTTTTTTCGATACCTGAACTACTCATCATCCCATCCCTTGCCACTCAGGATTTTCGGTATATACTTTTCAACCCTCGCCTCGCGGGTTTTGGATTGTTTGGGTTGAGAGAAATGAAACAGGTATCCTCTTTGCCTGCCGGGTGTTAATGCTTCGAAAGCAGTTTTCAGCTGGGGGATATGGTCTAATTTATATTGAAATTCTTCGGGGACTTTGAAGTCGGAAGTTTTTTTGAGTTCCACCTTTAAGCCGGCTTTTTCTACTTCAATGGCTTCATGGATATAGGCTTTCAGGATGGATTGCAGCTCCACGATCTCCAGGACATTGGTAAACCTGATCTGACGAGGCCCCTGTACGTTCTCTGTTTGCTGGATCAGGATGCCGTTTGGATCGTTTAACAGGGCGCCTTTGAAAACCAGGAGCGCGCAGTATTCTTTAAATCCATGGATCAAAACGACGTTACTTTTCCCGAGCGTGTAACAAGGCTGACCCCATTTCAATTCTTCGGTAAGGCCGCAGTCGAGACAAATTGCTCTCAGTTTCAAATATTCTTCCTGCCACTGTGAGTCTTTATTAAAAAACCAATCAACTTTAGGGTTTGTGCTATTCATGGTAATATTTATTGATATCTACAAAAGTCAGACCTTCAACGATCCCCTGAATCCCCTGGCAGCATAATAAGAATCCGCGCCATTGTGATATAAGAAGACCGTATCGTAACGGCGATCACAAAAGATGGCGCCGCCAAGCTTCCTGATATTGGCCGGTGTTTTCACCCAGCTCGATGTTTTCAGGTCGAACTTTCCAAGTTCCTGCAAGGCCCGGTATTCTTCTTCTGTTAAAAGCTCAATACCCATCTCAGTCGCTACATCGATCACTGTATTTTCCGGTTTAAATTCTTTCCTTGCCTCATGCGCTTCACGGTCATAACAAAGGCTTCTGCGACCTTTGGGGCTTTCGGCCGAGCAATCATAAAACAGGTATTCGCCGGTCTTGTCATCATAGCCAACCACATCCGGCTCACCGCCGGTTCTTTCCATTTCGTTGAGCGACCATAGTTTGCCGGTATTGGCTTCCAATTTGGCTTGTACTTTGGTCCATTCAATATTTTTATGGCGATTCGTGTTTTTTTCAAAACGGGTTTTTAATATGCTAAGCAATTCTTCATGCTGTGCTGATGACAGTTTTTTCTTGTTGTTCTCAGCTTGGGTCATAAGCGTCATATTCAATGTAATAAATCAATTTTTTTATTTTTTTATCCATGTCCATCACTTCTGCAAGTGCATCTAAATCGTGCATGAATTCTTGAATTAAAAACATTTCCATGCAGTAACTAAACCCCGGACATTTTTTTTTCGCCACTTCCTCCGGCTTCATATCCTGCTCTTCCTCAGTCAAGTCTAACAGAACAGCTTCAGACGAGGGTAACAATTGTCCGTCTATTCTTTTCGCGTATAAAACCAGGTTCTCATTTGTAGTGGAGTAGGCTATGATAACATCTCTTACAGTCATTTTATTCAATAGTTCACTTTTGGAAAATAATTTTTCTATCCGCCGGCCTCAAATACCACGACAATCCTGTAAATATAGCCAATACAAACGGGGCAATGATCTGTGGATGAACATCATTGCTCGCAATATGCGAGATCACCGCGCCGGTCATGGTAAAAAATATTCCGGCATAGGCCCATTCCTTCAATAATTTAAAGCCGGGTATCAATATCGCGATTACGCCCAATACCTTCCAAACGCCGATGATCGAAATAAAGTAAGTAGGATACCCAAGTGGCTTAAATCCCTCCACTACTCCTTTTACTTGTAATGCCTGCGCCAATCCACCCGACAAAATACAGAAGGATAGCAACCCTGTAACTATCCAAAACCAAATATCTTTTCTCTTTTCCATTTTTTTATTATTTTAATTTGCTTACAATTTCCTCCAAACGGTTATGCGCCCAGTTGATGCCCTGGGCAAAAGGCAGCTTCAGCACTTCGTCGCGCTGTGCAGGCGATTCATAGATCACGTGCATATTGATCTTGCTGGTATCGTCAGTCAATTTTTCGAAGTCCGTGATCTCCAACTGCACGCCATAAGGCGTATTCGCCATTTCAAATGTGCGGGTGATCTTCTGGTCAGGAATAAACTCGTGGATGGTTCCACCAGCCTTAAATGCCACGTTCCCCTTGTTGTCTTTTGTTTCAAACTCCCAGCTGCCATGCTTTTTACTTTCCAGTTTCAGTACTTTGGTACCCATCCATTGCTCAATCAGTTCAGGTTCCGAAAAGGCCTTAAAAAGCAGTTCCAATGGCAGGTCAAATTCCCTGATGATCACCAAATCCTGTTTGCCGTCTTCGGCATTGATCTTTGTTTTTAGTTCCATGATGGTTTATTTTTTGGTTTTGTATGCTTTCATGATGTCTTCCAGTTTGTTAAACCTGTCATCCCACATTTTGCGGAATGGTTCGATAAAGTCGGCTACTTGTTTCATATTTTTCGCGTTGATATAATAGTAAATTTCTCTTCCGTTTTGTTCCTGTTTCAGCAATTCGCACTCCGTAAGTATCGCCAGGTGTTTGGAAACTGTCGGCCTGGCGGTGTCAAAGTTTGCGGCTATTGCCCCCGCCGTGAGGGATTGTGAAGCAACCAAAAGCAAAATCGCCCTTCTGGTGGGGTCGGCTATGGCCTGGAATACGTCTCGTCTTAAATTCATCGTGTAGCTATTTGACTACAAATATATATGTAGCTATTTAACTACGCAAATTTTTCTGAAAAAACTTTCTAAAAAGTTTTCATATTCGAACTGAATGAGTGATCTATATTTATTTTGAATAATCTTATTACTTTTATATCAGCAACTTAACCTCACATGAAACCTAAATTATTACTACGCATCGCGTCTATATTGATACTGATCCATGGCATACTGCACACCACAGGCTTTAGCCAGTGGAAACAAGACCCCGACCCTGCCAAGCACGAAATGATCAAATTAATGACCGGGCAACGGTTTCCTTTTATGGGCACGTCGCGCAATATGGGTGAATATTATGATGGTTTCGGCTATGCCGACAGTATTGCTTTATTTTTGATCGCCCTGTTGCTTTGGATCGTATCCGGCGAACTTTTATCTAACCGGTCACTGGCTAAAAAAATTATTGTTGTAGTTTCATTGAGCTTACTGGCATGGGCCATTGACGAATTTATATACTTCTTCCCGTTTGCAGCCGGGCTTAGTTTGGTTGCATCTGTCTGTGGTTTCGGCTCACTAATTGGGTTGGCCAGGCAAGGAACTTCCAAATAATTAGCCCCGCTTTGACCGGCCTACGCGCTATTTTATTCTAAATTCGCATTAAATTACTATTATGTATTTGATCATTATTATCCTGTTGCTTTTAGGGGCTTATTTCATATTCCGTAAAAAAAAGAGCGTTGAAATTTCGCCTGCTAAAAACTACCGGGCGCTGTTGGCTGAGCATGTAGCCTACTATAAAAGGTTGGACGACAATGGGAAGGCCCGTTTTGAGAAATTGGTTTCAGAATTTTTGAGTAGCACCCGTATCGAGGGGGTTGGTACCGACATCTCGGATCTTGACCGGGCGTTGATCGCTGCGAGCGCTGTGATTCCAATATTTGGTTTCCCGGGTTGGAAATACGAAAACCTCACCAATGTGATCCTCTACCCCGATACATTCGACGCCGAGTTTCAGTTTGAAGGTGAAAACCGTAATATCCTGGGTATGGTTGGCTCCGGTTATATGAACGGGCAGATGCTGCTTTCAAGAGCGGCCCTCACCAAGGGGTTTTCTGACAATAGCGGCAAGGAAAATACCGCCATACATGAATTTGTACACCTGCTTGATAAATCTGACGGGGCGACCGATGGTATCCCCGAAAACCTGGTGGCCCATGAATACACCATCCCGTGGCTTCACCTGATGCACGTGGAAATGAACCGCATTGAAAGAGGCAAATCGGATATTAATGTATATGCATTGACCAATGAAGCGGAGTTTTTTGCCGTTGCCTCCGAGTACTTTTTTGAAAAGCCTGAACAACTACAACATAAGCATCCTGAGCTGTATGCACACTTAAGCCGGATATTTGGCCAGAAACCGTCGACCTGATAGGACCGACCTTACGCGCTAAAGCGCAGTAATTTCGCCGGTGAGCAGGTTGTTTACATAAACGGTATAAGAGCCGTCTGTATTTTTAAAGTACAGCTTTGCGGTATTATCCGGTAAAAACAGGATGTAACCGCTATAAGTGGCAGTGCTGCCGGCTGGATTGGTTGCAGCATCCTTATCTGCCGTGGTCGTACTAAAATCGACCTTGCCTAAAACAACCACCGGACTTACAGGGCCGGTATGGTTAGCCACAATATCATTTAATTTATAGGCCGTTGAAAAGTCGTGGGTCTCGGTAGTTACACCCGCGCTACTTTTCGTAAGGTGCGACAAGGTAGTAGTGGTGCCGCCTATGGTAATATAGGAGTAATGGGCATCCTGCGATTTTACCACATAATTCAGGGTAACATAGTAATTGTTGGCGAAACCGGTGCCTGTTTCCGTGGTCGCCAGAGTATCAGCCAAAGTATAGGCATCGATATTATACCCATTATTAAAATACCC
>Ga0207671_10002556_pt1 | contig 19314 bp, 12 predicted proteins | sample KBSC24metaG_FD_184352 | JGI IMG/M metagenome (GOLD analysis project Ga0207671, IMG submission 184352) | Corn rhizosphere microbial communities from Kellogg Biological Station, Michigan, USA - KBS C2-4 metaG (SPAdes) (version 2) | ecosystem: Host-associated > Plants > Roots > Rhizosphere > Soil... | reverse complement strand
AAAACCCTTGCGTGTTGAAAGCAATGATGATGCCTGCGTAAAACGACTTGTCGCCCAGGCTATCCCAAAGGCGACCATATACCGAGGCTACATGCCAGCGTCGTGCAAAGAATCCGTCGAGCAGGTCTGTAATTAGGGCAATCAGACATAGTGCGATGGATATATAAAAGAAGATTGCTATTCTCTGAAAACAGATCACAAAAAGCAGTCCTAATACAATCCGGGATAGAGAAAAGGCGTTTACGACACTTCGTGGGGCCACCATAATTTCTAGTTATCAATATCCAACGAGCGGTACGGCGATGGAAGCGGCAGCTTTGAATGAGTTTCAAAAGAAACTGTCTTTTGGTGAGATTTACCTGAAGAATGAATCCATACGCTTAGACAGTATTGAGGATTACAATAAACTTAAAATTCTTACCTGGAATATCGAACGGGGTGCAAACGCCGGTCAGCTCGCGGCATATATCAATCAAGTCAAGCCTGACGTAGTTTGTCTGCAAGAGGTTGATTGGGGTAATGAGAGGACGAAGAATGCTGACGTCCTTGATGTTCTTGCCCGTTCTACTTCCATGGCCGGCGTATTTGGTACGGAGTTTTTTGAAATACAAACGCCGCATCGAGCGAAAGAGCTGGCGGGAGGCGGTGTTCAGGGTAACGCGATACTAACCCGTATCTCACCTGAGAAGTGTTTTCGAATTGAGCTTCCAGTAGCCTTTGACTGGATTAATCCCCCGGAGCATAAGAAAGAAATTGTGCGACGTGAAAAACGAGTTGGCGCGAGGTTCGCCCTGTGCGTTGAGTTCAACTACTTCGGCAGGTCAATTGTTATATGCTCGACGCATTTCGAAGATAAAGATGGCGGTGTCAAAGGGAGGTTTACGCAGTTCAAATCTCTAGCAGAAAGACTTCGCACAATCACATCTGAAAGCGCCACATCTATCATCGCTGGCGATTTTAACTCTCTCGAGAACTGGATTACTTACCTTTCCGGGACTTATCAAAGATCAACATCATTAAGAAAACCTTGCCATATCAGTGAATGTCGCTGGTGGAAGGAACAACTTCTGTGTAAAACTGGATATGCAGACCCTTTTACGTGCAAGAATTGGACCTACCAGAGATCGATGATTTACCGAGAAAAGTTGGACTGGATAACTGTGCGAAATTGCCACGTTTCACAGCAAGGCATCGGAGACTTCAATACCTCAGACCATCGTCCTGTTTGGACTCAAATCAGATTGTAATTGGTGGTGGAAACGTGAGAAAGAGTGACGGCTTTCCTGACTCAAATGAGTGCAAGATGTTAGTTTCGCTGAACACGATGGCGATGAATCGCTGCGTCACTTTAGCAGCTATTCTCATTGAGACGTGCGACTCGGTTTCGCTGCTCTTAGCCAAGAAAGACCGGCGAGGCAACCCTTCGAAAAATATTGGCGGCGAGAGAGGACGATGTACAACGAGACGCCCCGTTGCCGCTCGCTAAATAAACGTCCTTAAGATTACACTGGGTGATGAAGCCAAAATCAGAAGCTTGATTCTTATTCTTCCGATTAAAGTTGTGCGGATGCTAGGCGGAATCCAGGTAAGCAGATGATACAGAAGATAGATCTGAAAGATTTACTCGGGCATTAACCAATTTGACGGGTAAGACAAACATAGCGATTTTTCGCTTCTGGACAATCGCATAATCATCGAATCGAAGTACATCAAGGACGAAAATACAAAAGCAGCTATCGGCAAGAGTCTGGAAGGACTCGCTCATTTTTATGGTCGAAACTGAAATGTCGCCATTCTTCTCTTTCTCATTGTCGCCGCACCCGACGTAAAGATCGATGATTTGAATTGGGATAGTACATTCTCGCATGTAAACAACGGTCAGCGATTTGATTACCCGCGTTTATAGATTTCGTTGAGTACCCTCCAGGTCCTTCCAAGCTCAATGACCGAGCATGCTTCAAACATACCGAATGGTCCTTTGCAAACCCGTCGATTGTAATTTTGTGAGCTAACTTATGAAGACCCGTACCGCTGCAATTAAAACCTCAAACCTTGGACTCATCGCAATTCAAGAGTATTGCTCCAAAACAGACTTAATCTTTCAAGGGGAACCACGTGAGGATTTCGGTGTCGATTGTTACATCGAAGTAGAATTGGAAACCGGGCCTAGCAATTTCCTGATAGCTGTACAGTGTCGAAGCGGCTCGTCATATCGCCAAAATCACTCCGACGGCTCATTTGCCATCAACGTTTCAGTAGACGACGTGGCGTACTGGTTAGCGTCGAATATACCTGTTCTGTTCGTTTACTACGATGTTGATGAGAAACTTCTGTATTGGCATCACGTCCAGGCTCAAGCTGATTGTATCGAATCGGTTAATGACATTAAGCATCTCTCTTTCACCCAAATGGATAACGTCAAGAGTAAACCCCTGGCGGATTACGCCCGTCGTCTTGTTGATGGCACGCCAACCATTAAGGACCGCCTGGCTATTGTCTCCGCGGAAATGAGTTGCCTCATCGATGATGAGCCCTTTCGAATTGACCAATCCACGTCGCGCATGGCAACCGAGCTATTTAAGAAGGAGATACCATCTTATTCGACAGTCATGGGCTACAGCGCAGATGATCGTTGGATTCTGATCCAGGAGATCGTTGAGCTCGGCGGAATTCCGCCAGAAATCTACGCAGTGATGCTTGATACACACAACTGGGCCGCACTTCGGTTGCCGTTAGCGGTACATTCGGAACCAGTAGCTGAATTCGATGAGCTTCCGATGAATCCTGAGAGTTTGCGTCTGGCGCGGGAGGTTATCGATCGCATCGACTTCTTCGCGCCTCAGCGACTGCTTCTGCGTTACGACTTCGTGGACGAAGCGACAACTGGTCCGCCGCCGAGGATTTCATTTGTGTTCGGAGCAGAGCGTTTCGATTTAAAGGTGATCGGACCGCACGAATATCGTTTCCTCGTTGTGGAGAACAGCAGATTCTCTCCTCCTCGCCGCGCAACACTGCTATCATCCACAACGGTGCCCATGCAATACATTAGTAACGATTTCTCGAGCATAGGGGAAGCACAGCACCTCCTCGGCATATGCGAATTAGTTGTGAGCCCTTCCGGCAAGCGGGTGAGTATTGGTGCAATCACAAATATGGACCACATCTGCTGGGGAGCGGCGCGTGTATTTCATGTCCATTTGACCTGCGACGCCCTTCGCCGGGCGTGTAATGAGGCATTGCTTACGTAAAGCCCGCTGTTTAGGATCGATTCGATTGTGGGTGAAGCAAATAAAGTGACCTACCGGCGGTGAAACCTCGAGTTGCTTTGGGTGCACATACGTGAATAACTCAGCATGTCAGTTTGCGGGAATGGCAGCGACTACCTGATCAGTTTCGATACCAGATCTGCGAACGAAGCGAAGACGTCTTGCCTGTCTCACCTCAAGCATGTCGAGTGACGTCAATAGGACTGTTTAGATCACAGGTTACTTAAGGGCTTCGTCGTGATATCAGTGTTATAAGTCCAGTGCGATCGTGCGAGCACAACCAAGAATGTACATGTTTCAGGACGTGCTTGACTTCCCTCGTCGTAGGTTTCAGCCAAAAAGGATAAAAACACGGCACTGCAAAAAAGCAAGCGTTTCAGAGTTGACCGATGTCTTTCAAATATGAAGTCACAACGTCCTCCGGAAGTTGGCCAACAAAATGTTGAGCGAGAAACCGCTCTTTGGGCGAAATATTTAGGTCACAAACGAAACAATTGAAACCGACAGGAAGCAGGATGTTTCGATCTAAGGATTCATTCTCTAGGAGGACCTGTGCCTCGATAAAAGATCCGTCACCGGGATTTGAATCGCACACAGGGCAATGAATCTCTACGGTAAGGTCTTCGTCCCATGTTTCAAATAGCTTGACCTTCTGTCGCTCAATGTAACGTTCCCACTCTGTCTCTGCACCCCTGTCGATCACGTCGAGATCGTCGCGCGGCGACGGCCACTGAGTGTGAGTCCAAATCATATGATGCTGGAGAGTCTTGAGAGCATAGGATTTCGGGAGGATTGATTCAGTCCTTAGATCGCGCAATACCGACTGAGCAACTTCAACTTCTCTATAAATCCATTCCTTCAGGAGAAAAGGGAGTGAAACAGAACCGCCGGTGACCCGGTCAAATAGTTCTTTGAGAAAAGGGAATGCAGTGTCGACGATCCTTTCTGCATAACGTCCTTCCAATTCGGGCTTGCCGCCATAATGAATGATGCTGTTGCGAAAGGTGTGTAACGAATCCTGATTCTCTCCCTTCGCCGAGATTAGCTGCTTTCTCCATGTACTCTTAAGACCAGGATACAATTCGGCAACTCGATCAAAAGCTTCCTCAAAATAGATGGTCTTTTCAATGTCGAATTCCGGAATCTCAAGAGCCCTTCCAGTAGGATGGTTAAGAAATGCATCCCTTAGCAAACTTTTTAACGTTTCGTATTTTTCCAACGCTTTCTTATCGGTTATCAGAATTCTATGTATGCGCTCTAGCTCACCTTTCAAGGCAACCTCTATCGCGTTGTCGAGCATAACTAAGGCTTGACCAACTTGGTCTCCCGCAATCAGCCATAAAGACGCTTCCGCGAAATCGACTGCGCTACGGAATAGTCTCGAGTTGTAAGCTTCAAGCTTTTCACGCTCTTCCAAAAAGCGACCAGACTTAACGAACGTTATTGGCATTGACCGTTCTCCTAAGATCTTCTGCGCCTCGTAAGCTGCTGCCTTCCCCTTTTAGAAAACTTTATCAAAGTTTAGATTAGATGAACCCGTGCGATTCTCAACGCGGAGCCTTTTTTTGATTAGCAACTGACAAAGCATTTTCAGGATGGTCAGCGTTGCCTGAAAAAAGCCTTAGCTAAATTCGCGTGGAAATAATCCAAAGAGTTCAATCTAACTCTTCGTGCGAGTCGCGTTCGTGGCTGGATCCGTTATCCACTCCGTAAATTTCGCAAGTGGGATTGAGTAGAACTTACCAGCACTTTTGGGCTTCCATAAAACGCCAGACGGTTTGACCCTAATGACGCCAACGACGTTTCCTTTTTGGTCTAGGATTCTTTCTTCAAAATACTTTGGTGATTCGAAGCGATTGTTATAGCCTGGCATTGAGGTTAATCTCCATTAGATAGTGAGAAAGAGCGCGCTCAGCTTAACGGAGATACGAGCGGGCAAGCAAGTCTTATGCCTATCATTTACCCGGAGAGGCGAACTCAAAACGTTTTACTATCAATCGCACCTAGCTACAAGACAGTAAATTTCATCCGGAGATGGTAGAATCTATATCTACTGTTGGCGTGATCCTCAAAATATTTCTTGTCTATTAGGTCTGGAATCGCCGCTCTTGAAGCAATTCTTCGGGACGGTTCATCGAATGCAACAAACCCAGCCTTCGGTTGAGTAAACCGTTGTATGGCTGATGGGAAATTATTGGATCACTTGAGCACGAGAACAGGAGCAAGATGGCAGCTATCAAAACAGAGTTAACACCGAATCCGATACCCATTGCAGCTCTGGATTTGGGGAAAAAATACGTCTCAAATCTTGCCACACGCACTGCGATGTACACTGAGCTGAGATTGCTTCTGGATGCGCAAACGAAAACACTGAGTTCGCCAGAGTATCGAGATCTTATCGTTCGCCAAAATGTGCTTTCTCGAAGTTCTTCGTCTGCCCGCGAGAAAATGTGGGCAGAACTAAGGAAGAGGTACCTACTTGAGGAGCAATCGGCTCTCTTTGAAGCCTTCTGGACCGAGTGGCGGCGATGCCGCTCGGAACAAGAAAAAGGTCTGACAGCCTACATCTTGTTCGCTCTAAACGACCGAGTTGTTGCTGACCTCGGGACTGATTGGCTTTACCCATATTTACGTGACGCACCTGCGGCAATCCGTGTGGAAGACGTTCGTAGTTTCCTCGACCTCAGTGTGAAAAGACATCCCGAAGTCAAGGGATGGTCAGAAAAAACGCGTACAAGAATTGCACAGCACTATCTGGCTAGCATCCGTGACTTTGGTCTTGCATCTGGTAAGCGAACAAAGACCACTGTACGACCAACGGTGTATGGTGCCCCGATGCGACTGCTAATACGTGCACTCCAACTGGCACGAGTTCGACCAGTCGATGGCGTGCAGGCCAAGATCTTTCGTCTTCTTGCGCTAGATAGTCGTGATGTTATCGATGCGCTTGGAGAGCTAAATAGACTTGGAGAGCTCAGATTTCGAATGCAAGGTGATGTTGTGGAACTGGATGTCCGAAGGGAGAAAATGTGAAGGACAAATTTGATGAGCTCTTCGAGCTAATCAAAGACCCGTTGCCGCCGGGCGGTGTCAAAACCGACAACTCGATCATATTCGTTTACCCACCTGATAAGGAACTGGACTTTCGCGAGTACTTGCTCGACACTTTTGTCCCACTTCTGCAAGCGAGAAAAATTCGTTTTCGCCTACTGGACCTCGGTGGATTCGTCTTCGAGTCTTTGGATGAAACACTGGTCCAAAATCTGAGCGAAGATGAGTTTGATGAGTATCAATGGATGAAGCAAGGATTGTCACGACAAATTGAAAGAGCACTTCAAGAACAAGTAACAAAGTTGGCGAGTGAAACACCCGGCGGCACAATCATTATCTATTCGGCGGCTTCTTTGTACCCACTAGTAAGATTCGGTGAAGTCCTTCGCGAGTTGCGGGAGTCCAAGTGCAGGATCGTGCTCGGATTCCCAGGCGAAGAGCGTGGGGGTAAGTTGCACTATATGAACCAGCCTGACGGAAGTAATTACCTGGCCATAAAGATCACGTAGCATTCAACCATCTCGTAGAGGCTGAGATCAGTAGGGGGCCACCAATAAATGACAATTCGCGAAATCATCAAGCGAAACATTAGCGAAAGAATAGAGGGTGTTGTTAAGGTTTTTGATCGTAACTCACTCGTGACTGAGATTCGTGAATATGTTGTAACTGACAAAATTGAAGACGAGTTGAAGAAAATCTTCGACGTTTTCACTCAAGTAAGCACAACTCTGCGCGTGGGGAGCAACGCCCGCGATGTCATGGGGATCTGGATATCCGGGTTCTTCGGTTCAGGCAAATCTCACTTCGCAAAGGTATTAGGTTACGTACTCCAGAATGACGATCTCGGAAGTGGTTCAGGAGATCGTTGCATCGACGTCTTTATCAATCATTTGTCAGACACGCCAAGAGGGAGAGACATCCGCCTAAGGCTCGGTGAAATCAAACTCGCCACCCAGATATCGATGATCCCTTTTGAAATCAAGAGTCGACAGTCACTCACGAACCCTAACTCGGTCGGAGAGATTATCCTCAGCGAGTTCTACCGACACGTTGGACTGGCTGAGAACTTTGTCGTCGCTAGAATCGAGCGCCGGATGCAACAGCACGGGTTGCTATCAAAGTTGGAAGAGAACTACGAAGCGAGGTTTGGAGTGCCGTGGAAAGATCCTGAGGGCCGTGAGGACTTGATGACGGTACGCCGCAGACTCGCCGAGATTCTACCCGATGTCGAACCAAGGGATTACCCAAACGAACAGGCGGCCAGAAAAGCGCTTGATGACATGTTTCGACATGAAAAGATAACGGCTGCGAGTTTGGCCGACGAACTTGTCGCGTGGGTAGATTCTCAGCCCGTTACTGCTGGAAAGACGAGGCATCTGGTCTTCGTAATTGACGAGATGGGTACCTTCATAGGCGATTCGACCGAGAGGATCAGTGAACTAAATAGCATTGCCGAAATGCTCGGTAACAAAGGCAAAGGCAAGGTCTGGATCATTGCAAGCAGCCAGCAAGATCTTGAGAAGGTTGTTGACCGAACAAACTTTCAACCTGCGTTGGTAGGTCGGTTGAACGCCAGGTTCGAACTCAAGCCGCATCTCATCTCGGACGAAATAAACAAAGTCGTATCTGAGCGAATTCTTAAGAAGCATCCCTCGGAAGAGTTGCAGCTACGCGAATTGTACAGGAAATATGAAGGTCATCTTTCGCTACTTGCCGATTTGAAGGCAAGTCGGCATTTAGGCGATGTTGATGAGGCGAGTTTCGTCGACAGCTATCCATTTTTGCCTCATGAGATTCGACTCGCTCAGGACATCTTTGAACGTTTATCCGGCTTTCGTATATCGGGCGGCGTACGGTCGATGATCTCGGTCGTGATGGAAACGCTTCAGCGACTTGCAAATGAGCCAGTGGGAGTTGTGGTTGGCTTCGATCAAGTATTTGATGCCGTTGAGAACGACTTACTCTCACAAGAATACTTGGGAGCTTCAGGTGTTCGGACAATTCGGGAAGCTGATGAGCGTGTTACCGGAGTCGTTTTGTCCCCATCTCGAGTACTAAAAGTGCTGTGGTTGCTAAATCAAGTCACATGGGTCCCACGTGTTCCGGAGACAATTGCCAAACTACTTGTTATGGACTTGGCCACGGACCTCGCTCCCTTGAGGGAACAAGTTGAGAAAACGCTCGGCGCTCTTCAAGGAGCAGGCTATGTGGCCAAAGACGAAGCGACCGGAGAATGGAAGTACCTTAATGAACGTGAGCGAACTATTGAGCAAACCATTCAAGAAATGATGCGTCCTGACGGAACGCGAGGCATCAGCGTGTCTGCAATCCGCAGAACGTCTCAGCAAATCTGTAAGAGCGATCTCATCACTCGTAAGAAGTTGAACAACTTCGTCGTCCTTTACGGAAAGACAAAGGTGCCTTTCTCGTTCAGCGTGAATTTGGACGGGGAGTCCGTCGAGTCAGGAGCCGACCTGGAGTTGCTCTTTCTCAGTCCACTTGCGCCAGGTCGTAAACAGGAAACCGAAGAAATCCGCAAGCAGAATCAGATTGCCGGGCCAAAGGGGAGAAAATCCTGGTGGGTTGCCAGCGTACCTGAGAATCTTGAAGCACGTCTGCGCCGGTTCGAGGCCCTCGTCAAGGTAACGAGCGACAAACGCTTCACCGACGATGCCTCCAAAGACTCTCAGGATGCACTGTCTGAAAAACGCAAAGAGCGAGACGAGTTGAAAAGCGCCCTTGTGCGTGACCTCGAAAAGGCTTTCCTCTCTGGCACGCTCCTCTATGGCGGCCAAGAGGTGGACTTGGATGGCATTAACGATATGAAGGAGCCGGTTGAGTCGGCACTTAGCGCAATTATTCCGAACGTCTACACAAAATTCGGCATTGCTGACAGAGAATTCGATTTCAGCAAACAACTGAAGGGCCTCCTTTCCTCTCCCACCTCGGCATTGCATCAGGTAGCCCCTTCCCTAGATCTGTTTGACACTCAGGGTAGTCTGCAACGCGAATCGCCTTTGGTTGCTCAAGTACTGGAGGTGCTAAATGATCTGGAAGATGAAGGACTTGAGCCGGAGGGCGCGATTCTTCTAGACGCGAAGGACAACAAGACTTTCAAAGGCTTTAGGCGTCCACCATTCAACTGGCCTGACGAACTCGTTAGGCTCGTTCTCGCAGGTTGTTTTCGGGCCAGCGCTATCTACATCGAGGAGTCGACACCCAATGGTCCTTTTCCTCGATACGACTACAAGAATAGTGATGATTACTTCGCAAAGATCCTGACCTTTAAGAAGCTGAGATTTCGTGCCACCGAGACGAGCCTAACGGTTGATCAACTCAAGCAGGCTAACAAGAATTTGATCGCCATGGGTGTAACAGGCGTACCGGAATCGGGAAACGCTATTGCGGCATCGGTTCAAGCTCTGGGTCAAAGGTTGCGGTCGGCTCTTGCCGACGCAAAACTTCATGCCGGCGTTAGTATTCCGCTACCAAATGCAATGTTGGCTGCGGGCGATTTTCTTGATGAACCAACGACGGCTAAGGACCCGACGAAAGCGGTAACGGCGTTTTTGTCGAACGCGGCGCAATGGCAAGAGCTTCACACCGGCTTGGAGGTTTTTCGTTCATTTCTGGATGCGAACCGTTTGAGTGAGTTCACACAATCGCGCACTTTGGCTCAGCTTGCTGAACATCATCCGGTCTCATTAAGTCACTCCGCCAAGATCAAACTCGATCAGTCGTTGAGGGATATGGAAGCTATCATCGCTGAGCGCGAAGTCATTACTAGATGGGCCGACTACCGTCACGCCTTCGAGGGAGCGAGCGAGGCGTATCGCGATGCGTACAGCGACGCTTATGAGAGGATACGGAATGAGACTAATGAGGCAGTCATGTCAATTCGCAATAGCGCGGACTATAAGGGGGCCCCTGTAGATCAGCGCGATAAAGTCATCGATACGGTGTTTGGGCCGACTGGCGCCTGCTACTTTCCGGAGATTAGCCTTCGCTCGACGCCAGCGCTACTGGAAGCAGCCACGAAGCGCAGTCTCACCTCACTAGATCAGGCTTCGATGGCTTTGCCTGCTTATCAGCGACTGGTGGAATCTGAATTGTTCTCGCTGAAACATCCCGCTGCTTCTCCGGATCCTGATGAAAAGATCTGGACATGGCATCCCAGTTCAATCCTCAATGGCAAGCGGTTCCGTAGCGAGACAGAGATCGACGAAGCATTGAAGCAGATCGCTGAACAACTCAAAGAACGTATCCGCGAGGGCTACACGGTGATCATCAAATGACAGTCCAAGCCCGATCCCTCACAGACAAACTAAAAGACGATGTCAAAGCTTGGGTGCCAAAGGTGCGTGAGGTTCTCGAGAAGGATGTTGGGTCACAGCTTGGCCGGCTAGGCATAAAGAAGAGTAGTAAGCCTCAGCCGCTGGACAAGATGCATCTGTCGGACGCTGACAGGGCGATTCGGGCCAGAGTCGAAGCACTGCTCCTCCGCGAAGCGGCCGCGGAAGGCGTAACACGTGGCTATGAAACCGTATGTCGCGATATTACATACACATTCCTCAATCGGCTCGTTGGCCTCAAGAGCATGGAGACGCGCGGTCTGCTGTTTTTACCTCCTCCCACCAACCTTGACGGTGACGCTGAAGCAACCGAAGTTATTACTCCGATTGCAGGTCAATCGCGCTCGAGATACTTGCGGGATTTCCGTGCCGCCTTTGGTTCTCGATACAAATACGAGGAGGATGCCGAGGAGTCGTTGCTTCACGATGGCTTGAACGCAGCCTTTAACTACATCACACGAGAAATTAAGGTTTTGTTTGACCCTGATCACGAGTATTCGTCCGTGTGGCCCACGCATGCGGGACTCACTACCGTCATTGAGATGATTAACAATGACCTGCCCGAAGATGCGTACCGAGCACCAGATTTCCTCGGATGGGTCTATCAGTTCTTCAACCGAGAAGAAAAGCGACGAGTCCGTGATGAGAATAAGGGTATTCCCAGAACGTCTTACGAACTCGCCGTGATTAACCAATTCTATACACCATCTTGGGTGGTCAAGGTTCTAGTTGATAACACTCTCGGCAGACTGTGGTGTCAAATGCACCCTGATTCCAGTTTGTTTCCAAAGCAACCGCCGCCACTCCCCGGAGAACGGGTATCGGATGAACCTGTCGCTGACTATCTAGTTCCACGAACGGGTGAGCGCATCCGTTATGAGCGCTTAGGCGATGATGGTCGCATTGAGACTTTCAAGTCCGCAAAGGACATTACACTCCTGGATCCTGCGTGCGGCACTATGCACTTCGGCCAGTATGCGTTCGGTCTCTTTTATCGCATGTACGAAGAAGAAATCGAGCACGCTGGAGAAGAGGGTTGGCCCGAAAAGCCCTCGGTAGAGAATCCGAGCAACATAGCAGCCGGTATCGTCGAAAACAATCTCTTCGGAATAGATATCGACCCGCGAGCCATCCAGATCGCTTCACTGTCTCTGCTTCTTACTGCAAAAGAGGCCGCACTTCATCATGGTCAAGACCCCCGAACCGTGGGATTAACTAGAACTAATCTAGTGATCGCCAATGCTGTCGATCTCGGCGAGGAGCACCTCCGCGCACTGATTGACCATCTCGGACCGAGGTTGGGAACGAATGGGGTGCAGGAGCGATTATTCAGCGCTCTCTGGCAAAACCTGCAAAACGTTGGTGAGCTTGGCAGCTTGATTCAGGTTCGGGAGAGCGTCAAAGCTGTGCTTGACGAGTGGGTCGATAAGCAGGCGCGTGCCAAGGGTGTGAAAGTGCCGTTCACAGAGCAGTACAGTGAGCAAATCGAACTTGGAAATCTGAGGTCTGAACTTCAGCGTGAGAGGACGAGACAGCTTGAACTGGAACGGCAGTTACTTGAAGAAGAGGCAGAGCAACTTCAACGCGAACTCGTCACCAAATTGGAGAGCGCTACTGCCGAGGCAGGCACAGACCCTTCTCAGCGGCTTTTCGCGGAAGACACAGCACGCGGTCTAAAGCTATTGCAGGTACTCTCACGTCGCTTCGACGTTGTGGTGATGAATCCGCCTTACGGCTCGTTCGTTCCGAAGGTAAGCGATTTTGTGAAGAGTGCGTATCCGTTGACTAAGAACAACATCTATTCTGCCTTTATTGATCGTGCGACGCACCTTATTGAGCAAGAAGGATACGTCGGTGCCCTAGTATCTAACACTTTCGTCAACCTAAAGGATTTCGCGAAGTTGCGAACTGAGATCCTGCTCAAGCGGAATCCGCTGATTGTCATCCTCGATCTTGGCTTTGGTATCCTCGATGATGCGACGGTGGAGGCAGCGGCGATCGTCTTGCGAGGAGGGGCTTGATGAGTTCAATTCGCTGGCGTTGGGAGGAGAAGGATTTCGGTTTTCGTTTCAAGGTAGGTAGGGGTAGGAATTTGGCCGAATATTACCAGGCTGCCAACGCTGAAGAGTTTTACCTTATCCCTTCTGAACAAAGTAAATTGAAACGGACCCAGAGGGACGAACTGACGGCGATGTGGACGCCTCCAGTTAATCCCACAGTTGTCGCGATCCCGTGGCACAACTATGACCAAGACTGGGATCACATCTACACGGATGATGGAATCAACATTAATTATGCTGGCTGCCTAGATCCCGCAGAGATCAAACAACGCGAGGACGAAGGTGTAGCGCGAGCTATTAGCTACATAGATTTGGTCGCGCAGCGTTCCGAACCCGCGACCCTTACAAGTGAACTCGTGCGTCAAGTCCATCGTGAAATCATGGGCGACATTTATCCGTTCGCCGGGGAATGGCGCACCGTCACTCTGTCGCGCGGCGGTGTGACTTGGGTATTACCGCCAATCGGGATAGAGCCATTGATGAACATTTTGGAGGAGGAAGTATTCAGCCGTTCGCCGTTTCTCTCCGCTGAGGACGGAGAGGTGTTTGAGTATGCAAGCGAGGCTATGTGCGAATTGATCGCGCTTCATCCTTTTCGTGAGGGCAACGGACGCACAGCATTCATGATTGGCAATCTAATCTTGCTACAAAATACCTTGGTGCCGCTTGACGTATATGACCGACGGAAAGATGAAGCGCGGTACTATGCAGCGTGTGAAGCGGGGCGAGTCCATAAGAATTATGTGCCGCTGGCGGAGTTGCTTGCCGAGTGGGAAGATGACGCGCTCAAGGCCCAACAGGAGGACACGGATGCCGAGTAAAAGGCGAATCCAAGCACGACGCATCCTGAGCGATCCTGATGCTCGTCGAAAGCTGATGGTAAGGACGATCCAGGCCACACAGGCACGTGAAGGGATCCAGACGAGCGAGTCACAAGCTGAAAGGGCCTATTATGTTGTCACGGAAGCAGAGCAAGCAGCATTCTTTGGTCTTGCACAAGATAAGGGTGGAAAAAATCAATCCGAGCAAAGAGAACAGAGTTTTGTAAGAGCGCTCCGTGGTGATGACGTAACGAATTATGTCCGGGTGTCTCGGCGGGACTTTTCCGTGATAGATCATTCCCCGCTCCTCTTTTCTCAAGTGCAAGTTATTGCGCCCCTGTTCCGTGAAAACCCACGTCTTAATAAAGGATGGGCTAGTGTCCGCGGCGGTATGAATTCAACTGCCTCTGAACGATTCGTACGTCATTTTTGGGAGGTAACCTCTTCAACCGGCAAGACATGGGTGAAATTTTCAAAGGGTGGGCCATTCTCTCGCTTCTATTCAGCTTTAGAACTTGTATTTGACTGGACTGATGCGGGGAAAGAATTTCGTGGATTAGTTAAGAGGCTTTATGGAAGCGAGAGTCGCTTCGTTAAATCCCCGGAGTTTTATTTCAAGCGCGGATTAACTTGGACTGAGAAAAGCTCTCTCGGGTTGAGTGTGAGAATTCTCGACGAGGGTGCAATTTTTAATGTCTCTGGCCCTGGGGCGTTCCCTCTAGATCACGCTGATGAATGGTACTTGCTTGGTGTCTTGAACTCCGAAATGATTGCTTTTGTCGCTTGGGCATTGAGTGGTAGAAACTACGGCGCTGAATATGTTGGGGGGTTACCAATACCTCGGCCGTCCCAAGAACAGCACAAGAAAATTAGTCAAATTGCGAAAACAATCTTTGACATTAAGAAGTCGTGGGACACCAGTAACGAAGTTTCTACTAGTTTTGCTAAACCTTGGATACTGCGAGAAGACATTCTCGACCCAGACAAGACAATAACAGAACGGCTGCACTTGATTATCGATGATGAAAGAGGCAAGGATGCTCGCATACAGCAACTTTATGCTGAACTGAATGAGGAAGTTTATTCGGTCTATGATATCTCAGGATATCAACGCGAAAAGGTGGAGGTAAGTTTAGGTGAACGACCACGCGAACTCGTCTGGCTACAAATGGGTGGTAAGGAGACAGACCAAAAGCGCATGGAGCATGTCTATCGGTTGCTCTCCTACATTGTGAAGTGTGTGGTCGAAGAGGATGAGGACGGCATTGTCCCTTTTATTTCCATTTCTTGCGAGACGAATCTGGTTGAACGGGTACATCATAGACTAGAAGGTCTTTTCCCGAATCTGCAGGTGGCGCAGGTTGAAGCCCAGGTCGTTAATGAACTCAAAAAGCGCGTGAAAGGTTACAAGCGCACCGAGAGCATCGCCCAGTGGCTCGAAAACATTTTCTTCGACTATCACTCTTCTCTCTATGAGAAACGGCCCGTTATTTGGCACATTGCTAGCAAGCCAGGCGCGGAAGGAAGAGCTGCGTTTGGGGCTTTAGTCGACTATCATAAGTTTGACAAAAACGGCATGGCGAAGCTGCGTGGGACCTACCTGCGAGACGCTATCGGTCTTTTTCGCCGCGAGGCTGGACTTGCGCTTAAAGAGGGACGAAACGACGACCAGATTGAATGGCAATCGCGTTTGGAGGAGGCCGGAAATCTCGATGAGCGTCTCCGTCTCGTACAGGAGGGTCACTGCGAAGGGATGGAGGAAGCAGAAAGCGACTTTCGGATCCTCACACCATGGAAGTCTCCAGATAACCGCCCGAAAGGATGGGATCCGGATATCGACGACGGCGTAAAAGTGAACATCGAGCCCTTACAAAAGGCCCGAGTACTACGGATTCAGAAAGTGGTGTAAGCAATGATTCTCGAAGTCCTCACAAACGAGTTTCTAAATCGGTTCAAGCATGAGAAACGAGCTCAGGTTTGCCTTTGGTTCGACGAGAAAGGAGAGTTTGCACACCTCGTTCCTGTTTTTGCGCAACACTTAGACGAGCATCCGCACGCTCCATTCAAACTACTCGTCTACGATCCGCCAAGTCTTCGAGGCCAAATCTGGATCAAGCATCAGATCCATGCCGCGCTTGCTGCGCTCTCTGAAGATAAGCGCCTGCAGCAAAAGTTTGTTATTTACCTGCCTCTCTCTGAAGATCGTCTCGACTCGCCTGACGAGGAAGGTCGTAATCATCTCGAACTGCTCGTGGAGTATCGGCTGACGCTTCCACCTTGGCGCATAGGTGGCAAACGACCAACCGTGTTCAGCTTCTTACGACAAGCGGGTGTTCGCCTTCCAGACAATCCATCTGAGCAGAGACGACTTTATGATGGAGGCAGCGACTCACTGCTTGCTAAGTACGTGGCCAAGTTTGCCGATCGCTCACGCGAATTCTGGGACACGATAGTCACCCCCGAGTTGGTTCAGTCGCGTCTCGTCGGAGATGTAGAACAGACACTATTAGACCTAGCTGTGGCGCCCGAAGCGACATGGTCCACCCTACAGGAAAAGGGACTCAAAAATGAATTACTGCAAGTCGTCAGCGAGCGGTTTGGATTCGAAACCGAGGAGAGTGATCCCGCCGCGATCGTTCGAGAGTTTGTGGCGCTTTTGGCCCTGACGGAAACCTATCTTGGTTACGGCGAGCCGTCCGATTTTCCTTTCGCGAATCGGTTACCTCCGCTCGCCACTAGGGATCGTTGTCTGCAATTTCTTCGGCGCTGGTTACGCGACGCTGAGAGTCGCCCTGCGTGGGATCGGTGGGTCACAGAGGTCGAGCGGCAGTACAACCTCAGTACATGGGCTTCCAATAGAACGGGATTGAGCTTCGGTTTCCCTCACCTTGTCCGGTCACGTTGGGAGAAGACCATCGGAGACTTCAATGAGGCGACTGCGAAGATCTCAGACACATTGGCCTTCTTTAAGCGTGCGCAGGAAGCGGTTGAGAAAGAAGCTGAGTTTGCAAGGGCAAGCCACACTGATACGGGAGCGTGGACCATGCTAGCGCGCCTGGGCAGGCTCGTGACTGACTGCCAGGTGGGTTTGAAACGGATCGATCAGAAAACCACCGTTCGAGAGCTCGCGGCTCTTTACGTCGAACTTGCACCGATCATCGAACAGCAGCATTTAAGGATTCGATTCGTCGCCATGCAACAGTCTCTACCGTCGATCGGAAAGGTCGCTGATCGCCACTATGCAGCCTATGCCAACTCCTTGAATCAGCGGTTCTTCGATCTCTATCGCCAGCAAAGCTCAACCGACATAGAAGGAATACCATTTGTCACTGACAGACTTCAGCAGCAACTTTGGGAAGCGCATGAGCGACGCGCGATCATCATCGTTGATGCTCTACGTTTTGACTGCGCGATTGAGATCAAGGAACTGCTTGATTCAGAAGTTCAGGTTGAACCTCTGCGTGCTGCATTGCCCACCATTACGCCAATTGGAATGACTGCAATGCTTCCGCTGAATGGCGACATGGTGCAGTTGAAGGTACAGGGCAATCAGCTTCAGTTGAAAGTTGGGGGAAAGGACTTGTGTGCCCGCGCTAACAGGCTTGCTTTTCTGTCTAGCATCGGGGCCGACTGCCGGGATATCACAGAAATAGAAGAAGCGGCGTCTCAGCCGGAAGGTTTAGGAAAACTGCTCGTTGTTTTTGGTCATGAAGAAGTAGATCACATCGGGCACGGAAACGGTAACAATCTAATTCGACACCTTGATCGCGAGGTGCATCGACTTTCACAGATCATTCGTAAGCTGCATGGCTGGGGTTATGGGTGCGTTCATGTTGTAACCGATCATGGGTTCATCCTGATCGACGAAGAAAAATTGCCACCTGAAGTTCCGTGCAAGAGAGAGGTCTGTCAATTACTGAAAGAGCGCTTTGCTCTTGTATCGGCTGAGTCAGATGTGCCTCTAGTCACTTTTCCATTACCATGGAGCAGTTCTATGAAGGTGGCCGTTCCGCCAGGAATGGCATTTTTCAAAGCTGAAAAGTCTTTTTCCCACGGAGGCGCAACGCTTCAGGAACTAATCATCCCTCATCTCGTTTCTAAGTCAGAACCTCAAATGCGGCTAATGGACGTCGAAGTTATTGTACCTACTTTTGAATTGTTACAGGCTTCGGTGAGGGTGATTATTCGACCGAAAGCAACAGCGGGAACAACAAACTTGACCTCGCAGCTGTTGCCTGGCTTTACCCAGGAGCTTGGACGAACTCTGAGGGTTGACGTCCTGCGCGAGGGAACGTCAGTACTGCCGCATGGTGAGCCGAAGGAGATGCGGCTGGAGCCAAATGATGATGAGAAACGGGTGACGGTTTTCTTTCGCACAGAGTTGGGCTTCGAGAAGGGAGAGCTTCTGGATTTGGAAGTTAGGGATGCCGAAACAAGAGAGCTAGTATCACCGCTTGGACTGAAGCTCAGCATTGGGCGAAACATCTGACCCAAAGGAGTGTCATGACCTATAAGCCGCTGGTCCTTGATGACTTGGACCAACTTGCGAATGAAGCTTTTCCTGGTCTGGTTGTTCGCAAGGATCTTATGCGTCGAATGCGCAGTGCCTTTGGCGTCCCCGCTTTTGTTATAGAGTTCCTCTTGGGGAAGTATTGCGCTTCTACTGATGAGGAAATGATTAGTGAGGGCTTAGAGTTTGTTCGTGAGACCCTCGCTTCAAAGTATGTCAAGCCCGACGAAAGGGAAGCCGTTAAGTCTGCTATCAAGCAGCATACGACTTACGAAGTCATAGACAAGATCTCCGCACGACTCGTCGAGACCCATGACAAGTATTGGGCTCAGCTTTCAAATCTAAATCTTGACTACATCAACATCGATGAGAAGGAAGTAAGACTGCATGACCGTCTCCTGATGGGCGGGATATGGGCTGAGATTAGACTCAGGTACGATGATTCGTTCATTTTTAAGGCTGTGAACCGTCCCTTTTGGGTTGACTACATTCAGCCGATCCAGCTTTCCCAGCGAGACATACAGGGGTTCATTATGGGCCGCTCTAGATTCACTAGAAACGAATGGCTCGATCTGCTCTTACGTTCCCTCGGTTATGAGCCTACACATCCCTACTTTACGCCTCGGCGTAAGTTGCACTACATCCTAAGACTAGTGCCGTTCGTTGAGAAGAACTTTAACCTTGTTGAGCTCGGCCCCAGAGGTACCGGAAAGAGCTTCATATATCAGCAAATGAGCCCCTACTGCCATCTTGTATCGGGAGGCCAAACCACCGTTCCGCAGATGTTCGTTAACCTAACGACGGGACAGCGCGGTTTGGTGGCTCTGTGGGATGTCGTAGCCTTCGATGAAGCCGCTGGCATTCGATTCTCTGACAAGAACGGCATCAACATGATGAAGGGATACATGGAGGATGGAGTATTTAGCCGTGGCCATGAAGTGATTACCGCCGAAGGCTCGATCGTTTTTGTCGGAAATATTGATGGTGATATCGAGACCATAGTTAGGACCTCAAACCTCTTCTATCCAATGCCGGAAGAAATGGACACGGCCTTCTACGACCGTATTCACGTTTACATTCCTGGCTGGGAATTTCAAAAGACTCGTGATGAGACGTACACGGACCATTTCGGCCTTGTCACAGACTACTTGGCCGAGGTGTTTCGTGAATTCCGCAAGCGAAGTTTTGGAGATTACGCAGAGAGGTATTTCCGTTTTGGCTCTCACTTGGGTGGCCGGGATCAAAAAGCAGTGA
>Ga0207671_10002555_pt1 | contig 19330 bp, 23 predicted proteins | sample KBSC24metaG_FD_184352 | JGI IMG/M metagenome (GOLD analysis project Ga0207671, IMG submission 184352) | Corn rhizosphere microbial communities from Kellogg Biological Station, Michigan, USA - KBS C2-4 metaG (SPAdes) (version 2) | ecosystem: Host-associated > Plants > Roots > Rhizosphere > Soil... | reverse complement strand
ACGGCACCACCTGCACCGGCACCGGCGGCCCCACCACACCCAGCACCCCACCCACCACACCCACAACCACACCACCCACCACACCACCGACGACACCACCGACGACACCATCCACCACACCGTCAACGACACCGTCGGGGGGCACTTGTCCGCTTCCGTCCACGTACCACTGGACGTCGACGGGCCCGTTGGCGCAGCCGCAGAACGGGTGGGTCTCGCTCAAGGACTTCACCGACGTGGTCTACAACGGCAAGCACATCGTCTACGGCTCGGACGTCAACGGCTCGGGGACGTACGGCTCGACGGGCTTCGCGCCGTTCACCAACTGGTCCGACATGGCCTCGGCCGGCCAGACCGGCATGAACCAGGGCGCGGTCGCACCCACCCTGTTCTACTTCGCACCGAAGAACGTCTGGGTGCTGGCGTCCGAGTGGGGTTCCGCGCCCTTCCTGTACCGCACCTCCAGCGACCCGACCAACCCCAACGGCTGGTCCGCGCCGCAGGCGCTGTTCACCGGCAGCGTCCCCAGCGCCCCCTACGGCCCGATCGATGAGACTCTGATCGGCGACGGCACGAACATGTACCTGTTCTTCGCCGGCGACAACGGCAGCATCTACCGCGCCAGCATGCCGATCGGAAACTTCCCGAGCAGCTTCGGCTCGAACTACACCACGGTCATGACCGACTCCACGCCCAACCTGTTCGAGGCGGTCCAGGTCTACAAGGTCTCCGGCCAGCAGCAGTACCTGATGATCGTCGAGGCGGAAGGCGCCAACGGACGCTACTTCCGGTCCTTCACGGCCAGCAGCCTGTCCGGTTCGTGGACCCCGAACGCGGCCAGCGAGAGCAACCCCTTCGCGGGCAAGGCCAACAGCGGCGCCACCTGGACCAACGACATCAGCCATGGCGACCTGGTCCGCAACAACCCCGACCAGACCATGACCATCGACCCCTGCAACCTGCAGTTCCTCTACCAGGGCAAGGACCCCTCCGCCAACCAGACCTACAACCTCCTGCCCTGGCGCCCGGGCCTGCTGACCCTCCAGCACTGAGGAGGTGGCGATCACCGGCGTGGCGGCAACCTCGATGACTCAGGAGTCGCAGGCTCCTGAGTCATCCCCCGGTGTGCCCGTCGCCTCCCTCTAGCGGTGAGGTGACGGGCACAACCAGCCATCATCGCCGACCCACACCGACGGCGCGCCACAAGGCGACAACCTTCCGTCGCCGGCCGGCTCAGCGCGTGGCCGTCAGGAGCTTCAGTGGCGGCCGACTCACTTCTGAACTCAGAAGACTCTGTCGGCATTCACTTCGCCGGCACGGACCTTCCGGGGGCCGTGACAGGCGCGGACACCGCCGCGGCCGGGGTCGAGCGCGTTCTTGATGTGCCACATGGGCCAGGATCTCCAGCGTCGCACGGACGCGGATCCCGGCGGGGCGGTACACGTCGCTCCGCCACCCGATCCTGGGAACCCTCACCGCCACCCGGCAAACCCTCCGCTCGATCCCCGGGGAGTGGACGACCCAGGCGGCCCGCAACGTCCTGATGAACCTGGCCGAGCGCGGAAAGAAGCTCAAGTTCCTGATCCGGGATCGCGACACCGAGTTCACCGACAGCTTCGACGCCATATTCGCCGACGAGGGAATCCGCATCCTGAAGAGCCCGCCCCGGGCACCTCGAGCCAACGCGATCTGCGACAGGGCCATCGGGGAGCTACGCCGCGAACTGCTCGACCGGATGCTGATCATCAACGAAGAGCACCTACGCCGAACCCTGACCACCTACCTGGCACACCGGAACAAGTCCAGGCCGCACCGCACCCTCGGCCAGTTAACCCCTGCCAAGTCCAGACCGGCCCGCCAGCGCCGATCAATCTCGCAGACTACCGGATCCGCCGGAAGGCCATCCTGGGCGGACTCACCCACGAGTACCAGATCGCCGCCTGACCGCACCTCCCTCTCCGCGCAAGAGAACCACAGGTCAACCCGAAAACTCGTATTTCCGAGCCCCACAAGTACCGGCGATAAGTCCTTTGCCCGAAGCTTGTCAATCGGAGTTCTCACGGCACTCTACGGCGCTTTCGTGCCAACGGGTCGTGCTGGCACCGACAGCTGGTCCGTAAGGGATATCCCGCCCTCGACGCCGGTTCCCAGCGACCGTCGGGCGCCCAAGGTTCACCGGTACTGACACAGCGTCAGCACTGGCCGCCACAAGAAGGAGAACCCGTTGGACGCCAAGCAGCCCGTCGTCACTGCCGCGCTGGTCACCATGGGTGTATGAGCTCAGGCCCGAGTGGTCGCAGCGACGGTGAGCCGGCCGTGCCACCTGACGGCCCGGCCGTCTTCGTCTCGCAGGCGAAGGCCGAGCACCCTGTCTTCGCACCGGACCATAGCCCATCCGGTGCGTTGCCGCGCCGTGCCGCACAGGCACGCACGAAGTAGGGGGTGCGAGTATGGCCGACCTAGCCTGACTCTATGAATACAAAAACAAACGGGGGCGGCGCGATAAGCGAGGATGCGCAGCGCGAAAGGCAACTGATCGTTCAGGCGGCCATCGACTGCTTCGTCCGTACGGGTATCTTCGAGACCTCGATGGAGGATATCGCCCAGAAGTCGGGCCTGTCATCCGAGGTGGTCCTCGAACACTTCCCTCGCAAGAACGACGTTCTGCGGGTGGTCGGAGCCGGGAACAAGGCAGCCGCCGGCGGTATGCTCGCCCAGCTGCTCCAGGAGACCCCGGTCGCCACGCCCGACGAGATGTTGGGCCGTTCCGCCACCTTCTTCTCGGCGGGCGGAGACATGATGCGCATCGTTCCCCAGGCCTGGGGCGTCGCGCTCTGCGATGACGAGATCAACGGCGTCATCCGCGACGTACTGACCGACCTGCAGGACCAGTGGATTCAGCTGTCCGGCCGCATGGTTGCCGCAGGCCGGCTTCCGGACGGTGCGGATCCCCAGGCCGTCGGCAGGACCCTGAGTTGCGTCATCGTCGGCTACATGGTGCAGAGCCTACTGTGCGACGTCACGCCCGACCACATCCACCGTGGCCTGCGGGCCCTGGCCGGTTGAAGTATTCCCAGCGGTCCGACAGCGCTTCCGCCCAGAAAGGAAGAAGAGATGGCAGCCAAGAAGGTCTACATCCTTGATTTCGGTTCCCTGGTTCTCGACCGGTCCCACATCATGTGGGGGATGGAACCGGGCACTCCCACGCGCTTTCCGGCGTACGGCGTGCTCATCGATCACCCGGACGGTCTGATCGTCTACGACACCGGCTTCGACCTGGACTACGTCAGCAAAGTGGTGCCCTTCGGCCTGCCGGAGCAGACCCCGGAGCAGATGATCCCGAGGCAGCTCGCATCAGCCGGCTTCGACCCCGAGCAGGTTTCCCTCGTCGTCAACTCGCACCTCCACTTCGATCACTCGGGCGGCAACAAGCATCTGACCAACGCCACCACCCTGGTCAGCAAGGAGGAGATGCGGCACGCGAAGGTACCCGAACCGTTCGAGCAGCTCGGCTACTGCGACCCCGGCTTCGACCATCCGGAGGCCAGATACCAGCAGATCAGCGGCGACATCGAGATCGCCGACGGGGTCTGGCTGTACGAGACACCGGGCCATTCGGCCGGCCACTACTCGCTGCTGGTCGAGATGGAGAACCAGCCGTCCATGCTCTTCGCCGGCGACGCGGCGTACACCTACGCAAACATCGAGCAGCAGATCCCCAGCGGGATCCACCTGGACCCGACGGCGGCCCTGGAGTCGATCCACCGGTTGAAATGGCTGGCACGCTCGAAGTCCGCCCAGATCTATCCCTCCCATGAGATGGAACCGTTCAAGACGTGGAAGAAGGCGCCCTACTTCTACTGATAGGTACGTGAAATCTGGCGATGGCTGAGCACCGGCCGCAGGGGGCACGACGCCCCTGCGGCCGGTGCTCAGTCAAAGGCCGACAACCGCGCACCCCACGTGGTCAAACCCGTCCCTCATCGGTCGACGATCAGGTCGAACAGTCCACGGCGTGCCGTGGCGGCGTCGACGCCGCCCATCATGTGGGAGACCATGAACCCGATGCTCATGATGTGGAGGACGGCGCCCACGTCCTGCACGTTTGCCTTCTCACGTAGCCGGCCTTCACACTGCAGACGCTCGGCCAGCGCGATCCAACGCCGCAGCTGGGCCTTGACCACGTCCTTCATGATGACGTCGATCTCCTCGTCGAACAAAGACAGGCCGAGCGCTTGCGGAACCAAACCCGCCCGGCCTCCGTCGGCCGCCATCGACTCGAAGAACTCCATCACCCTGACGATCAACTCGGCGGTGGGCGGCGCAGGCGACTCCTCCGCCAGATTCGACATCACGCCACCGGGCGAAGCTTTGTTGAACCGACACAGCGCCTCGAACAGGTCGTGCTTGCGGGGAAACAGCGCGTACACCACTTCCGGAGAGACACCGGACGCCTCGATGATGTCCGTCATCGAAGACTCAGGGAAACCACGCTTGAGGAACGAGGCCGCCGCCGCGTCGAGGATCAGCTCCCGGACCTGTCCGGCCTCTTGATCGGTAGGGCGAGTCTCGTCGTTCGGCGTCATATGGTCAGGCTATTTCGGCCAAGAACCGAGCCCCTACTTCTTCCTTGCGGTTCCCGGGTCGACGGCCGGCTCCTCCACCGGCGCTCGTACCAGCGATAACAAGGGCTGGCCGAGCACCGGCTCGCCCCACCCGCACCGGCGTTGCGGGGCACGCTTAAGCCGAACCCTGTGGTGGTCAGTAATTCGGTTTTTGACCACCACAGGCCATCACCGGCGCACCTGCCAGCGCCGCCCGCCCTATCCCGCCGAGCCCCGAGGAGGTGATCGACCACATGCGCGAACACGCCCTCGTGCTCCGCTATGACCCCAGAACTCGGACGCTGGAGACCGGCGGCGAGCACCCGGTGCGCATCACCATCTGAACAAACAGCCCATCAGAACCGACCGCCGGAAGGAGGAGCCCGGAACACGCGACCCGCCGTCACGCGACGGCTGTCGTCAAGGAACGCATTCGCTGGGAGGTGATAGGAGGCACGACCAGCGCCCGGGATAAGGCGAGAAGAAGCCCGGGTGCCAAAAAGGGCTGCCCGAAAGCAGCCCGATGTGGGGTAAAAGTGTGTCCGACATCGATCTATCAACTAGGCATCTGGTCGACTTCACGGGGTGGTCGATCTGCCGGCTGACGAGGTACCGGAGAGGGCTTACGCGCGTCGGCTCACTGGACGGGCAAAGCGAGTTCGTTCTGGCTCCGGGGCTGTGACCTCTGTTGCAGATGGTGGTCGAACTGCAGATGGTGGTCGAACGCTTGGTCGCGAAGTCGCCGGATCGCGCTTTCCAGCAGGTCGGCGGCTTCGTGCAGAAGCGCCGCGGTGGGTTCGTCCCGGAGGAGCCGCAGCGCCGTGTTCAGGTCCAGACCCATGCTGAAGAGCTTTTCGATGATGGCGTTTTCCGCCGCGCCATGGGGTCGTACTGTCGGAGCCATGCCCGTCACTTCCCAGGGGTGCTCGCACGGTGATGATGGGATGCGAGACCGGCCACCGGGGTCCGGGGAGGTGGATCCGCTGATGCCAGCCTACTCCGTATTCCGATAGTGGAGTTCTGGGATGTGGCCGAGTTCGACGGCCGTCGGCCTAGCGGGGCTGCGGCGCCCGGTGGGACGTGCGCCGTCAGAGGCGCTGTCCGGGCTTTCCGGTTGCTCGGGCACGCGCCACGTCGCTCCGGCGGCCTGCGAGTTCGACAGGCCATAGGCTGGTGGTATCGCCCGTTTCCTCCTTCTGGCGGGCCCCTCGGCCCGGCCCCTGGGCCACGGGAAGGCGGTGCTCATGGCCAGCAAAGGGATGGCGACAGTCCTTGGACTGCTGGACGGAGCCGCCCCTGACCGCGCCGACGAGGTGTCGGCAGCGGCCGCAGCGGTGCTGGGGGTCGACGGCGTCACGGCTGGGGTGGGCACCGGACCGGCGGGAGTGGTGCTGGCCTGGGGAGGCGACACCGTGTGCGCCGACCTGGAGAACCAGCAGTTCACCCTCGGAGAGGGTCCCGGTCCGGACGTGGTCGAGGGCGGTATGCCGATCCTGGTCCCCGACCTGGCCGCCGCCGCCGGGCGGTGGCCGATGTTCGTCCCGGCGGCGATGGCGGCGGGCGTGCGGGCCGTCTTCGTGTTCCCGCTGCGCATCGGCGCGATCAGCGTCGGCACCCTGCTGGCCCAGCGGGCCGTCCCGGCCCCGCTGACCACGGCCCGGCTCGCCGACGCGCTGGAGCTGGCCGATGCTGTCACGATCGCGCTGCTGCATCGGAGGGCCGCCGAGGATCGCCGGGCCGACCGCGCGCCCGCGAGCTGGTCCCGGCCGTCGACCTACCGCGCCGAGGTCCACCAGGCCACCGGCATGATCAGCGTCCAGCTCGGAGTGAGCCTGGCCGAGGCCCTGGTGCGGCTGCGCGCCCGCGCCTGGGGCGGGGGCCGCCCGCTCGCTGAGGTGGCCGCCGACGTGGTGGCCCGCCGGCTGCGCTTCGAGGAGGCGCGGCGATGACCCGGTTCGGCACCCGCACCCCTGGTGCGGACCCTTCACCGAGTCCCGGGTCCGCGACCGGGACTACCGTGGAGACATGAGCGTGACCCGAGAGCAACGCCTCGTCGAGACATTCGTCGACCTGGCCGACACCCTGGTCGAGGATTTCGACGTCATCGAGTTCCTGCAGACCCTCGCCGGACGCTGCGTGCAGCTGCTGGACGTCGATGCCGCCGGTCTCATGCTCATCGACCAGCGTGGGCACCTGCACGCCGCGGCCGCGTCGGCGGAGAACGCCCGGCTGCTGGAGCTGTTCGAGCTGCAGGCCGACGCCGGGCCGTGCGTCGACTGCTGCCGTACCGGGATCCCCGTGATCAACGCGGATCTGGACGCCCGGGCCGAGCAGTGGCCGCGCTTCGCCGAGGCCGCCCGGGCCGCCGGTTTCACCGCGGTGCACGCCCTGCCGCTGCGGCTGCGGGGAACCGTGATCGGCGCGCTGAATCTCTTCTGCGCCGACGCCCGTACCCTGTCGGCTGCCGATGTGGGGACGGGGCAGGCCATGGCCGACGTCGCCACCATGGGCATCCTGGCCCAGCGCACCGTCCACCAGTCCGAGCTCCTGGCCGCACAGCTGGAGCACGCCCTGTCCAGCCGGATCGCCATCGAACAAGCCAAGGGCGTCCTGGCCGAGCGGCGCCACATCACCGTGGACCAGGCGTTCGACCAGCTGCGCTCGCACGCCCGAAGGAACAACCTCCGGTTGTCCGACCTCGCCGGGCAGGTGGCCGACGGCTCGGCCACCGGGTTCGAAGGTCCGCGCGTGGCCTGACGACGGCCGTGAGCCGGCCCCGGACGGCCCCGGATCGACGAGGAAGCTCAGGTCATCCACACATCGTGGTGCCCAGCGCCGGCCCGGCCAACAGGGCGTATGCTGAAAACGCGTCCGGTTTGTCCGGACGGTCTCCCCAGCCCCTGGCGACACGAGTTCAGTCATCGCGCGCTGGGAGTCCCATCATGATCGACAACCCCGCGGCCGTCGAAGCCCTCGGCTTCCGGCCCTCCCGGTCGGCCCGCGTCCCGTTCACAGAGCTGGGGATCGCCGTCCGGTACGAGTCGCAGAACACGGTCGTGGAATTGACGGGAGAACTCGACCTGGAGACGGCCCCCACCCTCACCTCCGAACTCGACATGCTGGAAAAGAACAGCCGCCGGCGGCTGGTCATCGACGTCAGCGCGCTGGCGTTCTGCGATTCCTCAGGGCTGGGCGCCTTGGTGAGGGCCAACCGCAGGGCGGCCCAGACCGGAGGCTGGGTACGCATTTGCGGCGCGGCCGGGACCATCCAGACGATCATCGGGATCGCCGGGTTGCCGTCGGTTCTGCGCTGCTACGGCGGCGTCGCCGAAGCCCTCGCGGACGTGTGACCGCCAGGGGCCGCACGAATCAGGCCCCTCATGCGAATCAGGCCCCTCATGCACTGGCGTAAGCCTCCATGGGGGAAGCGGATCATGCTGGTGGAGCGGTTCGGCAGGCCGAGGCCGCGAGCGGGGCATCGGCACCCGCGCGGCGCCGCCTGCGGGTGTTCAGTCGGATCGCTGCTGGCCGGCCCCCGTGTCGATGAGAATCTGCTGGGCGCCCGATACGTTGTCCTGCCGGACGGCCTGTGCGATGGCCGCCTTCGCCGCTTCCGGGTCCGCGTTCGGTGGTATCACCAGCAGCGAGAAGAGATCCCGCTCGCCCCGGGTGACCAAGATGGTGTCATCGCCGACCGGGTAGGAGTCGATGTGCACCACCCGGTCCTCGACGGTCAAGCGGGTCGGGAGACCCTCCCAGGCCGTCGCGTCGAGCCCGACGCGCGTGATCGGGCCGATGTGCCGGGTCAAGGCGCTGACCAGGGCTGGCAGCTCGGACTCGATGTGTTCGGAGCGCGGCCACCAGGCTCCGTCCAGCACGCCCCCGCGAGGCCCGACGGTCTCCAGGCGCAGGATCGCGGTTCCGGGCGTCAGGGGCGTGTGCGCCGCCGTCGGCAACTCGCCCTGGGCTTGGGGTGGCGGGTCGGGGATGCCGCGTCTTGTGGAGTTCGCCATGACGGATCGCCTGTTCTTGGCAGGGCGGAGGATGCGTGTCTCCCTCTTCACCATCCACTCTAGGTCGCGCCTGGGTATCCGGCAGCGGGGCGGCGTCAGGCATTCCAGAACTCTTCTTCCTCGATCCCGGGCCGCCTGAGCCGTCGTTCGATGTGATGGACGGGGAACAGTCAGCGAATCCGCGTCTCGCGGCGCTGAAGTGGCTGACCTCGGCTGTGAGCGGGAGAGGCGTTGCGGCAGAGCTGGCCGAAGAAGACCACGTCCGTGGCAACCTGGCTCGCCCAAGGTGCTTCGGAGGCCGCCCGCAGCCTTATCCCGTCTTCGGCGGCATCGACAATATGGGTGAGCGCGTTAGGGATGACGGAGATGCTGTGCTGCCGGATCGACGAGGCGTGTCCGCGCCAGGTCCGCAGGTCGTCTTCGGCTTTGAGCCGGGCTTCGCCCCATTCGGCGCATTCGTGCAGATGAGCTGCTGCCAGCAGTCGAGCCAGTGTTTCAAGCTCGATGGTGATCCCGATCGGTGCGACCGCCGACATAGCGCACCTCCTCGCCCATCTCGCGGCGGTCACCGTTCGCGGTCGACCGCGGGATGCCGTCGATGACCGGGCGGCTCAGGAGTGGCCGGGATGCGTCCATGATCTCGAAGCAGCTTCTGGTCCCTGACAGGTGCAGCACGCGCGTGACCGGCGCGGAAAGCGCGGCCAGCACCAGCCGGGCGCCGACCAGCCTTGCCCGGTGGTCCGACTCCAGCAGCGATGAGAGCCCCATCGAGTCCATGAAGGTGATGCCGGAGCAATCCAGGACTACGAGTGCGCCAGCGGTCAGATGCCGGGCGGTCAGGGTGGCCAGCGTTTCGTGGGTCGCCATGTCCACGTCTCCGCTGATGGCGAGGACCACCGAGCCGCCGGACTCGTGTACCTGGCAGGAGAACCTGTCCATGGTCCGCGTCCTTTCGCCGGGGCGGCCGGCCCGAGGCCGACCGGGCAGAAGCGGTTCTTTTCCATGAGACGCCCCGGCCTGGAGCCTGTCAACAGAAACATGAGATTTTTCGCACATGTTTTGCGGCGAGACAGGCAATGCCCGAACGTTCCCGACGGGGCGCGGGCGCGTCCTGGTCGCCATCGTGAACAGTTCTCAGGCTTCGGTTCGGGACCCCGGGGCTGGACGCGGGTCTGACCGGTACATCAGCACTGGTGAAGCGCCGCACGCTACGACACGGCAGATGACGGTTACGAGCCCGGCCGGCCGGTGTCAAGGCTGCGGAGCAGTTCGGCCGCCGGGGTGTGGTTGCCGCCCACAGCAGCGCCCGCCATGGCCGCGGTCGCGGTGCGCGTGTCCGTTTCCGGCGGCACGACGAGAAGAAGGCAATGATCCTCCAGGCTGCAGCTCAAGCTGATGGTCCCCGGGCTGCTGGCGAACCAGCCGATCCTGACCGCCTCGGCGTTCACCGTGACCGAACGCGGCACGTCGTCCCAGGCCGCGGCGTCGAGAGCGACCCGGAGTATGCGACCTAGATGCGCGCCCAGCGCGGTGATCAGGTCCGGCAGTTCGGCGGCGATGTCCCGGGAATGAGGCCACCACGCCCCGTCGAACAATCCGTTGCGCGCCATCGCCGGTTCCAGCGTCAATCGCGGCAGGAAGGTGAGCCGGCCGGGCCGCGGTTCGGGGGACGCGGGGAGGAGGAAACGATTCGGCATTCTACGCCAGCCGCCTGTCGGGTCTGGGAACAGGACCCATGGTGAACCCAGAGCGACACCGGCCTTGACACCGCTGCGCGACATGCCCTCGGGTTGGCTTCCACTCTACGCTCTTGAAACAGCGCATGGCCGGGAGCGCCGCGAAGGACGGAGGCGCGGGCGCGTCGTTCGATGATCGATTTCCCCGGATCGCCGCCGCCGCAAAGGGCGTAATGTCTTCACAGCGGCGCGATTCGACCAGTTCGGTCTGAAGCCGGCCGCGACACAGGAGGCTCCGAACCATGGCACGTGGTAGCGCTGTCCGAGGCAGCAGGATCGGGGCGGGCCCGGCAGGGGAGTCCGAACGGGGCGTCGCCGTCGAACGAGTCACCGTGACCTTCTGGTGCGCCGGCGGCCACTCGACCCCCTTGACCTTCGCGGCGGCGGCGGAGATGCCGCCGACCTGGGACTGCAATCGCTGCGGCCGGCCTGCCGGCCTGGACCCGGACACGCCTGCGCCCCCGGCTTCCGCGGCGTCGTTCAAGACCCATCTGGCCTGCGTCCGGGGCCGGCGCAGCGACGCCGACGCCGAACGGATCCTCGCCGAGGCTCTGGCCCGACTGCGCGCGGCCGCCTGATCCATGACAAGTCACCGCCGCCGGGCCACCCGATGCTTCGGCATCCCCGGACCGCAGACCAGCGATTCGACCTCGGCGTCTTGAGAGCCGATCACGGGCCCGACGAGACCCCGCTACGCCTCACTCCGTTGCTGCGCATCGAGGCGCTGTACCTTCTGAGCCAGACCAGCCTGGGCCTGGTCGTGTGCACCACTATGGGTGCCCAGACTCGGACGCTCGGCTTCCACGCGGTCCTACCGGGCGAGCTGATCATCCTCACCCCCGTCACGCCCGAGTTGGAGGCCACACTGCGGGACGGCCGGCTGCTCAGCTACCGGGCCGAGTCCGTCGACGAGCCGACCCGAAGCGGCTGGCACGCCACCTTCACCGGTCCAGCGCGGATCATCGCCGGACCGCCGCCGCGCCGGCAGCACCGGACGGCCGCCTCCCACTTCGAGGCCGGGCTGGGCACCCGTATGGTGCGGCTGCGACCGCAGAGCATCGAGGGCCACCGCTTCCAGCGCCTGAATGCCGCGTCCTGACATCACAGCCGGCCCCCAGGCTTGAAAAGACCTTCCGCCCGGAGGGATGCGCAGGACCGGGTGGGGCAGATCGACTCCCACCCGGTCGGAGTCGAATCTCTGGTGGCACCGCCGCGCGCAACCCCGGCGGCGGCGCGCGCCGCCACGGCCCGGTGCGTCTGAACGAGCAATGCGGCAGGAGGAGTCCGGCCGGCTCGCCTGTCGTTATAAACAGGGGAACTATCTCAGGTGATTTTTCGCGGTTACGCTTTGTGTATGGGCATGGCCGAGAACGACGGCGGGTGGACCTTGCTGACCGGGCACGGCCATGTGCTGGTGGCGATCGCGAAGAACCCGGCCGCACGGGTCCGCGACCTGGCCGTCGAAGCCGGGCTCACCGAGCGCACCACTCAGGCGATCATCGCTGATCTGGAACAAGCCGGGTACCTCACCCGCCGCAGGGTGGGACGCCGCACCGAGTACATCCTCCACACCGGCCAGGGCTTCCGCCATCGGTCTCAGGACGGACTGCTGATCGGGCCGTTCCTGGAGATGCTCGCCGTCTCCGGCGAGCAGGCATCCGACGACCGAGTCCCCCAGCGGCCCCACGCCTGAAGGCGCGAAACGTCGAAAGGAACCGCCGAAGGCGACCTGACGCCGGTGTGGACGCCGTCGCCCCGGTGTGCGACCACCCGCCTGGGTCATGCTCTCTTCCGGCTCGGGCGCGGACTCGCCTGAGTGGGCCGCAGTTCCGCTCGGTCCTGCCGTCGGGCTCCGCCCGGTGCCGCGCGGCCCAACCGTGACATCGATCAGGTCGACGTGTCGGCGCTGGATCGGCGACGTGGACAGCGGACAAGCAGCAGACATGGAGACCTGCGAGGTGGGCTCCCTTCACCGGCATCGCCCGGATCAGGTGGTGGAGGTCGCCTTCGGGCTTTCCGGCCTCTCGGCACTCAAGCCTTCGGGCCTCTCAGCCGATCGGTTCGCCTGTCCCGACACATGGTCGTGAGTTCGACGTTCCGTCTCGGACTCCCTCGCTCGCCCCGCAGGTCCATCTCCTACATTAGTTCTCCCTGGCGGCACCGATAGGGCCGAAATGCCCTAATGCGCGTCCCGTGTGGCTCGGCCGACATCGACCCCCGCGGGCTGAGAAGGCAGCGGGGCCGGGACGCCGTCAGGATCCTGCCAGGCGGTCCGGCCGGTGTCCTCGGCGGCGGCCTCCTCCTGGGCCAGGAACCTGCCGAGCTCGGAGATGGTGGTCATCAGCGGCGCGGGGAACACCACGGTGCTGTTCTTGTCCACGCCGATCTCCACCAGGCTCTGCAGGTTGCGCAGCTGCAGGGCCAGCGGGTGCGCCATCATCGTGTCGGAGGCGTTCCCCAGCGCCGAGGCGGCCATCGCCTCCCCCTCGGCACTGATGATCTTGGCACGCTTCTCCCGCTCGGCCTCGGCCTGCTTGGCCATCGCCCGCTGCATGCTGTCCGGCAGCTGGATGTCCTTCAGCTCCACCAGCGTCATCCTCCAACGGCCACGATCACAGCCGCCGCGCCGCCTTGGCGCGGATGAGCGAGGACACGAGATGCTGGGAAAGCCAGCCAAAGGCGAGCACGGCGCGCGCCGTCCGTCTCGACTTTCGCGCGGACGCGCATACGTCGAGTTTTTCCGGTGGCCACTCGCGACTGATGTACTCGTCGAAGAAGTGTTCGTCGCCAGCTTGTCGGTACGCCCACCCGAACTGCCGATCCAGCGCATCGCGAGCCTGCCTGTAGGCGCGCGCCGCAGTACGGGCGTCGGCGAGTCTGTCTTCCAGATCGACGTAAGCCGCGGCGATGGACTCGGTATCGCGCCGAAGAAGAGCGGCGGCCAGATTCCGCCGCGAGACGTCGCAGTGGGCTGATGCGGCTCGCATCTCGGCTCCTGTGTGTTCGCACTCAGCGCGCAGCATCCGAAGCCACGCCGCGCGGACGGCGTATTCGGCGTGAGCCACGACGTCGTCGGCTGATCCCGGCGTCGAGGCGGGCGCATCGACGGCCCGGATCGGCGCCCGGCGCGACCTCATATGGTGCAGATCAAGTCTGCGTGGGAACCTGCCCATGGGTTCTTCCCGGCGCTGTCGTCAACGGAGGTGCCGACTGCGCGAATACGGGCCCGCTTTCAGGTCCCGGACGGGTATCTCGCACGGACGCAGTCCACACCGATGAATACGGCGCCGGGGGCTGGAGCGTCGCGGAGCTACCGCCACTGTAGCCCCTGCTCGGCTCGCGAGGGAGCCCTCTGACGTCCGGTGTCGTCACCGAGCCGGCGCGGCTGGGCGAATAAGGGTTCGACCGCTGTCCGGGACACAGGTTGCCTGGACGGCGCCGGCGGCGGAGGCGCCCCATATGGCGGCCTTGGCTCAGGCACCATCAGCTGTTCGCCGGGCCGACCTGGGGTACCGGCTAGGCGGCTGTGGCCTTTGAGTTCGGTGGGCGGGGGCTATGGTAAGCGATGTCAGGCACCGTCGGTGCGTTCGCAGGAGGGCGGTGCAGAGGTGGTCAGCGACCGGATGGCGATGGTCCTGGCGCAGCTGGACCGTGTCGGGACCGGTGAGGGCACCGACGGCTTGTCGCATCTGGCCTCCTCGACGGTGGCCGGGATCGTGGGAGTCGACGGCATCTGTGCCGTGGTGGGCACCTGGTCCGCCGGCGCGGTGCCGGCCTGGGGCGGTGAGGCGGCCGGCACCAGGTTGGAGGAGCTGCAGTTCACGCTCGGTGAAGGACCGAGCCCGGACGCCACGGTGGGCGGGGTGCCGGTTCTGACGCCGGATCTGGCCGCCGCGTTGGCCCGCTGGCCGGTATTCGCCCCGGCCGCGATGGATTTGGGAGCGCGTGCGCTGTTCGTGTTCCCGCTGCGGGTCGGGGCGATCGGGGTGGGCACGATGCTCGCGCACCGGAACGCCCCCGGCGCCCTGACGGCGGCCCAGACCGCCGACGTGCTCGCCCTGGCCGACGCGGTGACGCTCACCCTGCTGCACAGGCAGTGGTCCTGGCCCGAGGGCACCGAGCAGCCGGGCCCCGGCTGGGCCCAGCCGGTGACCTACCGGGCCGAGGTGCACCAGGCCACCGGGATGGTCAGCGTGCAACTCGGGGTGAGCCTGGCCGAGGCGCTGGTCCGGCTGCGGGCCCACGCCTGGGCCGCCGACCGTCTGCTCGCCGACGTCGCCGCCGACGTGGTGTCCCGCCGTCTGCGCTTCGACGATCGGGATCTGTGACATCCTCGACCTCGCCAGGACGGCGCGGCCACCCCCGCGGTGTACCTGGTGGGGCTACTTTGGAGGCATGAGCGTGACCCGTGAACGACAACTCGTCGAGACGTTCGTCGAGGTCGCCGACACCCTGGTCGACGATTTCGACGTCATCGACCTCCTGCTCACCCTCGCCGGGCGCTGCGTGCGGCTCCTGGACGTGGACGCGGCCGGCATCATGCTCATCGACCAGCGCGGGCACCTGCACGCCGCGGCGGCCTCCACCGAGAGCGCGCGGCTGGTGGAACTGTTCGAGCTGCAAAGCGACGCCGGCCCCTGCGTCGACTGCTGCCGCACGGGCAGTCCCGTGGTCAACGCCGACCTGGAGGACAATGCCGAACGCTGGCCCCGGTTCGCCGAAGCCGCGCGGGAATCGGGTTTCGTGGCGGTGCACGCCCTGCCGCTGCGTCTGCGCCAGACCGTCATCGGGGCCCTGAACCTGTTCAGCGCCGGCAGCCGGGAGCTGACCGAGGACGATGTCCGAGTCGGGCAGGGGCTGGCGGACGTGGCGACCATCGGCATCCTGGCCCAGCGCAGTCTGCACCAGGCCGAGCTGCTGGCCGAGCAACTTCAGAGCGCCTTGAACAGCCGCATCGTCATCGAGCAGGCCAAGGGCGTGCTGGCCGAACGCCGCCAGATCAGCGTCGACGAAGCTTTCACACTGCTGCGTGAGCACGCCCGCAGGCACAATCTGCGACTGTCCGATGTGGCCCGTGAGGTCGCCGAAGGCTCGGTGGCAGCCTCCGAGCTGTGGCGCGCCTGAGGACTGACGCCGAGGACCTCGAAGTACTATCGCGCTTGCGATCCGGTCGGCAGGCGGTTGTGGAGGCTGTGCGCAGCTGGACGTCGGCGGCGCCGATGGCGTGATGCGCGACGACGACCGGATGCTGTTCGGCCAGGTCAGGACTGCTCACTGAATGGTTCTCCTGGGATTGGCCGTCGAGCGTTCCGGGGGGCGGTCCACGCCGCGTCTCCTCATCCCAGTGCCCGATCCCGCGGTCTCAAACACCGGTCGGGCCGCACCGTCCCACCGCCGGTGACGGTTCGGGGTTCCGGTGTCCGCCACAGTCAGAGAAGCCGGCCGGCCCCGGTTCGGCCGGTGGCGTTCCGATCCAACCCTGCGCCCGATCAGTAACGTTGGCTTCAACTGGGCTTCGACAGCAGGGATCTTGGTCTGCCATGGGCTATCGAACGGCGCCGAAGAAGCTCGCGCCGCGTGTTCCACTCCGGCACGGCGAGGGCGAGAAGGATCATCTGACGAGTTTCGGCGGCCTGGCAGCGCTGTCGCTGGACGCGTTGAGCTCGGTGGCCTACGGCCCGGAGGCCGTCTTGCTGGTCCTGGCGGTGGCGGGCACCTCCGCGCTGCGCCTGACGCTGCCGATCACCCTGGCCATCATCGTGCTGCTGGTGGTGTTGGTCATCTCCTACTGCCAGGTCATCGCGGTGCATCCGGACGGCGGCGGCGCCTACGCTGTGGGCAAGAAGGACCTGGGCGCCACCGTAAGCCTGCTGGCCGCCGCCAGTCTGGTGGTCGACTACGTCCTGACGGTGGCGGTCAGCCTGGCCGCCGGCGCGGCGAGCCTGGCCTCGGTGTTCCCGTCGCTGGCGCCCCACCTCCTCGGCCTGGCCCTGCTCGGTTTGGTCCTGATCGCGGGAGTCAACCTGTGGGGCGTCGCCGAGAGCGCCCGGGCCTTCATGGTGCCGATGCTGCTCTTCCTCGGCGCCGTCTTCTCCGTCATCGGCTTCGGGCTCTTCCGGACGCATCCGGTGGCGGTGGTGGGCACGGCCGTGCCCCTCCATGCTGTCGAGGCGGTGAGCGTGCTGCTGGTCCTGAAGGCCTTCGCCGCCGGCTGCTCGGCCCTGACCGGGATCGAGGCCATCGCCAACGGGGTGCCGACCTTCCGTGAGCCGCGCGCCGAACGCGCCCAGCGTACCGAGCTGATGCTCGGCGCGCTGCTCGCCGCCATGCTGCTGGGTCTGGCGATCCTGATCCACCGGCAGCACGTCGTACCGCGCGGCGGCGTCACGGTGCTGGCGCAGCTCACCGCCGGTTCGTTCGGCACCGGCTGGGCTTACTACGCCACGAACATCATCATCACCCTCGTCCTGGCCCTGGCCGCCAACACCAGCTTCGGCGGACTGCCGGTCCTGATGAGTCTGCTGGCCCGTGACGACCGCCTGCCCCACCTGTTCGGCCTGCGTGCCGAACACCCGGTCTACCGCTATGGCGTGGTCGCCCTGGCGCTGCTAGCAGGGCTGCTGCTGACGGCCGTACACGCCGCCACCATCCGGCTCATCCCGCTGTACGCGATCGGGGTCTTCATCGGGTTCACCATCAGCCAGACCGGCCTGGTGCGCCACTGGTTCGGCGAACGTCCACCCCGCTGGAGGCTGCGCGCGGCGCTCAACGGAACCGGCGCGGCGCTGACCGGGCTGGCCGCCATCGTGTTCATCGCGACCAAATTCGCCGCCGGAGCCTGGATCGTCGTACTCGCCGTGCCGGCGCTGATGCTGCTGTTCGCCCGGATCCAGAGCTATTACACGGCGGTCACCCGCGAGTTGGACCTGTCCGGGGCGCCCACGCCCGCGCCGCCGCCGGGCCGAAGCCTGGTGATCGTCCCGGTCGGCAGTGTCAGCAAGCTGACCGAGCACGCGCTGTCCGCCGCCCGGTCCCTGGCCGATGACGTGGTCGCGGTCAGCGTCTGGCCGGATCCCGGGCAGTGTTCGCGCTTCCGCGCCGCCTGGGACCGGTGGGATCCCGGTGTCCGGCTCGAGACGTTGGTGAGTCCGCACCGATCGCTGGTGCACCCGATGGTCGGCTACGTCCGCCAAGCGGCGGAAAGCGGTCGGCAGGTCGCCGTCCTCATCGTGGAGGTCCAGCCGCGCCGGTGGCGCTACCGCATCCTGCAGAACCAGCGCGGCCTGCTGCTGGCGGCGGTTCTGCGCGCCAGCACCGACGTCGTCATCTGCACCATTCCCTACCGTCTGACCACCAGGTAGACGATGATCGCCTGCGGCTGGCGCGGGCCGGACGGCGACTGAGCTCCGGCCAGGGCCGTGGTGCGCAGCGGTGCCGCGCCCCGCGGGAGGGGCGCGGCACCGGTCCAGGGGGGTGTTACTTGGGGAGCTCCACGAAGCCGACCTGGATCCCGCGCGGAACCACTGCACCGGACGCGGTGAGCAGGTCGTCGAAGAGTGTTTGGTACTCGATCAGGGCTTCGCGTTTCCCCTCGGTCGGCAGCGACGCCGGATCGGTACGCAGGCGTTCGCTGACCCACAGCGGTCTCACGCCGGGTACGGCCGGGCCCAGCGCCGACGATGGCGCCGTCACCGAGCCTTGACATGCTTGGTGATCGTGGCCTGGCCGACGTTGTCCGCGTCCATCGCCTCGGCCTTGCCCTGGTCGGCCAGCAGCGTGCCGTCGCCGAGCTCGAAGCCGCGCTTGAACTGCGCGACCGCGTCCTTGAACGCCGTCACGATGTCGTCGGCCATCAGGCCGGTCTCGCGGATCGTGGCCAGCACGCCCGCGTTACCGCCGGTCTTCAGGTAGGAGATGAACTCCTTCTCGAAGCGGCGCACGTCGGCCACCGGCACGTCGTCGATCGAGCCCGAGGTGCCGATCCAGATCGCGGCCACCTGCTCCTCGACCGGATACGGCTCGTACTGGCCCTGCTTGAGGATCTCGACCATGCGCTGGCCGCGGGCCAGCTGCGCCTTGGAGGCGTCGTCCAGGTCCGAGGCGAAAGCGGCGAACGCCTCCAGGTCACGGAACTGGGCCAGGTCCACACGCAGCGAACCGGACACCGAGCGCATCGCCTTCACCTGCGCCGAGCCGCCGACCCGGGACACCGAGGTACCCACGTTGATCGCCGGGCGCACGCCGGAGTTGAACAAGTCGGTCTCGAAGAAGCACTGACCGTCGGTGATGGAGATGACATTCGTCGGGATGAACGCCGAGATGTCATTGGCCTTGGTCTCGATGACCGGCAGACCGGTCATGGAGCCGCCGCCCATCTCATCGTTCAGCTTCGCGCAACGCTCCAGCAGACGCGAGTGCAGGTAGAACACGTCACCGGGGTAGGCCTCGCGGCCCGGCGGGCGACGCAGCAGCAGCGACATCGAACGGTAGGCCTCGGCCTGCTTGGTCAGGTCGTCGAAGACGATCAGGACGTGCTTGCCGTCGTACATCCAATGCTGGCCGATGGCCGAACCGGTGTAGGGCGCCAGGTACTTGAAGCCGGCCGCATCCGAGGCCGGGGCCGCGACGATCGTCGTGTACTCCATCGCACCGGCCTCCTCCAGCGCGCCCTTCACGGCCGCGATGGTGGAGCCCTTCTGCCCGATGGCGACATAGATGCAGCGAACCTGCTTCTTGGGGTCGCCGGAGGCCCAGTTCTGCTTCTGGTTGATGATCGTGTCCACGGCCACCGCGGTCTTGCCGGTCTGCCGGTCGCCGATGATCAGCTGACGCTGGCCCCGGCCGATCGGCGTCATCGAGTCGATGGCCTTGATCCCGGTCTGCAGCGGCTCCTTGACCGACTGGCGCGCCATGACGCCGGGGGCCTGCAGCTCCAGGATGCGGGTGCTCTCGGCCTCGATCGGGCCCAGGCCGTCGA
>Ga0207671_10002551_pt1 | contig 19354 bp, 14 predicted proteins | sample KBSC24metaG_FD_184352 | JGI IMG/M metagenome (GOLD analysis project Ga0207671, IMG submission 184352) | Corn rhizosphere microbial communities from Kellogg Biological Station, Michigan, USA - KBS C2-4 metaG (SPAdes) (version 2) | ecosystem: Host-associated > Plants > Roots > Rhizosphere > Soil... | reverse complement strand
TTACCCAGGTTATAACACTTTGCAAGTATGCTATAAAGTTAAGCCATTTTATAGTTTTGGTGCACTACATTACCACTACTACAAACTGAAAACTATGCTGTTAGCAGGTTTTAGGGGTCAAAAATTCAGAGTGCCGGTACTACAGAAAAAATAAGGAGTGGAAGAAGCGGGGATGACAAACTTTATATACAGGGTATATCGCTCTGTTCTTTGTAACTAATTTGATATAATATCCTGGTGTGGATATACGTAGTGGTGATGTAGTGTTATTAAAATAGTACTTGGGAAAACTAATATCGAGCTTTGTTCAAGCTGATCAACGCGGCTTCCTGTTATATTCAAATATCAATTGTGATACCTTATCTAAAACTAACACCAAAGTGAAGAAGTTATTTTTATTAACCCTTTTTATACTATTAATTTATCATGGTGGCTTTGCCCAGGCCCCGGATGTACTATTCGGAGCCGCCAGGTCATTTTACCAGCAGCGTTTGGAGGATAAGGATGCGGTTTACTTTACCCCTGATAAATACCCCATCAAGGCCGATGGAAAAACCGATGTGTCTGAGGCTTTGCAGCAAGCCATTAAAGACCTGAAAGACAAAAATAATTTCGGCGTGCTGTTCATCCCCGAAGGGAAATACCTCATCAGTAAAACCATATTTGTACCACGGGCCATTCGCCTGATCGGCTATGGTAAAACCCGGCCGGTTATTATTCTGGCCAAAAATTCTCCCGGTTTTCAGGTAGCTGATACTACGGATAAGGGAAAGGCTAAATACATGTTCTGGTTTGTGAATAATATTTCTAAACCGGGTGAAGAGGTATCGGACGCGGGAGCGTCTACCTTTTACAGCGCGCTCTCCAACATTAACCTTAAAATTGAGGATGGCAACCCGGTAGCTGTGGCTTTGCGTACGCATTATGCTCAGCACAGTTTTATAGCCCATGCCGATATTGATGCGGGCAAAGGCAAAGCAGGCATGTTTGATGTGGGTAATGAAATGGAAGACGTGCGCTTTTTTAACGGTGATTACGGTATTCTGACTACCAAACCATCACCGGGATGGCAGTTTATGATGGTGGATACCTATTTTGAAGGGCAGCGCAAAGCGGCTATCAGCACGCAGGAGGCTGGCTTAACCATTGTGCGCATGCATGTAAAGAATGTACCTACGGTGATCGAGATCCACCCCAATTATCATGAAAAGCTATTGATAGAGGATAGCAGGTTTGACCATGTGAGCGGTCCTACTATTGTGATCAGCAATGAGGATAATGCCTTTAACCAGATCAGCCTGCGTAATGTGGATTGCCGGGACGTAAAAGTGCTGGCCAGTTATCGCCGTAGTCAGACCACGACAGCAGGCGGAGGCGCCATTTACAAAGTGAAAAACTTTATATACGGTTTGCAGATGGATAACCTGACTGCCGACCCGGTGTATAAAACCATAAAGGAAATCCAACCGCTGTCAGCTTTTCCGCCAACAGCTAAAAAGGATATCCCGGACTTTCCGGCGATAGGTACCTGGGCCAACCTGCAAACGCTGGGTGCCAAAGGCGATGGCGAAACGGATGATACCAAAGCCATACAGGATGCTATTGACAAATATCCTGCTATTTATGTGCCATCCGGGAAATATCGTATTACCGAAACTTTGAAACTAAAACCGAATACGGTGCTGATCGGTTTGAATCCTATAGCCACACAGATCTTGCTGAAAGACAATACACAAGCCTTTGGCGGTTTTGGTGGACCTGTGCCGATGATCGAAACAAGTAAAGGCGGTAATAACATTGTCACCGGTATCGGTTTATCTTCAGGTCGTATTAATCCGCGGGCGGTGGCCTGTAAGTGGATGGCTGGTGAAAACTCCTACCTGAACGATGTGAAGTTTTTAGGTGGTCATGGGGGTATGAACAAGCCCGGAGAGCAAACAGGGCCGGGTCTGTATAAGGGTAACGACAGCAACATGTGGGATACCCAATACTGGAGTCTTTGGGTAACCGATGGCGGTGGCGGCACTTTTAAAAATATCTGGAGCGCTAATACCTATGCTACTGCGGGGGCTTATGTTTCCAATACCAGCACACCCGGGCGCATTTACGCCTTATCAGTGGAACATCACGTACGTAACGAGGTACGATTTAACAAAGTAGCTAACTGGAAAGTATACGCCCTGCAATTGGAAGAGGAAAGCCGGGAAAGCACCGAATGCCAACCGCTGGAACTGGAAAATTGTACCGATATGACTTTCGCTAACCTGTATATGTTTAGGGTGATCAGGGTGAATAAGCCTTATCCTTACTCCGTCCGCAGCTGGAATAACAAAAATGTGGAATTGCTGAATGTACATAACTACAGCCAGATCAAATATACCACTACCGATCCGCTGTATGATATCGGTACCAATACTACGGTACGTCCCTGGGAGTTTACCCGCCTGGTGATTAACAGTGCCACAACAACCAGCGAACAATCCGCTCATGGTAATGTACAAAAACTGGCATCGGGCTTTGAGTTTGCCAACAGTCTCTGTACTGATAGCAAGGGCAACGCCTATTTTAGCGAGGCCCGTATGAGGCGCATGTATAAATGGGATGCCAATACCAAAACCATCAGCCTGCTGGCCGATTATCCCTGGGAGCCACTCTCGTTGGCCTGCGATAAAAACGATAATCTGCTGGTGGTATTTAAATATGTACCCAAGCCCGGCTACCTGGTTGATGGTAAGCCCGAAGTATTTAATAACCCGCCTGATGCCTCTGGTACCTCCTTTAGTGGCTGGGGTAACTCGGGCTTTGGCAGTTTGGTGTATTCGGTAAATACGAGCAATCCGGATGAGAGTATCCAATTGTTGAAGAAAGAAGCTATGCCAACCGGTAAGTCTATTTACCAAGCCCTTTACCCGGCACATCGCTGGCGCGATTACCATGATTTTAATACGGTATCGGTTAATAAAGCTACCGAATGCTGGGTAGCGCCCGATGGGCTTACCATCATCCCGGTGGTGTATGATCTGGCCCGTTCAAGCGCGCTGGTTGCTGCTTATCCCGGTAAGCCGGTTTATACGACTGATGAATATGATAAACGTACGGTACAGCTCAAGGTAAGCCCCGAAGGTTATCTGAGCGATCTGAAATATTTTGCCGAGCGTGGCGAATTTGATTCGGCAGTGGATAGCCAAGGGAACGTATTTATAGCTGATGGACAGATTTACCAATATGATAGCGCTGGCAAACAAACCGGTATGATCAAAGTACCCGAGCGCCCTACATCTCTTGCTTTTAGTAAGGATGGGAAAACGTTGTACGTTACCGGGCATAACGCTTTGTATTCCATCGCTATAAATTGATAAATTTATATAACCTTAAATACCCCGATCCATGAATAAAACAACATCTCGTTTCCTGATCTTCATACTGGCCTTGTTCCCGACTGTAACGATTGCCCAACAAGTTAAAGTGGTAACCAACCAGGTAGGTTATGAAGATACTAAAACCAAAAAGGCCATTGTAGTAACTGACAAGGCATATCCCATTACAACATTTCAATTGCGTGATGCGGATGGTAAAGTGGTATTTTCCGGCAAGCCCGTTTATAACGGTAGCGTAAAGGGATGGAAAAACCGGGAGTTTTATACGCTTGATTTTAGCGGGTTCAATACGGGTGGTACTTACCACATCGAGGTGGCCTTACCTGGCAAGAAGATCAGTTCATATCCATTTAAAATAGGGAAGAATGTGTTGGAGCAGGCTACGTTATCAGATGTGGTGTACTATTTTAAAGGGCAGCGCGCTGCCGGTGAAATTGATAAGGCCGATCATCATTTATTGTTGGCTGGCAGAACACAGGATACTATTGACGCTCATGGTGGCTGGTATGATGCCACGGGCGATTATGGCAAGCATTTTTCGCACCTGTCCTTCTCCAATTATTTCAATCCGCAGCAGATACCTTTGGTGGTGTGGAGCCTGTTGAAAACCAAAGAGATCCTCGATAAAAAAACAACAACCGATTTCAGACAGATCAACCGCCGTATTTTGGATGAGGCCACTTATGGTGCCGATTACCTGGTGCGGATGCAGGCCAAAAACGGCTCTTTTTACCGGTCGGTGTCGGCTCCCGGGCCGGGGAAGCTGGCTAAGGATAGGGTGATCCGTGCTGAAGATGCGTCTTATCGCATCAAACAAACCAAAGATCAGCCTTTTAGTAATAGTTCCGAAAATAAGGATTGGCACCGTTACCAGACCAGCTATCGATCAGGTGGAGGCATAGCTATTGCCGCCTTGGCTATGGCATCAACCACTAAAATAAATGGCGATTTTACCAGCGAACAATATTTGCAGGCAGCCGAAAACGCTTTCAGTTTCCTGGAGGCCAACAACAAACTCATGACCTTTGATGGCCGCGAGAATATCCTGGATGATTATTGCGCCCTAAGCGCTGCCACCGAACTATATAAAGCCACCAAAAAAACGGAGTATTTGACGGTTGCAACCAAAAGGGCTACTAACCTGATTGGCCGATTATCTGCCTGGAAAAACTACCAGAATTACTGGAAGGCTGATAGCACCGACAGGCCATTCTTTCATCCCTCAGATGCGGGACTGCCTGTTACCAGTCTGATCTATTATTATCCTTATGCCGATCAGGCCATGCAGGCATCTATTAAAAAAGCCATCAAAGCGTCTTTTGATTTTGAGTTGAAGGTTACGCATGAAGTTAATAATCCTTTTGGCTACAGTCGCCAGTTGGTGCAGGATACGCTGGGTAAAAGACATACATCGTTTTTCTTTCCGCAGGGTAGCGATGCCTCGCCCTGGTGGCAGGGCGAAAACGCTCGTCTATCTTCTATGGCTACAGCCGCGCGTTTGGCTGCCGGTTTGTTTGCTGATGATAAGGCCTATCACGATCAGCTGGAAACTTTTGCTGTTGATCAGTTGAACTGGATTCTGGGTCTGAATCCTTTTGATGCCAGTATGCTGCAGGGCACGGGGCATAATAATCCCGCCTATGGTTTCTTCGGTACGTTTGAATATACCAATGCGCCCGGCGGTATTGTAAACGGCGTTACCAGTGGCCTGAACGACGAAAATGATATCGACTTTAATTTATCCTATGCCCAAATCCATAAAGATTACGACTGGCGCTGGGCCGAACAGTGGCTGCCGCACACCGCCTGGTATTTATTGGCTGTGGCCGTACATGAATAATTAGCTGAAGAAAAATATGAAAAAGTTTTGTTTGATAATCCTTGTTGCTTTACTAACCCTGTCGCGGTTTGCCTTTGCACAGGTAAGCCATACCACATTAGCCACAAGCGCTCCGGCACCCGATTTTAGTTTACCCGGTATCGATGGGAAAACGTATACGCTGCAATCGTTTAAAGATGCCAAGGTGTTGGCTGTGGTGTTTATATGCAACCACTGCCCAACATCGCAGGCTTATGAAGACAGGCTGGTCAAACTCACCAGCGATTATGCCCCTAAAGGCGTAAAAGTAGTGGCTATTAATCCCAACAATCCGGCTTCGCTGCGTTTAGATGAATTGGGCTATAGCGATGTAGGTGATTCTTTTGAGGACATGAAAGTACGCGCTAAAGACCGCCACTTTAATTTCCCCTATCTGTATGATGGCGAAACCGAGATCACCAGTAATAAATATGGCCCGGTGGCTACGCCGCACATTTTTATTTTTGATAAAGACAGGAAGCTGCGCTATAATGGTCGCATTGACGATATGGAGAATCCGGCCAAAACACCACGATCTTTAGATGCCCGCAACGCCATAGATGCAGTACTGGCGGGTAAAGAAGTAGCCGTGCCGGTAACCAAAACTTTTGGCTGCTCCATCAAATGGGCCGAAAAGCAGGACTGGATCCAAAAAGCCGCCGTAACCTGGGCAAATGAGCCCGTAAAAATTGATACCATTGATGCCGCGGGTATAGCTAACTTGGTAAAAAACAAAAGTGATAAACTCAGACTGATTAACCTATGGGCTACCTGGTGTGGCCCTTGTGTGGCTGAGTTTCCCGAGTTGGTGACTATTATGCACCTGTATCGTGACCGTGGACTGGAACTGGTAACCATCAGCGCCGATGACCCCTCGCGTAAAGATAAGGCCCTGAGCTTTTTGAAAGGCAAACAAGCATCCGGCCCCAACTATATTTATACCGACGATGACAAATACAAAATGATCGAAGCTGTTGATCCTAAATGGGACGGCGCCCTGCCATACACCATGCTGGTTGATCCGGATGGCAAAGTGATTTACGGAAAGCAAGGTATTATCAATCCCGAAGAACTCAAAAAGATCATTTGGGATGATCCTATGATGGGGAGGATTTATAAGTAATTGAAAAGTTGTTGGTGACAACACCAACAAGGGGCAGACTCACCACCAGCAAAATAATTCCATTATGTCATTGCGAGCGCAGCGTGGCAATCTCCTCGCGTTCTGATCGATAAGAATAGCTACGAGATTGCTTCGTCGTTCCTCCTCGCAATGACATATTTTAATTTACTTCGTTATATCAATCAAAAAATCATACAAATTAACCTCCGTAGCCAGGCCCAGCTTTTTGCGTACCCTGTACCTGCTTATCTCGACACCCTTTAGGGAAATGTTCATCAACTGGGCTATCTCTTTAGAGGTAAGGTTAAGTCGCAGGTAAGCACACAGTTTCAGATCGGTAGGGCTCAATCCGGGGAACCGGGTTTTCATGATAGAAAGGAAATTGTTGTGTACCTGGTCAAAGTAAATAGCAAAATGGTTCCAGTCGTCGTCCTTTTTCTCGGTGTCGGTTACCAGTTTAAAAACATTCCGGAATTCGTGGGTCAGATCAGGCATGTTCACTTTTTTGATGGCAGCCACCAGCTCTTCGCGGATGTTGAGCAGGATACGGCCACGCTCCACCAGGTGCATGGTAATGGTGGCGAGCTCCTTGTTTTTATAGTTTAATTCCGATTCCAGGTTGTTGTTTTTCAGGGCCATGATCTCTTTCTCGTTCCGGTCGAGCTCCAGGCTGTGCAGATAGCTCAGGCGGCGCTGTTCTTCCTCATGTTTTTGCTGATGCAGATCAAAGCGTTTTCGTTGCTCTTTCATCGCTAAATAGATGGCGAAGATCACCAGCAAAAGATAGAAGAGGTAAGCCCAGGTAGTTTGGTACCAGGCCGGATCTACAACAAATGTATAATTGACCGGCGCCGAGGCATTACCCAGGTTATTGCGTACCCTTACCGAAAAAGTGTACCGGCCATAAGGTAAATTGGTATAATCCTTCTCGGTTTTTACCGACCATTTTGACCACTCACTATCAAAGCCTTCCAATTTATAAGAAAATTCCTCATTGCTTTTTTGCGCGAACAGGGTGGAAGAGTATTCAAAATGAAAGGAATTCCAATGGTTGGATAAGGTAACGATCTGCTTTTTGCCCTGAACACCGGCTACATCATTATCTTTCATAAAGTAACCGCCAAATATCAGGCTGTCCTTTTCGGCAATGGCCTTTACGGTGGTCAGTAACACATTTAGTTTGGTTTCTGATTGTACGTATTGCCGGTAATTTAAATGAAACACGCCATTGTTTGAACCCACAAAAATGTTTTCCTTATCGTACGGATAAATGTAGCCGGCCCCTTTTACGGTTTGTCCGGCAAGCTCAGGGAAATAGATCACCGTGTATGGCTTACCGCCCGATGGTTTGTTGAAATCGACCACCCCAACCCGCTGATCGCTGATGAACCAGACATTGCCTGCCAGATCGGCGGTTAAATGCTCTATGTAGGTATCGCCCAGGGCTGGCTTGTAAAAGGCCGCCTGTTCAAATTTATTTAGCCTGTTATTATATTCATACACACCCTTCTCCGTAGCCACCAGAATTTTGCCCCGGATAAAATACACATGATTGTTCATTACCGAAGGCAAGCCATTCCGATCTGTATATTGCGTATAACGGATGATCTTTCTCCTGTCGGCGGATAGCTGTATTTTATAAACACCCCGATAGGAGTGTGATGCCCATATCACATGATCATCATTGTCTTTGGCCAGGGTAGGTAACGATTCATAGAGGGCTTCCATTTTAACATCGGCCTTAAAATCATTGCCATTGTTTTTGATCAGCTGTAAACCCGTATAGGTGCCGGCAATAATATCTGGCGAAGAAGGTATGGGTACAAACCGCCAGGCACCTTCCCGGTTGGTGATCTGTTTTACCCGGTTGTTATCAACCACTAAAGCGCCGTCCTCATGCCCAACCAACAAGTTATGGTTTATTTCGCGTAAGCTCCATACCTGCCCCTTGGTGTTTTCCACTTCGGTAAATGCACCTTTATTGGTACTGATATCCTTTTGCCGGGCATCAAGCGGAACGCTGTATAAACCGTTTGAAGTACCTATGAACAGTTTGTTATTAAACACGCTTACCGCGTTGCTTTTTAGCTGATTATCCTTGTTAGCATAAATACGTTTAACGGAAGTGTTGTAGTTGATAAAATCTACACCGCTTTCCAGGCCGAGCCACAGGTTTTTGTCGCGATCTAGCAAGAGCCCGAGCACGTTGTTATTTTGCAGTCCTTCGTTGTTCGAAAACCGTTCTACCACATTCCCTTTGCCATCAATAATGATCAACCCGCGGGCTTTTGTACCGATGGCGTAACGGTCATCGCCTATTTTTTTGGCACAGTTTACCAGGTCGTTCTGTAAAATAGGGTCAATGGCGGTAGGTTTTTTGATCAGGGTTGATCCGGTAAGCAAAAATAAGCCCTGCTTCAATGTGGTAACCAATACTGTATCCCGGTTATAATCCATTACCCCGGTAATATGCAGACTGGCGGTTTGTAACTGCGTACGACAAGGCTGCCATTGATAATCCTCAAAAAACATCAGGCCTTCGTCCTTATCCTCCGCAAATAATTGTGATCCCGCTTTTGATAGCAATCGCCAACCGCCCGGCGCGTCAAATGTCTTGATCTCGTTGTTGTTATATTCAAAAACACACTCAATTGTACGAAAGAATACCTCGTTTTTGAACAGCACAATGCTCCATATATCGGCAAACTGCCTGGCTTTTTGCGGCATCAGGTGCTTAATGGAATGATATTTCAATATGCCGTTCGCGTCCGGGAAAAAGTAGCCTATCTCGTCTTGTCCGCCAACAAATATCCTCCCATCGGGGTCAATGGCTAAAGCCTTGATGGTGCCCTTGTTGGGTAGGGGGTATATTTTCCAGTAGCTGCCGTCAAAAGTTAAAAGACCGTCGTTATTCGCAAAATAGAGTATGCCGTTACGGTCCTGCTTTACGTCCCATACCTCGGTGCTGGCATTGTAATCTGTATGTGTGTAGTTTTTGATGGCGGGTATGCCAATGGTGGTTTGCGCTGTGGCCGTAAAAACCAAAGCACGGCAAATAATAATCAATAGAATGATTTTCTTCATCAACAAAACTTTCCCCGGAGGGCATTTTTAAAATGTTTTATAAAACCGGCAATATCAGGCAAGCACGGTAATTGGATTAAAAAGGTAATTTAAAAAACATTTTAATATAAAGGGTAAATGTTTTGTTTGTAGTGGGAGATATAAATGGATTATCAGCGGTATTTAAGTTATCTGAAGGTTTCTGTAGTGTTAATGTAGAGGTAGCACATATTGGTATTACAAGCGCTTGTGCTGACATTTGAAAACACTCATAACGCCTTTCACCTCCATAAATTTACAGCTCATGTACCACCAATTACTCAAACAGTTGATCACCGGCATTATCGTTTACCTGTTTCTTTCCCTGACCGGAGCTCAGGCTCAAACAACACAGTTTCGGGCATTGGCCATATTATCGCGTTCAGACGATCATGAAAAAATGATGGTGGCTGCCAAGCCTTTCCTGGAAAAGCTGGCTAAAGAAAACCATTTTACTATAGATATTACCGACGATACCAGTAAGATCAACGATGCCAATCTGAAAAACTATGCTGTGTTTATGATGGTGCAGCTGGCACCCTTTGATATGTCATATAGCCAGCAGGATGCCTTGCAGCGTTTTGTAGAACAAGGCAAAGGCTGGGTTGGCATCCACGCAGCCGGCCTCACCGGGAAGGAGTTCCTGGCACCCAATACCCGTTACTGGCAATGGTTTGAAACGATGATGGGTAATGTGACCTATTCGCCGCATCCGGCCTTTCAGAAAGGAACGGTGATCATTGAAGATCGCAAGCATCCAATTACCAGGAACCTGCCCGCTAAAATGGAAATTGAGGATGAATGGTACGAGTACAATAAAAGTCCGCGTGCTGAAGTGCACGTATTGGCTACTGCCGATGAATCTACCTATAAACAGGTTAAACCCATGGGCGATCATCCTATCATCTGGACAAATGAGCATTTTCGGCGGGTAGTGTATATTGGCATAGGGCATTCGCCTGTATTATTGCGCGATCCGAATTATGAGATATTAGTGAGGGATGCTGTTTTGTGGGCTGCGTCGAAATAGATTTAACAGTATATATTCACGCGTCATTGCGAGGAACGAAGCAATCCCCTTTATACAGGGCGAGTAATGCAAGTCGTAGAGCGCTCAATTGCCGCTGAGGCTGTTACTTTTGTCTTGATACAAAAGTAACCAAAAGATCAAGTCAGCAGAAATGCTTCTTTGCGCACAAGGCTTTTGCCCTGCAAATTAGGCAGAACCACGGGCTGCAATTATTTTGCCCAACTTCGTTCGCTCATTTCCCTGCGCTTCAGCAAAAACTTGCTATGCCCCTGCAACCGCACAGGCCTGCATCGTTCTGCCCGATTTCGTCCGAAGCTTATCTGCTGACGGGGAAGAAGGATTCACTAAATCATTAATTCAATAATTAAAAACGAGCATGACATCCATTAAAAGGGCCAAAGCCCTGTGCGATTCCTTCCCTCGGGAAAGTAATAGCCCAGGGTTAGGCATCGGTCAAATCTTAGTGAGAAAAAGCATGACGTAAAGCCGACTCACCCGGTCTGCGCTTCGCTGGACCACCCTCTCTCCGGCTTCGCTGCAAAGAGGGTTTGGAAAAAGAAAAGAAAACCCCCTCTATGCGCAAAGCGGAGAGAGGGGTGACGAGCGCAGCGATGTCGGGGTGAGTCGGCTACGCGCTATATGCTTACCACATGCCTTTTCGGAGATTACTACTCTCTCGTGGGGAGTAATAAATTATGGTTTACACTGTAAACCGTTTTTTTATGAAAAATCAAAATCAATTAATTGATTATCAATTAATTGATTATCAGTTAATTGAAAAAAATGTAACCATGAAAAGTGTAAACCATGTAAACCCACTTTTATAACAAAGGGCTCGCCTGTGACGAAAAATTAAAGAAATCATGACAATCCTTTAATTCTTAAAATCAAGGTTCAGACAATTCACTAATTCACTAATTGATCTTCACCGTCCAGAATATCGTGTTCCTCACCAATGTAGTAAATGTGCTGTCCTGGAAAAGCTCAGGGAAATGGCCCATGGCTATGTATATGTTTTTGGCTTTGATATGTTCGTTGGTCCATATCACCGGGTGATCGCCCATTTTGATGGGCTTATCTGGCATATAGGTGCTTTCGTCAATACTGGCCAGCACATGTACATTAGGGCGCGGACTTTTGTTATAGGTATACCACTCATCTTTGGTCGTGAACGATGCCGGTAAGCCAGCCATAATGGGGTGGTTTTTATCCTCGATGGTGAGTAGCGCCGTTGTACCGCCATGTATGGTATCCTTAAACTCAATGCCGCCCATAAACTGGCAGTACCATTGCCACATGGGGTAACCATCAAATACACCCAGCAGGGTAGGGTGGTGAAAGCCGATCCAGCCGCCTTTGCCTTGCTCCAGGTATTCTGTAAAAGCTGCTTGTGCTTCTGGTCCCCAGGGATAGGGTGGGTAATCCAACTGGATAAATAACTGATATTGTTTCAGGAAATCTTTGGTTATAGGTTTAGTATCGGTAATGTAATCAATAGTGAAATTACTGTCGATGGCCAGTTTATCCAGCCATATTTTGGCAGCGGCATCAAACAGGGCATGCCCTCCGCCAACTTCGGCAATGGCAATAGCCTTGAAACGTGGGCCCTTGTTTTGAGCCAGGCTGATCATTGTATTGCCGGCGATAAGCAGCAGGATAATGGAAATAAATTTAAAAGTTTTCATAGCGCGACCTTTAATTGAAGGCCGGGCAATTATAGCTGAAACTTTTTATTAGGTATTGCCAATTGGAGCAAGGTAGTGGTAAAGTAGGGCAGCTATAAAGGCTTTATATAGGTTCAAATTAAGATATTTGGTTGTTGTAGTGCTGCTGACGTACTGCGCTCGATTTACCGCTTACATGAAAAGAATCTCTTTGGTTATCCGTTGCTTTATGGTATGCTGTTTAACACTGCCATCAATAGTATTTGCACAAGCAGATACTACTAAAATTGATATCCCTATGAAAAAGGGGAAAGTGAATTACGAAAACATCTCAAAAAATATAGCCGGTAAAGCCGAATTGTTTAAGCGGGCCAGGCATTGGTTCAGTACCGTATTCCCGGATCAGTCGGAAGGCAAAGCTGTTATTGATGAGCAAGCCGGAATCATCAATGGCATAGGGTTGTTTAAAGTGATCACCAGCGACTCGGGGAACTATTACTGGTTAAAATTCAATGTAGCTATCGCGATTACTGATACCGGGTATACCTATCGTGCCTATAATTATTACGAAAAGCCTATAGAAAATGGAATCACCAATGAATACTCTAAAATTGAATATCGCTGGTGGGATTATCGTCAGGGTCATCCCTGGTCGGCAGAGGATAAGCGGTTGTTTGCCGGTTTAAATAACAACTCACGCACGCTGCTGGCTTCGTTAAAAACCATCATGGATAAATAGAACTTAACTAAATATTACACTCAAAACCATATGAAAAAATTACTGCTGTTCATTTGCCTTGGCATTTTTGTCTGCTTTAACCTTAAGGCGCAAACCAAACATTTTAAAGTACTGGCCCTGTATGAGAACGGCGGGCACCATATTGAGTTTTCCAAGCGCGCCAAAGTATGGCTGGATAAACTGGCCGCTGAGAAGGGTTTCACTATTGATTATATCCAAAATACCGATAAAATCGATGACGCCTTTTTGAGCCAGTACCAATTGTTTTTGCAGTTAGATTACGTTCCATATGCCTGGACTGATAAGGCAATGACCGCCTTTCAAAAATATATTGATGAAGGTAAAGGCGGTTGGGTAGGCTTTCATCACGCCACGCTTCTGGGCGAGTTTGATGGCTATCATGAATGGCAATGGTTCTCGAACTTTATGGGAGGCATCACTTACAAAAATTACATCGCCACTTTTGCCAAAGGAAAGGTAAATGTAGAAGATAAAAAACACCCGGTGATGAAAGGTGTTCCCGCATCCTTCCTGATACAGCAGGAGGAATGGTATACTTATGATAAAAGCCCGCGCCCCAACGTGCATGTGCTGGCCAGCGTTGATGAATCAACCTATGATCCGCAGGGGGATATCAAAATGGGCGATCATCCCGTGGTTTGGACTAACGAGCAGAAAAAGGCCCGTAACGTTTATATTTTCATGGGACATTCGCCAAATCTGCTGGATAACCCAGCCTGGATAAAACTGGTGACTAATGCCATCTTCTGGGCTGCTGGTAAATAATGTCGATATTAAATAACCATATGATGTTTAAAAAACTGTTTTGCCTGCTGATAACGGTCATGTGCTGCACGGCAGTGTTTGCCCAGGATACTAAATTTAAAATGCTGGCTCTTTACACCACCACGGTTGAATCAGATCATGTTGACTTTGCCAACGATGCCATTAAATATTTTACCGATTTGGCGGCTAAAGATGGCTTTGCTTTTGAGGCTACTACTAACTGGAAAAATTTAAACGATGATAACCTTAAAAATTACCAGCTTATCATCTGGCTGAACGATTTCCCGCAGAACGAAGAACAACGAGCTGCTTTTGTAAAATATATGGATAATGGCGGCGCCTGGATCGGGTTTCACGTGGCAGGGTATAACGATAAGTATACCAAATGGCCTTGGTTTGTAAGCTTTTTAGGCAGTGCTGTATTTTACAACAATAGCTGGCCCCCGCTACCGGCAAAGTTGGTGGTTGATGATGGTAAACACCCGGTAACTAAAGGTATTCCGGCTCATTTTGTGTCGCCTATCAACGAGTGGTACGGGTGGAAACCAAGTCCACGATTAAATAAGGACATTAAAGTTTTGGTAACGCTTGATCCTGCCAATTACCCCTTGGGCAAAAAGGACATCATCCGCGAAGGTGATATTCCAGTAGTGTGGACAAATACCAAATACAAAATGCTGTACATTAACATGGGCCACGGCGACCAGATATTTACTTCCGATACACAAAACAAACTGTTTGAGAACGCGGTGTTGTGGCTGGGAAGGAAGTAGATGTGCAGATGTGCGGATTTCAGATGTGCAGATGAGAAGGATTGATTAAATAAAAAACACGTCATTGCGAGGTACGAACTCGATTATTTATAATAAATATGTCATTGCGAGGAGAAACGACGAAGCAATCTCGTAGCTATTCTTATCCATGTGAACGCGAAGAGATTGCCACGCTATCGCTCGCAATGACATGATTGAGGATGACAAATCTCTTTTACTTCGTTTTCAATCTCGCATCAATCTCATTTAGCAAGTACTCCTTCTTGTCATCAGCATACTCCCAAAACATCACCCCGGCCATTTTATGTTTGATGAGGTAATGACATTTGGCTTTTATCGACCATTCATCATCGTACGATATAAATTGTTTGGTAGTAGCATTGAACAGATAAGGAGCCTCGGCATTGCGGTCGCGGTAATATTTAAACCCATTACGGTTCAGCAAGCTGTCCTTGATCAGCGTATAACCGCCCACGTGCATATACTCGCCTCTTTTCATCCCCAGCCCGTTCTGGGCAATATCCAGCACCTTTGAGGAACGACCGTAGAAAGCAACGCCTAATACCAATTTACTGGCAGGCACACCAGCGGCCATATAATCAGATACAGCTTTATCGGCATAATTTTCGGTCTGGTATTGTTTGGAAGCATACAGGTTGGTATGATGCACCGCTATACCCGAGCCATCCTGGAAATAATCATACGTCATGAGGTTTATATAATCGAGATATTGCTGCACCTTATCCATTTCGGTGTGCTCCAGGAAACGTTTAAAACCGCCCACAGCCGCGGTAAGCAAAAGTTTTTTATCGGTTTGCTTTTCCAGCGTATCCAAATGTTTGCGTAATGATTTAAACATCAGGGTGTAGTTTTCCTTGTCCTCTTTGCGGTATACATTGCCGGTATTGCCGGCCATGGCGGGGTATTCCCAATCAATATCAACACCATCCAGGTTATACTTTTTGATGATTGCCACCGCGCTGGCCGCAAAAGCTTCCCGGGCGGTATCGGTTAATACGGCGTCAGAGAAATTACCGCTCCAGGTCCACCCGCCTATAGATATAAGTACCTTAAGCGTTGGGTTACGCTTTTTAAGCTGTACCAGGTTCCTGAAATTAATGGTATCGGTTCTTTCGTGGCTTAAAAAGGCCCGGTTGTTTTTTACGTTTACAAAAGCGTAGTTGATGTGGGTAAGCTTTTCGGGGTTCACCATTTCCATATTGGCTACGCCTTTGTAGCCGCCAACATACCCAATAACTACATATTTGGGTTTCTTAGCTACTTTTTGTGCTTTGAGCGTAAATGCGGGTAATAAAAGTGGTAATAAACAAAGTATGGCTTTGGCCGCTACTTGTTTATAAAGTTTTAGGTTGAACATGTAATGATGAGGTTTAAGTATGGTATAGTTGTTTTATTAGATTTTGAGCCTGATCCGCTTTTTCTCCATAAGTCCAACCAACGCGATCAATATGAATGCGGTAGCCATGGAGCGGGCCAGACCAATAATGCCCGAATTAAAAATATCCGGATAAGTGATATGAAAAAGCATCAGCAGGAAAACCTGGAAATAAGGCATCAGGTAACAGGTGAGTGTGCTGGTACCTGCCGGCCAGATCCATTTGAACCAGTTTTTCTTTCCTTTTACATCAACCAGGTAAATCATCAGCTCAAATACCAAAATAGTGATGCCGCTGCAAATAAATATCCAGGCAGGAGTAGAGCGGATCTTGGAGATTCCTTGCGTGTAAGGCCGTATCACCAATCCCAATACGATCAATAACACCCCGGTAAGTCCAAAGATGAGCCACATACGCTGCGTTTTACCCTGGGTAACCAGGCGCGCGTATAACTCCGATATCACAATGCCACCCATGGTTAAACACAGGGAAGAGGCATCCCCGATGAGGAATAGTCTTTTGTGGATGATGCCGGTATGCCGGGCTATATTGATGGCTACAAATAACAGGAGTACCGGAAAAAGGATGTTCAGTTTGCCTTTGGCTAGCAGGTAAACAATGGCGCATATGAGGTAAGCCCAGCCAATGATGCCCAGTATACCCCACCATTCGGGGCGCATACCGGTAATTTCACCGTCATCGTTACCTTTATAAACAATAGCCATGGCAATCAGGATAGCTATACCCAGGCCCTGTAAAATGTATCGTTTGGCTTTGGCCATGGTTTCGGGATAATCCAGCCATATCAGGAAAAAAGCAAGAGTGATCAATATGGCCCAAAGTGCTTTAGGCAACAGAGAAGTATTGTTGTAGCTTTCCAGGTTCACATGATAAAAGCCCATGATCAACAATGCCGCGCTCCGGGTAAGTATGTAAAATAAGATAGAGGTAAAGGAATCGCCTTTATTAAGCCTGTTTTTGATAGCAAATGGTAAAGACAAGCCTACGATGAACAGGAACGCTGGGAATATGGTATCAGCAAAACCCATGGCGTCGGCTTTACCGGGTGCATGGTCTATCCATTCAGGGATATTTTTTACACCGCTGGCGTCGTTAACAAATATCATGAGTAGCATGGTGATGGCTCGCAGCACATCAATGGATAAAAGGCGCTTGGGTAACTGTTGCATTTAAACGGGTTTAACTGTGAAATATGAATAAGGCATGGTACATCTCTGAGTTTTCAGCAATGCAGGCTTGCTTTTGGCAGATAAATACACGAGTTTAAGTTAAGCAAATTTGTTTTATTGCCTGTAAGCAAAACTAAAAGGGAAACAGACCGGATTATATTAATGAGGCACTACTTTACCACTACGATAGTTAAAAACAGGAGAGATGTGACTTATGGCCTGAGATATACGGTCGATATCCGGGAACTCCAGAGGAAGGATGAATTGGGTTTGGCGATCTGTTCAGATAAAAAAAGACAAAAAAATAAGCAAGACGCTGTTTGAGTCTTGCTTATTTTTGAGCATAGCTATGCCCTATATATAGCTATATAAAACTTATGCCTTAGGTGTTGTTACCTTTTTAGCAGCAGGTTTGGCTGCAGTTTTTGCAAGGGCCGCTGCTGGTGTCGCTGTCGGTTTTTTAGCTGCAGCAACTTTCGGTGCGGCTACTTTTGGAGCCGGAGTAACAGACGCTGTTTTAGCAGCAGGGGTAACTGTTGCTGTCTTTTTTTCTTTTACTGTTTTAACGGCTGGAGTGGCGCTTTCTGCACCTATTTTTGCAGCTAATGTTTTAGCCAGGTTTTTTGCGGCTTTTTCAATAGCCTTATTTACTTTTTTTACGTCTGATTCAAATTCGCTTACTACAGTTTTGATCTGGGCAAACAGTTTATCGTTCAATTGTTTCTTAAGAGCCTTGCGGGCTTCTTTAACTACGGTTTTATTTTTATCGTTTTTCATATTATTGGACAAGGAAATTCTAAATTATTTTTCGGCACAAAGCTAAGTTAATAAACAGTGAGTTTAATATTATGTTTATGTTAATAAAGATAGTTAATGTTAACTAATTATTAACAAAATAAATGAGCTATTCCATTCATTTTTAAGGCTCTAATATTAACATCTAATATTAATTGTATATTATCAATATGTCCGCGTGATTGTCTTTCTTAGGTAAATTGATGAATATGTATGATATCGATTTTAAAATCCAGAGAATCTCAGGCTTTTAAACGCAATCATTTTTTGAAAGCTTTTGGGTTAATTGATAACTTAGCAGCGCTTATATTGCTTTAATATCATGATCAAAGATTTAAACTCATTAAACCAGGTAGCCGAATTTCATACTACTTTTAAACATCCTATTATTGCCGAGCCGGCTATTCCATCAAAAGAACGCAGCCAGTTGCGTATTGAATTGCTGGCCGAAGAGCTGAAGGAGCTTCAACAGGCAGTTGATGATAACAACCTGGTTGAAATAGCCGACGCCCTTTGCGATCTGCAATATGTACTGTCGGGTGCGGTATTGGAATTTGGGTTGGGGCAAAAATTTAAGGAACTGTTTGACGAAGTGCATCGCTCCAACATGAGCAAAGCCTGTAAAACTATTGAGGAAGCAAACCAAACTATCGAGCATTACCGCAATACTGCCGGTACCGAATCGCACTATAAGGAGATTGACGGACTATTTTTGGTATATCGCACAGCGGATAACAAAACCCTGAAATCAATAAACTATTCACCTGCCGATTTAGGCAGTATTGTAGGATAACCTATTAATAAAATAAAGAACTTGCCAGAATCAGCCCCAAACCAACCCGAAGCAAAAGAAACCATGCACCCGCGTAACCAGCACCGCCTGGGGTACGATTTTAAGGCGCTGATGAGGGTTACGCCAGCTTTAAGACCTTTTGTTACATTAAACAAATACGATAATCAAACTATCAATTTTGCCAATCCTGAGGCGGTAAAAATGCTGAACAAAGCATTGTTAAAGCATCATTATCAAATTGCCAGTTGGGATATCCCTGAGGACTATTTGTGCCCGCCTATACCGGGTCGGGCCGATTATATCCATTACGTGGCCGATCTGCTGGCTACATCAAACGGAGGAGTTGTTCGGAAGGGTAAAAAGGTGCGGGTTTTGGATATTGGTGTTGGCGCTAATTGTGTTTATCCCATTATCGGTGTACAGGAGTACGGTTGGAGTTTTGTTGGGGTTGATATTGACGAAGCAGCCATTGAATCGGCACAAAAGATAATTGACAACAACGATCAGTTAAAGAATGCCGTTGAATTGCGTCTGCAAAAGCACCGTGCGGATATTTTTGTATTCGCCATAAAACCTGGTGAGGTTTTTGACCTGACCATCTGCAATCCACCATTTCATGCCTCCATCAGGGAAGCTGCAGAAGGATCGCGCCGTAAATGGAATAATTTGGGCTTGCATACGGCCAAAGGCAAAGAGGAGCCATTACTAAACTTTGGCGGCCAGAATA
>Ga0207671_10002546_pt1 | contig 19385 bp, 6 predicted proteins | sample KBSC24metaG_FD_184352 | JGI IMG/M metagenome (GOLD analysis project Ga0207671, IMG submission 184352) | Corn rhizosphere microbial communities from Kellogg Biological Station, Michigan, USA - KBS C2-4 metaG (SPAdes) (version 2) | ecosystem: Host-associated > Plants > Roots > Rhizosphere > Soil... | reverse complement strand
CACCGCCAGCAGCCCCGGCTGATGTTCATCACGCGCCTGGTATTCGATAAGTCTCGCGGCGCGCTCGTCATCCAGCAGATAGGACAGGGTGTTGGCAGCGGCAGCCTCCGCCGCCGCGATAGGGTCGAAGGTCGGACCGGTATGCCCATTGAAGTTCTCGATGCCCGAAGGATAACCCGTAGGACGCGGAGGTATCTTTTGTATCAGACTCTCCGGCAACGCCAGCGCGTCCGGGGTCAGCGTATTCATCAGGGCGTCAAAAGCGCGCCACTGTTCGGCAGGGTCCACCATCTTCGTGGGGTCCTGACCGTCATCTTTCACCGCGTGTGTGAAATAGATCCCTCCAAGGGATTTGGCCGCAGCCTCCACCTGGTAGCGATGCAGCAGGTATATCGGCACCAACACCTCTTCCAATGTCGCCATCGGCGCATCTTTTGGAATGGCTTTCTCGGAGAAATTGTCGAGTAGCCGGCGGCGGATCTTCATCAACTTATCCAGCTGATCGATAGGATTGACCCCATCATCCCACTGATTGGACAAGGGATGCGCCATCCCGCCAATGTCGGGAATATACTTATATCCTTCCTTTATCGTCTCCATCATTATCTTATCCAGCGCGCCGTCTTCATCCGCCCCCTTCGCAAGATCCGTATAGCCCCAGACAATGGCCCTTTTGTCCCAGCCGCCGATGCCCGCAGCATAGACCTCGCTGAGATCGATCGTGCCATCAGCTTTTTGGTTCATCCTCGGGAAGGGATAGTCCATTACCGAAGCCCTGTCCTTCACGCTGGCCATGAAATTATGCGTCAGCCCAAGCGTATGTCCTATCTCGTGAGCCGACAGCTGCCGTATCCGGGCCAGCGCCATTTCTTCCATTTGCTTTGGTATTGACTTACCATTCTCATATGGCTGAAGCAACCCCTCAGCAATGAGATAATCCTCACGATGCCGGTCCGACCCCAATGTCACCATGCCTTTGATGATCTCGCCCGTACGTGGATCGATATACGACGCCCCATACGAGAACGCCCGTTGCGGGGATCCGCTGCGGTTGACCCAATTGACTACGTTATACCGGATATCCATAGGGTCGGCTCCTTCCGGCAGCTCTTTTACCTGGAAGGCATTCTTATACCCTGCCGCTTCGAAAGCCTGGTTCCACCAGCTGCCTCCTTCGATGAGAGCCTTCCGGATAAGGGGCGGCGCGCCGTTATCGATATAATAGACGATAGGTTCTACCGGTTCGCTCATCGCCGCGGAAGGGTCCTTCTTTTGCAGACGGTGGCGCTGGATATACCGTTTGACCAGCGGCTCGTTCATTGGCGCGGAAAAATCCACATAGCTAAAGCTGTTGAATCCACTACGCGGATCGAATTTACGGGGTGCATATCCGTTATCCGGCAATTGCACGAAAGACTGATGCATCCGCACCGTCACCGCAGTAGCATCGGGCGCCACGCCGCCATCCCGGTGATAACCGCCGCCTCCACCGCCGCTGCCGGTAAAAGTCACCAGCGCTTCAAACTCGGTATTTTTTGGAAAGTTCTTTGTATTGTTCAGCAACACGGCGCTGCGGCTGTCGTCAAATTTATATCCCGTACCTGCCCCACCCCCACTTCTGCCGGCGGCGCTGGCGGCAAAGGAGCTCCCAGGGTTGGCCCGGCCGGAGCCGATGGTCTCCCCGATACGCAGGGCATCCCGCACCACAAAGGGCGTCAGGTCTATCAGCACCTTTTCTCCTTCCACCGCCGCAGGCGAAGCGCCGAAAAGCACGGATTGCGCAAAGGCATCCGTCACATCCTGTTTTTCGGCGGCACTGCCATTCACCGACCGTTCATTATAATTGGGCTGCAACAAAAATACCTTCGGACCCACCTTTATCCATTTTACGATCACCGCCGATGCCTGTCCCCGCTCGGGCCCGCCATTGCCGACACCCGCGGGCAGACTGCTGAAATAAAGGAACTCCTGGTCAAAACGGTCTATCTCCAAAAATATCTTTCCCGTCTTTTCCTCGTAATAGAAAGTATAAAATCCTTCGAATTTCTTACAATTCTGTGTCACGGAAGCTATCGTGGCCGCAGGACGGGCCTCTGTGCCATGGGCGCCGGATTCTCCGCTGCCGGGGCGTTGAGCCAGGGCCGGTAGAGACAGAGCCGTGAGGAAAGAGAAAAGGGATAAAAAAGCCACTCGATGGAATAAGGATAAGACGGCGGGGCCTGAATGGACCAGGCCGGACAAGGATTTAGTACAGGGGTTCATAGTATTAGAGTAAAGTGTAGTTTTGACGGGGACAAGTTACGCGAAAATCGTCTATTTCTACGCGCTGACACAATGCCATTGCTATGAAAGAAAATTGCAGCTATCTTGTGGCTTAATACCAGAACCCCGGACCATGCGATTCTTTAATCTTTCCGTCACTGTCTGTCTACTATTAACAATAGTAGTATTCTCCTGTAAAAAAGATCATTCACCGGCTCCGCCTACCGACCCGGGGACACCCGGACCCACGCGGCATCTCGACCTGACCTGTCTGGCCAGCCAGGCCCGTCTGCAAAAAGATACGTCCAAAAAGTATGAGCTGATCGTCGCCGAGACCAGTGGCAAAATTCTTTTGGATACGGTGACGACATATAATACGCATGTAATAACCGATCTTAAAACCAGCCAGACCTTATTCGATGTCACCGTCATCTACAACTGGGTAGTCGATTCCAACTATAACATACTGACGTATAAGGCGGTTGATATCTCCAGCTGGGTGAATGTTCCGGGAAGCGATTCTATCCCCGGATCCGTCTCCACGACTACACCACCACCGCCCACGACTTCTGGCACCATTACCTACACCAATGTGCATACGACGTTCCTGGACCCCTATTTCATTAACAGCAACGGTGGCGGCTCGGGTTCACAGTGGACAGGAGGCGACATTAGCAGTTCCTTTTATTATGCTCCCGGTCAACCCGTCTATATTATCTTTCCGTTTACGAAGCTCTACTCTATCCACTACTTAACCAGTTCAGCAGATGTCGTAGATCTTTCAAAACCCGATACGGCTGTCGGAGTAAAATTCAACAAGCCGGCAGTATACGCATATTCCAACTTTTCCCTGTTTGGTTTCCCAGACACCACTAATTTTTCCAAACTAGTGAATATGTCATATTATGCAACCAATCTGGGACCAAACCCCAGCGGGGATGTCGTCTACCCTGGCAAAAAAGTTGTTCAGAAATATTTTTTTGATTATGCCTTTTACAGTGCGGATAACAAGAACTACGCAAGGTGTTACATGCCCTATGTCGATAGCATCCCGGCGGATGTCGTCATCCCCGACCCCGCCTGGTATTCCTTTACCGCAACGCCAAACACCGTTTCGTCGGACTTCGGCACACATAAGCCTACCTTTTACGAGGTCAATGCCAACATCGGCACTATGTACTTTACCATTACTTCGCCCGCAGACTCCACAGTGCAGCACCCGCTGGACTTCCTGTCCTCAATGAAGAGCAAACTTTTAAATAGCAGGGATCTAAGTTCGCTGAAAGTAACAAGTATAAGTCTTGCGACGGAGACAGGATTGAATTATCAGGCCTACTGCAACAAACAGGTAAATTTAACAAAAATCTCCCGGTCACAGTCGAATACGGAGATCAGCTATCAACACATTTTCTAGCGCAGTGCGGCGGCCGCCCCGCCGCCGCCGCCCCCGGCCAAATGCAACTTTCTGCAACATTGCAACCCACCCCGAAAATACCCCCCTTCACCCCTACACAACCAATTACCCACCAACAAGAAATATATACCGCATATAAATATTTAAAAAATAATCCCCGCTTACATTTACCCGTAACCCCATATACATCAGCATTTTATCCCCAACACCCCGCCGCCGGCAGCCGCCAATCCTATTGCAACCGATTTATTTTTCACAAAAATTACATATTTTTAATGGGTATTCTGTACGCAACTGTTCTTTCATCAAGAACAGGTTTTTTTCACAACGTCAGATAAATGTTTATTTGACATTTGCAAAAATTTCGCGTCGATCTTATCACACTACACTAAACGATTGCTAACATGAGATTGCCTATCCGCAGCCGCCAGCTACAACTATTCATCCTCACCCATCCCTTTTTCCGGTCAAGCTCATAAAATCCCGTACAGACTCCGGTTTTCCCAACGCACATCCAGCGTAAACGCACATCCAGCGTACTCCAAGAGAGCTTTGCTTTTGCAGACTAATGCAACCGATTGTAATTGTCACTTATAACCAAAAATTAGGCTTATGCACCCGTCGCTAAAATCGACCCTCAAGGTTTTATTGGCCTTGGCATTCTTACACGCCAACAGCCTGTTCGCACAGGACCCCTCCCGCGTCACCGGCAAGGTGGCGGACAACAACGGCGCCCCCCTCTCCGCAGTCACCGTCACCGTCAAAGGCTCCCGTACATCGGTGGTCACCGGGGCAGACGGCGCCTTCACCATCACCGTACCCAACTCCTCGGCTACGCTGGTATTCAGCTATGTCGGCTACCAGGTACAGGAGATCCCCGTCAGCGGCAGGACCAGCTTCGACATCCGGCTCGCACCGATGAGCACCAACATGAACGAAGTGGTCGTCGTCGGCTACGGCACACAGAAGAAACGCGAGATCACCAGCGCCATCACCCGCGTCGATGCCGAACAGTTCAACAAAGGCAACATCAGCGATGTCTCCCAGCTGTTACAAGGCAAGGTCGCCGGTCTCTCCATCTCCAGACCCGGCGGTGACCCCAATGCCGGTTTCACCATCCGTCTTCGCGGTCTGTCGACACTCGGCGCCAATACCTCGCCCCTCATCGTCATCGACGGGCAGATAGGCGCGGACATCAACTCCGTCGACCCCAACGACATCGCCAGCATGGACGTATTAAAAGACGGCTCCTCCGCCGCCATCTATGGAACACGCGGCTCGGCCGGCGTCATCATCATTACCACGAAGTCAGGCACGCGCAACGGTCCACAGGTAGCCTACAGCGGATCGGTCACAGCGGAAAAAGCCGCCCGCTTCACCAAACACATGTCCCCCGGCGAATTCCGCGACCTGCTGAAATCCACAGGCGCGGGCACCGACTATGGCGCCAACACCGACTGGGACAAGGCCATCACCCGCACCGCCATCACCCACGCACACAACATATCTCTTTCGGGCGGCAACGGACACACCTCTTATAATGTTTCCGTCAACTACCGCAACGGCGAAGGCATCGCCATCTACACGGGATACAACCAGCTCAACGCCCGTCTCAATCTCACCCACAAAGCCTTCAACGACAAGTTGGTCTTTAACGTGACCATGAACACCACGAAACGCCAGTCGGCCGTAGGGTTTGCCAACGCCTTCTCCTACGCCACTATATATAACCCCACCGCACCGATACACGTGCCCGTGGGCAGCATCAATGATATTGCAAAAGGCGGCTGGTTCGAATTCTCCGCCACGGATTACTCCAATCCCGTCGCCCTGCTCACGCAGAACACCAATAATGTGATCATGAGAAGAGCCAACTTCGCCGGCTCCGCAGAATACGAGCTACTCAAAGGATTGAAATTCCTGGTCCGGTATGCACAGTCGACGGTGAGCGCCGACTCCGATAAATACTCGCCCATCACCGCCTACGCCAATCGCGGTTTTGATGCCAACTCGGACAATGGGTATGGCCGTCATGGATATAAGATCCTCGCCAATGGGCAGACGTATAATCAACTGTATGAAAATACCCTCAGCTATCAACACAAGTTCAATGATTTCGACATGGGGGCCGTCGCAGGCTATTCCTATCAGGACTTTCACAATGACGGCAGCTATATCGCCGCAGGAAATTTCGTCAGTGACGATGCCTCCGGTAATGTCAGCGCCGCGCTGGACATTCCCTATGGCCTGGCCACTATAAAAAGCTATAAGAATGCCAGCAAGCTGGTCGCCTTCTTTGGCCGGTTGACCGCCAATTATAAGAACTTTGCCTTTTTAGCGGCCAGTCTTCGACGTGAAGGTTCCACCCAATTCGGTCCCAACAACAAGTGGGGTTATTTCCCCGCCGTCAGCGGTGGTACGGACCTCGCGCGTATCTGGGACATCCCCAAAGTGAACTCGCTGAAGCTGCGCGCCAGCTATGGTGTCACCGGTAGCCTGCCGCCATATTCTTATCTCTCATTACCCACGCTCACCGTGGCAGGTTCTTATTACGCCGGCAACGACCAATACGGTTTCACCTATGCGCCCAATCAAAACCCCAATCTCAATCTGAAATGGGAGAAAAAGGCAGAGACGGACATCGGTCTTGATTTCGTCCTCCTCGACAACCGTCTCAGCGGTACGGCCGACTACTTCCGTCGTACGACGTCCAACCTCATCTTCAATGCTACCGTACCCGTCCCGCCCAATCTCGTGTCGACCACCTGGGAGAACATCGGAACCATGCAGAGCAATGGCTTTGAGATCATGGTCAACTACGACGTCATCCGCCAACGGAAATTCACCTGGACCACCAGCATCAACTATTCCCGCGCCCGCGTCACATTGACTAAGCTGGACCCCACCCTGGCCGGTTCTTATGTCGGCGCCTCCAATCTCGGCAGCCCTGGCCAGGAAGCCACCCAGATCACCCGCGCCATGCAGGGCCAACCCGTTGGGCTATTCTACCAGGCAGTATATAAAGGAGTCGACCAGAATGGTAAATATCTTTTTGACGATGGAAAGGGAAATGCTGTTGCAGACAACAACAATTATAAGACCATCATCGGGAATGGTCTGCCCAAATACGAGATGGGCTGGACCAATAACTTCCGCTATGGCAATTTCGATCTGAATGTCTTTTTCCGCGGCGCCTTTGGTCATCAGCTCATCAACACCTATCGCGCCTTCTATGAGAACCCCACCGTTTCTTCGGTGTACAATGTGGTCAAGACGAAATATTATAATCCTAGCGTAAAAGACGCCCAGCTCTTCAGCAGTCTCTTTGTGGAGAAAGGCACCTTTGTCAAATTAGACAATGCCACCATCGCCTACAACCTGCCGCTGAAAAAGGATGGCGATCCCGCCGGCGGATTCAGGAGCCTGCGTATGTTCATCACCGGCTACAACCTCTTCATGATCACCGGTTACACCGGCGCCGATCCCGAAGTGCGTTACGCCGACCAGAGCGTCTTTCCGCCGAATATCCTGGCGCCCGGCATCGACAGAAGGGAGAACTGGGTACTCACCCGCAGCTTCACCCTTGGCGTCAATTTAGGATTTTAATTCTTTTAACTTAATCTAGCTAAACATGCAACGTAATACAATCTTCAGGCTCACCGTACTGGTACTACTGGCCACCGTCGGGTCGTGTACCAAACTGGACGAGACTAAATACCTGTACGATACGGTCAATAGCGATAACTTTTACCAGACAGACGCCGAGTTATCCTCTGCTGTAGGCGCCGCCTATTCCAATCTCTCGGGCATCGCCAGTAATAACCACTTCATTCCGATCAACGAGGTGATGTCAGACGAATGCGTAGTACCTACCCGCGGTCCGGACTGGGGTGATGGCGGCCGTTGGGTGCGCCTGACAACACATACCGTGCAGTCTACCGATCCCGACCCCATCAATGGCTGGAATTTTTGTTTCGGCGGCATCAACACCTGCAACCGTCTCATCGCCACCCTCGCCAAATATAACAATCCGAAGATCCCGCAGTATACCGCCGAACTCAGAGGACTGCGTGCTATCTACTATCTGTGGCTGCTCGACTGGTACGGGAATGTACCCATCAGCATCGACTTCAACGCTACCACGCCTCCCGGCAACAGCACCCGCGACCAGGTGTATGCCCTCGTAGAATCAGAGTTGCTGGCCGTAGCGCCCCTTCTCCCGCACACTAAAGCCGCCGACGAAAGCACCTATGGCCGCGTGAATGCCTATACCTGCTGGGCTGCGTTAGCCAAACTTTATCTGAATGCGCAGGTCTACACCGGCACCCCCCAATGGGACAAGTGTATCGCTGCGAGCGACAGCATCATCAATTCGGGTAACTATGCCCTCACACCCAATTATGCCAATAATTTCGCGAAGGAGAACAAAGGGGTGCCGGAAACGATCTTTACCATCCCTTACGACCACGTACACGAGCAGGGCAATAATATCTGTATGATGACCCTGAACGGGCTCAATCAGAACACCTATAACATGAATGCCCAGCCGTGGAATGGGTTTGCCAGCATCCAGGAATTTTATGCCTCCTATATCGATACTGTCCAGAATCCCGGACCCGTAGGAAAAGTGATCGGTACCGACCCAACCGGCGACAGCGTTCGAGGTACGCTGGACAAACGTCTCTCTAATTTCCTCGTCGGTCCGCAATATGGTTCGGATGGCAAACAATTGCTGGACGGGGGTTATGAAAAAGACGGACCCGGTTACGCCGGTGACCCCAATGGCGCGCCCATCGTATTCACTCCTTATATCAATCAGCTGCAGCCCACAGCCTGGCGTCAGTCCGGCGCACGTATCGCCAAATGGGCGTTCTATTCCGGCATGACGCAGAACCAGGATAATGACTATGTTCTTTTCAGATATGCCGATATCCTGCTCACGGCAGCAGAAGCCACCGCCCGTAAGAACAACAACTGGAGCGACCCCTATGCACTCACCATCGTCAACCAGATCCGGACCGTACATGGCGGTGTCGACCCGTATACGTCCATGACAGCAGCCAGCTTCCTGGCCGAACGTGGTCGCGAGATGTTTTTCGAAGGATGGAGACGTCAGGACCAGATACGTTTTGGGGTCTTCAACGATGCATGGCGTTTCCACCCCGCCGATCCGGCCGACAACCTCGGTCCTCATGGCATCAATCACGTGAACATCCTGCCGCTGCCCGACGCGCAGCTGAATGCGAATAAAAATCTTAAGCAGAATCCGGGCTACTAGGGAAAAGATCCCATCCCGGGTTTAGCAATTAATAAAACGGGCGAAGTCTTTCGCCCGTTTTTCCCTTTTTAAGTTTAAATTGAGGATATGAGAACGATACTAGCTACCCTTTTCGCAGGTCTGACCTTTCCTGCGCTGGCTCAGGTCCAGGACTATCCCATCCGCCCCGTCAACTTCACGCAGGTGCAGGTGGCGGACAATTTCTGGCTGCCCCGCATCGAGACCAATCGCACGTCCACGATCCCGGCCTCTTTCGAAAGATGCCGCGTCACCGGCAGGATGAAAAATTTCGAGATGGCCGCCGCGCACAGCGGAAAGTTCTGCACCATCTACCCCTTTGATGATACCGATATCTACAAGACCCTCGAAGGAGCCTCCTATTCTCTGGCCGTGCACCCCGACCCTGCGCTGGCAAAATATCTCGACTCGCTGATCACCCTCATCGGCAGCGCCCAGGAACCCGACGGCTATCTCTATACGGCAAGGACCATCGACCCTGCCCATCCTCATGCATGGAGCGGCCCCGAAAGATGGGTAAAGGAACACGAACTCAGTCACGAGCTTTACAACTCCGGTCATCTCTTTGAGGCGGCCGTCGCGCATTACAACGCCACCGGCAAACGCACGCTGCTGGACATCGCGCTGAAAAATGCCGATCTGCTCGTCGCCACCTTTGGTCCGGACAAACGGCACGTCGCTCCCGGTCACGAGATCGTCGAAATGGGTCTCGTCAAACTATACCGCGTCACAGGCAAAAAAGAATATATCGATCTCGCCAAATTCTTCATCGAACAGAGAGGCGAAAGACAATACAATAAAGAAAGCAAAAATGTGTGGGAGAACGGCTCCTACTGGCAGGCCCACAAACCCGTGACGCAACAGGACGAGGTAGTAGGTCACGCCGTGCGCGCCATGTACCTGTATTCCGCGATGACCGATATTGCCGCCCTCACCGGCAACACCGCTTATGTGCGGGCAGTAGACAGGCTCTGGGAGAATACGGTAGAGAAAAAGATCTATCTCCACGGCGGCATCGGCGCCATCGGCGACGGCGAACGTTTTGGCGACAACTACGAGCTGCCCAACCTCACCACCTATGCAGAGACCTGCGCCGCCATCGGCAGCGTATACTGGAACTACCGGATGTTCCTTCTGCATGGTGACGCCAGATACATGGATGTTCTCGAACGGACCCTCTACAACGGACTCATCTCCGGCGTCGGTCTCGATGGAAAAAGTTTCTTTTACACCAATGCCATGCAGATATGGAACCATCATACCCATGCCGACATGGAGCCCGTTCGCTCCGGCTGGTTCCCTTGCTCCTGCTGCCCCACCAACATCGCGCGATTGCTGCCGTCAATACCCGGATATGTTTACGCGGTAAGAGATAGGGATGTATATCTTAATCTCTATATTAGCGGAACTGCGACTATTGGATTGGATTCGAAATCATCAATAAAGATCGCCCAGCAAAGCAACTATCCCTGGGACGGCGACATCCATCTGAAGATCGCCGCCGCCAAACCCACGGCTTTCAACTTATTGCTGCGCATCCCCGGCTGGGCTCGCGGCGAAGCCATACCCGGCGGGCTATATAAATTCGAACAAAGCGAAGCCCCCGGCGCCATCACCATTCGCGTCAACGGCATCCCCGTCAACGCAGAAATAAAAAATGGATACGCCGTCATCAGCCGCACCTGGAAGAAAAATGATTCCGTCGAACTCGTCCTGCCCATGTCTGTCCACAAGGTCATGGCCATCGACAGCGTGAAAGACGACATCGGCAAGCTGGCTATGCAGCGTGGCCCCCTGGTGTATTGTGCAGAATGGGTTGACAACGACAGCCGCACCGGCAATCTCATTCTCCCCGAAAATGCCGCGTTCACCACCCGCTATGAACCCGGTATGTTGAATGGCGTCGTCACCCTGCAGACAGACGGGCAGCGCGTTGCCGTCGACCCTGCCGGCTTGCAGGTAACCACCCATAAAGATCATATCATCGCCATTCCTTATTATGCCTGGGCCAATCGGGGCAAAGGAGAAATGAATATCTGGTTCCCGAAAAAAGTCACCGATATCGAGTTGCTGACCAAATAAAATATGCTGCGCCCACTTACCTATCGTACAACTGCCTGCATCCTCTTGCTGGTCTCGGCCTGCACCACGTCCATGCCGTCGCATCCCGGCACGCTATTCACCCTGCTGCCCGCCGACTCCACCGGCATCTCCTTTGCCAACAACCTGCACTACTCCGAATCCTTCAACATGTACACCTTTCGCAATTTTTATAATGGCGGGGGTGTCGGCATCGGCGACATCAACAACGATGGCCTGCCCGATATCTTTTTCTGCAGCAACCAGGGCTCCAACAAACTCTACCTCAACAAAGGCAATTTTCATTTCGAAGACATCACGGAGACAGCCGGCGTCGCCAGCCAAGGCGTCTGGTCCACCGGGGTCGTTTTTGCCGATGTCAACGGAGACGGCAAGCCCGATATCTACGTGTGCAAGTCCGGCGACATGACCGGTGCGCACAGGGCAAACCAGCTTTTCATCAACAACGGCAACAACACCTTCACCGACAAGGCGGCGCAGTACGGTCTGGCCAATACGGGCCTCTCCACGCATGCCGTCTTTTTCGACTTCGACCGCGACGGCGATCTCGACTGCTATCTGCTCAACAACTCGTTCCGCAGCATCGGTAATTACGATCTGATAAAAGACCAGCGCAACATCGTCGACTCTCTCGGCGGCAACAAGCTCTACCGCAATGACGGCGGACATTTCACAGACATCACCCGGGAGGCCGGCATTTACAGCAGCCGCATCGGCTTTGGTCTCGGCGTCACCATTGCCGATGTCAACAAAGACGGCTGGCCCGACATCTATGTCTCCAACGATTTCTTTGAAAAAGATTATCTCTATATCAACCAGCGGAACGGCACGTTCAAAGAACAGCTCGAAGACTGTCTCACCGAGATCAGCATGAATTCCATGGGCGCCGACATTGCCGACATCAACAACGACGGCCTGCCCGATATCTATGTGACGGATATGCTGCCGGAGACGGAGGATCGCGTGAAAACCAAGACCTCCTTCGAGACCTGGGAGAAGTACCAGGCGGACCTGCACGCGGGGTATTATAAACAATTCGTCAGAAATGCGCTTCAGCTCAATAGAGGGGGGGCGCCCGGGGGGCGTACTGCGACTGCGCCCATCGCGTCCACGCACTTCAGCGAGATCAGCCGCCTCGCCGGCGTCCAGGCCACGGACTGGAGTTGGGGCGCCCTCATCGCCGACTTCGACAACGACGGCTACAAAGACATTTTCGTCGCCAACGGCATCTATAAAGACCTCACGGACCAGGACTATATCCAGTTTATGGCCAACCCTACCGAAGTACGCAAAATGATCAACGAAGGGAAAGGCGTTATTACCAAACTGGTCGATCTTATCCCCTCCACCCCCCTGGCCAACTACGCCTTTCATAACGACGGCGACCTCCGCTTCACCAATAAGGCAAAGGAATGGGGATTGGACCAGCCAGGCTTTTCCAACGGCAGCGCCTATGCCGATCTCGACAATGACGGCGATCTCGATCTCGTCGTCAACAATGTCAACGGTCCGGCTTTTGTCTATCGCAACAATAGCAATGCGCCCGCGGGCAGCGCGCCAACCACGATCCCCGCGCCCTCCGGCACCGGCAACACCGCGCCCTCCGGCAGCACCCGCAACCACTGGCTCAAACTCGTTCTGCAAGGGACAGGTCTCAACCGCTATGCCGTCGGCGCCAAAGCCACAGTATATTATGCTCATACGCTTTCCTATCAGGAAGAAATGCCAACCCGCGGATTTGAGTCCGCAGTAGACAGCCGTCTGAATTTTGGATTGGGCAAGGCCACGCTTATCGACTCGCTGGCCGTCGAATGGCCTTCCGGGAAACGCTCCGTTCTAAAGGCCCCCCGCGTTGATCAATTTATTACTCTTCGGGAACAGGACGCCAGCGCCGCGCCCGCCACGGCCACAGCCGCCGCCCCCCTCTTCACCGCCGCCGCCGCGCCCGGCCTCACCTTCCTCCACCACGAAAACGAATTCAACGACTTCAACCGCGACCGTCTCCTTTTCTCCATGCTCTCCACCGCAGGCCCCCGCATGGCCCTCGGGGATGTCAACGGCGACGGTCTCGACGATGTCTACTTATGTGGTCCAAAAGGACAGGCCGGCGCGCTCTTTCTGCAATCCCCCGGCGGCGCCTTCAAACCCTCCAACGAAGCCCTCTTCGAAAAAGATAAAGAATGCGAAGACGTCGACGCCCTCTTCTTCGATGCCGACGGCGACGGCGACAAAGACCTATTCGTCTGCAGCGGCGGCAACGAGTTCTCGCCCAACTCCACCGCCCTCATCAGCCGGCTATATCTCAACGACGGCCACGGCCATTTTACAAAGTCCCCGCAACTGCTCCCTTCAGCCACCATATTCGAAAGCGCCAGTTGCGTGAGCGCCGCGGACTATGACGGCGACGGCGATCTCGATCTTTTTGTCGGCGTCCGGCTCAAACCCTTCAGCTATGGCGTCCCCTGCAAAGGCTATATCCTGCAGAACAATGGAAAAGGGTTCTTCACCGACGTGACGGCCCAGGTGGCGCCGGCCCTTGAAAAGGCCGGTCTCGTCACCGACGCGCATTGGGTGGACTATGACAAGGACGGGCGGCCTGACCTCGTGCTGACCGGCGACTACATGCCTATTCGACTGTTTCATAATGAAGGCCCCACCCTCAAAGAGGTCACCGCGCCCGCGGGTCTCGCGGGAACCAACGGCTGGTGGAACCGCCTGCTCATCGCCGACATCAACGGTGACGGCTACCCGGACATCATCGCCGGCAATCACGGCCTCAACTCCCGGTTCAAGGCCAGCGCCGCCAAACCCATCACCTGTTATGCCAGCGACTTCGACCAGAACGGCACCTTCGAACAAATTGTCTGTTGTTACAACGGCGACAAACAATATCCCATGGCGCTGCGGCACGATCTCGTCGCAGCCCTGCCCTTCCTGAAAAAGAAATATCTCCGTTACGCAGACTATAAGGGGCAGACCATAACCGATATCTTCACCCCCGAACAACTGGACAAAGCCATCCGTCTCGACGCCTACGAACTACGCACCTGTGTTTTCCTCAGCGACGGCAAAGGCGGCTTTACCAAAAAACCCTTGCCCGTCGAAGCACAATTCTCCACCACAAACGCGCTGCTGGCCGGAGATTTTGATGGCGACGGGCTGCCCGACTTACTACTTGGCGGCAACTTCTACGAGTCCAAACCCGAAGTAGGCATTTATGACGCCAGCTACGGCCTGCTCTTAAAGGGTAATGGAAAAGGAGATTTTCTACCTGTGCCGCCACGACGCAGCGGTTTTCTTGTGAAAGGCCAGATACGCGACTTCGGTCTGTTAAAGACCAGCAAAGGCCCGCTGTTGCTGGCGCCACTGAACAACGACACCCTGCGCATGTTCACCTGTACAAAAAAACGAAACATAGAGCCAGCATCCATTCATCAAAAAAATTAATATCATGCCTGGAGACACACTCAACATCAACAACACCTCAACCGCACAGAACACCTATGACGCCATAGTCATCGGCTCCGGCATCAGCGGTGGCTGGGCCGCCAAAGAGCTCACCGAAAAAGGGTTAAAAGTCCTCATGCTCGAACGGGGCCGCAATTTCGAGCACATCAAAGACTACCAAAGTGCCGTTAAAAATCCATGGGAATTGCCGCATCGTGACCGCGCCACCCTGCAACAGAAAAAAGACCGGCCCGTCATCTCCCGTTATTGGGCCATGTACGGCACCGCGGCTCACGAGCCCATTATGGACTATTGGGCCAACGAAAAAGACTGTCCGTATACGGAGGTAAAACCCTTCACGTGGTGGCGCAGCTACCAGATGGGCGGGCGTTCCATTCTCTGGGGCCGGCAAAGCTACCGGTGGAGCGATTACGACTTCGACGCCAATCTCAAAGATGGCATTGGCGTCGACTGGCCCATCCGTTATAAAGACCTGCAGGATTGGTATACCTATGTCGAGAAACATGCCGGCATCAGCGGCTCTATGGAAGGTCTTCCCCATCTGCCCGACGGCCATTTCCTGCCGCCAATGGAACTCAATTGCGTCGAGCAGGACGTTGCCCGGCGTATCAAGGAACATTGGAAAGGACATCGTCATATGTTCATCGGCCGCGTCGCCAATCTCACCGCCGCCATACCCGGCCGGAACCAATGCCAGTTCCGCAACCGTTGCTGGGAAGGCTGTCCCTTTGGAGGTTATTTTAGTACGCAGTCCTCTACCCTGCCACCTGCGATGGCGACAGGCAGATTAACGGTACGTCCCTGGAGCATCGTCACCAGGATCCTCTACGACAAAGATAAAAAACGCGCCACCGGCGTAGAAGTCCTCGACATCGAATCCAGCAGGACCTATACCTTCCATTCCAAAATTGTATTCCTCAACGCCTCCGCCCTCAACAGCGCCTGGGTGCTGATGAACTCCGCCACCGATGTCTGGCCCGATGGGCTTGGCAGCAGCAGCGGCGAGTTGGGGCATAATGTCATGGACCATCACTATATGTTGGGCGCGCAGGGCATGGTCCATGGTTTTGAAAACAAATACTATTATGGAAGGAGGGCGAATGGATTCTATATACCCAGATTTGTGAATTTGTACGGAGACAAACGCGATTTTCTCCGCGGATATGGTTTTCAGGGCGGCGCAAGCCGGGAGGGCTGGAGTCGCGATGTCGCCGAGATGAACATAGGTGCAGCCTATAAGGAGGCGCTCACCGAGCCGGGTCCCTGGCAGATCGGCGCTACCGGGTTTGGCGAGATCCTCCCCTATCACGAGAATAAGATCAGCCTCGACAAGACGGTAAAGGACAAATGGGGTCTGCCCGTGCTGTCCATGGATGCGGAGTTGAAGGAGAATGAGTTGAAAATGCGCAAAGACATCGTGAAAGAGCTCGTGGCCATGTTCGAAGCCGCCGGGGTAAAGGATATCACCACATGGGACAGCGATAAATACGCTATCGGTCAGGGCATCCATGAAATGGGCACGGCCCGCATGGGGCGCGATCCGAAGACATCCGTCCTCAACGCGCACAACCAGGTATGGGATGCGCCGAACGTATTCGTCACCGACGGAGCCTGTATGACTTCTTCGGCCTGTCAGAACCCTTCCCTTACCTATATGGCGCTGACGGCCCGCGCGGCGGACTATGCCGTCAACGAATTAAAGAAAGGGAATTTATAAATTTGAGGATGGCCGACCTTCCTTTGTCCCGCGCTGCGCGCCATTTGTCCCGCGCTGTTCGCCATTTGTCCCGCGGCGTCCTCCGATGGACCTTGCTGGCTGCTGCCGGATTGTTCTCCAACTGTCACCGGCAGCAGGCCCGGCTGTTCGATCTGTTGCCCGCGGACCGCACGGGCATAACTTTTATCAATCGGGTAGCCGACACCGATACCCTCAACATCCTCGACTACCTGTATTATTATAATGGGGGCGGAGTGGCCATTGCAGACTTTGACCGCGACGGTCTGCCCGATATTTTCTTTGTCTCCAACCAGGGCTCTTGCGTCCTCTATCACAACAAAGGGGACTTTCATTTTGAAGACATCACGGTAAAGGCCGGCGTAGGCGGCAAAGGCAACTGGAAGACGGGTGTCACCATTACGGATGTCAACGACGATGGCTGGCCCGACATCTATCTCTCCGAGGTGGGCGGCTATAAAAATTTCCGTGGGCGGAATGAATTATTTATCAATAACGGCGCCGCTGGTCTCCTCGGCAATGCCAACGGCGGCGGCACCCCCACATTCACGGAACGCGCGCATGAATACGGTCTCGACATCGAAGGATTCAACACCCAGGCTGTATTCTTTGACTACGACCATGACGGCGATCTGGATTGTTTTATCGTCAACCATTCCGTGCATTCCAACGCAAGTTATAGCGATACGTCGATCCGGCGGATGAAGAACCCGTACAGCGGCGACAAACTGCTTCGAAATGATAGTGGGCATTTTTCCGAAGTCACCGAAGAGGCCGGCATCTACAGCAGCCTTGTCGGTTATGGATTGAACGTGATGGTCGGGGACATGAACAACGACGGCTGGGAGGACATCTACGTCAGCAACGACTTCCACGAGAACGACTATTACTATCTCAACAATCACAATGGTACGTTCACGGAGGCGAACCGGCAGGCTTTTGGCCATGAAAGCCGTTTCTCGATGGGCAGCGATATCGCCGACATCAACAACGACGGCTGGCCCGACCTGATCACCCTCGACATGTTGCCGCCGCAGGAGAAGCTGCTCAAGACCACCTCCGGCGAGGATATGCTCAGCATCTATCAGTTCAAGCTCAGCTACGGCTATCATCATCAGTATTCCCGCAACTGTCTTCAGTTGAATATGGGCGTCCAGCCCGGTGCGGCGCAACACGGTCCAACTCAATATGCCGCAGCTCAGCCCGGCGCAGCCCCTCCGGCCCCCGCGCCACTGAACCACTTCAGCGACATCGCCCTGTATGCCGGAGTGGCGGCAACAGACTGGAGTTGGTCGCCGCTGATCGCGGACTTTGACAACGACGGCCGCAAAGACATTTTCATCACCAACGGCATCCAGCGGCGCCCCAACGATCTCGATCTCATAAAATTCATGTCTTCCGGCACGGCTGCGTCGGCCCTGCAGAACGGCCGCGCCGCGGATCTCCCCACTGTCCGGAAGATGCCCTCAGGATTAGCGGTCAACTATATGTTCCAGGGTACCGACAGTCTTATCTTTTCCGACAGGACCCGCGACTGGGGATTCGATCACCCCGCCTTCTCCAATGGGGCGGCCTGCGCGGATCTTGACAATGACGGCGACCTCGATCTTGTCGTCAACACTGTCAACGGACCGGCGATGATCTATCGCAACAATAGCCGCGACAATAGCGGCCCGGCGCCCCGCGACAATAGTGGCCCCGCGCCCCGCGACGAGGCCCGCGACACTCCCCGGGATCATCCCCGCGACGGCAAGCCCCACCCCGCCGCGGCCAATCACTATTTGAATATCCAGTTGACGGGCCCCTCCGGCAACCCCCTCGCCATCGGCGCCAAAGTAATTGTAAAGAACAAAGGCACCCTGCAGCTCAACCACCTCACCCCCACCCACGGATTTGAAAGCAGCTCGCTGCAATATCTCCATTTTGGTCTGGGTGACAACAGATCCATCGATACCCTGCAGGTCATCTGGCCCGACGGCAAGACGCAGCTGCTGACGAATGTTGCCGCCGACAGGCGACTGGGCCTGGACTATAATGATGCCCGCACCGGCGAGTCCTTGTTATTGCCGTCGATGGCTTCGGCCGCCCCACCGGCCGCCCCTCTTCTCGTCAACGTCACCGACTCCATCTCCTTCCCGTACCAACGCGCGCCGCTCACCTACAATGACTTCGACGCCCAGCCGCTGATGCCGCACCAACTCTCTACCCGCGGGCCTAAGATGGCTGTAGCCGACATTGACGGCGACGGTCTCGACGACATCTTCATCTGCGGCAGCGATCGTCAACCCGGAAGCCTTTTCCGCCAATTGTCTTCGGGAAAATTCGAACCCTGCAACCAGCAGCTTTTTCAGGCGGACGCTTTCTGCTATGACGCCGACGCCGTCTTTTTCGATGCCAATGGTGACGGACATCCCGACCTGTTGGTCGTCAGCGGGGGAAACAAATATCCGGACGGATCGGCAGCCCTTACGGACCGGCTCTATCTCAATGATGGAAAAGGAAATTTCCGCAAAGGGGCCGCCCTGCCGCTGATGCCCGGCAATAAGTCCGTAGTCGTCGCAGCAGACTTCGATAAAGATGGCAACACGGATCTCTTCATCGGCGGCAGTGCCGTCGCCGGTCATTATGGCGAGACGCCGCACTCCTATCTGCTGCGGGGCGACGGCAAAGGCAATTTCATGCGAACGGAAGAGGCGGCAGAAGTCGCTGCAGAAGAGGCGAAGGCTCCGGGCTTATCGCATATCGGCATGGTCACCGGCGCAGTCGCCACTGACGTGGATAAAGACGGCTGGCCGGATCTTGTCCTTGTCGGCGAGTGGATGCCTATAACCCTTTTCAAAAATCATCAGGGCCGCCTGGTCAACGAGACAACGGCTATCGGCATGCAACACACGAAGGGCTGGTGGACGACCATCAAAGCCGCCGACGTCAATGGCGATGGCCGCGAAGACCTGCTGATCGGGAATTGGGGCGAGAACTCCAAACTTCATGCGAGCATCGGGACGCCGCTGCGGCTATACTGTGGAGATTTCGATCACAACGGCCAGTCCGACCAGCTGCTGGCGATGGCCGGCGCCGACGGCAACTACTATCCCTTTCCGGGCAAAGAC